>Ga0126373_10000512_pt1 | contig 25611 bp, 24 predicted proteins | sample PanSoiMetPlot_11_FD_92545 | JGI IMG/M metagenome (GOLD analysis project Ga0126373, IMG submission 92545) | Tropical forest soil microbial communities from Panama - MetaG Plot_11 | ecosystem: Environmental > Terrestrial > Soil > Tropical forest > Bulk soil | place: Panama | collected 2016-02-17 | reverse complement strand
GCTTCCTAATATACCTACCGGGGTATGCTATAAAGGACAGAAGAGGAGACTATTTCTGGCCCATATTCTTCGCGATCAAAAGAAAATGCTCAACCGGGTGCGGCGCATTCGCGGACAGGTTGAGTCCATCGAAAGTGCTATCGAGCGGGGTGCAGATTGCTCGGATATTCTCCACACAATCTCGGCGTGCCGCGGCGCGATCAATGCGTTGATGGCCGAGGTGCTGGACGGTCACATCCGGTTTCACGTAATCGACCCCGACGATAATCCCAAATCTGAAAAAGCGCGCGCGACACGAGAGCTGATCGATGTCATAAAGACCTACCTTCGGTGAAATTTGAAAGGAATTACTAATGCCGGATTTGAAGCTAGTCGAGGCAAATGAAGCATTCCAGAACCACACCACGGATCACGGCCGCGAACATCAGCACCACGAGCATGAGCACGACCATGACGGCTGGCACGATGACCACGATCACGGCACAGGTTGGCAGGAGTGGGGCCGAGTAGCGTTTGTTGCGGCCCTTCTCCTCTTGGTTTGGCTGCATCTGGTTCCGCGCGCAGGCGGAATCGACCTGGTGGCGATCGCCGGAGTGCTGTTCGGCGGGTACCCGATTTTCAAAGAGGCAATCGCGGACCTGCTGGAGCTGCGGATGACCATGGAACTCTCCATGACGATCGCGCTGATCGCTGCGTCAGCAATTGGCGAATTCTTCACCGCGCTGTTGATCACAGTGTTCGTCTTGATTGCCGAGATCCTGGAGGGGATGACCGTTGGGCGCGGAAGGAAAGCGATCCGCGAATTGCTGGACCTGCTTCCGCAGACCGCCGAGGTGCGGGCCGACGGGCAGGTGACTGCGCGCGGCCTTTCTGAATTGAAACTGGGCGACGTCATTCTGGTGCGCCCCGGCGGCCGCATTCCGGTTGACGGAACGGTGGTGAATGGGCACTCGTTTGTCGATCAGTCCGCCATCACGGGCGAATCAATGCCGGTTGAAAAGATCGCTGGGACGGATGCATTCGCGGGCACCATCAATCAGTCCGGCGTTCTGGAGATTCGGGCCGACAGGATCGGCAGAGACACAGCTTTCGGGCGAATCATCGAGGCGGTCGAACGCGCCGAGCGTTCGCGAGCACCCATACAACGCACCGCCGACCGGTTGGCAGGATATCTGGTTTACTTCGCGCTCGGCTGCGCCGCGCTGACATTTCTGATCACACACGATGCCCGCTCCACGATCTCAGTGATCGTAGTGGCCGGCGCCTGCGGTATCGCCGCGGGTACGCCGCTGGCGATTCTGGGCGGGATCGGACGAGCGGCCCGATCGGGCGCGATCGTCAAAGGCGGTTTGTTCCTCGAAGTTTTGAGCTCTGTCGATACGGTGGTGCTGGACAAAACCGGTACGCTCACGCTCGGCACGCCGGAAGTCTTCGATGTCGATGTTTATGATGGCGCGAGCCCGCAGGAGGTAATTCGTATCGCAGCAACGGCGGAGCGATTCTCTGAACATCCACTCGCTAAAGCGATCGTCAAGAAAGCAACGGAATGGTCATTGTCGTTGGGCGAGCCCTCGGCGTTTCAATACTCTCCCGGAAAGGGAATCGTTGGCGAAGTCGACCGGAGACGCACGCTGGTGGGCACGCGTGCGTTGCTGGGACAGGACGGCATCGAGCTACCGGTGACGGACCGTCAAGCGGACCGATTCTCAGAGGTGCTGGTGGCCGCCGGAGGGCGCGCACTGGGATCGATCCGAATCGCCGACGTGCTGCGCTCGGAAGCGGCGGAAGCAGTGCGAGAGATGAAGCGAATGGGCTTGAAAACGGTGTTGCTTACTGGCGACCGTAAGGAAATCGCCGAAGCAACGGCCCAGGACTTGGGAGTGGATGAGGTCCAATCGGAACTGCTACCGGATCAGAAAGTACTGCGAGTGCGCAATCTGCGCACAGAAGGGCGGACCGTCGCCATGTTGGGAGATGGTGTGAACGACGCACCGGCCTTGATGGAATCGAACGTGGGTGTGGCGATGGGGTCAGGGACGGATGTCGCGCGAGAGAGCGCTTCGGTGGTTTTGCTCAACAATGACCTGCTGCGCTTTGCTGGGCTGCTCAAAATTGCGAGGCGCTGCCGGTCGATCATCATGGTGAATTTCATTGGAACGCTTGCCGTGGATAGCGTGGGCGTCGGCCTGGCGGCTTTCGGTTTGCTGAACCCGGTTTTCGCTGCGCTGATCCACGTGTCGTCGGAGTTGCTGTTTATTCTGAATTCAGCGCGACTGCTTCCGGCCCCGCGAGCGGCCGAGTTCGCCTATCGGACCGGCGCGGTTGCAGGAGTTCCTGCGCCTCAGAGTTCGCCGAATTACGACAACACCCGCGCGGTTCGCACTTCAGCGCGAGGCTGATCGAGGACGGCTGGATTGACGACGTTGATCGGCCCGCCACGGGCAAACGCGACAATTTGATCGAAGATGTCCGCGAATTGAATTTCGTATTCCTCGCGCGTGACGTAACCTATGTGCGGCGTGGCGACGACGTTGTCCATCGCGAGCAGCGGATGTTTGGCGTCGTGCAGCGGTTCCTGTTCGAAGACGTCGACGGCGGCCATTCCCGGGTGGCCTTGTTCGAGGGCGCGGACCAAAACTCCAGGTTCGATCAGGCCGGCGCGGCCGGTGTTAACCAGGAGAGCGGATGGCTTCATGCGGGCCAAGTCCGAGGCAGTGACGATACCGCGCGTCGCGTCCACCAAGCGCATGTGGAGTGAAACAATATCGCATTCTTCGAAGAATGCCTCCTTCGATGGGGCCGATCGATAACCGGTGGCTCGAGCGCGGTCACGCGAAGCGTCACGCGCCCAGACGAGCAGATTCATTCCGAACGCTTTGCCAAGCCGGCCACCGTTTCACCGATGCGGCCGTAGCCATAGATGCCGAGAGTCAGTCCGCGCAGCGTTCGTCCCACGCCGGTCTGCCACACACCGGATTTGAGCGCGGCAACTTGCTGCGGAATCTGGCGCATGGCGGCGAGTATAAGCGCCCAAGTGAGTTCAGCGGTCGCGTAGGATGGGGTTCCGGCATGCATGTCGGAGGACACAAGGATCCCCAGGCGGGTGCAGGCGTCGATGTCGATGTGTGGATAGACACTGCGCTGGCTGATGAGCCGCAGCTTTGGAAGGCGTTCGAGCAACAGCGCGGTTATTTTGGTGCGCTCGCGAATCAGGACGAGTGCTTCGGTGTCTTTGAGGCGAGCCGCGAGTGGGTCGAGGTCGTCGACATGGTCGTTCCAGATTTCTACTTCGTGGCCATCGAGTTTGCGAAAGCAGGGGAGTGTTCGAAGAGTGTCGAAGTAGTCGTCCAGGATCGAGATTTTCATGCGGCCCTGAGCGGCGCGGCCAATCTCGAGCGATTCAGATGAACATCTCTTCGTCGCTGGTGGCTTGATCGACGCTGGGACGGTTGCCACGCGCCAGGTAGGCCAGCGCGGTCTTGATTCCGACCGCGATGCCGTTCATCTCTCGCAATGGGCGCATGATACCGTCGTGGACGGTGGCCACGGTTTCGTGCGCGCGACTGAGTGTGTCGTCTAATACCAGCTCCACACGTTCCAACTGTACCTTTGCGCGGGAAGTGGCGTCGGTGACCACTTCCTCGACTTTTCCGAGCTGCTCTTTGGTGGACGTCAGGATCTCATTGGCGCGGGTGGTTATGTCGAGGATCTGTTGGCGGCTCTGTTCGACTGTCGTGGTTGTGGTTTCGACCAGCGAATGCACTTTGGGGAGCAGAGGCTTGATATCGGCCTGAAGCGCCTTGGTGGCTCTATACATACCGGCCAGCATCCCGGCCTGGATGCAGAGAGCAATCGCGGAGATGATGACGAATGCCGTCATCACGTAGAGAAGTGTCATTTGGTCCATGGCGAACCGTGCCTCGTTACTTAGATGCCTTCGACCTCGCTGCTTGAGGGACCGCGGACGGCGTCGCGATAGGCGGCCTTGCCGGCCTCGACCGCGGCGGACAAGTTGTCGCGCTGGCTTCGGACGGCGCTGCGGCCGCGCTCGATGGCGTCGTTGGCTTGGTCCTTCAAGTCCGCGGTAGCGCGTTTGAGGTATTCTTTGCCCTCGTCGGCTTTCGAGCGGATTAAATCGCGTGTTTCGGCGCCGGTTTTGGGAGCGAAAAGCAGGCCCACGGCCACTCCCAATCCGAGACCTAGGAAGAAATAGGAGAATCTGTTATCGTCGTCCATGGTGACCGTCCTTTGTGTTCGAGTCGAAGGCTACCATTTACAATAGCAGCCTCGACTTCTAGCTAACAGCCCGCAAAACGGAGCGCGTCAGCATCCTCAATTGGCTGAACCGAGGTCTCCGCCGCGCCCTTTACGGGCTAGAAAGAGTGTCCTCAACTTTAATGACGCAGCGCAAGCCCAAACTGCTTCCTCCAGACCAGTTATTCAGCTTGGCTTTGCGCGCGCTTGGCGGACGGGCGCATTCGGTGGGCGATCTCCGGGAGAAGCTGCGGCGGCGGGCCGAACGCGCGGAAGATGTCGATGCGGTACTTGCGAAGTTGAAGGAAGCCGGGTATTTGGATGACAAGCGCTTCGCGGAATATTACGCTGCGGCGCGTCTCGAAAACGAGGGATTGGGGAGAATCCGGGTCCTGCGCGACCTGCGTCAGAGGCGGATCGCGGGAAATTTGGCGGAGCGCGTTACAGAAGCTACGTACAAAGACACGAACGAAACAGAGTTAATCGAGGCGTATCTTCAACGAAAGTATCGCGGCAAGCAGTTGCGGACATTTTTGCGAGAGGAGAAGAATCTGGCATCCGCGTTCCGGCGATTGCGGTACGCCGGGTTTTCTTCGGGAGCGTCGATTCGGGTGTTGAAGCGGTACGCGCAGCAGCCTGACGTCCTGGATGCATTGGAGTCCGACGATGCCGAAGCGGAGCAGGACGGATGACAGCGCTTAGGTTTGAGTGCCAGCGCGGTTGTACGAATTGTTGCCGGCAAAAAGGCTTCGTCTATATCACTGAGAGCGATCTAGTAAGGATCGCCGCGTTTTTGAAATTGAGCGCGGCTGAATTTGAGCGGCGGTTCGTGTATCGGACCAGGCATCTGCTGCGTCTGCGGATGCCCAAGCACTCGCAATGTCATTTCCTCAGCGAGGACGGATGCTCGATTCATCCCGTGAAGCCCGTGCAATGCCGCATTTTTCCTTTTTGGCCGGAACTGATGGACGACAAGCGCAAGTGGAAGAAGACCGCGCGGTATTGTCCGGGTATTGGGAAAGGTGAGTTGGTGCAGATTGAGAAGGCGCGCCGACAGGCGGATGAGATGCGAGTGGCCTATTCGGGTATGTATCTAGACCGGGTGTCGGGATGAGTCGCGATGCGGCACACACGAGAGCGTGCGCTACAGCACCTTGCAGGCTTCGTCGAAGGTGAGACGCGCGTTGCGCGGGTAGAGCTTCGAATCGTCGCCGTAGCCGAGGTTGCACACGAAATTCGACTTCACTGTGGGCGGGAAAAATTCGGCATCCACCTTGGCGTTGTCGAACCCGGACATCGGGCCGCAATCGAGACCGATGGAACGCGCTGCGACGATGAAATATCCGCCCTGGAGGCTGCCGTTTCGGAAAGCAGTAAGCTGCGCCAACTCCGCGGAATTAACAAAGATGTCGCGGAAGGCCGGGTTCTGGGGGAAAAGCTTCGGCAAGCAGTCGTAGAACTGCAGATCGTAGCCGACGATCGCGGTGACTGGCGCGGCCATGGTTTTGTCGACATTGAGCGGCATCAACGCAGGCTTAAGCCGTTCTTTAGCCTCCTTGGTTCGCAGAAAGAGGATGCGCGCCGGGCTGCAATTGGCACTGGTGGGTCCCCATTTCATCAAGTCATAAAGCTGGCGGAGCACGTCGTCGCTGACTGGTTTGTCGAGCCAGGCCTTGTGGGTACGCGCTTTACGTAAGATCGTGTCGAGAGCCTGATCGTCGAGCGGCGGCGGGGGCAATGCATTCCTCCTTCGTTGCAGTGATGTGATGATTGGCCGCGCGGAAAAGTTGCGCTGAACTTGCTCTGCTTCGCGGCCGTGCGCTAAGAGTGAGTGTATGGTGCGAGCGGCTCTGGCGGCAATTGCAAGGATGCGCGGCCATTGCCATTCTGGCGGTTTTCACCGATCAGATTCTGACACTGATGTCACAAGGGTTCAACCCTGTCGCCGCGCCGGTGCACGTCAGTTCCTTCACGTTCGCGCTCGGTTTGATTGCGGCTTCGTTTCATAGCTTCCTTGCGGGATATCTTGTGCCACTCTGGCGAAGCAGAATTCGAGCCTCGCGACCCTTTTCCTGATCGTAGGCGGGGAATCGATGGGCATTGTCGCGGCGATTCGATGCTGGCGAGCGACACCGCGTTGGTTCACCCTGGGGTTGTTAGTAATTTTCCCGGTGCCGGGGCACAATCTTTGCAACGCAGGGAGGGCCCGTTACTTCGGTTTGAAGGCGGATACCGGTCAGAGCAGACGGCGCAGCGCGCTTGACAGAGTCTCGATATCTTGTTCGTTGTTGTAGAAATGCGGCGAGACCCGCAGATGCCCGCGGCGGGCGGCCACCAGCACTTTTTCCTCTTTCAGCGCGCGGGAGAGCGCCGAGACATCATGCCCGTCGAGGCGGGCGGCCACAATTGGTGAACCAGTGTCGGCGACCGTTGCGCCGTGTTCGCGCAGCATCGCACGGACCTTTGCGGCGAGCGAGAGCACGCGTTCTGCTACCTGATCGGGACCGAGTTCGAGCATCAAGTCGACGGACGCCTCGAGTGCATAGAGCAACGTGAAAGGCAGCCCGCCGCCTTCGTATTTTTCGGCTTTGGTGGCCAGGCGCGGCGCGCCGTGATGGAGATTATCGACGTTCCGCCAATCGCAATCGGTGCGCCATCCAACAGCGTTTGGCACCAGCCACTCGCGAACCTGAGGGCTGATGTAGACAAAGCCCGCGCCGGGCGGGGCGAGCATCCATTTGTAGCCATGCACAGCGAGCATGTCCGGTTGTATAGTTCCTGCATCGAACCGTAGCGCACCGACGCTCTGGGTGCCATCGACATACAAAAGGACGCCGCGGCGGCGCAGTTCCGCGGCGATTTGCGCGACCGGCGGAATGAAACCGGTGTTGTAGTTGGTGGAGCTCAGCAGCACGAGTCGCGTGCGCGCGCTGACAGAATCGAGCAGCCGTTCGCAAGGGCAGACTCGCATTTCGACCCCGCAGCGCTGCAGCATGCCGGGGGCGTACAGATTGTTGGGGAATTCGTGCTCGAGAGTAAGGATTTGATCGCCCGGCCGCCATTCGATGCCCGAAATCAAAAGTCCTAGCGCGGTGGACGAGTTGGGAACAAAGGCGATGTTATCGGGGGAACTCGAAATCAGGCGCGCGATCTTGGTCCGGAGCCGGTCGGCATCGTCATACCAGGCAAGAAAATCGGAGCAGGCCAGTTCATCGCGGTGCGCCAGGTGTTGAGCCATGGCTTCTTGCGCGCGGCGCGGAAGCTGGCCGAAGGTCGCAGTATTGAGGTAGGTCCAATTTTGAAGCGCCGGGAACTCGCCGCGGATCGCGGTCCAATCGACGCCGGTTGCGCAAATCATGAGATTCAGTTTAGCGTCCACAGTTGTGCGGCGATTGCGCCGGTACACATCAGCATTGCGGCGACATTTGACGGCTTCGGGCACAATTAGATTTGTCCTCCGCCATGAATCTCAAAGAGCCGCTGGCGCGCTACTGGGGTTACAGCGAGTTTCGCCCTCTACAGGAGCGCATCGTGGAGAGCATTCTTGCCGGGCACGATACGGCAGTGGTGATGCCGACGGGCGGAGGGAAGTCGCTGTGCTACCAGTTGCCCGCCCTGGTGTCAGGCAAAACGGCAATCGTTATTTCACCGCTGATCGCGCTGATGCAGGATCAGGCTGCGCAGCTCAGTCAGATGGGTATTCCCGTCGCGGTGTTGAACAGCGCAATTCCATGGGCCGAACAATCGAATGTGATTTCGCAGGCCGCGCGCGGCGCCTATCGGCTTCTCTATTTGTCGCCCGAGCGCTTGGCGCGGCTGGAGACGGTGGCGTGGCTCCAGCGCGTTCCGATCGGTTATTTTGCGATCGACGAGGCGCATTGTATCTCCGAATGGGGGCATGAATTCCGGCCCGAGTACCGTCAACTCAGCAGCCTGCGCGGAAATTTCCCTGATAAGCCGATCGCCGCGTTCACCGCTAGCGCGACCAAGCGCGTGCGGCACGATATTCTCGCGCAGCTTCAGCTCCGCGATCCGGACAAATATATCCAGAGCTTTCATCGATCGAACCTGCGATACGTAGTGCAACGGTGCGAGAACGACCGCGAGCAGCGGCGGCGATTGGCGGCGGCTTTGCGCGAGCACTCGGACGATAACGTGATCGTGTATGCGCCGACCATCGCGCGCGTCGAGGAGACGGTCGATTTTTTAGCGGAGAAAGGTGTGGCAGCGGTGCCATATCACGCCAAGATGGATGCGCGGGCTCGGGCAGTGAATCAGGAGCGCTGGACGTCTGACGAGATCCGGGTGCTGGTAGGGACGGTCGCTTTCGGGCTCGGGATCAATAAGGCCGCGGTGCGAGCGGTAATTCATTTGTCGCTGCCGAAGTCGCTGGAGCAGTATTACCAGGAAGCGGGACGAGCGGGGCGCGATGGGCTGGAATCCGATTGCGTACTGCTGTGGCAGAAGAAAGATGCTGGACTACTCGCCCATTTCATTGAGAAGATCGGCGATCCGCAAGAGCAGCAACGCGCCTGGCAGCGCTATCACGGCATCCGGAAGTTCGCCGAATCGCAGGTGTGCCGTCACCGCCAGATTTGCGTGCATTTTGGTGAGATTCCCAAATGGGAGCGCTGCGAGATATGCGACGTTTGCGGCGCTGAACCGGACTGGCTGCGCGAAAAAGCCGGAGCCACGGCTCCTCCGTCGGAGCGCAGGACGCGAACCAGTCAGGTCAGAGTAGCGGGGCCACCGGCGCGCTTGACAATTGATCCTGAACTGCTCGAGTATCTGCGGGAGTGGCGTCGGGGCGTTTCGGCTCGCGACAATGTTCCAGCGTTTCTGGTTCTGCATGACGCTGCGCTTGAAGATCTGTGTGTTGTCCAACCGCGAACTAAAGAGGAGCTGCTCGACGTGACAGGCATCGGAGAGAAGAAGGCGGCATCCTTGGGCGATGCGATCCTCCAGGCGCTCAAGGATTTTCGAAACGGGGCACGAGCGGTGCGGCAAGAGCAGAACAAGGCCTCGCCGGCGGAAGAGACCATTCGATTGCTCGCCGAAGGCCGGAGCTTCGAGGAAATCGCTCGGATCCGGGAGCGGCGCCTGGCAACGGTTATCGATCTGGTCGCGGAATTGGTGACGCGCGGGAGGGTCTTGTTCGATCCGCAATGGGTGAGCGCGGAGAAGAGGGCGTTGATTGAAGGGGCCATGGAAAAACATGGCACAGCGAGGATGAAGACGCTCAAGGACGCTTTGCCGGAGGAGATTTCCTACGGCGAGATTCGATTGTTGGCGGCGGCTCTCCGAGCCAAACACCGGTAGCGGGCATTATCGGGAGAACGCAAAGCTTCGTTATAATTAGGGTTAGATCCCATCATTCGATTTTGTAGGAGTTTTCACGTATGTTTGATTTGTTTCGCAGCCGGGCCAAGGCAACGCGCATTTTGCTGGGCGCGATGCTCGGCATTCTCGCGCTATCGATGCTGGTGTATCTCATCCCCGGCGCTGGAACTTCCACGGGGAATTCGAGCGATCAGGTGATCGCCGAGATCGGCAAGGAACCGGTCACCGTCCAGGAAGTGGAAGGACAGATCCGCAACCAGTTGCAGAACAACAAGATTCCGCCGGACATGGCCGACATCTACATTCCCCAGCTCGTCGACCAAGCGTTAGCCGGGCGCGCGATGGCGTACGAAGCCAGGCAGCTGGGCTTTCAAGTTTCCGATGCAGACGTCGCCTATGTCATTCGCTCGCTGCCATTTGGAGGGCTTCCCACCGATCAATACAGCCAGTACGTGATGCAGCAGTTCAACATGCCCGTCTCGGAGTTTGAAAACAACCTACGTTTGAATGCATATGGCGAGGCGCTCCAAAACGTAGCGTTGGAAGGCGCCGTGGTTACCGCCGCGGACGTAGAATACGCGTTCAAGCTGCAGAACGAGAAGATCAAGTTTCAGTATGTCGCGTTAATGGCGGAGAAGCTGGGAGAGGCGCTGAAACCGAGCGAAGCGGATCTGAAAACGTATTTCGAAGCCAACCGGAACTTTTTCCCGCTGCCCGAAACGCGCGACGTCCAGTTGATCGTTGCAGATCAAGCCAAAGTTGGCGAGACGATTCCGGTGTCGGACTCGGACGTCCAAGCCTATTACAACGCGCATCAGGATCAATACCGCACACCCGAGCGAGTACATGCGCGTCACATCCTTGTAGCGACCGCGAACAAGTCCGACGCCGAGAAGGCGAAGCTCAAGGCCAAGGCGGAAGATCTGTTAAAGCAGGCCAAGAGCGGGAAGGATTTTGCGAATCTGGCCCAAAACAACTCCGATGATCCCGGCTCTGGGTCCAAAGGCGGCGATCTGGGTTGGGTAGTGCGCGGCCAGATGGTGAAGGAGTTCGAAGACGCGACGTTCGCGCTGAAGCCGAGCGAGATCAGCAACGTGATCACCACGCAATACGGCTATCACATCATCCAGGTGCTCGAAAAGGAACAGGCCCACACGAAGACGTTAGCCGAAGCAAAACCGGAGATCGTGAATGCGCTCCGTTCCAATTCAGTCTTCGACAAAATGCAGGGGCTGGAGGAGCAGGCCCGGTCGGAGTGGGCGAAGAATCCGCAAAACGGACAGCAGATCGCAGCTAAGTTCGGGCTGCAATTCGTGGACTTGAAGAACTACCGGCCCGGCGCCCCGATCGCGGAATTAGGCAACGACTCGCAAACAGCCGTAGCGATTACTGCACTGAAGAAGGGCGAGATCAGCCAGGTGGTGCAGGCGGGAACGAAACTGGCTTTGGCGCAAGTCACCAACATCAATCCGCCACATCCGGCGGAGTTCTCAGAAGTCCAGGGGCAAGTCAGAGTGACCTACATGCAGATGAAGGGCACGACGCTGGTTGCGGAGAAGCAAGCGAAACTCCTCGATCTTCTGAAGTCGAATGGCGGAAATCTCGAGGCGGCAGGAAAGAGCCTCGGGTTGGAAGTGAAAACGGCAGACTACTTCTCCCGTGACGGCGCTGCCGAAGGCGTAGGACCCGCGCGGGCGCTGCTGGAAGCTTTCGAGAAACCGGATGGGACCATTATCGGGCCGGTCTCGGTAGCCGGACAGTCAGTCGTCGGTAAAGTAGTTGCGCGCCAAGCTCCAGATATGTCCAAGCTTCCCGAGCAGCGCGAAACCATCGTGGCCCAACTCAAACAGAGAAACGCGCAAATCGTCGCGCCGCTCCTGCAAGACAGCGTGATGACCCGCCTGATCCAGGAAGGCAAAATCAAAAAGCACCAGGACGTGATCAACAAATTGATCGCGCGCTATCGCAGCAGTTAACTCGCAGCTCATGATCCATTGGCTGCTGGATGCGCTCCGCACCCTGACCACCCCGGAGCGCCTGATTCAACTCCTGTCCACGGTGTTGACAGGCTGGCTGGGTTACGCCACTCTGACAGCTATCGTTTTTGCTGAAACTGGGTTGCTGATGGGTTTCGTGCTGCCCGGCGATTCGCTGCTCTTCACGATCGGCGTGGTAGCGGGCGCGGGTCAACTGAAGTTGGGCGTGATCATCCTGCTGCTGATCTGCGCAACCATGCTGGGCGACTGGTGCGGGTATCTGCTCGGCCGCCAAGCTGGTCCAGCGATCTTCAATCGGCCGGATTCGCGCTTCTTTAAACAGGAGTATTTGCGCCGTACTGAAGCTTTCTATGAACGGCACGGCGGTAAGACAATCATCTACGCCAAGTTCGTCCCAATTATCCGCACGTTTGCGCCGTTCGTGGCCGGGGTGGCGAAGATGCGCTACGCGCGGTTTCTGTCGTTCGATATTTTCGGCGGGATCGGGTGGGTCTGCTCGATGACGGTCCTCGGCTATCTGTTGGGCGAGATCCCGTTTGTGCGGCGCAATTTCGAGAAATTTGTGCTGCTGCTAATCTTCGTCTCTATCTTGCCGATCATCCTGCAAGCGCTGCGAAGCCGGACGGCGCGTAAGCCAGGCCCGGAGCTGGCGCCGGGCGACTGATTCGGGCCCGCTTTCGCCAGCGCTCCTGCCCGCAAGATACTATTGCGAAATCAGACGTTCAACTGCCGCGAGCACCACCGGATCGCGCTGCGCCTCTACTTCGTCGCCTTTCGCCACACCGAGGGTCTGATCGAAGATCTCCTGCTTGAGCCGGTTCTGAATCCAATCGCGATCGCGAATCCAGTCCGAGACGGAAGGTTGAATCTGGTGTTGGCCGGCGAAGACTTGGAACTCTTCGAGCACGGCGGGAGTGATGCTGAAGCTTTCCGCGATTTTGTGATCGTGCGAGTACTCGGTGGCGAAGGAAGTCATGATCCCACTTCCTTCGAGCACCATGCGCAGGCGAGAGGGCTGCTCGGGGGCAATGACGATGTCAGGGCGAATGCCACCGCCGCCGGTCACCGAGCGGCCGGAATCGGTGTGGAAGGCTTCGCTTTGCTTCTCGACAGCAAGTTGGCCGCTGGGCAGCGGCTTTTGAATCGATCGTCCGCTGGGCGTGTAATAAAAAGCCGTGGTTAGGGCCATGGCGGTCCCGCCAGAGAGCGTGAAGACATTTTGAACTAGGCCTTTTCCGAAGCTCGGAACGCCGATGACTGTGGCGCGGTCGTGATCCTGCAGGGCGCCGGTTAGAATCTCAGACGCGCTGGCGGTTTTCTCGTTCACCAGTATGGCGAGACGGAACGTGTAAGGCGTCGCGTTCTTGGGGACGTCGACCTTCTGGTCTTCGATGCTCCTGCCTTTGACGCTGAGGATCGGTTGGCCGGGCTGAAGGAAGTAAGACGCAGCTTCGAGAGCTGCTTGCACTACGCCGCCTCCGTTATCGCGCAGGTCGAGGACCAGGCCGCCTAGCTTCGCGCCGCCCAGCTTCTCGATGGCGTCTTTCAGTTGCTTAGCAGTCTGTGGATCGAATCCGGTGACGCGTACGTAGCCGATGTTGGCGCGCAGCATGTAAGCGCGGTCGACGCTTGGCGCATCCACCAGTTCAGGATCGAGAACAAACTGCAGCGGACGGACATTGGTGGGTCGGCGCACGATGATTTGAGCCTGGTGCTGGCGCGCTTCGCTGAGAAAGCCGATGATCTGCTCGAATTCAAGGCGTGCGAGAGCAATGTTGTTCACGGCGACGATCTCGTCGCCAGGCTGCAATCCGGCTTTGGCAGACGGCGTTCCGGGCATGGCCTGAAGGACAAACACCCGGCCAGGCAGGATGGACACGATGGTTCCGAATCCTTTTTGCTCGGATTTTTCCATCTCCTTGAGCTGCTCGTACTGTTCCGGATCGAAAAAGACGGAGTGCGGGTCGAGGCGGCGCAGCATGCTAGGAATCGCGCCCTGATAGACCGCTTGCGACGTATTCACGGGGTCGGCAGCCTGCTCTTGGACGATAGCCAGGAGTTGGGAGAAACGCTTCAGCGCGCTTTCGATCTCCTCAGTGGCAGGAGGTGTGGCGAAAAACAATAACAACGGGACAAGCATTGACTTCTACCGGGAATATCGCAGATTTTTTTTGCTCGCGTGACGCTCGATGGCCAGCTCGATCAGCCGGTCAACGAGCTGCGGCATAGACAACCCTGAATACTCCCACATTTTAGGGTACATGCTAATGGAGGTGAAGCCGGGAATGGTGTTGATCTCGTTGATGAATAGCCGGTCGGTTTCGGTTTCGAGAAGGAAATCCACGCGAGCCATTCCTTCGCACTCCACAGCGCGGTAACATTCAACTGCCAGGCGCTGAAGTTCAGCGGTTTTTTCGGGCGAGAGAGCGGCCGGGATGACGGTTTGGGCTTTGTCGAGCAGGTATTTGTCTTCGTAGTCGTAGAAATCGCGGGACGGGAGGATCTCGCAGGGCGTGGCAGCAATGGGGTCTTCGTTGCCCAGTACCGCGCACTCGAATTCACGGCCGGCGATGGCGCGTTCGACGATAACCTTGCGGTCGAACGAATATGCCACTTTGATGGCAGCTTCAAGCTCGGCACAGTTTTTCGCTTTCGTAATCCCGACCGAGGAGCCGAGATTGGCGGGCTTCACGAAGACGGGAAAGCCGAACGGGTTTTCGCAGCGGGACGAGTCGGAGGCGATGTAGTAGTCGGCCACGGGGAGCCCTCGCGCGGCAGCTACGCGCTTCATCATTTCCTTGTCCATCGAAAGCGAGGAAGCGAGCACGCCGGCGCCGACGTAAGGCAGGCCGGCCAATTCGAGCAGGCCTTGCACGGTGCCATCTTCGCCGAACGTTCCGTGCAGCACGGGAAAGACAACGTCGATTTCCGCATTGCCGTGCGGTTCCGGAGAAATCGGGCGTGGGCTCCATTTCCCCTCCTTCGAGATCACGTAGTGCAGGACTTTGTATTTTTCGGGGTCGAGGGCGTCGATGATGGACTTGGCTGATCGTAGCGAGATTTCGTGCTCACCGCTGCGACCACCGTAGATGACTGCCACGCGCGTTTTCATCTGCTAGAGAATCCTCTTTCCCATCGCGGACATGACCAACTCGACGGCGAGGATCGCGGTCCGGTTCGCCTCGTCGATCACCGGATTCACCTCGACGACCTCCATGGACGCTAGACGTCCTGTATCGCCCAACGTTTCCATGGCCAGGTGTGCTTCGCGATAAGTGATACCGCCGCGCACGGGAGTACCGACGCCGGGGGCTTCGTCGGGGTCGACAGCGTCCATGTCGAGCGAGAGATGAATGCCGCCAGTGCCGTCGGAGGCAACGTCGATGGCCTGCTGGATGACCGATCGCATACCGCGTTCGTCAATGTCGCGCATCGTAAAGGCATGAACCCCGGAGCGCTGGACATTGTCGCGCTCGTCGCGGTCTACCGATCGGATGCCGACGAGCGCAACGTTACGCGGTTCGATCTTAGGCGAATAGCCGAAGATGTTCGAAAGTTCCCCTGGGCCGAGCCCGATGCAGCAGGCGAGTGGCATGCCATGGACGTTCCCGCTGGGGCTGCTGGCGGGGGTGTTCATGTCGGTGTGGGCGTCGATCCAGACCATGCCGAGCTTTTCGCCACGCGCGTGGAAATGTTGGGAGACGCCGGAGACGGAACCGACCGCGGCCGAGTGGTCGCCACCGAGTATGAGCGGGAATTGGGCGGCCGACATCGCGTCCAGAACCATCTGCGCGAGGCGTGTGCACGTTTCCGTGATTTGTGGAAGATATTTGGCTTTAGGGTCGCCTTCGGAATGACTTTCGCGCTGGACGACCGGGACATTTCCGAGATCATTGACGTGATAGCCGAGTTCGGCGAGACGGAGATCGAGGTTGGCTACGCGAACAGCTGATGGCCCCATGTCGACGCCGCGCCGGCCCGCGCCGAGATCGAGTGGGACGCCGATGACGGCAATGTGGGAGTGTCGCATGTCAGGAGTGGCGTACACCCCCGGGCGTCGACACGAGTGTCGAGGCGGCACGCACGAGTGGGTGCGCCACCGGAGCAAGGTTCATAGCTATGCAGGAAACATTCACACGCATGCGATTATTCCAGGGAACGTTCATGGCCTGGTTCTGTAGAGCATTCGGGGGAAGGCGATGGTCTCGCGGATATGCTCAAGGCCGCACATCCATGCGACGAAGCGCTCGATGCCCATACCGAAGCCGGCATGTGGCACGCTGCCAAATTTGCGCAGGTCCAGGTACCAATTGAAAGCTTCGCGGGGGAGATCGTGTTCTTCGAGGCGCTTTAGCAGCAAGTTGAGGTCGTGAATACGTTGCCCTCCGCCGATGATTTCGCCGTAGCCTTCGGGCGCGATGAAGTCGACTCCCAGAGCGAGCTCAGGCCGGTCCGCATCGGGCTGGAAATAGAACGCTTTCACCTGGGATGGATAACGATCCACCATGAGCGGCCGATCCAGGCCTTCGGTGATCAGAGTTTCGTCGGTACCGCCGAAATCGCCACCCCATTGGATCTCACTGCCTCTTTTCTGCAGTTCGGCGACGGCATCGTCGTAGCTCATGCGATGAAACGGGGCTTTGATCGATTCGAGCTTGGAAACGTCGCGCTCGAGGTCGGCGAGATCGGCGCGGCGGTTTTCGAGTACGCGCCCCACGACGAAAACGATCAGCTCTTCGCCGACACGCTTGACGTCTTCGAGCGTCGCGTAGGCCATTTCCGGCTCGACCATCCAGAATTCGGTGAGGTGCCGCCGCGTTTTTGATTTTTCAGCGCGGAATGTGGGGCCGAAGCAATAAACTTTGCCCAACGCCATCGCCGTGGCCTCGTTGTAAAGCTGGCCGGACTGCGTGAGGTAGACCTTTTCTTCGTCGAAATAGTTCACCTCGAACAACGTTGTCGTGCCTTCGCAAGCGGCGGGCGTGAAGATCGGCGTGTCGACCAGCGTGAAACCGTGCGAGTCGAAATAGTCGCGGACCGCTTTGATCACTTCGGCGCGCACGCGCAGGATTGCATGCTGGCGTTTGCTGCGCAGCCAGAGGTGACGATGATCCATCAGGAAGTCAATCCCGTGGTCCTTGGGCGTAATCGGGTATGGATCGGATTCGGGCACGCGTTGCAGCACTTCCGCGCCTTCGACGTCCATTTCGTAGCCGCCGGGGGCACGCTGCTCGGCCCGGATCTTGCCGCGCAAGAGCAATGACGATTCCTGCGTCAGATTCTTCAACTCGTCAAAAAGCGTTTCGTCGAGACTCGACTTCACTGCAACGCACTGCATGATGCCCGACCCGTCGCGCAGCAGCGGAAACGCGATTTTGCCCGATTTGCGCAGATTGTAAAGCCAGCCGGCGATCTCGACCGATTCGCCGGCGTGCTGGCCAGCGTCCTGGATCCGAATGCGTTTGTAGGCCATCAGAGGGCCTCTAATTTCTCAAAGATTTGTCGCACGGTGTCGAAGGATTGGGGCAGAGGGAACGCCGGCAGCTCACGGAGTTCGAGTAGCAGTGGGATTTCGCCGGGATGCGAGCGCAGCAAGGACACGGTTTCTTTCCAGTCAATGGTCCCGGCTTCCGAAGCGAGCGGCCACAGATGGCTGTCCTCTTTCCCGTTGTTGTCGTGTAGGTGAGTTGATTTCAGGCGGCCTTTGAGGGTCTTGAACGCACTTGCGACGCCTTCATTCATGTTGGCGTGTCCCACGTCCAAGCAAAAATTGAGTCTCAGGTGCGTAGTGTCGATGAAGTAGATCAGGCGCTCGGCGCTGGCGAGATCGTTCGGAATGTTCTCGAGCAGAATCTCTACGCCGCGCTCGCGGGCGAACAGGTTCAGCTCTTCCAGAGCGGTGAAAGCGCATTCGAGCTTTTGCTCGTCGAAGATCTCACCAGAAATGCCGAGATGCTGGATGAGATAGCGAAATGGAATAACCTCCGCGATGTCCAGCGCGCGCTTGATCTCATCGAGCATTTCGAGGCGCTTCGATTTCACAGGCTCGGTGATGTTGATGTGCGAATTTGGACCGGACCGGCCCCACATGTCATCGCTGTACATGGGCGAGTGCAGCGAGTGCAGTTTCAATTCGGAGTCGCGAAACCAGTGGCCGAGCTCGTTGATTTGGGCGCGATCGCGATAGTCGAGGTGCTGGCGCGCGCAGAAGATTTCGACGGACGGGACGCCGGCCTGATGGATCTTATCGAGCCAAACCGTCGTGAGGCGATGGTTCACGAACAGATGCGTAGACAGGACTCGCTGCATCGCGACTAGTAACCTGCCGCTTTCGACGCGCCTCTTCCGTCGGCCCCACCCTGGAGCCAGCCGTCTTCGTTGACGATCGCCTCCACGCGCGCGACGACCGGATCGGTGGCTTCAAACGACGCGATCTTGTGTCCCATCGCGCGCAGCAGATTCGCCGTGTCGGGCGAGATGCCGCGCTCGAGATAGAGCTGATCAGGCATCCATTGATGATGGAAACGGGGCCAATCGACCGCGTCCTGCACGTTCATGTGGAAGTCGACTACGTTGAGGATCACCTGGAGCACGCCGTTGGGGATGCGTCCGCCGCCGGGAGCGCCGACGGCCATGAAGAATTTGTTGTCGTGGAGCAGAATGGTGGGAACCATAGAGGAAAGCGGACGCTTCCCAGGCTGGATAGCGTTCGATTCGCCCTGGATCAGGTGGAACATGTTTTCTGAACCCGGCTTGGCGGAGAAGTCATCCATTTCGTTGTTGAGCAGGAAGCCGAGGCCGGGCGCCGTGACACCGCTTCCGAATCCGCCGTTCAGAGTGTAGGTGACCGCGACTGAGTTGCCTTCTGCGTCAACCACATTGAAGTGCGTGGTTTGAGTGCTCTCGGATAAATTGAGCTTGCCAGGACGGATGTCGCTCGATGGCGTGGCGTGTTGCGGATCGATGGTTGCCCGGCGGCTCGCGATGTACGCCGGGTCGAGCAGCTTCTGAACCGGGACCGTGACAAAATCGGGGTCGCCGAAGTATTCGCTGCGATCGGCGTAGAATCGGCGCATCACTTCTGCGACGTAGTGGATGGAGGCGGCCGAGCCTGCGCCCGATTTTTCATAGCCCGAGCCTTCCAGCATTGCGAGCATCTGGAGGATGCCGACGCCGCCGGAGCTCGGCGGAGGCGAGGTAATCACTTCGTAGTCGTGGTAACGGCCGCGGAGCGGTTTGCGCTCGATTGCCTGGTATTCGTGCAGATCCTTGAGTGTGATCAGGCCGCCGTTAGCTGCCATCTCTGCAGCGAGCTTTTTAGCGGTTTCGCCGTCGTAGAAGTCGGCTGCACCATGCTGCCGAATGCGCTTCAGTGTGTCGGCGAGATCGGACTGGACTAATGTGCCACCGGTGTCGACGCCCAGAAAGATTCGCTTCGAGTCGGGGAATTGCGAGAGCTTGCGCACAGTGGATTCGCTATGCAATTGCTGGCCGAGCGTGTACGAAACGGGAAAGCCGTTCGAGGCCAGGCGAATCGCGGGCTCGATCAGTTCGGCCCAGGGCTTGTGACCGTATTTCTTGTGCGCGAGCTCGAAGCCACGTACCGATCCGGGCACACCGGAGGCCCGCCATCCGAGCGTGCTGTCCCTGGTTACATTGCCGTTCGTATCGAGGTACATGTTGCGCGAGGCGGCGAGTGGGGCTTTCTCTCGAAAGTCAATGAACGTGGTGCGCCCGTCAGCGAAACGAGCCAGAAGGAATCCGCCGCCGCCTAAGTTGCCGGCGAAAGGATGCGTGACCGCGAGAGCGAAGCCCACCGCGACCGCGGCATCGATGGCATTGCCGCCGGATTGGAGCACCTCGACGCCGACATCGCTGGCAAGCGGCTCCTGTGCGACCACCATGCCGTGCCGGGCGTGAACCGGTTGGCGGGCATACAGCAGCGCGGCCAACGAAATACAGCAAATGAGCACGCGAATTCGCATTAACTCGATTCTAGCGTGCTGCGCAGTAGGAATTAACCGAAGACTTCTGTCGTTGTCAATGTAAGACCGAGCTCGGGAATCTGGAGCGCTGGAACTTCCATCAGATTTCCATCGCAAGTGTACATACGTTTGGAGTGAGGATCGACCAGCCAGACGAGGGGCACACCGCAGTGCGGCATATTTCTACCTTTTCGCGCACGTCTTTGAGCCTGTCGTCCAGCGAGAGGATTTCTATCGTGCTAAACGGCGGCCGGTCGGGAAAGCGTTCTTTCGGTTCATCAGGATAAAACACGGAGACGTCGGGGATCAGAATCAGCCTTGGCCTGATTTTCAAACGGAGCTCAGGGCAGTGGTATAGGAAGCCTCCCCAGCGAGCACGAAAAACCCGCTAGCAGGCCTTGCGTTTTCGAATGTAAGTAATCAGGCAGGGAGCGCTCCACGAGCTCGCCATCCCAGTGCTCTCTATCAAGGTCGGGAAAAGAAGTGGCGAGATATTGTTCAACTTACAGCGCCGTGCCGACAGGATACTTTGAGCGTAGCGCATTAAATCAGGAAGCGCGTTTTCGGTTTTCGAGCCAATAAAGCGAGGCGCCCACGAGATTTCCCGCCAGGATCACGCCGCCGATCTTGACTGCGAACGATAGGCGACTGGTGACATCGACAATAGGGAGCAGCGCCATCACGCAGAAAAGCAACGTCACCAGAAAGCCGGAGGCCATCAAGAGGCGTAACCAAATCGCGGGCCGCTGTTTCATGTGCCGAAGACCGAATAAGGGCAGGGCGAAGAGCGCGAGGTATGCGATGGCGTAAAAAATCTCGGACGCGTTAACGAGAAGCTGGAATGCTTCCTGCTGGCCGACTCCGCTGATCCCCAGCAGGCCGAGCACAAGAATCATCGCGCCGACGAAGAGAATCGAGTTGACCGGAGTTTTGAATCGAGGATGCAATTCAGCGAACCAGCCGGGAAGCAGGTGGTCCCATCCGGCCACCATCGGAAGGCGCGTGCTGCCGGCGAGATTCAGCGTGCAGTTCCCGAGTTCGCGCGCGATGAGGAACAAAATCGCGAGCTGTGCTGCCAGTGCGCCCCAACCGTAACGGCCGAGCGCCAGCGTGAGCACTTGCGGAATCGGAGCGACCAGATCGACCTGCTCGGGCGAAACAAAGGCCAGTACCGAGCTCGTACCGAGAATGAACATCAGGCAGATGACCGGTGAGGCGATGAGTACGGATCGGCTGATGTTGTGCGCCGGGTTTTTGCACTCGCCCGCCAAAATTGCGACGTACTCAAATCCACTGAATCCTCCCAGCGAGATCTTGCTGAAGATGTTCAGGCTCATCAGCGACAGCGCTGGCGCGGCCACTCGGAGCGGATGATACTTCACGTTACTGCGCGAAACGAAGAACGGGGCCGCGATTAGCATCGCGAAAGCAAGCATCAATGCAATCGCGCCTACGTTCTGCACCCATTTCCCGACGCTGAGCCCCAGCGTCGTCACCAGCATCAACAAGAGAACGAGACCTACGGTGGCCAGCGCCATGAACCACGTAGTGCCGCCCAGTGCGCCGAGACGAAACGCATAGGAGATGCTATTCGCGACGATAACGCCGATGCTTGAGACCAGCACGATGACGTACAGCCAGAGATTCCAGCCGACGAGAAAGCCGGCGAAGTCGTTAAAGCCCAGCTTGGCCCATTGATACAGGCCCCCTTCGAGCGGCATCAGACCGTTCAGATAGATCACGCCGGCGGCGAGCGGGGCGTAGAAGAACAGAATCGCTGCGATCCAATAGAAGATTTGCTGATGCCCGAGCTTGGCGGCAGTGCCCACCCAACCCGTGCCGACGACGCACATGATTTGAGTCAGGACCAGGTCACGAAGACCGAGTTCCTTCTTGAGCTCGGCGCTATGGGCACGGACGCTTTGGGCTGTAGCCATGGAGAGCGTCGCAGCCGGTCCAGGCTACGCGGTGGAAAGCTGACTTCGACGTCCTTGATGATACTGCGCCAGAGTGGCGTTTGCCGAGACTACTGTTTTGAGTGCTTCGGCAACCGCCGGGAGCGCCGGGCCAGGAATCGCCGCATACAATTCGCCGTCCGGGAGATCCGTATACACACGATTGCCGATGCAACCTGCGCTGGTGACGACGCCGCTAGACATGGCCGCCGGAATTGCCATGCAAGTCGGGCGCGCAAGGAGCGGCAAACTCGATCCGGTGCCGGCGCGAAGGGCGGCTTCTAGGAGCAGCATCAACTTCGCGGGGGGCTGCCGACAAGAGCACGACATCGGGATTGGCTGGAGCTTTTGCGAGCCGGGCATACACGATAAACCTCGGCGGGGCATTCAGCATCGGGATGCCGGGAACTTCATCCATCTTGAGATAGCCGAGACCGGTCATGGTTCCCAGAACCGCGGGTAATTCGCCGGCGCGATCGGCCGGCAAATCGATCTTGTGCGTGTAAGAACCGATCGGGCAGTCATATGATCCGACGGCTCCGTGTAAAAGACGCGGTCTTCTGCGGCCTGCCTCCAGAAACTGCAGCCGGACAGTTCCGAGCCCGCGAACTTCTCGACCCCCGCCGGAGGTGCTGTCGGAAAGCTGATTGCGATGGGCGGACGCGTCAAATCCAAAGCCTCGCGGAGTTGCTGTTCGAGGGCGATGAAGTCAGTCATATTTCGTGGCTCTCCCATCTTGGCACGTGCAAGAATCGTAAGTGATGTCATCGGCAGTGAATGCGCCCAGCGCACGCCAGTTTTTCTCCCGGCACGGTCTGCTGTCGAGGTGGCACCCCAGATACGAGTTTCGCGCCGGCCAGTTGGAGATGGCCGAGGCGATCGAAGCCGCCATGACGGAGAAGAAGCACCTGCTGGTCGAAGCTGGCACCGGCACCGGCAAAACCCTGGCCTATCTGGTCCCCGCAATTTTGTCCGGGCGTCGCGTTGTAGTGTCCACCGGCACGAAAAATCTTCAGGAGCAGCTTTACTTTAAGGACATTCCATTCCTGGAAAAACATTTCGGGCGGCGGTTGGAAGTGTGCTACATGAAAGGCCGCAACAACTTCGCGTGCCGCCAGAAAATCTACGATGCCGAGCGGGAACCGATTCTCTCAGGGCTCGAGGAGATCGCTGACTTTCAGATCATTCGCGAATGGGAAAAGACGACGCAAACCGGCGACCGCGCTGAGATCAAGACGCTGCCCGAATCGAGCGCGGCTTGGCAGAAAGTGGATGCCCGCCGAGAGCTGTGCAGCGGGCAGAAGTGCCCGCAGTTTGAGCGCTGCTTCATTACCCAGATGCACCAACGCGCCCACGAGAGCGACATCATCATCGTGAACCACCACCTGTTCTTCGCCGACCTCGCGGTGAAGGACGAAGAGTATGGCGGCATCATTCCTGAATATGGCGCTGTGGTGTTTGACGAGGCTCATGAGATCGAGGATGTTGCGGGGCGATATTTCGGCATGAGCGTGAGTACCTACCAGTTTCAGGAACTGGTACGCGACATCGCGGCGGTATCGCGGGCCAAACAGTTCGGCTCGGGCGAGCTCGATCGCGCACTCGATCGGTTGGCGGTGCTCGCCGAAGAATTCTTCGCACTATTCGGGCGCACGGAAGGTCGCGTGGGGTTCAAGGGACACACTGCGTTCTTCGAAGAGCATCAGGATATCTACGATGATCTGACGCACGCACTCGAGCTCACGGGGACGCATCTGCAATTAGTGAAGGACGCGCCCGACGAAGTGATCCCACTGTTCCGGCGAACCCAGGATTTGGCGCGGCGCGTGGAGTTCTGGTCCAAGGGCGACGATAAGTCCTGCGTCTATTGGATCGAGCGGCGCGGCCGCGGCTGTTTCCTTCAGGCCACGCCCATCGACGTCTCGGCCATTCTGCGCGAGCGGCTGTTCGATGCACTCGACACAATCGTGCTGACGTCGGCAACGCTCGCGGTGGGCGGCACATTCGATTTCGCTGAGAAGCGGCTGGGCATCGAGCACACACGAACGCTGGTGGTGCCGAGTCATTTCGAATATGAGAAGCAGGCGCTGCTGTACGTCCCGCAGCACATGCCGGACCCGCGTTCGCCGGCCTTTCCGCGCGCTGCAGCAGATGAGGTCACGCGGATACTAAAGCACAGCCGGGGCCGGGCATTCGTGTTGTTCACCAGTTATCAGCAGATGCGCATGGTGTACGATCGCGTGTCGCTCGAAATCGAGTATCCGACGCTGCTGCAAGGCACCGGCCCGCGCAGTGCGCTTTTAGAAGAGTTTCGCGCCACGCCGCACTGCGTGCTGTTCGCCACGTCATCGTTCTGGCAAGGCGTGGATGTGCAGGGCGATCAACTGAGTTGCGTTATCATTGACAAGCTGCCGTTCGCGGTGCCGAGCGATCCGGTGGTGGAGGCGCGCATCGAACGGATTCGGGAGGATGGAGGCAATCCGTTTTACGACTACCAGATTCCCGAGGCAGCGCTGGCTTTGAAGCAGGGGTTCGGACGGTTGATTCGCAGCAAGACCGATCGTGGCGTGCTGTCGCTGTTGGACAATCGCATCACCAAGCAGCGTTATGGGCAAACTTTCTTCGACAGCCTGCCCCCGTTCGGGTTCACAACTAAGATTGAGGATGTAGAGAGATTTTTCGATGTTTGAAGTATCGGTGGAACAATCTTTTGCGGCCGGTCATGCCTTGCGCAACTACCATGGCAAGTGTGAGAACGTGCATGGGCACAACTACAAAGTTCGGATTACGGTTGCGGGAGAGCGATTGGATGAGACCGGGCTGCTGGTGGATTTCATCGAATTGAAGCGCTTGATGGAGGCGGCGATCGAATACCTCGATCATCGGTTCATCAATGATCTGCCGCCGTTTGATGAGATCAATCCCTCGGCGGAAAACATTGCAAAGTATTTCTATAACCGCGTGTCCCGAGGCATTGACGGCAATGGAGTTAAGATTTCTGAGGTGAAGGTGTGGGAGACCGACACCAGTTCGGCGGTTTATCGGCCCAGCCTCTAGCGGCCGAAATACTCGGCGTTCTTTTGGGCGAAACTCGCCCATTTCTCCGGCAGATCGTCGAGGGCGAAAATCGCCGAAACAGGGCAAACCGGGACGCAGGCGCCGCAGTCGATGCATTCCACAGGATCGATGTAGATCATGTTGTGTTCACCGAAACTTGGCTCATCCTTCTTCGGATGAATGCAATCTACCGGGCAAGCGTCAACGCACGCGGTATCCTTGGTGCCGATACATGGTTCTGCAATAACGTAAGCCATTCACTCTCCAGAGCGCGGCCTGAATAGGCGCACGACGGCTAAATCTCATTATAGCTTGCGGCCCGTTTCCCATTTGGAATCGGCATCGAAATGCCTGATTTCGCGGCCAGATGGCGAAATTTCGCGGGCGCGTGCACCTGCTATCCTTCGGGTGGCGACCAAGACGCAAATCACCTCCGAGCAGTATTTGCGAATGACACTCGAGGATGATGCTGAATTTGTCCATGGCGAAAGTGTGGAGCGCAGCATGCCCGATTATGTTCGCGCAACGATTCAAGCATTGTTGGCGATAGTGTTCGGACCTCTCAGATAGAGTCATGGATTGCACATTTGTTGCGAATTACGCTCCAAGGTCGCGCCTGAGGTGTATCGCATACCCGATATCTCATTTTTGACCCTCGCTCCCGAGGGACCGGTGCCCGACCAGCCTCATCTGGTCGCAATCGAAATCCTATCCCAAGACGATCGCCATTCTGATCTCATGCTGAAGCTAGAGGAATATCGCGTCTGGGGCGTGCCGAACACCTGGGTGATCGATCCACAAACGCAACGATTCAGCCTCTACACTGAAATCGGCTTCCAGAACGTGTCCTCGTTCTAGCTGCCGAGCTATTCCTTCCAAATAACACGCGCCGATCTGTTCAGCCAGCTCTAACTCACCGCTTACAATAGTTCTGATGATCCCAAAAGTTCGCAAGGCGGTCTTTCCCGCGGCTGGACTCGGTACTCGGTTTCTGCCGGCCACCAAAGCGCAGCCCAAGGAAAT
>Ga0126373_10000511_pt1 | contig 25640 bp, 10 predicted proteins | sample PanSoiMetPlot_11_FD_92545 | JGI IMG/M metagenome (GOLD analysis project Ga0126373, IMG submission 92545) | Tropical forest soil microbial communities from Panama - MetaG Plot_11 | ecosystem: Environmental > Terrestrial > Soil > Tropical forest > Bulk soil | place: Panama | collected 2016-02-17 | reverse complement strand
TTTGCGATTTCACCATATCGCAGGCCTGGATATAGCGAGGGTCTACTGCCACATTGTCCGCCACCATGACGCGTCCCATGGAAGCGGCCACACCACAGAGTCCCTCATCGAAGGAAATTTTTGCCTTTGGCGTGAAGCTTCCGGTATGCGGGCCCAACACCAGGCTGCAAGAATCCGTTTTATCGAGCAGGTAAAAGCCGACCCAGTTGTAACGGGGAACGTGCAGGTGGATCCGTTCCGATACATACTGCATGAGAGACTCGGCGCTGGCGGAGACGCCAAAGTCCTCAAATTCTTTTACCAGGTACTTGTGTGGCACGCCCACACTTTATCCCGTTTTGGTGCAAACACAAAGCAATTCGCGAGGTACAAAGGTAATGTGACTTGAGTAGCGATTCGGGGCTCAAAATGGAGATTGACGATGGCCTTTTATTTGCCTGCGCCGGCCACCGGGGGAGGTGTTGTGACGGTGGCGGCCTCTCTTTCTTCAAGCAGGAGGCGCCGAAGCGAACGCAGATCGTTCAAGGTGCGGCTACTGGCAGAAAGGGATCGTTGCAGTTTCTCCAGATTGTACTCAACCAACTGAAGAGCCTGGAGACGGCGGTTTAACATCCGGTCGGCGGCCTGAATGATCTCATCATCGATATCGCGCTTTGCTTCGGCAACGGCTTCCAAAAGAAGCCTGATGTACTGGTGAGCGTTTTCGATGCTGTCAAACGGGGTTTCGTTTCGATCGCTCATAGTCACACAAAGAACACTGGGCTACTGGACACGAGCCTTAAAGGCCGCAGGCTGCGCCTGTCCACAGCGCTTGAGAATAAGGACAACCGGGATTGCCATAATTGCTATAGCAATCCGCGAGCGCCGTCGACTGCAGGCAATGCCGCTCTTTCTGTTGTTTGGGAACCAGAGTCCCAAGTCAGGCTAAACATAACAGGATTACTCTTTTGCTCCCAATTGCCTGTTCAATATTGCTCACTGACGCACAAAAGTTGTGTCCGGCAATTCAACTGCTGGCTCAAAAGAGATGACGATCGTTTCCCGAGCCGGACACCTCTCGAGACGACCTTTCCTTGTGGGACGAACACACGAGCTTCCGTAAGATTTCGCTTGCCTTCCTTCTTCATCGGCGTTCATGATTGAAGGAACAACATGAGCCCTGCTGAGAAGTCTGCCTCTCTTGTGAAGATCAGGAATTTTGTCGAGAAATATTGCGAGAAATCCGGTCTTACAACCCATCCTGACCGCGAGGTCACTGAAGCCGTGGTCATGGGACTGGCGGACAACCTCGCTGCTTTAGGCAGGCCGCTTTGTCCTTGCCGCTTCTATCCCGACAAAAAGGACGAGGTGAAACATCGCACGTGGATATGCGCCTGCGACGACATGCAGATCTATAAGTACTGCCACTGCCTGCTGTTTGTGAACGCGGAAGGAAACCCGATTACCGAATATTTGCCAGACGATCACCCTGGCCGTGAGTGCTACGGGCTGGTCCGGGATCCCACTCCAAACCAGGGACGCCCACTGCGCGACAAGGCTGAAGAAAGAGAGCTTGAGCGCAAAACCCGGCACTCATGATTCGCTCCCGCGAGGCCTTTCACAAAATTGATGTGCTTGCCTGGCAAAGTTTCTTTACCACGACATCAGATCCTGGGTAAATCAACAACATTCCATCCACCACTGGGGACCGTTGCCAACGCCTGGGACCTCTTGGTATTGGCACCAAAAAGTCCGATAGAGCCACACATCGTCAGGCCGGTTTGGTGTAGTAAGGAAGGGCGGTGGCGGGATGCAAGTGATAACAAAGGATTCGATAGAGAGAGACGAAACACCTCTTCCTGAAGGTGGCGACGCCTCTCTGCCTTGGCAATTGCTGACATGGTCGGCCCGTACACCCACCGAACTGGATACCCTTAGCAAAAACCTGGCCGATTTCCTGAATGAAAACAAACAAGTCAATCTTGCAGATGCGGCCTATACGCTGAAGGTCGGCCGTCCGAGGTTTCCTCATCGGCGCATGCTTGTGTGTCGAGACCGTGAAGACGCGTTGCGAATCCTGGAGAATGATCCCAGCCGGATCCTTACCACGTTCGAAGAGCGCCGCGAGCGTAAAGTGGCTTTCCTGTTGCCAGGACAGGGGGGCCAATACCCCAATATGGGCAAGGAATTGTATGAAAATGAACCACTGTTCCGCAGCGACGTCGACTATTGTTGCGAGTACTCAAAGCCCTACCTGAAGCTTGATCTGCACGACCTGCTTTATCCGAAGGACGACAAATTGGATGATGCTGCCGAGCAGCTGGCACAAACCAAGTTCAATCAGTCGGCCGTATTCACGATTGAATACGCCCTAGCCCGCCAGTGGATGCGATGGGGTGTGGAACCAATGGGATTGATCGGCCACAGCCTGGGAGAATTTGCTGCCGCTTGTCTTGCGGGTGTGTTCTCTGTGGAAGAAGGACTCAGGCTGGTGGCAGTGCGTGGCAGATTGATGCAGCAAGTCGCTGGGGGAGCGATGTTGAGTGTGCTGCTATCAGAAGAGGAGTTGAAGCCGCTGCTGGGTCAAATCGGAGGACTTGAAATCGCTGTGATAAATACGCCTTCTTCCTGCGTCGTTTCTGGTTCGAGGCACAAAATTGAAACATTGGAAGCGCAACTGGCTCTTCGAGAAGTCATGACTCGGCGGCTGCGAGTCGCAGGCGCCGGCCATTCGTCAGCAATGGACCCGGTTCTTGATGACTTCAGGAAAGTAGTACTTGAAGTGCATTTGCAGGTTCCCCGGATGCCTTATCTATCGAATCTAACCGGCCAGTGGATCAGCGGCAAGGAGATTACAGACCCGGACTATTGGGTCAAACATTTGCGGCACACCGTCCGCTTTTCTGACGGAGCTGCTGAGTTGCTGAAAAACCCGGAATTGATCCTGCTTGAGGTTGGACCGGGGAAGATACTCAGCACACTGATTTCCCAGCATGCGGCACGCCCCCCGCAGGTGGCAGTCATATCATCTCTGCCTCCTGCGAGCGAACCACAACCCGCGATGCAATCTATGCTGGAAGGATTAGGACGGCTTTGGATGGAGGGAGCCAGGCTGGAGTGGAATCGATTCTATGAAACGGAAAAGAGGCGCAGGATTCCGCTCCCAGCATATCCTTTTGCGAGTAAGCACGATGGCACGGAGTGGCCGCAGGTAGAAGAAAACACCGCAGCCAGATAGGCCGCCAGACCTCCACTCAGCCGCGTATGCGATCAATCGACAAGGGCTTCAATCTTCTCCAACACGAAGCTGTACTGAAGCTGAAGTTGTGGTAGTCAAAGGCGCCGCGTTGGCTACCTGCTGAAGCTTAGTGCCCTTGGCGGCTTGCCTTTCTTCAAGAAGGAGGCGTCGAAGAGAACGCAGATCGTTCAAGGTGCGGCTACTAGCAGACAAGTATCGTTGCAGTCTCTCCAGATTGTACTCAACCACGCGAAGAGCCTGGAGACGACGGTGTAACATTCGGTCAGTGGCCTGAATGATGTCATCATCAATATCGCGCTTTGCTTCCGCCACGGCCTCCGCAAGGAGCCTAATGTACAGGTGAGCGTTTTCGATGCTGTCAAACGGAGTTTCGATTCGATCGCTCATAGTCTCACAAAAAACAATGGCTAATGGACACGAGCATCAAAAGCTGCAGTCTGCACTTGTCCGGAGCGTTTGATCTGAACAAAGATGCGATAGTCGCCGGGATGAGGGAAACCGTAAGGAAAGCTGAACTTCGGTGGAAGCGAAGCGCTGGAATGCACACTATCCATCACCATTGGGGAAGCGCCGGTGGAAGATTTGATGAGCTCGGCTTGGGCCATATCCAAGGCTGCCATGGATACTGAACCAGCAGGGTGAATGTGAGCAAAGACGCTTAGATCAGAGCAAACCACTTGCGCGTGAGCCGCCATGCCCATGTAGGGTTCCAAGTCGCGGGCCGGCGAGCCGTCTCTCTCTTCCACCCGGAACTTGAAGCTGGCCGGCGCGTTGGCCTTAAGAGCATCGGCATCCCGTTCCCACACGATGCGGGCACCATCAGGGAGTTGCGCTACGGTTGTATCGGAAAAAGAATTTGTTAAAGGCGTACCCACCCAGGCCGAGTCATCGCCCTTAACAACCAAGCCGTTGATCTGAGGTAGGTCCAGCTTTCCTACCAAGGTCCAAGGGAAACCGGTTTTGTCAAGGATATCGGCAAAGACTTCATAGTGGCCTGCCGGCATAGCCGGAAGTGTTTCGACAAATGCGTCGCCTCCCTTGGCAAGATCGGGATGAAGATGCCAGATGCGATTCATTCCCGGGGAAGCAATGAGAAATAAGTGCATCAGGTGACCGTGGTCGGGAATCAGTTCATCCATTTTGACTGCACTATCCGATCGACTCTGGGCAACGAATGGAACCATGAGTTGGCCAGCGGGCCGGATCACGAGCCGGTTCCCATCGAGGAGTGTTTCAGCACGGGGCGGCTTGAGGAGATCGACGTTGCGTTGGTACGTGGCCGCCTCCACACTCCACAATACCCGGCCGCGGTAGAGGATAAGGGCAAACAAGATTACCGTTATTGCCACGACAATCCGTGAGCGTCGCTTGTTGGAGGGCTGTGGAACTTCGCCCGGAGGAACGGTGCTGTAGCGGACAACGGTACCAGCGATCACTATTCCGCCGAGCGTCAGAAAGACAAGGAAAAACAAGAGCACTCCGCGCAGTCCCCCACCCATCGCCAGAGATTGTCTTGCGAAAGAGGCAACCGGCACAGAGAGTTCCGCTTTACCTCTGGAGCCTTCGGCTTCGATGCGCACTTGCAGAGCACCAAATTCCATGAACCAAAGGCTGCTGACAAAGAATTGAGGATCATCCTTGGACCGCTGGGCAACGTCGGGAAGGGGCGGCAATTTTGAGCCCAGCCCACTCAACCGAAGTGGCACGACGCGAATGGTTTGCACGTCAGGCGAGGCCGTGCGCACCTGAATCTCAGCTACACCGGGTATGACCTGCGGCAACCGTATGGTCACAAAAAGGTGGTAGGGTCCGGCCTCACCCTCGTAATAAACGTCCGGGCTGCCAACGTGAGCGTGGACGAGCGTGGCCGCAAGGAGAATGCAGGTAGTCAACGACAGGTTTCGCATTGAGATTTCCGCCTTAGATTGAAAGTCATTTATTCGCGCAAGAAATCCACAGCCAGCTCATTGAATTTTTCCGCGCATTCAAAGTTAGGAACATGACCTGCGTGATCCAGGATCTCGAGCCGCGACCTTTTCAGAATGCGGTGCATCTCCTGACCACGCTGAAGGGGAATTGCTTTGTCTTCTCTGCCCCAGACGAGCAGAATTGGGACTTCCATTTCGGCTAATTGATGTATTTCGTTGCTTAGCTTGTCAAAAAACTGTTTGCGCTGAATGGTCAGGCCAATCTCAGTGGAGTTTTTGATTTTGTGAAATCTTGTCACGTTTTCAAAGTAGCTCTTTGTAACAAGCTTCTTATTGTGAATAAAAAAACTGTGAGGACCATTTTTCTAATGGCATCAGTATTCAATCTCAGGAAGAATTCGCCGATTGCAGGAAGGTTGAAAAACCTGGCAAGGAGGGGCATTGGGTTTGGTAACCCTGCTGCAGCCACCAGCAACAGTTTGTTGACCCGTTGCCGGTGATATGTACAGAAGTGGATTGCGGTACCGGCCCCCATGGATTGGCCTACAAGAGAGACACGCTGAATACCCAAGCTGTTCATAAACTGCAAGATTTGCTCAGCATAAAGAGGGTAGCCGTAGTCAAGTGGATCTCGTGTGCTGTAACCACAGCCCCAGAGGTCAAGCGCATAGACCTTGAAATGCCGGGCCAATGCATCAATGTTGGCCGTCCAGAGGTATGAATCATAGACGAAGCCGTGAAGAAGGATAATCGGTTCTCCTTCCCCCTTCTCGATGTAATGCGTTCTGCGCCCGTTTAAATCGATCGATTTCCCTTCAGCATGTTTGCTGGCCCAAAGATGAAGGGGTTGACTGCTCCATGGAATGAAACATCCATAGCTCTCTTCCCGGCTCCAGTGCGAATGAGTTGTCCAACGAACCAAAGGTTTATCTGCGGATGCGTCGCATCCAATTACCCCAGCCCAGACCCAGACGGGTGGTCACAATGGAGACGACAAAGGCAATGGCCATAGTAAGCAGGAATGCAGCGAGCATCTTTTCCGCGATTTGAAATTTATAGGGATCGTACAGAAATCCAGCAGGATCCGCATAAGCAAAATAGGCAGTTCCAAAAACCCAGTTGCGCGAGGCCGGCGACATAAGGAAATTGGCAAAGGGCCATTGAACAGCCAGGAATGTGAGCAGAAAGGCAGGCCCAACGCAAATGGCCTTGAACCAGGAGGACCGTCGCTCCAGGTTTTGCAACAACAGATCTGCAACAAAAGCTGGAACAATGATCAATAACGGAAATCGCACCGGGATGAGATGAGTCACGTTGTGGTACACGGGCCCGAGCTTCGGTTGTGCGGGAAAGAGCGGCAACAGCCATTCCGCTCCCAAGCCGATGAGGAAATAAATGGCGGCTGCGATGGTGCATCCCCACTTACGCGTTGCGCCCCAGCCAGTAGCAACCAATATGAGGGGAATAAACAAGGCAACCGCCAAATAGCAGGCGGCACTATGCATGCTTTCGGGCCGTGTGGATCCAATGATCGCATTCGAGAGTTGCGTCACAGCCAGTGAGCCCATATACAGGAATAGCCAAGTCAAGTGGCTACGCAACACGTCAGCGGAGCGGTTCATCATGCCGGCTATCCAGGCCATGGCGCCCAATTTAACGGCGAAGGAACCGAGAAAAAGCACCGAATGGGGCGGGGTGAAGGTTTTCACGTCCAGCCCGAAAGCGTTGTGCCACCAGTTATCAAATGGCTCGGAAATAACCATAGCAACGCTGCCCCAGAGAGCAATGAATGCGCCCGCCGGCCCACGGAAACCCAGAACCTGGAGGGAGGCATCACGCGTCGGAGAGGCGCCGGAAAAAGTGGTGGTCAAGATCGTATAGACACAGGCAATTCCAATCAGTATGGCCGAAATTTGAACCATGACGTGTGGCGGAACCCACATCGTGTCCCGGCCAATGGACATGTGCCAGGCGAAATCCCAAGTTCCGCCGATCAATACAAGGGTCATTCCTGCCACTGTCAACCAAATGGTCCGAGGAATCGAGACAGCCTCGGCTGAGGCGGACACCAGAGGGCGACTCTGCACCGGCAGCACTGCGGTAGCGGTTCTTGCTTGTGACATTGATGACTCCATTTCCTAGAGCATTTTCATGGTGAGTGTAGTCTGCTTGTTTAATCTAAAGCTGGATCATGCCAGTGTTGTTAAGCTACGCAGGAAATGCAGCACAGGTTTGCAGGTCTAAGAAAGCCGGGCATATTGCCGTTGAAATTCTTTTATCCCGGTCAAGAAGAGTGTTTCCTTTCCTTGAGCATTCCGCGCTTGAGGAATGAAATCCGTATCCAGCACGACGTTGCGAGTGCCGAATTTAACGGCATTGTTGTTCACAAGCAAACTGTCATATTCTTGGATTGACAGCTCACATCTTTTGTCCAGTTGATCTTTGAACCGAAGCGCACGCACGCGCTCCTGACCTTCCCTGGTGACAATTCCGCTAAAGAACTCGGAACAGCAACCAGACCCGTACGAGAAGCAACCAATTCTCTGAGGCGTTTCGAAATCACCGTGGTCAATCGTGCTGATCAGCGAAAGCAGAGTGGTAGCTCCCATGATATTGCCGACGCGTTGACAATAAATGAGGCCCGGAAGCACGCGACGTTCAAAATCTGCTTCAATTTCTTTGGGATTCGCCTTTGCCATTTTTCGCATCATGTCGCGATGTGCACCCTTGATCATGCCTCCGAACGGGGTGTGCATTGCCAGATAGGAAAAGGTTCTGGCGAAGTCGGCGCCATCGACACGTTTTTTGTATTCCAGAAAGGATTGCTCGCAGCAATCCAGGTAGGAAAGCAGGGACAGATCGGCATCGCCTGCTTCGCTATCCGGAACAGGGCGACAAGTATCCATCACTTCATAGCCATAGTAGCCGCTGGCTCCGACATCGACCTGGAATACAAAAGGCAGTTCGCTGACGATCATGGCCACCGCGCCAGCCCCGGCACTCGGCTCAAAAAAGGACCAGTCTTCCGTCAGCGCTTCTCCGCCCTCCACCGTAATGAAGCGGGAAATGTCCGTAGCGATCACCAATACTTTGGCTCCGGGCGAAGCCTGAGAGAGAATGAAATTGACGGCCATCTGAAGTCCGGCAACACCTGAATAGCAGGCATTTTTCAGTTCGAACAAACGGCAATTACGATTCAATGTCAGCAACTTGTGAAAATACGTACTCATCGATTTGCCAAAATCGAACGCCGATTCCGTACAAGTAATTACCATCTCGATGCGATCTTTCTCATCCGGACTCATGGCGTCGATCAACGGCTTGGCAGCATTCAAGCCAAAAGTGATCGGATCTTCATAAGGCAAGGCGACGGTTTTTTCCTTCATCAGCAAGTTCTTAAACCGCGTCATGTCCAACTTGCGATGCAGGGCAAGCTTTTCCACATCCACGTAAACGCTACCGGCAAAAGCATTCATCGCTTCAATTCCAACTAGACTCATATGTATCCTCTCGACCTGCCAGATGCTCAGCAGAAATCGAACATTTTTGCCACGTCCTGGCCGCTCCTCAGGCGAAAAGCCGCGAAAGACTCTTTATTAGAAAACTGCAGATAGACATTCTCTTTCAGCAACTGCCACATGCTTTGACCCGGAGGCTTGCCATAAGAATGGCCAGGGAAGATGCGCGTTTGTGGTTTGATGCGGGTCTTCACATTTTCCAGGCTGGCAAACATGGCGTGCGCGGCTCCGATATCGGGACATATGCCACATCCTTCCGCAAACAGCACATCGCCTGTAAACAAGTTGTCCGCTATCAGATAACACATGCAGCCCGGCGTATGTCCAGGGGTCAGCATGGGTTCAATTAACATACGGCCAACCGACCATGGGATTGGATCAATGCCAACCAATTGTCTGTTGCTGAACCCAGAATCTGCTATTTCTTCCTTAGACATCCAGATCGGGCAGTCGTATTTTTGCGCTATTGGTTCGGCGAGATCGATGTGATCAGGATGGGAATGAGTAATTAGAACGCCGCTCAGGCTAGCTTGCGTATCTATCAAGGCCTGGTCGATCTTCTCCATTTGCCAGGCGGGATCGACAATAACTGCCTGACGAGTACCGGGATCAATTACCAGGTAGCTATAGTTCTTCATGAATTCGTGGCACATTCTCAAAACAATGACTTGCGGCACGAATCCGTTGTGCTCTACATCTGCATGCTGGGGATTCATTCGATAGTTCTGTACACAAGGCATTTTGTTCGTACTGCTTAATCATCGGCAGCGACGGGCAAGCCCGCCGCCTGCCTGGAGGGAAGATCCGTCTGAGCTGTGGCGAGCGCCCTGACAAACAAGTTCCGGAAATTGATCAACACGTCTCCGCTTTCATTCAGGAGTCGAATGTTGAACTTCCTGATGCCAGCCTGATTCTGCTCACGCGAGTTGGCAAATTCCGCATATGCATAACAAGTCTGGCGCACTGGGTGGAGGATATCGACCTCATCCAGCGCAAAAGGCAGGTGGGGTGTCACCGATTCCGGACCTCCAACCAGACCGCCAACTGTCTGCAAGGCACCATCAATCATGCTGGGATGAAGAATGAACTGACCAAAATCGCTTTTCAACAGATCGGGAATCTTTAACCTGGCTAGAGCAAAGGAATCGTTGATGTAAATTTCCTGTATGACTTGGAAGGAGGGGCCGTAATTCAAGCCATATTTCCTGAATCTGCTGTAGTACGCAGTTCCATCTTCGCGTTGTGCACATTGGGCTTTCAGTGTTTCAATCGGGACGTGAAGCTCGGCATCAGCGGGAGCAGCCCAACCGCTGGTGAAGGCCAGCTTCCCTTCCGAATGAAGGATGGTTTCATTTTCCTCGTCCGACGAAGAAATGACATATTCAACGATGTCGCCGGCATATTTCAAAAAAGTCCGAACGGCTTGCGGGCCTTTCCGGAAACTCAAAGGCCGGACCCACACAACGTCAGTGATCTTACGGACCCTGTGCTCAGCAGCAATATTTCCCGCGATGCACGCCATCTCCAAAAACCCCGCTCCCGGGAAAATTCCTTCTTCGTTTACTTTGTGGTCTAAAGCATAAAATGCGGTATCCGACAGCGATGAACTGAAGCTGACTTCCTTCAAGGTAGAGGAATTGTAGGAAATCAAAGGATGGAGTTGAGCGATAGAAAGCGTCCGCTTTTCCGGGACCTGAGAGTCCGAAATCCAGTATCTCTCGCGAGCAAACGGATATGTAGGCAGAGCGATCCGGCGAGGCTTAGTCGCAGAATATAGACTATCCCAATCTACTTCTCCGCCCGCGGCCCAGATGGAGGCTATCTCGGTCAGACTTTGCCCTGCTGCCTTTGCAACTTTCGGGCGCTTATGGCGTGGGCCGACATTGCCGTGATAAACATGGGCTGAAGATCCTTGTTTGCTCCACTCGTCCAGGCGATCAATGAGTTCACCCACGTCCGAAGCAACAATCGCCAGCCTTTCTTCCATCAGTTCTCTGCCGACCTGGAGCGTGTAGCAAAGGCCAGCAAGATCAACGTTCGGTTCGCTTCGCAAATGAATGAGTAAGCTATTGCCATATTCCCGGAGCCGGTCCTTACTCTTCGCAGAGAGAGTAAATAAATAGGGGACAGCTTCTGGTCGGCGGTCCAGAGAGGCCGGCTCGTGGTGCTCCTCAAGGACTACACACGCATTCACTCCTCCGGCGCCGAAGGAATTGATTAACGCGCGGCGCGGGTTAGTGGAAGACGATTTCCATTCTGACAGTGCATGCTGTAGATAAAACGGCGACTTCGTGAGCTCTATATTGGGGTTGACCTGTTCAGAATGAATCGAAGGCACCAGTTGCTGATGTTTCAGTTGCAGAATGACCTTAGCCATGCTGGCAATTCCCGCCGCTGACTCTGAATGCCCAATGTTGGCCTTGACGGAACCGATTGGACAGAATTGCTTCTTCGTAGTCTCTGTCTGAAAAGCCTGGCTCAACGCCGCAATTTCAATACCATCGCCCAATTGAGTGCCAGTACCGTGACCTTCAACATAGCCAATGGTTTCAGGGTGGATCTGCGCCTTCTTGAGAGTATGGATGATCAAATTCGCCTGCGAATTCGGGTTAGGCGCAGAATAGCCGTTCGAACGGCCACTATGATCGAACGCGCTTGCCGGAATGACGGCGTAAATATGATCCTGATGCTCTATTGCCTGGCTTAACGGTTTCAGCACCAGTGTTCCTACTCCTTCACCGGGAACGAAACCATCATCCCCGTTGCCATAGCTGTGACATTTTCCGTGGAGAGAGAGCATGCGTCTCTGGCACATTGATTGGTATTTTGAGGGATGCAAATACAAGTTCACGCCGCCGACGATGGCGACCTGGCAATCGCGATTTTTAAGGCTTTCGCAAGCGAGATGGACCGCGACCAGGGAAGAGGAACAGGCCGTGTCAACCGGCATGCTGGGCCCGCTGAAATCAAAGAAATAAGAGACACGATTCGCGATAGACCAGGGCAAGGCGGCGGGGCAAACGTTATTCCCACGGCTCCGTTCTTCCGGTCCCCACAAGTGATAGGAGTTCGTAGTGACACCGACAAATACACCCACGTCCGCGCTTCTTGCCTTGGGACAACGTTTTTTCAAGCTATCCCTTGTGTACCCGGCATCCTCGATAGCAGCCCAGACGGATTGCAGAAACAGACGCTCCTGAGGATCCATGATCCTGGCTTCCTCAGTGGAAATCTTGAAGAAATGGGCGTCGAACTTGTCATAGTCATCCAGGAAGCCGCCCCATTTGCAGTAGATTTTTCCCTCCGCTGCGGCTGCCGGATCCGGATGATAGAACTCTTCACAATCCCAGCGAGTGGGCGGCACCAAATCGATCAAGTCTCTCCCTTGTTTCAGGTTTTCCCAGTACTCGGCCAAATTCGCAGAGTGAGGATAGTACCCATGAATGCCGATGATTGCGATTGGTCCAAGATCATGTTTTTTATTTTCTCCAGCGGGGGTTTGATCGTGAGCGGGTTGTTCTTCGATTCCTGTAGACGAGATCGCGGACTCGCCGGCGGAACCGGTCAGGCCAAACAGCTTAACCAAGGCATTCCACTCCTGCTGCACCAGGAACTGCGCAAGTTCCCCCACTGTTTCATGTTGGTATAGCAAGGTCTTTGGCAGGGCACCCAAGTCTCGTTCCAAATTGGTATTCAGGTGATGGATCATTACGGAGTCAATGCCAAAAGACTCCAGACGATCGGACGAACCAATGCGATCCGGAGCGAGTTTAATTTCCTTGCCGATCAAGGCCTTCAAATACTCTTCTGTTTTTGCGAAAAGGGCCGAGGCATCAACACCGGCTGCTGAGGCTGTCACATTTTTATGGGATTTAACCGACTTCTGAGCTATGGAGGCGGCTATCCTGGAAGGGATTCCATAAAGCGCAATGCCCTGCAAAGCCTCAGACCGCAGGAAATCTTCCCAGTACCGAATGCCATCTTGCGTGGGCAAAGGACATATTCCAGTTTGTTGTTCCAGGAGCGCAACACCATCCCGAGAGATACGCATGCCTCCCTCTTCCCACAGAGGCCAATTGATGGATGACGTGCGGCCTGATCGTTTCTGTGCCCTTCTCAGAGCCTCTCGACTTTCTGCAAAGGAATCCAGGAAGTGATTTCCATAGGCGTAATCGCTTTGCCCAAGGTTGCCCAGCACTCCTGCGACAGAAGAAAACAGGACAAAGAAGTCCAGATTCTCGCCGCTTGTCGCCAGATCCACGTTGATCGTGCCGTAGACCTTGGGTGCCAACACCGCCTCCATTTCTTCTTTGGTCTTATTGAGAATGAGAGAGTCGCGGTTCACACCTGCAGCATGGATGACTCCATCGATTTTCGAGAACCGTGCTTTCGCCTCCCGCACGACCCTCTCCATGTCTTCCAATTTGGAGACGTCGGCCTGAAGAACCAGGGTCTCGGCCCCGTAGTCATTCAGCCGGCGGAGTTTTTCCTGCTGCTCGGCGTTGGGCATAGAACGCCCAAACAGGACCAGTTTCGACTGGAAATTCTTCGCCAAATATTCTGCAAAGATGAGGCCCAAGCCTCCTAATCCTCCGCTAATGAGGTAGACGCCCTGCTGTCGCAGCGGTGACCCTGACAATTCTCCTTCCACGGGTGCGTGCGATGCTAACTCGCTTATGTATCTCGCACGCGTTTGGCCCTGGTCGGCACACTCGCGATAGCGAATCTCCTGTGTTGTCCAATCTTTCTCGTAAACTTCATCCCAAACAAGGGCGGCTTTCTCCGAAAGAGGCACTTCTCCATTGGTTCCGGGTCCGCATTGAATCTCTACGACCTTGGTAGGGTACCGCGGATTTTCCAGCATGAGTGTCTTGAAAAAACCACCAACAGCAGCGCCCAACGGAGGTGTCGCTTCCGAACGAGTAGAGAAGACCGACAGGAACCTCAGCGGGACCTGATGTTTTCCCTTGATCAATGATTTGCTCAGATAAAGGAGCTCATAGACTCCGTTATTCAGATGCTGAGTAACTTTTTCTTTGACTTCCAGATTGCACGCATCTGAACAGTGATGGAGAACGACGCGGGGAAGCAAGGCTTTGCTCCTGAGATTTTCTATGAGTTCATGGAACTGTTCTTCCCGTTCAGGATCTACTACATAAATGTCCGGCGCGATTTCCTGAAACGACTTTCCGGGTTTCACCAAAACAACAGACTCGGCCCTGGAGCCGTTGGCCGACTGCTCTTTCATCGTGAGAAACAGTTCCTCCGACGCATCCAGCACCAGAATCGGGCCCATTGGCAGGCATTTTTCCTCTGATGTAGTAATGGACCGCAACGTCCATAGCGGGTAGTAATATGTCCTTTGTTTTTCTTCAGCATATTCGGGCGCTGCAATTTTTGTGGCAGCCAATGCGCTCTTTTGAGCAGCACGAGGAGCCGGCACTTGCTGATTTATCTTTATCCAGCACCTTTCTTTGGCGAAAGGATAGGTTGGGAGTGAGACTCTTCTTGGAGTTGAGGCGCGACGCAACTGCGACCAATCAATTTCAACGCCCAAAACCCATAACCTGGCCAGTTTTTCCAGATCTTTGTTCGCCAGGAGATCTGCAAGAAAAGTCTTTCCTGCCCGTCCCTCAATCAAATCGCTCGCGTTATATTGAGCTTCCCTGATGTTTCCGTAAAAGACATCGCTCAATTCAGCGGGGGTTGCCCCCAAACGAATTTCCATGTTCCTTCGCAGAGCTATCCATTGATTCAATTTGCTCCTGAGGTCTTTCACATTCGACGCAATAATCACAAGCCGCGCATCCATCGGCGTGCGTCCCACTTGCGAGGTGTAGGCCATGTCCGGCAGCGAAATGCCCGATACTGTTTCCAAGAAGCTGACGACTTTTTCGGCATAACGACAAAGCCCGTCCAAGTTCTTTGCCGAAAGAACAAAGGCTTCGGGCGACGTTCCCTGCAACTCTCTCTCGGGTTCCCGTGCATCAGCGTATTCTTCTAAAATCACGTGCGCGTTTGATCCTCCGGCGCCGAACGAACTCACCCCAACGCGCCTGGGATACGAAGCAGTGTGCTTCCATTCGGCCAGTTCGGTCTGTACGTAAAACGGTGATTCCTTGAAATTAATGTTCGGGTTAGGAGGATCGGCATGTAGAGACGGAACCAACTGCTTGTATCTGATCTGCAACAGCGCTTTAGTAACGGCTGCAATCCCTGCCGCCGACTCGAGATGTCCGATATTGGATTTGACCGATCCGATGGGGCAGAACTGTTTGTCTGTGGTAGAGGCTTCGAAGGCCTTCATTAGACCTGTAATCTCGATGGGGTCTCCCAGAGAGGTGCCGGTTCCGTGAGTCTCCAGATAACCCAGAGTTTTAGGATCAACGTTGGCTTTTTTGAGGGCGTCGAGAATTAGATCGCCCTGAGCATTCGGATTAGGAACGGTATAGCCGTTGGTTTTTCCGCCATGATTTAGCGAGCTGGATTTGATCACCGCGTATATTTGATCCCCATCGCGAAGAGCATTTTCCAGAGGTTTGAGCAGAACCGCGCCTACACCTTCTCCTGGGACGTACCCATCACCTCCCTGGCCAAAGCTTCTGCATTTGCCGTCGCTCGCGCCAAATTTTCCCTGACTCAGGCCCAAATATTTGCTGGGATGTATGCTGACATTGACGCCGCCTGCGATGGCGGCTTCGATTTCACCTTTGCGAAGTTCTTCGCACGCCAAATGAATTGCAGTGAGAGAAGAAGAACACATGGTATCCAGCGCAATGCTGGGGCCATGAAGATCGAAAAAGTAAGAAACTCGGTTCGCAATAGAAGCGTAGGATGAACTAGGGATGGCTGCATCGCCGCTTACGATTGCGTCAACTCCGAAGAGTTCATACTGTCCCCACATCACACCGACATAAACACCCACCCTGCCTCCTGAGATACTGGCCCTGGTGTATCCTGCATCCTCGATGGTTTCCCACACGGTTTCGAGGAACAAGCGCTCTTGCGGATCGATTAGAGCGGCTTCTTTGGGGGAGATATTGAAGAACAATGGATCGAATTTGTCCACATCGTCAATAAATCCGCCCCACTTGCAATATGTTTTTCCCGGCTTGTTTGGATCAGGATCGTAGTACAGCTTGTGGTCCCACCGTTCCAAAGGAACTTCGGTGATGCAATCGCGCCCGTTTTGAAGGTTTGTCCAGAATTCCTGAAGGTTTTGGGCTTGCGGATATCTTCCAGCGAGCCCGATGATAGCGATCTCCTCCCGATCATTTGTTTTGACTCCAGCGAAGCGATTATTACTCCGTCTCGCTGGGGTGGACCGCCGCGTCTTTTCTATCGTAGCTGCAGCGTCTCTTGCGGTGGAGGGGTCACGCTGGAGCCCGATCTGTTCGCGCAGGACAGCTGGGTGCGCTTTAAGGAAATATCCAGCTAACCCGGCGATAGTCTGGTATTCGAAAAACAAGGTCTTGGAGAGCGAACCAAACGTCTTTTCCAACTTGTTGGTCAGCTTCATTGCCAGGATTGAGTCAATCCCATAGTTCTCCAACGGGGCCTGGGGATCAATTTTGTGAGCAGGCAGTTGCAACAGCTCTGAAAACTCTCGACGTAAATAGTCTTGTGTTTTCTCTGCAAGAATTTTCGAATCAATCTCCACCGCGACTGCTGGATGTTTTGTTTGCGGTTCGGACGGCACTGGCCAGCCGGTAAGCAGTGCGCGGCGCAAGCGAGGCAAATCGCCCTCCGCCACCAGCATTTGATCATTCGGCAACGTCAGGCCGCGATAGAACGCCTGAATGCCTATAGCGATCTGCATGGGTTGCATGCCCGTGGTTTCTTCCAGCATTTCCCGGCCCGCCACATCGGTCCCCATCCCGCCGGCTTGCCAGGCGCCCCAGTTGATCGAACGCGTCCGCCCGTACCGCTCTTTGGCCGCGACCAACGCGTTGCGATACGCTGCAAACTGGTCCATGAAACCATTCGCGGCCGCATAGTCCACTTGTCCTACATTCCCCATGGCACCGGAGATGGAGGAAAACAGCACAAAGAAGTCCAATTCAATGTCCCTGGTGGCCTGGTCCAGGTTGTACGTACCCGTGACTTTGGGCGCCAGTACGTGCTTGAATTCATCACCTGCCTTTTTGAGAATAAAGTCGTCCGCAATGATTCCGGCGCTGTGCAGGATGCCATTGAGCTCTCCGTACTCATTTTTGATCGCCGCAACCAGTTGTCTAACCTGATCGAGATCGGTGACATCCACTTGCCTGTAGCTCACCTGGCCGGCTGGTGCGGATAATCCGCCCAACACGCTTTGTTTTTGTGTGTCCAGTGCCGAGCGTCCCGTTAGGACAACTCTGGCCTGCGAAGTTTGCTTAAAGATTTCTTTCGCAAACAGAATGCCGAGACCACCCAGTCCACCGGTAATCAGATAGACTCCGTGATCTTTAAATGCCACAGGTGGCATTTCCGTGCCGGCCACTACCTCTTGCCAACGCAGGACCTGCCGGATGCCTTGTTCATATCTAACCAACTCCTGCAGCGGCTGGGACATCTCTGCTTCAAGTTGCCTGGCCAATTCTTCAGTTGCCACTTCCGGCGGCACAATGAGAACTTGACCGATCAACTGGGGATTCTCCAGCGAAGCCGTTTTGATCAATCCCCACAGACCTGCCAGCACAACCTGCTCGCGGTCGCCGCTAATGACTATCTGGAAAAGTACTTTTCCTTGCGGCTTGCCCTGGAGAACAGTTTGTATCCGTTTAAAGCACGCGAGGGCATGCTCGCTGTAGCGCTCCGCAATATTGCCTTGTTCTCCCGCCGGCAAAGACAGGCATTGGCTATCCGGAAGCAAAGACACGAGTTTGTCAGCAGCGACCTTCGCCAGCTCGCACAAAATAATGTTGTGCTCGGTGTACGCAGTCGTACTGGCACCAGCCGGAACCTCCGCGCCACGGGCTTGCCAGACTGGGATAGCCAGTAGACTGCCTGTTGTCTTAGCTTGTGCGGCATTTGTGAGGCTCTCTTTCCCCACCACACGCGAAGAAAGTCCGCGCATCTGCGCGCAGACATTTCCGCGCTCATCACACAGATCGATATCCAGCTTTGTGACCTTGTCCCCTGCCTCGTTGCCCGGCGCGTAGCGCACCCAGGCAACCATCTCCCGGCTGCAAGGCGAGACAATGCGCAAGGAGTCCAACGCAAACGGCACTCGCGGCAAGCTGGAAGCTTCCGACAAATCGTCGATTAGACCCACAGCCGCCTGAAGCGCACCGTCCATTAGACTCGGATGAAGAACATAATCGCTTGGCTTATCTGCTACGGCATCCGGCAATCGTAGCTGCGCCAACACTTGCTTGTTCCCCACATGTAGAGCCGTGATTGCCTGAAACGCAGGCCCATAGATCGCACCCATTCGCATCCACGCACCGTACACGTTGTCCCTGTCTAGCGTGCCCTGCGGCATTTCTCTCTTGAGCTGCTCGACATCCAACCTAGCCGATTTCCCTTGCTGACTCCACACCGCAAACCCTTGACAATGAACGCGCTCTTGTTCGTCGTGACTGTAGATTTCAAAGTCGACCTTATCGCGGTCCTTCGCCCATAGCGCGATGCTGATTTCCTGTCTCTCGCTCACGACCATTGGCTGTGCCCACACGACATTGCGTAACTCCAACACTGTCGATTCCGGCCACGCAGACGACGCTTGCTCTATCGCCGCGCGCGCCATTTCCAGATACGCTACGCCCGGCAAGACCTTTTGTCCCACGTGACCTTCCAACTTCACCTGATGATCGACGAGGAAAAACTCCTCGCCTGCAAACGTTGAGCTATAGCGTTGTTCACTGAGGTCGGAGGTGTTGCGGTGGAGCAAGGGATGAAGAACCGCGATTCCGGCCAGTTGAGCGCCCATCGATTTGCCCACCGCCGGATCTATCCAGTAGCGTTCCTTCGCAAACGGGTACGGAGGCAAACTCATGCGCTGCAGTCTGACGTTGCCGTACAGCTTGCTCCAATCCAACTCCAGCCCCGTCACCCACAGTTCGAGCAGCTTCGAGACTTTCCTGTTAGCTATCCATTTGTCGATGGTTTGTTGCAGATCGGCATCGGTGCTGAAGAATGACACACCTTCCCGGCCACGCTTTACCTGTCCTTGATATGCGTCTTCGAGGTCGCGCTCGCCCGCCACATAGGCCTTGAGCTTTTCAGTTAGTTGCTCGACCGAACTCACCAAGAAGCCCACACGCTCGTCCATTGCTTCCCTGCCAACCTGGAGCGTGTAAGCCATGGATACCAAATCGAATTTTTTTCCCGATGATATTAGCAGCCGTTCTTCCTCACGGATAAAATTCAAAAGATCAGAAGCTTTTTGCTTCAATTGCTCTCTGTTTCTGGCAGACAGGACGATGATGATCTTTGTGTGTTCAAAAGGAATGGCAGGTTGACTGACCTCTACTGGTGGCAGATACTCCTGCACGATAAGGTGCGCATTCGCTCCGCCCGCGCCGAAAGATGATATGCCGGCTATACGCGGTATTTCCTGCACGACCCCATTTATTTCGAGCAATGGCCGCTGCCAGTGTTCCAGGGTTTTTTGAACTTTGAAGGGGGTCTGGCTGAAGTCGATTTCCGGATTAGGGATCTCAGAATGAAGGGAAGGCACCAGTTGTTGGTACTTCAACTGGAGCAAGACCTTGGTCAATCCGGCAATGCCGGCCGCAGATTCACAATGGCCGATATTCGACTTCAATGATCCGATCGAGCAAAATTGTTTCTTGTCGCTGGTCTCTTTAAACGCGCGCGTCAGACCGGCAATTTCAATAGGATCGCCCAAGGGAGTACCGGTCCCGTGAGCCTCAACGTAACTCAGGTGTTCCGCAAGGACGTTTGCGCGTTCCAGGGCTTGAGACACCAGCCGGGATTGAGCTTTGGGATTGGGGACAGTGTAGCCATTCGTCCTACCACCGGCATTAATAACGCTGCCTTTGATAACGGCATAAATATGATCTCCATCGTGTTGCGCCTGTTGCAAAGGTTTCAGAACAACAACGCCCACACCTTCGGAATCGATGGCTCCATCGGCCTCTCCAAAAGCCTTGCACTGGTTGCCCTTGGACATCATGGTCATCTCAGTGAGCTGGAGATAATGGACCGGATCGATGATTAGATTGACTCCGCCAGCGATAGCGCACGCGCATTCGCCGCTATAGATGCTTTCCAGAGCCAGATGAATGGCCGTGAGCGATGCCGAACAAGCTGTATCCACAGCCATGGAAGGCCCCTGGAAGTTAAAAAGAAACGAAGCCCGGTTGGCAATTGAAAAATGGGAAGGCTGCGGCGCGTATCTGGAATTCATCACGCCCACGAAGACGCCGATCTTTTCGGCTGATCCCAGATTTTCAGGTGTATAGCCGGCATCTTCTATAGCGTGGTAACAAGATTGCAGAAAGATCCGCTCTTGCGGATCCATGCGTTTGGCTTCCTTAGGGGAAATCTTGAAAAACAAAGGATCGAATTGATCGATGCCCGCTAGAAATCCGCCCCATCGGCTATACATCTTTCCAGGCTTGCCTTTTTCCGGGTCATAGTACTCTTCCCACTTCCAGCGATCCCTGGGTATTTCCGTAATGCAGTTGACACCATTCGACAGATTTGCCCAAAATTCCTTCAAATTATTTGATCTGGGGTACCGGCCACTCAGACCGATGACAGCGACGTCAGGTATGGAGCGGTTCACAGCAGCAGGCGCCGCCCGAAAAGTCGGTTGTAGCTGTACTGGCCGTGCTGATGTTTTTCCTTCTTCCGTACACACACTGGTTGAAGGCCGACTACTTCTCCGCACTCGCATAGTTGAGATAGACGCGGCCTTCAGCGGTTCCTGGGCTGGAGGCTGCTGTGGAGCTGCAGCGGCAGATTGCGGCGCCCGCTGCGGAGTTGCAGTGGCAGGTGACAGCAATGCAGCCAGTTCTTGCTTCCTGTTTTCTAAAAAGTAATTCACCAGCCCTTCAATGGTCCCCACTTCAAATAACACGGTACCTGTAACACCGGGAAATATCTTGCGTAACTGATAGGTGAGCTGGCCTACCAAAATGGAATCCAGGCCATATTCTCCCAGTGATCGGCGCGGTTCTATCTGATCATGGCGCATCTTTAACGTCGATGCGATTAGTTTTTGGAAATAAGCAATACCTTTTTCGCGAAGAAATTCTTCAGTAACGGCTGGTTCCTTCCCCACCGTGGCAGACACTGTGATTGTCGGTTGAGAAGGTATGTGCTCCAAAACAGCCGATTTGTTTGGCAACGATGTTGGCTCAACCTCGGGATCATGCGTGAACCCTTTCGAAAGCGTGAGATAAGGGATGGGCTGACCGCCGATCATCTTGATTACGGCCATCTGATTCAGCTCATAATTAAACAATGCTTGCAGACACGCCATGCCCTCATCGGGCTCGATGGAGCCAATGCCCATGCGCTCCATGGTCTGGTTGTGGTATTCGTCGGCCGCTCCGCCTACGCTGCCCCAATATCCCCAGTTCATGACTTTTATCGGATAAGAGCGGTGCTGCTGTAAGGCCTGTGCAAAGCTGTCTTTGAAAGTACAGCCAGCAGCATAATTGGACTGCGCGGGCGATTTGACAAAAGAAACCACAGAAGAGAAGAAGAGTATGAAATCCAGCTCTTGCCTGCCGAATACCCGGTCCATATTGACGCTTATGTCAACTTTGGCGGATAAGCCGACCCTGAACTGCGATTCATGCATATGGGCAATCGTCTGGTCGTGCAGAACTCCGGCTGAGTGCACGACTCCATGAACGGCGGGATAAGTCTTCAGGATGGTCTTACATGCCTGCTCCAATTCTTCAAACTTCGTTGCATCGGCGGAAATATACAGAGGAGCAGGACCGAGCCGAGCCAAGGAATTGATCTTACTTTCAATGGAGGCATTGTATTTGCGCCGGCCAATCCAGACCACGTTGGCCTGGTAGTGTTTCAGCATGAACCGAGTCCATACTTCGCCAAGGCCACCAGCACCGCCGATGATGACGTAAACACCTTTTTGTCTGAAAAGAACAGGTGGAGCCACGGTCAGGATCGGTACACGAGCAAACTCCTGATAGAACCATTCGCCATTCCGGCAGGCCAGCGCGTTGCCGTGGTTGTCTGGCGCCAGGGACAGGCATTCATTGGCACTCAGTGATTCCAGCGAATCCACGTCCAGCAAACTCAGCTTCCAATGGGGATATTCTTTCGCGAGACTACCTACCAGTCCGAATATTGCGGCATGAGCCGGCTGAATCTGTTCATCTTTTTTCACCCGCTGTGTTTTGCCGGTGATGATGGTCCATTGCAGTTCTTTATCGCCATACCCCAAACGCAACAGGGCTTTGATTATGCGAAAAACAGCCAGTACCCCAAGTTCTTGTTGCTCAATTATCCGTTCGTCGGATTCCCTAGGCCGACCAGCGGCTCGGAAGACATCCGGCGCAATCCAGAGTAGATGGTCGAACGAACAGTCTTTTAGCTTTGCCTCAATGCCGTCGATGGTTGCAGCCGAGGGCAACTGCACAAGGTAAGCGTTTGGATGAGACCTTTGCATCCAGTCCAGCTCGGCGTGTTCAGCGGCCAACAGCAGGATTTTTGTTGATCTCGAAAGGAGTTTGTGAGTTTCGGGATGCACAGGGTTCCAGACTGGAACAAACGACTGCAGTTCCGACTGGCTTTCCCGCGGAGCAGAGAGCTGTCTCACTTGTTCACTTTTCAGAATACGGTAGGAGAATCCTCTCATCTCTACGCAGACATTCCCCTCGTCATCGCACAGATCTATATCCACCTTAACGACGTCATCCCCTACATGACTGCCCAGCGCGTATCTCAACCAGGCAATCATCTCCCGGTGGCAATGTGCAATGATGCGTAACGATTCCATTGCATAGGGCACTCGCGGCTGGTTGGAGGGCTCCAATGAGGCATCACCTAACCCAACACACGCCTGCAAGGCGCTATCCATCAGGCTTGGATGGAGGACATAATCTCTCCATTTGTCCTCGACCGCCTTTGGAAGTTGCAAGTGTGCCAATACCTGACCATTCCCAAGGTGGATCGCGGCGATTGCTTGAAAGCCGGCTCCATACATCATGCCCATCCGGGCAAAAGTCGCATATATGCTGTCCGGATGTAGCTGGCCCTGCTGCATCTCTTTCTTGAGCTGCTCGATATTGAGCCTGGACGGCGCCGGGGTAGGGCTCCAGACGGCTCGGCCGTGGCAATGAATGATCCTCTGATCCGCGTCTCGACTGTAGATTTCGTAGTCGATCTGCTTGTCATCGTTTTCCCATAGTGTGATGCTGACGTCTTTATTCCCGCCGACAAGGATCGGCTGTGCCCAAACAATATTGCGAAGCTCCAACATCGTTGATTGGGGCCGCTCAGGCGATGCCTGCTCGATCGCAGCCCGCGCCATCTCCAAATAGACCGTGCCGGGTAATACTTTTTGACTCGCGAAGCCTTCCGCCTTGACCTGATGATCAACGAGGAAGAACTCTTCTCCTGTAAAAGTCGAGGAATAGCTTTGCGCGCTCAGGTCAGAAGTGTTACGGTGCAATAACGGGTGAATCACCGATGTTGCAATCGAGCTTGAACAACGACCAGAAAACTGTCTAACGAGTTCGACAGCATTCGTTTTGGACAGTCTCTTGCTCTTTAACTCCCCGACTAAGTACTCAAAGAAATCAATCATTATGCCCTCTAATCGGGACTTCCCTGCTCTTGAGGCTCTCCGAATTCCGAGTTGCCCAGATAGTCCAGAACAGCATCTTCAACTCTGATGGGTATCGCTCGACTCGTCAGCCGACAACGCGGCGTGTGGGGATAATCGACGCGGGATTACACCGTGAACTTTGCTAAAAGAGATCTTGTAGAAATTTTGGCCTGGATAGTAGGGCAGGCGAGGTCGGAGACGGCGATGTAGAAGCCCGGTTGAGTGAAGCGGAAACGCCCCTCAGTTCCTTAATGGCCCGCTCTGTTTCGATCATGTCATCGTCAATTTGGTTGATGATATGTTCGATAGATTTCAGGTCCACGTTTTCTACGAAATGTCCATTGCCATCCGGACCCGGACTGGAGGCGATCTCCGGAATCCAGCAACGTTGCCTGGCAAAAGGATAAGCAGGTAAGCTGATGCGCTGCGGTTTCACAGGACCATAGAGCTTGTTCCAGTCGAAATTCAGCCCTTTAATCCACAAATCCAGCAGCTTCGAAAGCTTGTTACGCGCTATCCATTTCTCGATCGCTTCCTGCATGTCCTCATCCCGCCCAATGATCGCCATGCCCTCACTGCTGGACTCGACACGACCGAGACGAGCACCTTCGATATTTTTCTCGCCGTTGATATATGCATTTAGTTTTTCGGCTAACTGATCGATCGAGTTGACCACGAAGCCCAAGCGTTCCTCCATTGCCTCTCTGCCCACTTGCAGCGTATAGGCGACAGAAGCCAAATCCAGCGGCTTTGTTGCCATGGTTGATTCCTGGGTTGAGTGACCACGCTGCGGTGGGCGAATAAACTCCAACAAACCCCGGGCCTTTTGTCGCAGTTGCTCCGGCGCTCTAGCCGAAAGAGGAACAATGAAGCTCGTATTGCTACTGAACGGCGCCGGCTGGCCGACGGGTGGCATATATTCTTCTATGACCAGATGAGCATTAGTGCCGCTATAACCAAATGAGCTGACGGCTGCACGCCGCAATGCACCTGGAGCAACCTCCCAATCCTGTTTTTCTCGGCACACGTAAAAAGGCGAGTTTTTGAAATCAAAGTGCGAGTTTTCCCTGGTCATGTTCCAAACAGGAGCCAATGTGCGATGCCGCAGCGACAACAGTGCCTTGATGGTACCGGCAACGCCCGCAGCCGCACCCGTATGGCCGATATTAGTTTTTACCGAACCCAGGGAACAATAGTTTTTCCTGCTGGTCTTTTCTTTGAAAACCGTGGCTAGAGCTTCGAGTTCGATCGGATCTCCTAATACGCTGCCAGCTCCGTGAGTTTCTACGAAAGTGATGGTTCCGGGATCAATCTTGTACTTTTCATAAACTGAGCGCTGCAACTCGGCTTGACTGATAACGCTCGGCGCGGTTATTCCGTTCGTTCTGCCATCTTGATTAATACCGGAACCGATAATAACTCCGTAAATGGAATCGTTGTCGGCCTGCGCATCTTTTAGACGCTTGAGCACAACGGCCCCCACGCCTTCACTAAGGACTACACCATCTGCCGAATCATCAAATGTCTTGCATTGTCCGGCTGAAGACATCCCTCCGGATTGATACATCGAGACATAAGTCGCTGGATTTAACCATACAGTGACCCCTCCAGCCAGAGCCATATCCGTTTCTCCACTCCATAATCCCTGGCATGCAAGATGAATCGCAACCAATGAAGAAGAGCAGGCAGTATCAATAGAAATGGCCGGGCCTCTCAAATTCAAGTAGTAGGCTATTCGTCCCGCGGCAATGGCGTTGCTATTGCTGGTGATCGGCATGGTTAGAATTCCGTTTTGCGCAAGAAGCAACGGGTATTCGTGAGCCGACATCCCCAGATAGACCCCGCATTTTTTGCCGCTTAAAGTGTTGGTGCAGTAACCTGCATCTTCAAAAGCTTTGTAGCTTTCCTGCAGGAACAAACGGTGTTGAGGATCTATGTACTCAGCTTCCTGGGGAGAGATACGAAAGAATAGCGGATCGAAACATTCGACATCGTCCAACACTCCCAACCATTTGTAGTTTATTTTGTCGCTCCTGTCAGGGTCGAGATCGTGATACTGATTCACGTCCCAGCGGCTAAGTGGGATTTGGGTGATGCAGTTCCTGCCTTGCGCAATGTTCTGCCAGAACTCGTCCAGATTCTTGGCTTGCGGGAATCGGCCGGACATGCCAATCACCGCAATGGGCTGCGAGGAATGG
>Ga0126373_10000510_pt1 | contig 25675 bp, 21 predicted proteins | sample PanSoiMetPlot_11_FD_92545 | JGI IMG/M metagenome (GOLD analysis project Ga0126373, IMG submission 92545) | Tropical forest soil microbial communities from Panama - MetaG Plot_11 | ecosystem: Environmental > Terrestrial > Soil > Tropical forest > Bulk soil | place: Panama | collected 2016-02-17 | reverse complement strand
TGCGGCGTCCTATTCATTGGATGAAGCACGAGCGGCATACGCCAAGGTCGATGCCGGCTCGACGAAAGGGAAAGTGGTGCTGTGGCCCAGGCTCAACCAAGACTCGCAGGACCCACTCATCCCGAGCTGAGGAAACGCAATGAGTGTTGCTGAGATGCGGCTCCATTGCCTTGCCTCTCTGATGTCAGGTCTCGGTCGCACGGGGAGCGCTGCAGATATTTCGTACGATCGGAGACGACCGTCAACGCCAAGCAGAGGTTTCTCATTCATGGGCCGGTCCTCGACAGCTGGGTGGTCGTAACCGGAACGGTGAGGGTCGCGCACGTGAAGGGCTGGTCATGTCGAATGTGATCGACGCACTGGTGTTCGACCTGGACGGGGTGCTCCTCGACTCGGAGCAGATCTGGGACCAAGTTCGCGAGTCGTACGCGCTAGAGAACGGGGCACGATGGCATCCAAAAGCTCAGACGGACATGATGGGCATGAACTCGCGGGAATGGTCTCGTTACATGCATGAGGTGATCGGGTTGCGGCAGTCGCCAGAGAGGATTTCGCAGGATGTGGCCCGGCACGTCGCGAACGTGTACAAACAGAAGTTGCCGTTGCTGGATGGAGCCATCGCGGCTGTGGAACAGTTGGCTGAACGCTGGCCGCTTGCCGTGGCCTCGTCGTCCAACCGCGAGGTCATCGACGTTGCCCTGCAACTTGCCGGGCTGACGCGATGCTTCGCCGTCACAGTCTCATCCGAGGAAGTGCCCCAAGGGAAGCCACAGCCTGATGTCTATCTGGAGACTGCACGGCGGCTGGGCGTCACAGCCACGCGGTGCATGGCGATTGAAGACTCTCAGAATGGGATTCTATCTGCGAAAGCCGCCGGAATGCGCGTCATCGCCATTCCGAATCGCCGGTATCCACCGAGTCGTGAGTCGCTCGGTGTGGCCGCTCTCGTGCTCGACTCCTTGACTCAGCTTACGGCAGCAACCATTGATGCTCTCTGAGCTTGGTGCGGTGTTTCCGGACACGATCGGTTGGAGTCATTCACCCTGATGATTGACGTGTGTCCTCTCACGGCTTGACCTCGCCCCCTGACACGGGTCCCGATCTTCTGGGAGGGTCGGGATCACCACACGCTGTGCGTGACTCACATTGAAGGGAGAACAACGACAGTGGGCGGGTCAGACCATTGCCGATGTGCTCTTTCCCGATGGGACAGAGTCGCATCATATCCCTGAAGGACAACGATGCGTCGAGGTCACGACATCGCCGTTCGTTTTCCCGGCCTGTATGTCGTGCATCACAACCTCCCAGGGAAAATAGTGGAATGGCGTGCATGGCCTCAACAGCACGTGTTGTTCATCCCCCTTCAAGGGGAAATCACAATTCTGTTGCGATCAGGTTCGTTGGTGGGCGGCCCGGAAGGTCTGGACTTTGTCGAGTCTCCGTTACCGTCACTCCGTGATGACGGTGCGTGGACAGCGGCTGGGGAAGAGACCTCATAGGCGCAAGGAGCCGAAGGCATGGCACTCGGCCCCATCGTCTGTTCTCACTAGGCGCAATCCAGTGTGGGTAAGGGGACATCACGTGTGAGATATTAGTCAGACATTCCAAGGAGCAACGGACAACCGATGAAGGCGGCCTGGTATGAAAGACAAGGCGCTGCGCGCGATGTGTTGACCGTCGGTGCGATGGAGGAGCCACGGCCTCGCGCCGGTGAAGTTCGGATTCGGGTTGCCGTTTCAGGCGTCAATCCGGGCGATGTGAAAAAGCGTCACAATGCGTTTGGAGTCGGAATGCCGTATCCGCGTGTCATTCCGCACAGTGATGGCGCGGGAACGATTGATGCCATAGGCGAAGGCGTCTCTCGGGAATGGATCGGACGGCGGGTGTGGTGTTATGGGGCTCAATCGTACCGTCCTTTTGGCACCGCCGCTGAATATACCGTGGTTCCCTTGGAGCAGGCGGTCCCGCTGCCTGAACGCGTCCCGATGGAGCAGAGTGCCTGTCTCGGTATTCCAGGCTTAACCGCTCATCGGGCTGTTCATGTGGCAGGCCCGGTCGAGCGGCGTACCGTGCTGGTGCAGGGCAGTGCGGGGTCGGTCGGGGCTTGCGCCGTTCAACTCGCGCATCGAGCGGGAGCGCGAGTCATCGCCACCTGCCGTTCGGAAAGCGATCAAGACATCGCGTCGCGTGCAGGTGCCGATCAGGTCTTGTTGACAGACGACACATCAGTGGCACGCATCCGGGAATTAGCGCCTGACGGCGTTCATCACATTGTTGAAGTGGCCTTCGCCGCGAACATGACGACCAACCTGAAAGTATTAGCGCAAGGTGGGGCGATCGCCACGTATGCCACGAATGTTCCCACGCCAGAAATTCCAGTCTGGCAACTCGTCTTTCTCAACGCCAGAATCTTCTTTATCGGGAGTGACGATATACCAACCGAGGCAAAGATGGAAGCCGCTCGGGCTATTAATCAAGCACTGGAGGCGGGCTGGCGGGGACTCGACATTGCGAAACAGTTTCCGCTGGAAGACATTGCCCAGGCACATGAGTTCGTCGAACGACCCACCAAATCCGGGCGTGCGATTGTGACGATTTGATACCCGCCGAAAGCGGATGTCACGGGTCGCTGGCAGCGGGGATTGGATCTGGTCGGCACTGTCACGGACAGCACCATCGATCCCTCAAGGCCCACGGGACTCGCACAGAGCCTAGACCACATCGCACAACAGACGGAGCGGATCTCGCGCCTCGCACAGGAAATCGACAGGCGAAACGTGAGCTCTGAGTCGAGCCCACGCCTGTTCCCAGTGACTGATCATGCAAGCTCGAACGGATGAGGCTTGAGACTAGACGACATCGCCAACCTCCCGTCACACGATGCGAGCGATACACGGCATGTTGCTGGGGTGCTTCTGCTTCCCGCCGTCCTGAGCGTCATGGCCGGCGGCATGCCACTAGTTCAGCACCGCTTTTCCCCGACATTTCCAAAGGAAAAGAGGCTTGCGTTTCTGACCGATGATGTCGTGCCTTTCGATTTTGCCTTGCGATCGTCCCACTGCGGCACCGGATTCCGCTCCACCCCAGATCCCCGATTGGCCTCACGTGGGTCGAGTTGACGTTGCGACATCAAGAGGTTCGAATTTCGCTTGATTTCTATGGGGAATGGAGATCAATACCGGGGACCGATCTGTCCACAATTTAGTGAGGCAGCGCAACTGACATGACATCCCTCTCTTTGCTCCTTGTAGTTGTTCAGAGGCGAAGCTATGATACATCAGTTCGTGACTGTTTCTGACATCCGGCCGCCATTCGGGAGCACGATCCCTTGCTCCAGACACCCCACCAATACAATCCCACCATTTGGGAGCGGATCGCCCTTAAGATGACCGCGAGTCTTAATCTGGAAGAGGTCCTCACTGTCATCACGCAGGGATTGATCGACGAGCTGGGAGCGGCCTTCGCCCGGATCTGGCTGATGGGTCCTGGTGATCTCTGCGAGAACTGCTTCAAAGCGGACCTCTGTTCGAACCGCTCGGGCTGTCTCCACCTCAGGGCGAGTTCCGGGCTGTCCACGAATCTCAACGGGGAATATCGCAGGATTCCGATCGGTGTGCTGAAGGTCGGACAGATCGCACGGAACGGCAGAGCCGTCTGTACGAACGATGCCCTGAACGATGACCGGATTGAAAACAAGCTATGGCTCCGCGAGAATGGCTTGTGCTCGTTTGCTGGCTATCCGTTGATATTCAAAGATGAACTGCAGGGGGTGCTGGGCATGTTCAGCCGCCGCATCATTCTCGAAGACGAATTCGACCGTCTCGGTGCTCTCGCTCTGCAGGCTGCCATTGCCGTCAAGAACGCCACGTTACACGAAGAAGTCCAGCGGATGAGGGCCAGGCTGAATGCCGAAAATCTGTATTTGCAACAGGAGATTGAGTCGGACCATGACTGGAGCGAGATCGTCGGGCGAAGCCAAGGCATGAAACGGGTGTTCGAGCTGGTCCGCCAAGTGGCCCCCACGAACGCCTGCGTCCTGATCCAGGGCGAGACGGGTACTGGGAAGGAGTTAATCGCCCGTGCCGTTCACAGACTGAGCGATCGGAGGGATCGGGCCTTTGTGAAGCTGAATTGTGCCGCAATCCCAAGCGGCTTGTTGGAGAGTGAACTGTTCGGCCATGAAAGGGGCGCTTTCACCGGGGCGATTGCCCAGAAAGTGGGACGTTTTGAGTTGGCGCATCAAGGCACCATCTTCCTTGACGAGGTGGGCGACATCCCGCTCGAGCTGCAAGCGAAGCTGTTACGCGTCCTACAGGAGCAGGAGTTCGAACGCTTGGGTGGCACGCGTACCATCCACATCGATACCCGGCTGGTCGTGGCGACAAACCGCAACTTGGAGCAGATGGTCACCGACCTCGAGTTTCGCAGTGATCTCTACTACCGCCTCAAGGTGTTTCCGATTATGCTGCCTCCGCTGCGGGAACGGCCTGAAGACATCGAGATGTTAGTCCCATACTTCGCGCGGCGGTATGCGCAACGCATGAAGAAGCCCCTCGCCAAGATCCCGTCAGATACAATCGCTGCGATGTGTCGACATTCCTGGCCTGGGAACGTGCGAGAGTTGGAGAATTTCATCGAACGCTGCGTGATCCTATCGCCAGGTGAGGACCTTGAAGCGCCCCTCGCCGAATTGGATCTGACGACCGGTGGGGCACCAAGTCTGACCACGCTTGAAGACGCCGAACGCGAGCATATCCGCCAAGCCTTGCAAGCCTGCCGCTGGGTGCTCGGTGGGCCAGCGGGGGCTGCCGCGAAACTCGGCATGAAGCGCACGTCCTTGCAATACAAGATGCAGAAGTTGGGGATCATCCGTCCTCAAGCGCCGGATTCCCGGCAGGTCTGACAACCCTCCGGCAGCATTCTTGGGCACCTGGTTTTCCGTTCTGAATCTCGCCTCACATCGCAGCATCACATCCGTCCTGATTCCTATGACTTTGGGCGGGTCTGCCGTCATTGCACTGAGTGGCACGGCCCTTGCCCATCCGACATGCCTCAGTTGATTCAGCATACGAGACTTTCGTGCAACAGCAGTCACGATCGGAACACGACCCTGCAGGAGAGGACCCCTGAAGGAGGAAGGATCCACCTATGGGCAAGAAAACCGTTGCGGAGGTCGGGAAGGAGACTTTTTTCCCTGCGAAAACATCACACAAAGGAAGACAAGACACATAACGACTAGCTGCATAGCAGGATATCAAAGAACCAATGGGAGTCATCAGATCTTTCTATACAGACCCTGCCTCATCGTTCTGTTCATCACTAGGAGGGGGAGAGAGAATCCATCCGTCGGGTGATAGGTCCGTGCTCGGCTCCACGGTCCTGGATCGACCCCTTCGCTTGGCACAGGTTATGCCCGATCCTACCTATGACGCGTTACGTATTTTTTGCTTGTATAGACAATGCGTGCAGCGAATGATTGTTCCAAGAAACTTCCATCACGATCAGTGGCATCCTTTTGGGCGCGAGCACAGGAGCACTCATGAGTCTCGTTGCCAGACGTCTTGAAGAATTAGGCGTCAAGCTGTCGCATCAGGCCGCGCCGGTCGCGAACTACGTCGGCTTTACCCGCGTCGGCGCGTTGTTGTTCATTTCCGGCCAGTTGCCGTTCGGTCCGGACGGTCACATTTCGCCAACCCATGTCGGCAAGCTGGGCCCACACTCGTCAATTGAGCTTGCGAGCGAGGCGGTGCGGCTGTGCGCGATCAATCTCCTCGCCCAGGTGCAGGCTGCAGTCGGGGACTTAGACAGGGTCGTCCAGGTCGTGCGACTTGGCGGCTCTTTCAATGTGGAAACGAGCTTTGACGATCTGTCGCAGGCGATGAACGGCGCGTCTGATCTCATGGCTGCGGCGTTCGGCGAGCGCGGACGGCACGCGCGGACGGCTGTCGGCGTGGCACATCTCCCGCTCAACTCGCTCGCCGAAATCGAGGCGAGGTTCGAGATCGGCGATGGGCGCAAACACGCTCGCGGTCGCGCGGCCGATCGACCATCGCGGTCGGCCTGACACACTGAATCGGTCACGCAAGAGAAATGAGAGGAGCACGAGAGTGACGTAAGAGGCGGGAGCCATACAGGTTGGACCGACGCTGCATTCTTTCTTCGTGGGAGTAGCTGGATGTCCTGAGGGCTGGCTGCCCGTGCTGGGCGTGCGGCACGTCTAGGAGGAGGACCCATCTGATGCCGCCACTCAATGCCACGATCTCACCGGGTCTTTGGCAGGCCCTGCTGGCCTATGCTGAGCGGACGAAGGAACCGCTTGCGCACATCGTCAGCAAGGCGCTCGCGGACTATCTCCAGGTTTCGCACCACACACTCTATCAGGTGTCAACCGCCACTGCCCTCGTTGAGGGAATCTATCAGGGCGCGATACGAGTCGGCACGCTGCGCGAGCACGGCGACCTCGGATTAGGCACCTTTGAGAATCTCGACGGCGAAATGGTGGTCGTCGATGGACAGTTCTTTCAAGTGCGCTCCGATGGTTCGGTACGGGAATGTGATGACGATGTGCTAAGCCCGTTTGCCGTCATCACGCGCTTTACCCCAGCACCGGCAGTCGTGTTGGAGCAGTGCCCGGATCTCAGCCATCTCACCTCTCGATTGGATGCGCTCCGGGATTCGGACAACTTTTTCTTTGCCCTCAGAGTCGACGGATTCTTCGATTACGTGCACACGCGAGCGGTGTGCAGGACCGAGGAAGGGGTGCCATTGGTCAAAGCGGCGGCGGTGCAACCGGAGTTCGAGTTGCACGATATCTCGGGGACACTCGTCGGGTTTTGGACGCCCGAGTACGCGAAAATGCTGAACGTGCCGGGCTATCACCTACACTTCGTATCGGCCGACCGCACAAGTGGCGGGCATCTCTTGCAATGCCGCGGCGCACAGTTGAGTCTTCAGATCCAACGCGAGGGCGACTATCGCGTGGCGCTCCCTGAAACCGAGGATTTCTTGAAAGCCGATCTGCGCCGGGATCCAACGGCAGACCTGGCCCAAGCGGAAGGAGAAAAACGATGACCACAACGGACCCAATGCCTCACACGAAAACCGGCGCGGACCTCCTGGTTCGGAACCTCGAAGCGCAGGGCGTTGAGTATATCTTCGGCATCCCCGGCGCGAAGATCGACAAGGTGTTCGACACCCTTTTGGGTTCTCACATCAAGACGATCGTCTGCCGGCATGAACAAAACGCCGCCTTTATCGCTGGGGGGATCGGTCGCATGACGGGCAAAGCGGGAGTGGTTCTGGTGACCTCTGGCCCTGGCTGCTCCAACTTGGTCACGGGCTTGGCCACCGCAAATTCCGAAGGAGATCCGGTCGTCGCGATCGGTGGCGCCGTGCCGCTTGCAAACCGCCTGAAGCAGGTTCATCAGAGCATGGATACCGTCGGCCTCTTCCGGCCCATCACCAAGTTCAGTGTCGAAATCGATTCTGCCGAGGCGGTGTCAGAAGTGGTCGCGAATGCCTTTCGCGCGGCCGAGTCGGGACGGCCCGGGGCCGCGTTTATCAGCGCTCCGCAAGACATCATGATGGGGGGAGCGGGCGGCGAGGTGCTGACGCCGGTCGAACCGGAACGGCTCGGACCCTCGGATGCTGACGCCATTGCGGCAGCCGCGGCAGTGATCAACAGTGCGGCGCAACCTATACTCCTCCTCGGCTTACTGGCGAGTCACCCCCGCGCCGCAGAAGCCATACGCGGTCTGCTCGCCAAAACGAAACTGCCTGTGGTGTGCACATACCAAGGAGCAGGAGTGGTGCCGCGAGAGCACTTCGATCGTTTTGGTGGCCGAATCGGTCTGTTCCATAATCAGCCGGCTGACAAGCTCTTGGATGCCGCCGATGTGGTCGTCGCGATTGGGTACGATCCCGTCGAATATGAACCGGGACTCTGGAATCACGGACGCCAGCGCACGCTTATCCATGTGGATGCCGTCCATGCGGATATCGATAAAGACTATCGGCCGCACGTCGAATTGACTGGCAATATCCCGGCTACCCTCCACGCGCTCGCCGCCCAAGTTGAACGGAAGCCATCGTCAGCCGATTCACAGCTTCTGCATGAGATTGCTCGCGACCGAACAGAATTTGCCAAACACGCGAGCGGCTTGAACGGCGTCCCCATTCACCCGATGCGCCTGGTGCATGAGTTACAGAGTGTGCTGAGCGACGACATGACGCTGTGTTTGGATATGGGATCGTTCCACATTTGGCTGGCTCGCTATCTCTACAGCTTTCGCGCTCGGCAAATCCTGATGAGCAACGGGCAGCAAACGTTAGGTGTTGGGTTGCCGTGGGCCATTGCTGCGTGCCTCGTCCGACCGGGCGAGAAAGTCATCTCCATCTCGGGAGACGGGGGCTTCTTGTTCTCCGCCACGGAGCTTGAGACGGCAGTACGCCTCAAGTGCCACCTCGTGCATCTGGTTTGGATTGATGGCACGTATGACATGGTTCGCTTTCAGGAAATGGCCAAATACGGCAGACCGTCGGGAGTCGAGTTCGGCCCCGTTGACGTGGTCCGATTCGCCGAGGCCTGCGGCGCCCGAGGGTTCATGATCGAAAAGCCCGACCAGGTCCTGCCAACACTGAAGCAGGCCCTGGCGTTGCAGGGACCGGTGGTGATCGGAATCCCGGTGGACTACCGCGACAACCACAAACTGATGGAGATCGTCCACCCCACGGTACTCAATTGAAGAACTCGCTCAGCGATCCGTCGGAAGACGGTACCTGGCGGCAGAAAGAGCGGGCTGCGTATTCCATGTTCCGTCGAGGTGGTGTGCTCCGAAGTGGGTCTTGCGACCCTGGAATTCGAGGAAGAGCTCGGCCTCACGGGTAAGGAAGTTCAACAATGAGTGCGATCAACTCGAACCCAGAAGATTCACGAATGACCACGATGCAAATGTCCGAAGACATCAACGTGAGTCGCCGCATCCCAGCATCAGAGTGGGACTACCGTACGGTCAAGGAGCTGACTGAAGCACTGCGCGGCCGAAGGATTTCAGCCTCGGAGCTCGTGAACCACACCATCGCGCGAATTGAAGCGTTGGACGAGCACCTCAATGCGGTCGTCGTCCGCGACTTCGAGCGCGCGCGCAAGGCGGCTTTTGCCGCCGATGTCGCCCTTGGCAAGGGCGAGCGGCGAGCCTTGCTGGGGCTTCCGATCACGATCAAGGAACCGTTCAATATCGCCGGGCTGCCGACGACCTGGGGGTTTCCGCAGTTCAGGGATTTTGTGCCGAAAGAAGATGCGCTGATTGTCTCTCGAGTGAAGGGCGCGGGCGCCGTGATACTCGGCAAGACCAATGTGCCGGTGGGCCTCGGAGATTTCCAGAGCTACAACGACATCTATGGAACGACCAACAATCCGTGGGACATTGGCCGCTCCCCCGGCGGCTCTTCAGGTGGGTCCGCTGCGGCGATCGCCGCCGGCTATGGACCGCTGTCACTGGGATCAGACATTGGCGGATCGTTGCGCATGCCGGCACACTTCTGTGGTGTCTACGCGCACAAACCAACGCTCGGTCTGATCCCTATGCGCGGCTACAACCCGCCACCATCCCTGCCACTGCCCGGCCATGGCGACCTTGCCGTGGTGGGGCCGTTGGCCAGGAGCGCCGCTGATCTCGCCTTGGCGATGGAGGTGATCTCCGCTCCAGACGAGGAGGGCGAGGGAATCGCCTATCGGTTGGTGTTGCCTCCAGCCCGGCACGACACTCTTCAGAGTTACCGTGTTCTCGTCATTGACACCCATCCGCTGATACCGACGGACACTGCAGTGCGTACCGCCATCGGTCGGTTGGCAGAGCGGCTCGTGAAAGCGGGCGTCAAGGTCGCGCACGCGAGTGCATTGCTCCCGAACCTCGCGGAGTCAGCTCGGCTCTACATGAGACTCTTAGGGGCCGCCAAGAGTGCGAGTCTAACACCTGACCGTTACGAGGCGGCGCAACGTTCGGCCGGGGGGTTGGCGCCCGGTGATACCGGTCTCGGAGCCGAGAGGACGCGCGGCACGGTCATGAGCCATCGCGAGTGGATCAAGACCGACGTGGCACGTGCACGTGTCGAACAGCAGTGGAGCTTATTCTTCCGAGACTGGGATGTCGTGCTCTACCCGCCGGGCCCGGTTCCAGCCTTCCCGCACGATCATTCGGCGCCAATTGAGGCGCGGCACATTGAAATCGATGGCGAAGAGTACCCCTATTACGATGCGTGTTTTGTGTGGGCGGACCCCGCCTCGACCTGCGGTCTCCCCGCCACCGCCGCGCCGATTGATCGGTCGCCGACCGGACTGCCGATCGGGGTGCAGATCATCGGACCTTATCTTGAGGATCGCACGACCATGGTGTTTGCCGAACTTCTCGAGCGGGAGTTTGGCGGCTTCGTGCCGCCTCCGGGCTCTGCGGGGTCATAATGCAGCAACCGTCAATTACAGAAATCCCAAAAGAAATCCCATAGGAGAGAACGCATGGTCAACGAGCTCACCCTTGATCGCCGCCAATTTCTTGTCACTTCGGCCATGAGCATTGCCGCCGCGCAGTTCGGCGTGCTCGGTTCTGCCAACGCACAGCCCAGCCAGACAAAACCGGCAGATCTGCCCACGATAAAGCCTGGCTCGAACACCTCCTTCAGCTCGGTGAAGCCGATGAACGCCGGTCTTCTGCATGTCGGCTATGCTGAAGCTGGACCCGCCAGTGGTACGTCCGTCATTCTTCTGCACGGCTGGCCTTACGACATTGACAGCTATGTCGATGTTGCCCCTTCATTGGCATCCGCAGGTTACCACGTGATCATCCCGTACCTGCGCGGCGATGGCACAACGCGCTTTCTTTCACAGGATACGTTCCGCAACGGTCAGCAATCCGTCGTTGCTCTCGACATTATTCATTTGATGGATGCGCTCAAGATCGACAAGGCGATCATCGCTGGTTTCGATTGGGGCGCGCGGACTGCTGACATCATGGCGGTGCTCTGGCCGGAACGGTGCAAGGGAATCGTGTCGGTGAGCGGCTATCTGATCGGCAACCAAGCATCCGGCAAGACGCCGTTGCCGCCAAAGGCTGAGCTCGAATGGTGGTACCAATATTATTTTACCACCGAGCGCGGCCGAGCTGGGTACGAGAAATATCGGCACGACTTTGCCAAGCTCATTTGGCAGCTGGCTTCGCCAAAGTGGAATTTTGATGCTGCGACGTTCGATCGCACGGCGGCATCGTTCGACAATCCGGACCATGTCGCGATCGTCGTCCACAATTACCGCTGGCGGCTCGGCCTGGCACAAGGCGAACCACAGTACGACGAGCTGGAAAAGCGGCTTCAGGAGGCCCATCCATCGCCGTGCCAACCATTACCCTCGAAGGCGATGCCAATGGTGTACCACATCCGGACGCGAGTTCCCATGCCAAGAAATTCTCGGGCAGATACGCGCACTGGATCATTCAGGGCGGCGTCGGGCACAATCTGCCCCAGGAAGCTCCGGAAGCGTTTGCCAAAGCTGTCATCGACGTCGACGGTTAGTGATTGACGGTAACCTGCGTAGGCGTTGCGGGCTCGACCTGGTCGAAGGTGAGACGGGAATGCAGGGCGGAAGGACACGAGTAGCGAAACCGGGCCAGAAAGCGTATCGGGTGAGCCAACACTGTGAGATTTGTGGGGAGTCATGAGTCTTAGCCCGGTTTTTCTCTCACGTCTTCAGTTCGCTTGGGTCATCGCGTGGCATATCCTCCTGCCCGCCTTCACCGTCGGCATTGCCTCCTATATCGCGCTCCTTGAGGGGCTGCATCTCTACACCAAACGAGAGATCTACCTCCGGGTTTCGAATTTCTGGATCCGGATCTTCGCCGTCGCGTTCGGCATGGGCGTCGTGACCGGCGTGGTCATGCCATTTCAGTTCGGGACGAACTGGAGTCGTCTGTCGGATACCACCGGGAACGTGATTGGTCCATTGTTAGCCTACGAAGGCTTGTTGGCCTTCTTTCTCGAGGCGGGCTTCCTCGGTGTCCTGTTGTTCGGCCGCACACTCGTTCCGCCGTGGGCGCATTTTGTCGCGGCCCTCATGGTCGCGCTCGGCACGCTGTTCTCTTCATTTTGGATTCTGTCGGCAAACAGCTGGATGCAGACACCGGCCGGCTACACGGTTGTGGATGGACGTTTCTACCCGGCCGATTGGTCTCAGGCCGTATTCAATCCCTCATTCCCGTATCGCTTCGTCCATACCGTGCTTGCCTTTTACATCACCTCGGCCTTGGTGGTCCTGGGGGTGGGCGCCTATACGGTCCGTCGCGGCCGGTTTGCCGACGAGGGCCGCGTGATGATGACGACGGCGCTGGCGCTCTTGACGGTGCTCGTGCCGTTGCAGCTGATCGCCGGCGATCAGCATGGCCTCAATACGCTCCAGTACCAGCCGGCCAAGATCGCGGCAATCGAAGCCCGATGGGAGACGGCCGCACCGGTCCCCTTGACGCTCTTTGCGCTGCCGGATGAGGCCGCAGAAACGAATCGCTACGAGCTCGACGTGCCGTATCTCGGGAGCCTGATTCTCACCCATTCGCGTGATGGGTCCATCAAAGGATTGAAGGAATTTCCCCCGGATGAGCGGGCTCCGGTCGCGATGGTGTTTTTCGCCTTTCGGATCATGGTCGGCGCGGGCGTGCTCATGCTGGCCCTTGTCGTCGTCGGGTGCGTGCTCCGGGCCCTCGGCCGCCTGTTCGCGAGCGACTGGTATCTGCGTGCCTGCCAGTTCGCGATGCCGCTCGGCTTTCTCGCCGTCCTGGCCGGGTGGACCACGACCGAGGTGGGCCGGCAGCCCTGGACGGTCTATGGCCTGTTGCGTACGGCGGACTCCGTCACGCCCTCGCTCACTGTGCCAGACGTGCTCGTGTCGTTGGTGCTATACGCAGCGGCGTATCTGGTCATTTATCCAACAGGCTTCCTGTTCATGCTGCGTCTGGTGCGCAAAGGGCCAGGAGAGACGCACGCCGTGCCGAAAGCCCCCGTTCAGGCCGGCCGAGCGGCGGGTCCGATCGAGGATCTTGCCCCAGTACCGCGTCCTCGAGGTCTGTCATGACAGAGTCCGTGATCAGTTTCGTGGGGATCTGGAGCGGCATCATCGCAGCCGGCGTGTTCCTCTACGTGCTGCTCGACGGGTTCGACCTCGGGATCGGCGTCTTGTACGGGTTTGCGGCCGACCCCGCTGATCGCGAACTGATGATGAACTCGATCGCCCCGGTCTGGGATGGCAACGAGACCTGGCTGGTCTTCGGCGGCCTCGCGTTGATTTCGGTGTTCCCGCTGGCCTTTGCCATCATTCTGCCTGCCGTCTATTTCCCGATCCTCATCATGCTGGTCGCCCTCGCTTTTCGCGGGGTCGCCTTCGAGTTTCGCTTTCAGGATCCAGGAGGCCGGGCATTCTGGGACCGTGCCTTTCACTATGGCTCGCTCGTGGCGACCTTCGCGCAAGGCCTGGTGCTCGGCGCGTTCATTCAAGGATTTCGCGTCGAGGGACGGGAGTTCGCGGGGGGCTCGTTCGACTTCCTGACGCCGTTCTCGGTCTTGACAGGGCTGGCACTGGTGTTCGGATACGCGCTGCTGGGCGCGGGATGGCTCATCATGAAGACGGACGGCGCGCTTCGGGACTGGGCTCGCCGCGCAGGACGAGTCTGCCTCCTCGTCGTTCTCATTGGCGTCGTGATGGTCTACGTGTGGACTCCTCTGCTCGAGCCGACCGTGGCCAGGCGGTGGATGTCGTGGCCCGATGTCCTGTTCCAAGTACCCGTCGCGCTCCTCACAGTCGCCGCGTGCTTCTGGGAATGGCGGGTGCTCGGCAGCTCGAAGGACGCGGCACCATTCGCCGTTGCCATTATCCTGTTCCTGCTGTCGTACCTCGGCCTTGCGATCAGCCTCTGGCCGATGGTCGTGCCGTATCACTTCACGCTCTGGCAAGCGGCGTCCTCACCGAGCACGCAGGCCTTCCTGCTGGTCGGGACGCTCTTCATGTTGCCGGTGATCCTCATGTACTCGGGCTGGTCCTATTGGGTCTTCCGGGGAAAAGTCCGTCGGGATCTCGGCTACCACTGAGGAGGAATATGCCATGAACGTCGGACTCTTCGTTCCCTGTTACATCGACGCCTTTTTCCCGGAAGTGGGAATCGCGACGCTGGAGCTGCTGGAAAAGCTCGGATGCTCGGTTGCGTACCCCGTCGATCAAACCTGCTGCGGCCAGCCAATGGCGAACAGCGGGTGTCAGGACGACGCGGCAGGCGCCGAGGCCCATTTCGTCGACTGCTTCAAGGATTTCGACACGGTGGTCGGCCCGTCGGCGAGTTGTGTTAACCATGTCCGGTACAACCTCGACGCGATCGACCAGACGCCGGCGACCCGAAAGGTCCGGACGATCACCCGCGAGCTCATCGAATTCCTGCACGACGATTTGAAAGTCACCGCCTTCCCGTGGGCGACGTTCCAGCACAAGGTCGGCTTGCACAACAGTTGCTCCGCCGTCCGGAAGCTCGGCCATGTCCGGCCGTCCGAACTCGTGTACCAGCCGCACTTCTCGAAGACAGAGGACTTGCTGAAACACGTCCAGGGCGTCGAGTTAATCGAGATCGACCGCCCCGATGACTGCTGCGGCTTCGGGGGCAGCTTCTGCGTCACCGACGAGGCGGTCTCGGCCAAGATGGGCTATGACCGGGTGCAGGACTTCCACCGCCACGGGGCGGAATACATCGCCTCGGCCGACATGTCGTGTCTGCTCCACCTGAAAGGCGTGATCGACCGTCTGAAGCTGCCAATGAAAGTGATCCACCTGGCCCAAATTTTTAACGGAGGCCCCCTATGACACGCGCTGTCGATCCGGAAGGACGTGCCGAGCGGTTCATCGCGCTCGAAGAGCACGAGGCGACGCATGACCGCCTCGTCTGGGGCATGCGGCAGCACCGCGATCAGGCGGTCGCCGCGGTCCCCGAGTGGGAGGAGTTGCGTGAGTTGGCCTCGCAGATCAAGGAGCACACGCTGACCCATCTGGATCAGTACTTGGAGCAGTTCGAGCAGAACGCGACAAAGCTTGGGACACAGGTGCACTGGGCGCGGGACGCCGAAGAGCATAACGCCGTGGTCTACGACGTCCTCCACGGGCACGGCGTCAAGTCGTTGATCAAGAGCAAGTCGATGCTCCAGGAGGAGTGCGGCCTGACGCCATATCTCCAGCGGCGCGGGATCGAGGTGACCGAGTCCGACCTGGGCGAGCGCATCCAGCAGCTTTCCAATGAGCCGCCAAGCCACATTGTCGTTCCGGCGATTCACAAACTCCGATCTGACGTGGCGGAGCTGTTCGCGAAAGAGCTCGGCACGGATCCGAAGAACTCCGACCCGCATTATCTGACGGAATCGATGCGGAACAACGCCCGGCCTCGCTTCCTGAAGGCCGACGCCGGGATGACCGGTGCGAATTTTGCGGTGGCCGAGACGGGCGGATTTGTCGTCTGTACCAACGAGGGGAATGCCGACATCGGCGCCAGCGTGCCGCCGCTCCATATCGCGAGCATCGGCATCGAGAAGCTGGTTCCGCGCGTGCGCGACTTGGCGGTCTTTATCCGGATGCTGTCACGCAGTGCACTGGGAGCACCCATTACGCAGTACACGTCGCACTTCCACGGCCCGCGGCGAGGCGGCGAATTGCACGTCGTCCTCGTCGACAACAAGCGGAGCGAGCGACTCGGCTCGCCGGATTTCTGGCACGTCCTCAAATGCATCCGCTGCGGAGCGTGCATGAACACCTGCCCCGTCTACCGTCGCGGCGGCGGCTTGAGCTACGGAGCGACTTACTCCGGCCCTATCGGCGTGATCCTGGATCCCGGCTTCGATCTCCGCAAGTATCGCGAGCTGCCGTTTCACTCATCGCTCTGCGGATCATGCACCGAAGTGTGTCCGGTCAAGATCGACATCTCGGAACAGATCTACACATGGCGCCGCGTCGTCATCGGTAACGGATTGCTCACAATCACCAAGCGCGTCGGCATGACAGCGCTTGGAACCACGCTCGCGCATCCCACGCTCTTTCACGCGGCCGAGTCGCTCGGAGAGACCACCCTGAAGATTCTGCCCCGTGCCGTTCTCTACAACCCGCTCAACCCGTGGGGCAAGCATCGCGAGATGCCGACTGTGCCCCGGCAGACGTTCCGCCATTGGTACCTGGAGAACCGGAGGAAGCTATGAGCGCGCGCGAAGATATTCTGACCGCGGTCCGTAGAAACGTCCCTCGGCCTGCCATCCCGCTCCCTGACGTACCCTCACTCTTCCCTCTCAATCAGGGAAAGCGAGAGGGTGTGCTGGCCTCCTTTCGCAAGCAGCTGGAGGTGATGGGAGGGAAGTCGTTCGAGGTCGCCGACGCCACGGCCGCGCGAGTGAAAATAACCGAGTTGTTCCCAGCCGCCAAAGTCGTCTGCTCGGCCGTGCCTGAGGTGCCGGGCACGCGGCGGATCAAGGACGTCCGCAACCCGCATGACTTAAATGATGTGGAGGTCGGCGTCATCCGCAGTCATCTCGGCGTGGCGGAGGCAGGGGCGGTGTGGCTGACACAAGAGGACCTCGTCGTGAACGCGCTGGGCGTCCTTTCGCAGCACCTCGTGGTGCTGCTCGATCCTGCTGTGATCGTGGCCACGATGCATGACGCGTATCAGCGGATCAGCCTTGCGGCGAGCCCTTATGGTCTGTTCATGGCGGGGCCGTCGGCGACCGGCGACATCGAGGGCGTGATCATTCACGGCGCCCAAGGCGCCCGCAGTCTGACCGTGTTGCTCGTGGCGAACCATGCTTGAAACGATTGTCGGAGCGCTGTTTCCAGCCGTCCTGACCGTGCTCCTAGGGTATGCGGCGGCGCGGCACCATGACTTTGGGCCGAAGGACGCCCAGGTGTTGATTCGAATGGTCATGACCTATGCCTTGCCACTTGCCATTTTCGTGGGAACGATCAGGTTGACTCGCAGCGTGCTCGCTGACCAGCTTCCTCTGGTCATCGCGCTCGCCGTGGCCATCATCGGCTTGTACGGTCTGGTCTTCTTGGTGTGTCGCTTCGTGTTTCGCTTTTCTCTCGGCCTGACCTTGCTCTGCGCATTGGCGGCGTCCGCCCCGGATGTTCCCTATGTCGGTCCTGTCGTCATCGGATATCTCTATGGTTCCATCGGCAATATCCCGGTCGCGATCGGCAGTCTGCTCATCAACGTCACTGTCGTGCCGCTGACGGTCATCTTGCTGACGCTCTCTTCCAGCAAGGGCGCGGACCGTGCGGCGTCGGCCGACGTGCTGTCCCGGATCGTGGAGGGTGTCAAGGAGCCGATCGTGTGGCTGCCACTGATCGGCTTCACGCTGGTGCTGGTTGACGTGCACGTGCCAGAGCTGATCGCAAATTCGCTGGCTGTCTTGGGGCACTCGGCGGCAGGGGTCGCCCTCTTCGCGGTCGGCATCATCCTGGCCGGGTATCGGGTGACGATCAATCGGTTTGTGCTGGGTCTCGTCTCGGTCAAGAACATCGTGCAACCCGCCCTCGTGTGGGTCGGCCTGCTGGCTCTGGGCTACACGAACCCCCTGGTGGGCGAAGCGGTGCTGGCGGCTGCGATTCCGATGATCACGCTCATCGCCATTCTTGGCGTCCGGTACCGACTGGCTGAGACCGAGGCAGCGTCCGCGGTGTTCCTCAGCTTTGCCGGCTCGCTGTTGACGCTTGGCCTCTTCATCGCGCTGACCGGCGGCCAATCGCTTCACGCAGGCGGCAGCGTGAACGCAACGAGATAAACAAAGGAGTAGAGCCATGACTACTATCACTCACTCGACACTCGGCGAGAAAAGGGGAATCGATGTGCTGCACGATCCGCAGCTCAACAAATCCACGGCCTTTACGGAACCGGAACGCGAGGCGCTCGGCCTCACAGGGCTCCTGCCGTCTGGCGTCGAAACAGAGGAGACCCAGGTCCAGCGGGTCATGCAGCAGTTGGGCGCCAAGCCGACGGATCTGGAGCGGTACATCTATCTGATCGGGCTGCTCGAAACCAATGAGACGCTCTTCTACAAGGTCGTGATGTCCGATCCGGCGCGATTCCTGCCGATACTCTATGACCCTACGGTGGCGGAGGCGTGCCTGAAATTCGGACATATCTTCCGGCGGCCTCGAGGACTCTATCTCTCGCTCCAGCACAAGGGGCGGGTGCAGGAGGTGCTCCAGAACTGGCCGGAGAAGGACGTCCGGGTGATCTGTCTCACTTCCGGTGGTCGGATTCTCGGTCTCGGTGACCTTGGTGCGAACGGCATGGGCATTCCCATCGGCAAGCTCCAGCTCTACACCGCGTGCGCCGCCGTGCCGCCTCGGTATCTCCTGCCGGTGCACGTTGATTGCGGGACCACCAATCAGGCGCTCATCAACGATGCGCTCTATCTTGGTCTGCGGCAGCCGCGCGTCTCGGCGGCTGAGTTGGATGCGTTCGTCGACGAAGTCGTAGCCGCGGTGCAGGAGGTGTTCCCCGGCTGCTGCCTTCACTTCGAGGACTGGGCCGGCGTGGATGCCGTGCGGCTCCTCGCACGTTACCGGGATCGCGTGTGCTGCTTCAATGACGACATCCAGGGCACGGCAGGCGTGGTGCTCGCTGGACTGATCAACGGGCTCAAGATTACCGGGGGCCTATTCAAGGAGCAACGAATTCTCTTTCTGGGCGCTGGCTCGGCGGGTATCGGCCTGGCCAACCTCATCGTGTCTGCGTTGGACCAGCAGGGCGTCGATCCGAAGTTTGCGCGGCAGCAAATCCGAATGTTCGACACCAAAGGTCTTGTGGTGGCCGGACGTCTCGGTCTGGCAGCGCACAAATTGCCCTACGCGCAGGACCTGCCTCCCAGCAAACCGTTCAATCATCTCGATCTGGCGAGCGAGTGCCCACGGATTGTGGAGGCCGTCGAGGACTTCAAGCCGACGATTCTCATCGGCGTCAGTACAGTCGGCAAACTGTTCTCACGGGCGGTTGTCGAGGCGATGTCGCGCCACAATGCACGGCCGATCATCTTTGCGCTGTCCAACCCGACGAGCAAGCATGAGTGTCTGCCCGAGGAAGCCTATGCCTGGTCCGGCGGCACGGCCGTGTACGCCAGCGGTGTGCCGTTCGCGCCGGTTCACCTCGATGGAAAAACGTACCTCCCGTCACAAGCGAATAACTTTTATATCTACCCCGCTGTAGGGCTGGCCGTCTATGCCACAAAGGCGAAGTATGTGACCGACGAAATGTTTATTGAGGCCGCTCAGGCCACAGCCGATCAAGTGACACCTGAACAACTGAAGCTGGGAATGCTGTTCCCTCCCCAGTCGAACATCCTGGAGGTCGAAATTAAGACGGCAGAGCGCGTGGCCGAATTGACCTTCGCGCGAAGGCTCGCAGGAGTTCAGCAACCAAAAGACGTTCATGCATTCATCAAGTCGCTCCTGTACAAGCCGGAATATCAATCACTGACGTGAGGGGGCTCGGGTTCAACGCAGAGAGCACCACCGCGCTCATCAGAAGGAGGACCGATCTTAACGGACGAACGATCGGCGATACCGAATGAACACCACGAATACAGACAGTAAGGTTCGTGTCGAGGAAGACGCGCTCGGAGACGTCGAGGTGCCAGCAGATCACCTCTGGGGTGCCCAAACGGAGCGCTCGCACCGGAACTTTCCGATCGGCGTTGAGCGCTACCGCTGGGACCGGCCAGTCATTCGTTCTCTCGGCATCCTCAAGAAGTGCGCGGCCCTGGCGAACGGGGAGCTGGGCCAGTTGCCGCCGGAGACAGTCGATCTGATCGTCCGGGCAGCGCAGGAGGTCATCGATGGCAAACTCGATCACGAGTTTCCGCTGGTGGTCTTCCAGACTGGATCCGGCACGCAGACCAACATGAACGCGAACGAGGTCATTGCCAACCGCGCCATCCAGCTTGCTGGGGGCGTCGTGGGATCGAAAAAGCCAATCCACCCCAACGACGACGTCAATCACAGCCAATCCTCCAACGACACGTTCCCGACCGTAATGCACATCGCGACGGTGGACCAAACGGAGAATGTGCTCACGCCGGCGATCCGCGCGTTGCGCGACACATTGGAGGCCAAGGCGAAGACTTTGTCCGGGATGGTGATGGTCGGCCGGACACACCTGCAGGACGCGACGCCCTTGACGGTGGGCCAGATGATGTCCGGCTGGGTCGCACAACTCGACCAAGCGCTGGAAGGGATTGAAGCAAGCATGCGAGATGTGTACGCACTCGCGATCGGCGGCACAGCGGTCGGCACGGGCCTGAACGCAGACCCGCGCTTCGGGGCTGCGGCGGCGCGCAAGATCGCGGAAGAAACGGGGAAACCATTTGTCTCGGCGCCGAACAAGTTCGCGGCGCTCTCAGCGCACGACGCCATGGTGAATGTCAGCGCCGCGCTCCGCACTTTGGCCGGCACGCTGCTGAAGATTGCCAACGACGTGCGCTGGTACGCCTGCGGCCCGCGAGCCGGGTTTGCGGAACTGAAGATCCCCGAGAACGAACCCGGTTCCTCCATCATGCCGGGCAAGATCAATCCGACCCAAAGCGAGGCGTTGACCATGGTGGCGGTGCAGGTGTTCGGCAACGACCACGCGGTGGCCTTCGCCGGCTCGCAAGGCAACTTCCAGCTCAACGCCTACAAGCCGGTCATCCTGCACAACGTCTTGGAATCGATCCGCCTGTTGGCGGAGGCGGCCCAGTCCTTCAACGATCGCTGTGCGAAGGGGATCGAACCGAACCACAAACGCATCCAAGAGCACCTCGACAACTCGCTGATGCTCGTGACCGCACTGAACCCGCACATCGGCTATGAAAAGGCGGCGCAGATCAGCCTGAAGGCGTACCGCGAGGACCTCACGCTGCGCGAGGCCGCGCTGAAGCTGGGGTTCCTGACCGCTGAGCAGTTTGATCACTGGGTCCGGCCGGAGAACATGGTGAAGCCGCAAGGAGACAAGTCATGAACCGGAGTCATGAAGAACCTGGTGGCCCAAGGTATGCCGTTCGCCAGGGAATTCCAACGCCATCTCGCTCCGCCCGTCCCATGAAACTCCACGGATGAGGACAGCCCCATGGCCGATGCGATCAAGGTCTTCCTCGTGATCCTGAGCGCGCTGTTTCCCATCGTGAACCCTCTGGGGGGGAGCCCGATTTTTCTGGACCTCACGAAGGAGTATTCGGCGAGCACCCGCCGCGTGCTGTCGTGGCGAGTGGCCTGGAACAGCTTTTTGTTGATGGTCGGCTCGTATTTCATCGGATCACATATTCTCGGGTTTTTTGGCCTCTCGCTGCCGGTGGTGCAGGTGGGCGGCGGGTTGGTGGTCGTCTCGATGGGATGGGCACTCCTCATGAAACGGGAGGACGTGCGCGACGTGAGAGAGGAGCCTGTCGAGCCCCAAGACATCATGCGGCGGGCATTCTATCCGCTCGCGATGCCGTTAACGGTCGGTCCTGGATCCATCTCCGTCGCGGTGACGTTGGGCGCGAATGCGACCACTCATTACGGCATGCACCCGTGGATTATTGTCGCAGCACTCGCCGCGTTGGGAGTCATCACGGCGAGTGTGTTCCTCTGCTATGGATTTGCGGACCAGCTGGCTCGGATGCTGGGCGAGACGGGCACGACGGTGATTCTTCGGCTGTCCTCTTTTCTGCTCGTCTGCATCGGCGTGCAGATCATGTGGAATGGGATCAGTGCGCTCCTTTCATCTGTCCCATTCCACACACGATAGTGAAGCATGACTCCCCGAGAGAGCAGCCTCACAACTGGGGCAGGTCAAGGCCTGAGATGATTCACCGTACATGACATGAACGAGACAAAAGCCACACATGGACACAGGAGTCCAGAGGAACGGAGGAGATTGTGTGACCGAGCCAACACGGCGCGATTTTCTCGTGACTGGCGCGACCGTGCTCGGAGCCGCGACGCTTCCGAGCACGGCGATTCCCGCAGTTGGCAAAACAGAAGTTTCGGACCCCCCCCACGATGAAAGGAGAGCACCCGATGACGACCATTACGACGAAAGATGGCACCCAGATTTACTACAAAGACTGGGGCAAAGGTCAGGCCGTGGTCTTTAGTCATGGCTGGCCGTTGAGCGCGGACGCCTGGGAAGATCAGATGTTCTTTCTGGCCTCTCACGGCTACCGCTGTATCGCCCATGACCGCCGGGGCCATGGCCGCTCGAGCCAGCCCTGGACCGGCAACGATCTCGACACCTACGCGGAGGATCTCGAGGCGCTCATCAGCGAGCTCGACCTGAAGAACGTGATCCATGTCGGCCACTCGACGGGCGGTGGGGAAGTGGCCCGCTATATCGGCCGACACGGCACGAAACGGGTCGCCAAGGCCGTCCTCATCGGTGCGATCCCGCCTCTCATGTTGAAGACGCCGAACAACCCAAGCGGCTTGCCGATCAAGGTCTTCGACGAACTCCGCGCCAAAGTCCTGACCGATCGCTCGCAGTTCTGGAAAGATCTCAGCATACCCTTCTATGGCTACAACAGGCCTGGTGTGAAGATTTCGGAAGGTGTGCGAGAGTCGTTCTGGCTTCAGGGAATGATGGCCGGTTTCCCTGCCGCCTACGATTGCATCAAGGCGTTCTCCGAGACGGACCAGACCGAAGATCTCAAGAAGATGAAGGTGCCGACGCTCTTCATCCATGGCGACGACGATCAGATCGTGCCGATTGGGGCATCCGCCCAGGCGGCAGCCAAAATCGCGCCGAACGCACAACTCAAGGTTTATCCGGGTGCACCACACGGCCTGTGCACGACCCACAAGGATCAGGTCAACGCGGATCTGCTCGCGTTCTTCAAGGCATGACGGTTTTCACGGGATCATGACGGAGATTTCCATGAACATCGAAGAACCATTTGACATGTCACGACGTCGTTTCTTGATCGTAGGGGGAGCGGAGGACCTGGCATTCGCCGGCGGAGCCATTGCGGCTGCCAACGCTCAGTCCGAAAGCGCCGTCCCTGACCGCGGTTCTGCGCCCGGTGTGGCGTTAGACCGGCGCGATACTGCGATTGTATTCATCGATCCGCAGAATGAGGTGTTGAGCGAAAAGGGCCTTGCGTGGGGACTCGTGGGCGAGAGCGTCAAAGAAAACAAGACCATCGAGAACATGGAGCGCATCTTCCAGGCAGCGAAGCAGAAAGGGTTCGAGGTCTTCATTTCCCCTCACTACTTCTACCACACCGACGAGGGATGGAAATTCAATGGACCGCTTGAAACTGATGAGGCGAACTTACATATGTTCGCTCGCAGAGGAATCTATAATCTGGATGGGTTTTCCAAGTCCGGTGCCGATTGGCTCGAGCGCTTCAAGCCCTACATCGAGGATGGGAAGACCGTCGTGGCGAGTCCCCACAGGGTATTTGGTCCCCGGACCAACGACCTCGTGATCCAACTGCGCAAGCGCCGCATGAGTACAGTCATCCTCGGTGGCATGTTGGCGAATTTGTGTGTCGAATCGCACTTGCGCGATCTCCTGGAACAGGGCTTCGAAGTCGTTGTGGTGAAGGATGCGACCGCTGCCCCCCGGCACCCTGAGTGGGGGTACGGCTATGCGGCAGCCCTGATCAACTTCCGTTTCCTTGCCCATGCGGTTGCGTCCACCGACGAGGTGGTGAAAGGCATGAGGTAACCCCTGCAAATCGGCATTGGACTCGAGAAGGGGATCTCGAAGACCACGTCAAGCCCATAACACAGGCAGGATTGGCTTGCCGAGCATGTCTTGAACTGGTCCGAGCTTCCGATCGTGTAGGTGAGACCTACGCGGGAGTTGATGGTACATACCGCGGCCGTCGAAACGTTGGCAGCGCATGCTGGGACATCGCTGTGCAAAGCCTCCCCACGAGCTCGCTCGATTCCTGATGAAAGGACCTCAATATGAGTACTGAAAATTATAAGAATGTCGTCATCGGAAGTGGCGAGGGCGGAAAATACCTCGCCTGGCATCTGGCAAGATCTGGAGAACGAACGGCCGTCGTCGAACGACGGTGGATCGGCGGCTCTTGCCCCAACATCAATTGTCTGCCTAGCAAGAATGAAATCTGGAGTGCCAAAGTTGCGGATCTCGTTCATCACGCTCACAGATTTGGGAGCACAGCGAGCGCTGCGCCAAGCGATATGGCCACAGTTCGCAAACGAAAACGCGAGATGGTTGACGGCTTAGTCGCCATGCACCTCGGTCGCTACACGGCAAGTGGCGCCGAGCTCGTGATGGGCGAAGCGAGATTTATTGGATCCCATACGCTAGAGGTGCGGTTGAACGAGGGCGGGATACGGACATTGGCCGGCGAACGGATATTTCTTAATCTGGGTACTCACGCGACGATCCCTGGCGTGCCCGGCTTGGCTGAGTGCGGACCCTACACACATATCGAGGCGCTTGAACTGGATGACCTGCCCGAGCACCTTATTGTGATCGGTGGTGGTTATGTCGGCCTGGAATTCGCCCAGGCGTATCGCCGATTCGGGAGCAGCGTCACAATCCTCCAGCATGGTCCCCAACTGCTCACCCACGAAGACCCGGACGTTGCCGCCGAAATCCTAGAAATCCTGGCCAGCGAGGGCATAGAGGTGCTGGCCCCTGCGGAGATCCTCAGCGTTCAAGGTCATTCCGGAAGCGGCGTCAGCCTCCTGGTGCGAACACCCTTGGGAGAACGTACCATGACAGGCACGGCCATCCTCGTTGCGACGGGGCGTACGCCGAATACTGCAGGAATGGGACTTGACCTGGCCGGCATTGAGTTGGATCCACGGGGCTATGTCAGGGTGAATGACCGGCTCCAGACGACAGCTGCGAATGTATGGGCAATCGGCGAATGCGCTGGCAGTCCGCAATTCACCCATGCCTCCTTCGATGATTTTCGAATCATTCGCGACAATCTCGCTGGCGGAAATCGGACCACACGCGGCCGCACTGTTCCCTTCTGTCTGTTCACCGATCCTCAAGTCGCGCATATTGGCCTCACTGAATCCGACGCGACCAGGCGCGGTATCGCAATTCGGGTCGTGAAACTTCCGATGGCGGCGGTGCTACGGACGCGAACGATTGGCGAGACCCGGGGATTTATGAAGGCGCTGATCGATCCGGACGAGGACCGTGTTCTTGGTTTTACAATGGTCGGGCCTGAAGCAGGGGAAGTCGTGGCGGTCGTGCAGATGGCCATGCTCGCCGGGCTTCCGTCCACGGCAGTACGGGATGCCATTCTCACGCATCCGACCATGGCCGAAGGACTCAACGCGTTGTTTTCCTCGGTCGACCGAGCGCCAACGAAGAAGGCAGAACCCGCCGCACCAGCAGTCATGAGTCTCTAACCGCGTTCGGTAGGGTTTGATTGACCTTGCTGCCGACCCATCTGTTTGGATGACCTCGCCCTTTGAAACGGGGCCCGATCCTCTGTGAGGGTCGGGCCCACTAAGGAGAAACAACGCTATTAGGAATCCTGTCTTAGCTTTCAGGGCGGTCTGCCACGTACTGCTCGGGATCGACGAATTCGTGCTCGATGGACCTCCCAGGTGAAATCGTCAAGAGGTGTAGCCTGCCTCCCAGCGCCCCATTCTCAATTTCGAACTCCT
>Ga0126373_10000509_pt1 | contig 25713 bp, 30 predicted proteins | sample PanSoiMetPlot_11_FD_92545 | JGI IMG/M metagenome (GOLD analysis project Ga0126373, IMG submission 92545) | Tropical forest soil microbial communities from Panama - MetaG Plot_11 | ecosystem: Environmental > Terrestrial > Soil > Tropical forest > Bulk soil | place: Panama | collected 2016-02-17 | reverse complement strand
TTGAATGTGCAGATCACCGCAGCTATTTCGCACCCCGGCCCCCTCACTGTTTATTCGAACCCCGCCTTCGCGCCATCTCTTGTGGTCATCCTTTCGTATTGATGTCCCGCAATTTCAAGCGGATGAATCGTTCCCTTGTTCAAGCGGATGAATCGTTCCCTTGCTCTGCGCTCGCACGAGATTCCACCCACCGGCCCAAGTGGCCCCACCCGGCTTCTCCGCGTTTAGGCAACCCTCTCTCACTTTCCGAGTCTCTCGACTCTTGGCTCGGTGGCGGCATCCCACTGCAGGGATCGGCAGATTTCAACCACGTCCCTCCCCGTCTCCTGGCCTACCACGCTCTCCGCTCCGTTACGTCTCCGGTACATCGCCATCGGCTCCGACACCGTTCCACCGTCCCTGCGTGCCTACTCGAAGCCAACCACCTAATTTAAACGATATTCAAACTCTCTACAAATTCCACCAGCAGTTTCGTAAGTCGGTTTCCAGCACACTCCCGTGCTCTCCATGGCCACCTGGGTGACTTCCCAGGGCCTCGAGCCAATTGCGTAGGGCCAGGAGCTCCGCGGCCGTCGTTCCGAAGGTCCGCACGTGCTGCTCGCGCGTCCCTTTCGCTCTGGGCACTCGTATGCTGCTCCCCTCGGAATTGAGGCCACCGACAAGCCGTGAGGGGATCACGGCAGGAGGTGGGCCATGGCGGACGACAGTCCGGAGTCCCCGCAGCGCTGGACCGCGAAGCGGCGGGGATCGCTGATCCTCAGCATCCCGAAGGGGGAGACCTCCGCCCAAGCCGCAGCTCGAAAGCATGGGTTGACGGGGGCCGAGGTGGAGGAGTGGCGGGACCGATTCCTGCTGGGGGCCGAGAATGCCCTGCGGGCACGCCCCAAAGACGACGACGCGCTGAAGGACGAGCAGATCAAGAAGCTCAAGCAGAAGGTCGGCGAGTTGGTGCTCGACCTCGATGTGCTGAAGGAGGCGAGCAAGGAGCGCCCTTTTCCCCCGAAGACGTCCGACGAGTGAAGCAGGCGCGGCCGCACGTGTCGGAACGGGTATGTCGGATCCTCGCGGTGGCACGCAGCGGCGTGCGCCGACGCTCCCGCTGGCGGCCCGTCGGGCGGGGCTTAACGAAGCGCTGGCCTGCCCGGATCGCTGACCTGATTCGCCGCCATCCGACCTTTGGGTATCGGCGGCTATGGGCGCTGCTGCGCTTTCGGGAGGGAACCCGCCTGACCCCGAAGACCGTGTATCGCATCTGCCGACTTCGGGGCTGGTTTGTGCATCAGCGAGCCACGACACCACGGCCCCGGGTCCAGGGGCGCCGCAGCCAGGCGGCGCGGAGCAACGAACGCTGGGCCACCGACGTCACCCACGTGTACTGCGGGGCGGACGGCTGGGCCCACCTCGCGGCGGTGATCGATTGTCACGACCGCGAGGTCATCGGTCATGAGTTCGCCCTGCGCGGACGGGCCAAAGAGGCCGAGCGGGCACTCGAGGAGGCCTGTCGGGCACGGTTCGGCACGCTGCGCCCACCGAGGGCGACGCCGGTCGTCCGCTCCGACAACGGGCTCATCTATCAGAGCCGCTGCTTCCGGGCGGCGTGTCGCGATTACCGCCTGGCTCAGGAGTTCATCACCCCCTACACGCCCGAGCAGAATGGCATCATCGAGCGCTTCTTCCGAAGCCTGAAGGAGGAATGCATCTGGCAGCACCACTTCGTCAGCTTCGAGCACGCTCGCCGGGAGCTGATGGGCTGGATCCGCTGGTACAACGACCCGCGCCCGCATCAGGCGCTGGGTTATCGGAGCCCGCATGAATTCCGGGCGCACGAAGCGACTCAGGTGGCTTGATTCCGAGGGGGCACTACACTCGCACACAGGCCGCCACCGTCTGCTTGTGCACATCCAGCCCGCCCACCCCCTCGATCAGCCGTTCCATGGATGCCGCCTCCTCCGGCGCCCGGAGGGGCTTCGTTCGCGCGAGTCTGCCCGGCGTGCTCAAGGGCAACAATGCAGGGTGCCGACAGCTCCTACGTCAGATTATTCGCGGACTCGCGGTACCAAATTTAGCCGTTCCCGGGCCTCCGGCGCGCGGTAAGCCATACCCGATTTTCATCGTGGGTGCGCAGACAGCCCGTGGCGATTATTCTCGGATTTGCGGGTTGGGCGATAAGAGGGTCCGAGGGGTCAAGGAGGTTAAAAATGGAAGAAACGGCGCGAAATTATCCGCTTTGCGGACAGGACTATGGGAGGAATAAACTGCTTCAGGGCAGTCTTATATTTGCTGCTTCGGCTCATGGTGTCCAACAAGAAGCGAAGTTCGCGCTCCATTTGGGGATCTAACGCCATTCGTGGAACGCACCAAGGTTGAGACAGCTGAAAGTCGAGAGTAGGACGATCCTGTTGCGGACAGCGTTTGACGACCTCGACAAAACGTTGAACAAGGTCCGCCGGATGTTCTTCTGCTGATTCTATGATCCAATCCGTGGTTTTTGACGCAAATTCGATACGCTCTTTAGGAGTAAAGCTCCGCTGATCTTGCAGTTCATGGTAGCGGATGAAAACCTGCGGAAGAGGATTGTAAAGAATTGTTCCTTCTCTGGAGAGAAGCACGGGCAGCATTCGGTCAGTATCAAACGGGTTACCCGAGTTGCGAATGATTACACTGGCTTTCCTCAGGGAGGCGGTGCGTGCGACAATCGCCGACGCTCGGCCTGGTGTCCGCAATAGACATGACAAGATCACTTGAGGCCTACTTATGTCCCAAAGACATGTGAGCGGAGGATAGCCTGCCCCAAACCAGAAGCCCGAATTGGTATCACATCGCAGGAGAGCAGTTTCTCCCGTTACTTCAAAGACAGATGAGTAGTAGGCGGCGGCATGAATGCGATCTTCCAGTGCTTTGATACCGTGTTCCAAATGGTACGGAGCCCACCAGTCGTCGTCGTGCAGGAAGGCGGTGAGGTCGCATTGTGGAAGGGCGCCCAACAGGAGATTCCCGTGCTCCATTGCACTGGTGGTTGGAGTACGAAAGAGGTAGCGGATGGGAAGTCCCGCGAACTCGGCACAAATCGCGCGCGATGTTTCATTGCCGCCGTTCTCCGAAACGAGCACCTCAGCGATGCGGGTGACAGCAGTTTGCGTCGACACTGAGCGAAGCGCATTACGCAAGAACTCGGGACGGTTAGCCGTGGGGATGATGACGGCAACAGCTGGGTTCATGCGACGCCCTCCCTCGTCCACTGGCTTTTGACCAGATGCAGCCGCTGATCAGCGGAGAAATGAAGCTCGACGTACATCTAACTCGATAATTTCCACTCATGGGGGTTCCACGCTGCAACGTACTCGGTCCCTAGCATCAGCCCGTCACCGCCTTCCTCGCCATCATCCCAACGTGCAGCCTATCTCGGCCTCCTACTCCGCGAGTACAGCTCGGGCGAGACCCAGCGCCGCTGTCCCATCGCCAAGGTCGGCGACTCGCGCACTCGCTGGCTCCCGATTCAGGTGCGGTTCCTGATTCTCAGCAGAACGGCAGCCGAGTCGTGGATGGGCTTACGAGCAAGAGCATAGCCAACTGTAGACAGATCACATCGGTCATCTCGCCGCGCACGACCTCGCTGATCCGCTGCAGAGCAGAATGCTTGCGGCGTCGAGATGACGAATGCCAGCATCTTTTAACTAAGTCAATCCGGCACACGCGAACCCAGAAGACCTGGCGCATGACGAACTCGGAGCTGGGGGAGGTCGCCCATCTTACGCATGTCGATGTTGAGGTAAGCCGGCTGACGAAGGAGGTCCCCCCGAAGAGCAGACGGGTGGCGATCTGCCTGGCTTAGAGGTGCCTGAGCTGTCTGCGTCATTTGTGGTCAGCTCTGCTTCTTGGCAAAGGCGCAGATGGTTTCGATTACGTAGGCGAGCATCTCGCGGGTGAGGCCGGGGTACGTCCCGACAAACAGGGCCTCAGTCATGATTTTGTCGGCCCCTTCGAGGTTTCCTACGACACGAAAGGCCTGGGGCCGATCCTTTCTTAACTGCACCAATGCAGGCTGTCGGACCAGGTTGCCCCCGAACAACATGCGATTGCCAATCTTGTTCTGGTCCAAGTGCCGGGCCAGGTCAAATTTGGTGAAGGACGCGTCTGGCTTGACTCGCAGCATGAACCCAAACCAAGAACAAACCGTCCGGTGCCCGGAAGCGTCCCAGGAGAAACCTTGCGGCGACCATCCGGTGGCGTGCGTTGGCAACATGAAATCAAGGACGTTCTCGCAATCACGCAAGCCATTGCGGAGGTAATTCCAGTTGTCAATGCGGGCCTGAATAAACTGCGGCAGTTTCTTGAGCTGCATGTTTCCAATGGCGGCCTGGATGTCGAGCGGCTTCAGATTGTATCCAAAATGCGAGTAGATGAATTTATGGTCGTAGCCTTTGGGCAGCTCACCCAGTTGCCAGTTGAATCGTTTGCCGCACGTGTTGTCCATGCCGCTTGCGCACCAGCAGTCTCGCCCCCAGTCTCGAAAGCTTTCGAGGATCGCCTTAAACTTGCGATTGTGCACGATATTGACCGCCCCGCCTTCGCCCAGGGTCATATGATGGGGTGGGTAAAAGGATTGCGTGGAGAGATCGCCCCAGGCTCCGGTCAATTTGCCGTCATATGTGCAGCCCAAGGCGTCGCAATTGTCTTCGATCAGCCAGAGTTCGTGCTTCTTACAGAATTCGAGCACGGCAGACAAATCGAATGGGTTACCCAGCGTGTGGGCGAAGATCACAGCCTTGGTCTTTCCCGGCACGAATGCCTCAGGGAGCTGCTCCACTTTGGCATTCAGTGTGGCTGGATCGTTGTCGATGAAAACAGGGACGAACCCATTCTGGACAATTGGGGCGACGCTGGTGGGAAAGCCGGCCGCCACGGTGATTATCTCGTCGCCTGGCTTGAGCCGACGATTGCCGAGCTTTTGGCTGGAAAGGGCGGAGACGGCGAGCAGATTGGCCGAGGAACCTGAATTGCACAGGACGCTTTTCTTGACGCTCAAGAATTTAGCCAAACCGTCCTCGAACGTTGCCCCTTCCTTGCCCAAGGTCAGCCAGAAATCGAGTGTGCTGGAAACGGCGGCAACAACCTCTTCCTCATCAAAGACACGGCCGGCATAAGGAACGGTGGTCTGGCCAGGGACAAACTTGGGCCGCCGGGCAGCGCTAGCCGGACTTTCGTAGCCGGGGTGGTTGGGCCCGTGGGTCAGGCGCGAGAAAACCCGCGTCATCCGGAGAATTTCGGTTTTCAGATCGTCAGGGCTGTCTAACATTTCCAGTACAGTTCACCCCCCAGATATCCTGCATTCTTGAGGCTGTTCAACATTTCTAGCCGGATCAGGCGCGATGCACGGAAGTTGGCATCGGCAAAATTTATTGATTCCAAACCACTTTTCAACTCTCGGACAGTCGCGCCCAAATCGTGAATGGGCTGGTGTTGCGGGGCCAGTTTCCTGAAGAGCGAGAAATCGACTTTATAGGAGCGTTTGTCAGGCTGGGCGTTCTTATTGATGGAAACATCCACCCCCGGTATTTGTTCTTGCACGGCCAAAGCCAGCTCCTTGACCTGATAGTTCCAGTTGTCGCTTCCGACGTTGACGATCAAAAAGTCACCGCTCTGGGAAGGGTCACGTTCGATGGCCCACTCAATAGCCCGAGCCATGTCTTTGGTGTTGATGAGCGGACGCCAGGGCGAACCGTCGCTCAGAATATTGATTTTCTTGACGGCGATCGCACTGGCCACAAAATCGTTCAGGACCAGGTCCAGGCGCAGACGCGGGCTCATGCCGCAGGCGGTGGCAAAACGCAGGCAGGAAATTTTGAAATCACGGCTGGCCAGCCCTTTTAGATCCGATTCAGTAGCGACCTTGGACCGGGCATAAGCAGTCAGCGGATTTAGGCTGGAGTTTTCCGTGCGAGCACCATCCTCGGCAAAACCATAAACACTGCAACTCGAAGCGAAGACAAAGGAGCGCGCGCCGGCTTCTTTGGCCCTTCGGGCAATGGCCACACTGGCGGCGTGATTGACATCCAGGGTGACCTTCTCGAAGGCGTTACCCATAGGATCGTTGGAAATGGCGGCCAGGTGGATGACGGCATCGACCCCGGCGAAAGTGCTTGGTGGAATGGCGCGGACATCACCAAACAGCTGTGCATCCAACTGGCATTCTGGGAAAAGCAGCGGAGAGGTAAGGGCGTTGGCAAAATAGCCGGCATCAAAACCGATCAACTCGGCACGCGGATGGGTCTCGCGCAAGTGGCGCACGACGTTGGGCCCGATGTAACCCATGTTGCCGTTAATAAGAACTTTCATGGCATTCGCTGGAATTAGACCACAGATCGAAGCAGTTGGACACTGACTCATGCGGCTATCAATGTCTTATGGTAGTTTGCGGTCCCCCGACCCCCATGCGGTGGGGTGCGGAACCAAGCAAATCGCTTTGGCTCTTGCGGCCTGGCCGAGGCCCGCAGCCCCCTAGCGAACATGGTGGGAAAGGCCCTCCGGCAGCAAAAAATGGAAATATAATTAACTCATGAAAGTGGTCATTCTCGCCGGCGGCCTCGGTTCCCGCATCAGCGAGGAGACCGTGGTCCGCCCCAAGCCGATGGTGGAGATCGGCGGCAAACCGATCCTCTGGCACATCATGAAGGGCTACTCGGCGGCGGGCATACACGAATTCGTCGTCTGCTGCGGCTACAAGGGCTACATGATCAAAGAATACTTCGCCAACTACTTCCTGCACATGTCGGACGTTACATTTGACATGCAGAACAATGCGATGGAGGTGCATCAGAAGCATGTCGAGCCATGGCGTGTAACGCTGGTGGACACGGGCGAGCAGACGATGACCGGGGGCAGGCTCAAGCGGGTGCGAAGTTACGTTGAAGCTGATGATTTCTGCATGACCTATGGCGATGGCGTCAGCGACATCGATATCAAGGAACTCGTCCGTTTTCACGTTCGGTCGGGCAAGCTCGCTACTATCACCGCCGTTCAGCCGCCGGGACGCTTCGGCACGCTCGACGTGCAGGGAGACATGGTGCGCAGTTTCGTCGAGAAGCCGCATGGGGACGGCGCATGGATCAACGGCGGCTTCTTCGTCCTCTCGCCAAAAGTGTTGAACTACATCGAGGGCGACCACACGCTATGGGAACGCAATCCACTCGAGCGGCTTGCGGCTGACGGTGAACTCTCAGCCTTTACTCACCGCGGCTTCTGGCAGCCGATGGATACGCTTCGAGACAAGAACCTCCTCGAGGACCTGTGGCACTCGAGCAGGGCGCCCTGGAAGGTGTGGGATTGATTGGATGCGCGACTACATTACGGCCCAGATTGCTGAAGCGGGGCGGGTAATGTCTGCCATGCTTGCCGATGATTCGCTGGTTGCAACGGTGCAGAGCGCGGCGGAGGCTTGTGTCGCGTGCCTGAAAAATGGCGGCAAAGTGCTGCTGGCCGGAAACGGTGGCAGCGCGGCGGACGCGCAGCATATGGCGGCAGAATTTGTGAACCGTTTTGCCGTCGATCGACCGGGCTTGGCCGCGGTGGCGCTGACGACAGACACCTCCATCCTCACCTCCATAGGCAACGATTATGGTTACGAGAAGCTCTTCGCCAGACAGGTACAGGCGCTCGGCAACAGGGGAGATGTCTTCGTTGCCTACTCGACCTCAGGCAGGTCCCCGAACATTCTTCTCGCCTTGCAAGAGGCTCGCGCTCGCGGATTGACCTGCATCGGATTTACTGGAAACCGCGGTGGGCCCATGGCGGCTGACTGTGATTACTACCTTGCCGTGCCCTCTAGCGACACCCCAAAGATTCAAGAGGGGCATCTTGTACTCGGACACATTCTCTGCGGTCTCACCGAAAAAGCCCTTTTCAAAGGCACGGCCTGATGGAGGCTTGGTGAAGCGCAGCGCGCTTTTTCTCGACCGGGATGGCGTGATCAACATCGATCGCGGCTATGTTTGCGCCCAGGATCAAGTCGAGTTTGTCGGGGGAATATTTGATCTTTGTCGGTCCGCGACCGAGCTGGGATACCTGGTCATCGTGGTGTCGAACCAGGCGGGAATCGGCCGTGGCTACTACAGCGAGCAAGATTTCCTGGCGCTCACCGAGTGGATGTGCAAGGTGTTCCACGAACGCGGAGCGTCGCTTACCAAAGTCTACTACTGTCCATTCCATCCGGATCATGGAGTTGGCAGCTACAAGCGTGAATCGTCTTTCCGCAAACCGGGTCCGGGCATGATTCTTCAGGCGGCTGCGGAGTTCGACATCGACGTGAGGCGGTCCGTTCTCGTGGGTGACAAGGAGACGGACATCCTGGCCGGTGTTGCCGCGGGCGTTGGCTGCAACCTGTTGTATCGCGGCCGAGCAGAAGCTGGCCCGTCCGACCGCCCTGCCGGCGCGACCTCCGTGATAGAGAAATTGATTGAGGCCGTGCCGTTCCTCAACATGCAGGTTGCAGAGGTGACAAGGTGAAGAGGTCGAAGGTATGCATGTCCTGAATCCTCAATTCAGGGAAATGTGCGTGCTGGACGACCAGCCGGTTCTCCAGGCGATCAAGCGGCTCGAGTCAGGTGGTGTCCAGATCGCCTTTGTTCTCGACAAGGCGGATCGCCTCTTGGGTGTCGTGACAAATGGTGACGTAAGGCGTTTTCTCTTGGAGGGCGGCGACACAAGCCAGAACGTTCAGTTGTGCATGAACCGCACCTTCCGTTCTGCACCGGACGACGCGTCCCGTGAGGAACTGCTGAAATTGCTCGATCTCGGCTTCAACGCGATTCCAAAAATCGATAGCGATGGCCGCCTCATCGATGTCCTCACTCCGGAGTATCTTCCGACCGTGCCAGAGGCGGCCGTGCTCACGCGGTCGCGTGCGCCGGTCCGGGTTAGCTTCGGGGGAGGGGGCTCTGATCTAACCTATTTCTTCGTCGATCACCCTGGCGCTGTGCTCAGCACCACGATCTCGTTGTTTTGCCACGTTACGCTTATTCCCCGGACCGATGGCGAATTGCATCTCCACTCTGAAGACCTCAATGTCTATCAGCGGTACGAATCGCTGGGGGACCTTCAAGCGCAATTGAAGCGGAACAGCCTTCTCGCCGCGACTGTTTCCGTCTTACGTCCGACTTCCGGATTTGATCTCTTCGTTCGTTCCGACTTTCCGGTGGGATCCGGCCTCGGCGGATCTTCTGCAGTGACCACGGCTATCGTGGCGGCTTTCAACGAGCTACGGCTCGATCGCTGGACAACGTACGAGCTTGCCGAGGTCTGCTTTCAGGCGGAGCGGCTTTGCTTCGGCGTCGCGGGCGGATGGCAGGATCAGTATGCGTCGGCATTTGGCGGATTCAACCTGATCGAGTTCGATGGGTCCCGAAATCTCGTGCACCCGATCCGCTTGGAGCCGTCGGTCGTCAATGAGCTCGAGGAATGCCTCATCTTGTGCGACACGCAGATCCCGCACGAATCCGGCGCGATCCACAAAGAGCAGCGCCGTGATTTCGACGCGGGCCAAAAGGCGAATGAGTTGAAGGAAGGCGTGAATCTGTGTCGAAAGATGCATCGACACCTGATACGCGCCGAATTGGTCGAATTCGGGCGGACTCTGCATGCGGCGTGGCAGCTGAAGCGGGGCTTCACAGCATCTGTCAGCAATACTCGGGTTGATGAAATCTACGGCTCCGCACTCAAAGCTGGCGCGCTAGGTGGAAAATTGCTTGGAGCAGGGGGAGGCGGCTTCTTCCTCTTTTTTGTGCAGCCGCATTTCCGGAAGGCGGTCACCGAGGCCCTGAAGAGCGCTGGCTGTCGGATTTCGGCGTTCCGCTTCGAGTCGCGGGGCGTCACTTCGTGGCGGACGAAACTGTCGTGAAATCCCGCACATTCGGCATAGGCGGCCATACCGTCGGTGGCGACCGCGTTTTCGTCGTTGCGGAGATCGGGAACAACCACAACGGCTCCGTCGAGCTGGCGAGGAAGCTGGTGGATGCTTCCATCCAAGCCGGGGCAGACTGTGTCAAGTTCCAGCTACGGAATCGTGAAGCGCTCTACCGCGTTCGCACCGACGGTTCCGTGACCGAAGACCTGGGCGTCGAATACATCCAGGACCTCCTCAACAAGGTCGAGCTTACCATAGCCGAGCACCGCGAGATGCGGGAGTACTGCCGCGAGAAGTCGGTGACCTACATGTGCACCCCCTGGGACGAGCCGAGCGTCGACGTGCTGGCCACATTCGACGTTCCGGCGCTCAAGATCGCCTCGGCGGACCTCTGCAACCCCTATCTGATCGGGAAGGCCGCGTCGCTGGGGAAGCCTCTGATACTGTCCACGGGCATGTCCTACGAGCGCGAGATCGTTCGTACGATCGGGCAGCTCAAGGAGCTGAAGGTTCCGTTCGCCCTTCTCCATTGCAACAGCGCGTACCCCGCCCCGGAAACTGACATTCAGCTGCGCTACCTGACTCGGCTGGCAGAGTTGCACGACGTCATCGGCTATTCCGGGCATGAGCGCGGCACGGCTATCACGATCGCCGCCGTCGCGCTCGGCGCCAAGGTCGTGGAGCGTCACATCACGCTCGACCGGAACATGGAAGGACCCGATCACCTGGCGAGTCTTGAGCCTGGGGAATTCCGGAGCCTAGTCGAGGGGATTCGCCAGGTCGAGAAGGCCTTGCCATGGACGGGCCCTGCGCGGCACGTAAGCCAGGGCGAATTGTTGAATCGCGAAAACCTCGCAAAAAGCGTGATCGCCGCCAGCGATATCGCCGAAGGACAAACCTTCACCGAGGCGTCGCTCCGGGTGGCGAGCCCGGGCCAGGGGCTGCCGCCCTACAAACTCAGCGGGCTCATCGGCAGGAAGGCGGGGCGCGCCATCCGGCGCGGCGACTTTCTCTTTGAAAGCGACTTGAAGGACGAGGACAGCATTGACCGCAGCTATCGCTTCCCCGTGAAATGGGGCGTACCGGTCCGGTATCACGATTTCAGGCAGTATCAGAGCTGGATCAAGCCAGACCTGTTCGAATTTCACCTGTCCTATCGCGATCTCGGCATCGATCCCAGGCCCTATCTCGAGAAGACAGGTTGCTCGCGCCTGGTCGTGCATGCCCCCGAGCTGTTCGAGAACAGCGAGCTGCTGGACCTGGCCGCCGACGACGAAGCCTACCGCACGCGATCCATCGATAACCTGAAGCGCGTGGTCGAGGCTACGGAAGTAATCGGAGACTTCTTTCCCCGCGCCGATTCGCGCCTGATCGTCGCCAACGTTGGGGGGTTCTCTGCCGACGCACCCTTCCCGGTCGACAAGCGCCCGCTGCTCTACCAGCGCTTCCACGAGTCCTGCGCGCAGATCGATTTCGGGAAAACCGAGCTCATTCCGCAGAACATGGCCCCGTTCCCATGGCATTTCGGAGGGCAGCGGCACCAGAACATCTTCATGATGCCCGACGAGCTTGCGGCCGAGTCCCGGGAGCTGAGACTGCGGTTTTGCCTCGACCTCTCGCATCTGCAGATGATGTGTACCCATTTTAGCCTGAACTTCCAGGACGAGCTGACCCGGCTGTTGCCCTGTTCCGCCCATCTGCATGTGGCCGACGCCAAGGGCACGAATGGCGAGGGTGTCCTTATGGGCACCGGGGATATTGACTGGCCCGCGACTTGGGGAAAGATCTCGCAGTACCCCGACGTAAGCTTCATTCCTGAAGTCTGGCAGGGTCATAAAGATCACGGGGCGGGGTTCTGGTCGGCTCTATCCTTTCTGTCTGAATTGGGGAATCGATGAAGCTTTCTGACTACGTAATGCGTTTCGTGGCCGAACAAGGCGTCCAACACGTATTTATGCTGCCCGGTGGCGGGGCAATGCATCTTAACGATTCCCTGGGTCGATGCGCCGGCGTGGAATTTGTTTCAGTTCAGCATGAGCAGGCGGCCGCGTTGGCTGCAGAGGCGTACGCGCGCGTTACGAACAAGCTCGGCGTCGCAATGGTGACAAGCGGCCCAGGAGGTACGAATTCGGTAACGGGCGTGGCAGCAGCCTGGCTGGACTCCACGCCGGTCCTCTTTATCTCCGGACAGGTGAAGCGGGCAGATATTCGCAGTGATCAGCAGCTCCGGCAGTTAGGCGTGCAGGAAATCGACATCGTCTCTATCGTCAAACCGATCACCAAATACGCGGTCACGATTCTGGACCCGCAGACAATCCGCTTCCACCTCGAACAGGCCGTGCACCTGGCTCGATCCGGACGCCCAGGCCCTGTATGGATCGACATTCCTCTTGATGTCCAGGCGGCACAGGTCGACGAGGAAAGCCTAAAAGGTTTTGCGCCCGATGAACAGGACACGTCGTCGAAGGTCGCGAACATCCGAGAGCTCGTGGCCAGAACGATTCAAATGCTCAATGGATCGACGCGCCCCGTCATTCTCGTCGGCAATGGCGTGCGCCTCGCCGGCGGGGAAAATCTCTTCAGAGAAGCCGTTGACGCACTGGAGGTGCCGGTTCTGACGACGCGGCTGGGAGTAGACCTCCTTCCCGCAAGCCATCCGCTGTGTTTCGGAATGCCCGGAGGCATCGCGGCGCGGTCGGCAAACTTCACCCTCCAGAACAGCGATTTGCTACTTGCGATTGGCTCGCGCCTTGACATGCAGATGATGGCGTACGCGCCGGAGCGGTTCGCGCGCGCGGCGCGCAAGGTGATGGTCAACATCGACGCCGCAGACATTCGCAAGCTGGGCAAGCTCATCGAGCTTGGAGTCCAGGCCGATGCAAAGCTGTTTCTGTCGGAACTACTGTCGCTGCGAAGTGAGCTCAAACCACCCGACCGGACTGCCTGGCTGGAGCGCTGCCGTAACTGGCAGACGCGTTACCCCTTTGTTCAGGCAGAGCAACGCCTGCAAAGATCCGGGATCAGCATGTACGCCTTTTCCGAGCTCTTGGCAGATCTCCTGTGCGAGGGTGACGTCGTTCTTCCAGGCAGTTCGGGATTTGCCGCGGAAATTTTCCTGACGGCATTCAAGTGCAAGCTCGGCCAGAGAGTATTCCACAACAAGGGAACGGGAGCGATGGGACTTGCGCAGCCTGCGGCCATCGGAGCCTGTCTCGGTTCGGGCCGCAAGCGCACGATTTGCGTCGACGGTGACGGCGGCTTCACCATGAACATCCAGGAACTGGAGACCATAAGACGGCTTCACCTTCCCGTCAAGTTTTTCATCGTGAACAATAATGGTTATGCGTCGATTCGTGCCTCGCAAGGCAATTATTTCAAGCTCCTGGTGGGCGCCGACGCAACAAGTGGTTTGACCTTGCCTGACTTCATGAAAGTGGCTCGGGCATACGGATTACCCGCCCGAAGAATCTCGAGCCCTGAGACACTGGCTGAAGAATTGAAAATCGTGCTCGGGGAGCCGGGGCCGGCGATATGCGAAATCGTCGTCCTTCCCGATGAGCCGCGCATCCCGCGCGTGGCTTCGGTGATACGCCCAGACGGCTCCATGGCATCGCGACCGCTGGAGGATCTCTATCCATTCCTGGATCGACAAGAATTCCGCGAGAACATGCTCATTCCGATCATTGAAGATTGAGGGGAGACCCGCAATGTCCTCGCCTGGGCGACGCGAGAAAGAACGAACAACAAACGCGTATAAATATCTTCGGTCAACGAAGGCTTGGGGGCACCCCGCTACGCCGACTATCCTCCACAGCAGAGTACTGCCGTACGCAACGTATTCGCCCTGGTTGAGCGATGCCAGCTTCCTCGAGATCTACGAAGTGATAAAGTCCCATACCCTTGTCGACATGTATCGCTGTTATGAGCTGTGGTGTCTAGGGCAACAGGCAAGAACCGTGACGGGAGACATATTGGAGGTGGGCGTATGGCGAGGGGGGAGTGGTGTCTTGCTCGCAAAGGCTGTGGAGTCTTCGGCGAAGCGTGTCTATCTGGCAGACACTTTCGCGGGAGTCGTGAAGGCCGGAAAAAAAGACACCTCATACAGAGGCGGCGAACACGCTGATACGTCCAGGCACATCGTCGAGAATCTGATATCGATGACAAATGTGCCGAATACGGAGTTGCTCGTGGGGATCTTCCCGGACAATACTGGAGACTCGGTCAGGGATTCTCTTGCTTTACTGCATATTGATGTCGATGTCTATGAGTCGGCAAAGTCGGTTGTTTGCTGGGCAAGCTCACGATTGAGTGAAGAGGCCGTTGTCATATTTGACGACTACGGTTTCCACGGGTGCGAAGGCGTCACCCAATTGGTGAATGAGTTACGAATGTCGAATAAGTTTTTGTGTGTTCATAACCTGAATGGACATGCTCTTCTTGTAAAGAGACGATAACATTACACGCGCCGGCATTGTTCGAACGCGGGAAGGTGCTCGTCCCATCGTCGATGATTGAGAGGAATACGAATTGGAAAGAACTCGCGCCGCGCCTCTGGAAAAACAACTAAGCGAATTGCTTTCCGAGCCGCTGGAAGCGGCCAGGGAGCGATCACGTACGGCGTTCGACAGGGAAGTAGGAGCCTTCAAGAACCGTTTTGTGCTCTTCGGTGGCGGCAACATGGGGCGCCGCGTCCTGGCTCGGCTGAGACAGGACGGGATCGAACCACTCGCCTTCTCCGACAACCAAAGCAGCCAATGGGGCGAAGCGATTGACGGTCTTGACATTCTCGCTCCCCGGGATGCGGTTGCCCGATTCGGGAGTGACGCCGTTTTTGTTGTCACCATCTACAATAATCGCCATAGCTTCCCGGATACACGGACGCAGTTGCTGAATTTGGGTTGCCGCAAGGTGATTTCGATTATTCCGCTCCGGTGGAAATATTGGGAATCGTTTCTTCCGTATTTTCGCGATGATCTGCCCCACAAGGTCTTATTGGAGGCCGATGCAATTCACCGAGCGTTTTCTCTCTGGAGCGACGAGCCGTCGCGGCGCGAGTTTGTTGCGCAGGTGGCGTGGCGTTTACACGGTGATTTCGACGTTCTTGGTGCACCTGATGCGGAGCAAGAGTATTTTCCGGAAGATCTTTTTCGGTTCACCGGCGATGACCTCATCGTTGATGTAGGTGCATTCGATGGAGACACGATTCGAAGGTTTCTCAAGCTTCGAGGCAACGAGTTTCGTGGCATTGTCGCGCTCGAGCCAGACCCGGAGAATTTCGGGAAGCTGTCGCGGTACGTGTCGGAACTACCAGTCGAAGTTTCGGCGAAGATTGAACTTCACGAGCTCGCGGCCGCTAGCCACGCGGGAAGAGTTCGATTTGCTGGAGGGGAAGGCGTAGCGTCCGCCGTTGGAAATACAGGCTCGATCGAGGTGAGTTGTGTCCGTTTGGATGATCTGCTCGCGGCCTCCCATCCTACGTACATCAAGATGGATGTCGAAGGCGCAGAACCCGACGCGATAGAAGGGTGCAAGCGGATTCTGAATGAAGAGAGGCCTATCCTTGCAGCTTGCGTATACCATGCTCAGGATCATCTTTGGAATATCCCCATCGCACTAAGCCGAATCACGCAGGATCACCATGTTTTCCTGCGGCCTCACATGCCAGAATGCTGGGATACAGTGTGTTATGCAGTGCCACACGGACGATCGATAGGCGCCGAGGGGTTTTCGGTCAGGCCTTGCTAGTCAAAGGAGCACGTGTGCGTGACATGCGTGAAATGGCGAAGCAGCTTGACCGGTGGATAGACGAAGCTGCGGCCGATCTCGAAACTCGAAGTATCTCCGCGCGGTCGTCAATGGGGGTGGATGCCAGCTGGCGCCCGGCACTTTTTGGCGCTGGAGCTCTGGGGCGCGTCGTCGCTCGAGGGCTCCGCCGGGTTGAGGTCGAACCCTTGTGCTTCGTCGATAACGAGCCTCGGAGCTGGGGTACCTCTGTGGATGGTCTCATCGTAATGTCGTTGGCGGAGGCGACCGGACGATTTGGTCGTTACGTACCTGTCGTCGTGACCATCTATAGGGGTATCGGTGTCGAGGCCCAGTTACGCGAAGCCGGCTACTCGGTAATCACGTTCCCGCAGTTGGCACTGATGTTTCCAACAGGACTGTTGCCGTGGGCTGCTCTCGAATCGCCGGTACAAATGGTGCCATACCGGGAGAGGATACACGAGGCACTATCCGTGTGGGATGACGACCTGTCGCGGGAGGAATTCGTCGCACAGATCAGGTTCCGGGCCACATTTGCCGGGCCAATGCCAGCGCATCTACCCGCGCTAGCGACTTACTTTCCTGACGAGCTGGTGTCGCTGAAGCCGGATGAGGTGTTTGTTGACTGTGGCGCTTTCGACGGTGATTCTGTGAGCTGGTTTCTGAGGCGAAGCGGGGGTTGGTTCCGGGAAGTCGTAGCCATCGAGCCAGATCCCACGAGCGCCGAGAAGCTTCGGCGATTCGTATCCGAACTGTCCGGCACGGCGTCAGCAAAGATAAAGGTGATAGAGGCCGCGGTTGGGGCGACGAATGGGACCGTTCACTTTGATGCAACCGGCACTTGGGCCTCGAAATTGGTTGATGCGCAGGGCACGATTGAAGTCTCCCGCAGAACACTTGACGATATCTTGAGAGGACGCGTGCCTACCTACATCAAGATGGACCTGGAGGGCGCGGAGGTGGACGCGATAGCTGGAGCTCGAAGGACAATCCAACACCATGCGCCGGTCATGGCAATCTGCCTGTATCATCGACAATCAGATCTTTGGGAGATTCCTCTCCAGGTCAGGGATATGACAGATCGATACAGTTTCTACCTTCGCCGCTACAGCGACGACTGCTGGGAACAGGTCCTCTATGTCATTCCGAAGGAGCGCGTTCGCAACAGGACCCGTATCTAAGGCCTTTTTTTCCGACGAGGTCCTTCAAGGCCTGATTGTCCATGGTGAGATCGGCCACGGTTCTCGTGCTCCAGCTGCCGCGCATCGCGGGTTCCTCCCTCGGGCATCTTAAGCCAATTGCTCACTCTCCCTGTGGCGGAGTTTTCGAGTAGCAGGTCGGCACCGCCCTAATGCCAGCGAGGATCATCCGCCGGTCTATCACTAGTGTCATGAGAGCGGTCCTTCAGCGCTATTGCTACTCTCGGCACCAACAGCATCGACCGAGAGGAGGCCGAAGCCATGACATTCACGGCTTGCCCTTCTTTTGCCTGCACCGGGGTAACGCGAAGCGTGTAACGTGAGCAGCGGGGATCATGAACGATGCTGCTGCAGGATCGCTTGCTCGCTCAAGCGCTCGGGCAAGGCTCGAGGCACATCGAGCGTGAGCACGAGCTTGGGGTAACCGGGGGCGCCGGGCTATGGGGGCCCCGGGGTCACCGTCATTGGATCCATGGCCGCCGTGCGGGACTGCGCTGGCGCACGAGCTGAAAATCGCCTGATGCACTATATTTGGCGATGCAATGGATATTACTTCCCCGACCTTGATTGAAGAGATACCTGTTCAGCCACAATGGATGCCAGGATTTAGTACGACTAAGAAGAATAGATCCTATTGTTAGGAACCTGAACCTACACATCAATCTAGCGAAGGTGACCGCCTTCCTAACCCTCGGATTAGTGGGTACCCATCTCTTTGGAGCCTCGCTTGCTTTCCAGCCGCCCCCTCCCTCGTCTTTCGCAGCATCGTGAACTTGTACGACCTCGTTCGACTCTGCCAACTCTCGACGCTCCGCTATGCGTGCATACCACGATTGGAATGGTTTAACACTTCCGTCGCCGGCGCCACTCTTGGTAGCAACGAAGATAACGTCGAATCCTGTGCTTGTTGCAATTGGAATCTCGCCGCCGACAGACTCGTATTTGAGAATTCGTCCTTTTCGTCTGTCTACCGGATCACACCTGAACGGCTCATTGAGATAACAACTGACTACAGAGAACCCATTTGAGCCGAAATAATCGAAATACAACGTCGGACTAAACTGATAAAATCCGTGATCGATGGCACCGGAGGACGGATTGATCAGTACGACACTGCCACCCTTTCGGCACATCCTAACGACGTTCTGTAAAGCTGTTGGAATGTCAAATACATGTTCTAGGGTACCGACATCGACAATGGTGTCGAATCTCTCATAGTAGCTGGCATCCACACGTTCATTGAGATCAATACTGAAATCCGGATTTTCGAACGTTGAGATGTCGGTCGCGTAGACGCGGTCAGCCCCTAGGAAAGTAAAAACAGTTTGAGCGTTTGGATTACCCTCATAAGGGGTGTTCTTCCAATCGGGTATTTTGCTCGCGGTATCAAATCCGGGAGGAAGCTCCTTGACCGGGAGGTCGTAAGTGGCGAGGATGGCTTTGAGCTCAGGCCAGGAACAGAAAACGGCCTGCTGGCCAAGAGTTAGCACATCACCTCTAAAGATCGGAATTTTCTTTTGTTCTATACTTTTCTTTTGTTCTATACAAAATAGATGGATGTAGGGTTGTAGAATTCCCATTCTGGCGACCTCGACTCAGTGCGGTATGGCTTGTGCGAATAGATCCTTAGGCAGGTCTCACTCCCAAGAGCCTCGTTGCCTTGACCAAGCTCCGCCTACGTACCGGGGATGCACGCCGACGTTAGCTCCATCGGGTAGAGCTGTCAAGGTGCTCGGCGCGCTCCTTTCGGGTCTCACAGCTGCTTCCTCCTCGATCGCTCCTCCAGGATCGCCCATAGCATGAGCCAGTCCATGCGCCGCGGCGGCGCCGTCGCCACCTTTGGGAGTGTTGTCATGATTGTCCCCCGCCCGCGTGGATCCGCCTGGTTCTCTCAGGCTTCGCGCACGCTCATCATCGCGTGGGCAATCCGAGGACGAGCATGCCGTGAGCGGGAACGCCGTGACGCTGAGTCCTTCTGGGTGTAGGCCGACCGGCGTGCCCGCCACCACGGCCCCCTTGATGACGCCACATCGCTCTCCTTGGCCGTGTGCGCGAACCACTGCAGGAATGGCGCGCGATCACCGGAGCACTTGCCCAGGCGGCGCCTGACGAATTCGCAGCCGATGCGGGGCGGCGCATCGCCTACGGCGTGCGGGTGGGCGGCCCTCGAGGAGGGCCTCTCAAGACTTTCGAGCACGTCGTCGGAGATGTTGCGGCGGTTCAGCGCACCTGCGGGCCCGCTCAGCTGAGGTGTGGTTGGAGCGGCTAGAGCGGGCGATGGACACGCGCCGCGACGAGCCAGGCGCGTAAGGCGGCGGCCCGTGTTCGATCACCGCGGTCAGCGGATGCTCCTCTCGCTCGTGATCCTCGGCCTCGACGGCTCCCACCGGCCTTCGGTTATGATCCACCACTGGCTCAAGTCGTGGGCCGGCGTTGGGCGTATCCTGCGTCAGGTGTTCGGTCGCTTCCCGAGGGACGTCGCGCGGGGACTTCGGATTCGGTGTGACTGGGGCTCGCAGTTACATCGCCAATGCCTGGTCGCTCCTGATCGCCATGACCCTCTTCACGCCGCGGTCGATCGCCGCATTGATCACGTTCTCGGCCCCGCCGATGTTCATCCTCACGACCTCGATGGGGTTGTACTCAACGGCCGGCACCGGCTTCCGCGACGCCGCGTGGACGACAAATGTCGATGCCATTCATGGCGCACGCGAGCGCCGTTCGTCGTGCACGTCGCCGATGAACCAACGCACGCGCGGGTCAGTGACCCCGAGGTTCGTCCGCATCTCCTCCTGCTTTAGCTCGTCACGGCCGTAGCGAACGACGCGACCGACCGGCTACTCGCGGAGGAGAGTATCGATGAACTTTCAACCGAACGAACCGGTCCCTCCAGTGACGAGAACCGCCCTTCCCTCAAAGCTATCTAACATGCCCCGCCTCTTCCTTGATGTCTGTCATTGCCGCGTCCGGCACCGCAGTGCGTAGTCGTCCACTCTGACCGCCGCTGCGTCAATCGAGTGACGTCTCGCGGCGTAGAAGGCGAAGAGCCGTCGCACGCCATCCGCGTAGCTTGTAAAGTCGAGCGTCGGGATTGCGGCCCGCAGGCGCGCGTTGTCGCCTGTATACTGCCAATTCACTCCCGGCCTTGCGACCTCGATCGCTGACGGCTACTCGGCCGCCCCGTTGATCAGCGTCGCCCGTTCGCGCAGGGAGCTCGACTCGCGGGGGGTGACGTTGTAGTCGGCGAAGTCAAACGTGCTCGTGAGGAAGTGCTCGACAACCGGAACGAGGTCGTGCACGAAAAGATAGTCGAAGACGACGTCCTGCTGGATCAGGATGTCGAGACCGAGCAGGTTCTTCACGATCGCATTCGAGATGAACTTGTAGAGGTAGCCCTCGTGCGGCCCGTAGACGCCGAAGAGGCGCAGGTTCACAACACGCTTGCGGCTCCGGGCCATGTCGTTGCAGACAAGTTTCGCAAGACCGTAGAGGTCGGCGGGGACCTGCGCGCCGGCCTCCTCCTCCTTGACCTTCAGGAGGTCGCGCGCCTTGGCGTACTCGGCGCCCGACCCGAAGTAGAGGATCCGGTCGACGCGGTCAGCAAGCTGGAGGAGGTTGAGCTGCATCCGCAGCGTCTCCTCGAGGACGCGTTCGCCTCCACGTACGGCCGTGTGCACGACGACGTCGATCCGCCGCGCTGCGACGAACGCTTCGACCGCCGCGGCGTCGAGCAGTTCAAGCTCGGTGTGCGTCGGCGCGAAGAGCGTGCAGCGGTCTCGGAGCGCCGCGCCGAGGTTCCGCCCAACGAACCCCGAGCCTCCGGTGAGCAGGACGTTCACGCCGCGTCTCCGCCGAAGAGGTGCATGTTCTGGTGGATCTCCTCGCGCGGTAGGAACGGATACATGTCCTCGAGAGGCCGCGACTCCGCGGATTTTCTATCTGTGATCCCTCGGCGTATCATCTGCAAGCAGTCCACCACCACGGGTGGCAACATCTGTTTCAACACCTTGCGCACCGTCCATCCCTGATCATTCTTCACCTCGACGCCAGTCTCCTCGCGCTGCGCACCGTCTCGGAAGGTGCAGCGCTACCAGCAACGACCACAGCCTCACTGACTGTGGCATCTCCCGAATCGCTCTCAACAAACAGCGTCGTGCCCACACCTTGTCGGTTTCCCTTCCGTATTGATATACGGCATCACCTCCCGAGACTATCCTCTCCCTCAACGTAGCCAACACTTCTGCACGGAACATCTCCGGCCCTTCCCGGAGTTGCTTTCTCAACACTGCGATCGCGTTCGGCCACCACCGCATCATTCTCAGCACATTACTTCCAGACACGCTCTCCTTCACATAGCGCCACTGCATAAGCGATTGCCGCAAAAATGTCACCTCATATCGCGCGGCGATCCTCAAATACAAATCCCAGTCGCTCGCATCACTTACTCCCAGGTCAGACACGCCGACCTCGTCAATCACCTCTCTCCGAGTCAGCGCCTGCGAACACGTTGCCACCAGGTTTTGCTGGACAAACTCACGATAACACCACGCCGTCACTGACTCCGCCACGACAAGTCGTGCTCTCATCACTGGCGCCATGATAGACGCTTGCAAGATTCCAGTATCATCGAACTGCACGCCATCGCACACAATCAGGCCTGATTGTGGCTGGGCCTCCGCTGCCATGACTTGCGCCGATAGCTTACCCGGCTCCCAAAGATCATCTCCGTCCAAAAAGGCAAACAGATTCCCGCGTGCCTTATCTATTCCAGCATTCCGCGATGCCGCCACACCACGATTGCCTTGCCGAACGCAGACAACATCCCTCCCGAATGCTTTGATCCTTTCTGCGGTTTCATCTGTCGATCCATCATCGATAACAATCACTTCTGTATTGTCATAGTCTTGATCCAGAGCGCTCTGGATCGCAGCTCCAATGTATGCAGCTTGATTGTACGTCGTAATGATCACGCTAACTAACGGCGGCATCTCAGCCGGCTCCTATGCCTGACATCTCCTCATCCTTGCCTAGAGCCTCAACGCAGAAGAGAGGATCCAACACTAGAAGATTGCCAACACCAACACTCTCCTGGCGGCAACATCCTTCAGCGGGGGTTGCCGCGCGCCTGGTTCCCGTCCCCGCGACGTAATCTGCCAGACTCGGACACCGGCCGTCTCGCGAGCCGCGGACACAGACCCTAACTCTCGAACCCCGATCCTGCCGCCGCCGGCGCCGTCATCGAGTGGCGCGCGTGCGTATCGTACCATCCGGGCACGGCTGCCTGTGTGAACCGCCTTATGACGCGCGTGGCGAGCGCCTGAAGCCTCCAGGCCCCCTTGAACCGCCAATGTTTCACGATGCCGTCGTCGCCAAGGAGGTCGTAACCCAGATGAATGGCTCGATACCGCGCGAGGATTTCGCGCTTCGATCTCCATCTGCCGGGCAGCTCGCACCCAAATAAGCCAGAAGAGCCGAACTGGAACTGATGCGGTACGTAGCGCCCTTCGCCCGCCGGAAACGGAGGCGACTGGGTGTGATGGAGCTCCGATTGCTCGACTGCCTGAAACGAGTCGTAGCCGAGGTCGACGAGCGCGTCGATCTCGTGGCGGGTATTCGAGAACCGTAGTTTGTCCGACTCGAGCGACACGTAGTCGGGACGATCGGCGAAGCTCCGAAGTGCCTCGATGCAGAGCATGTCGCCGCCTTCGATATCAATCTTGAGGTAGTACGGCATGCCGTACTGACGAATCACCTGGCAAAAGTCGATCGCGGCGACCTCGATGACCCCGGTGCTCGCGCTCCCGAGCTTGGCGTTGCGGTCGGCCCACGTGGAAAAGACCGTTCCCCAGACCGATCTCTCGGAATTCTTGAAAAAGCGCACGGTCGATTCCGCACGTTTCGGATCGACAATGGCTCCAGCGACAATCGTCAACTGCCCCTGGGCGATGAAATCCGCGAGCGATTCCCGGCACGCACGCACGAGGTCGGGATCGGCTTCGACCCCGATGACGCGGAACCCTTTTCGGAGGTAGAACTCGGCGTCCTCGCCTTTGTGCATCCCTACGTCGTACACGAGGTCTCTGTGCTTCATAGGTTCGACGGCGGTGGTACCTGGAACACTGTCCCGGTCATGCTCCCGGAAGACGATTATCGAGTACCCACGCTACTGGACCGCCCTCCATGCTCAGGGCGAACTTGACGACTGGGGATATATCACTTGCTCGATCCGTCGCAACTAACGTATGTATTCCATCGAACCAAAGGCCTCACTACGCCCGGAAACGGACCCGTGTAGTTTCCTCGAGCAGAGTCCGCACTCATGGGGTCGAACACCCGAAAAGTGACGACGTCTTCTTCATGCGCGTGCACCTCAAGCGGTGCCAGCGTGCTGATTGCAGTGTCCACGATTAGGGAGCCTTCCGCGAGGAAATTCCCCGGTATCCAGGCCGTACTCACGTAGCGTCCGGCCGACTTCGGTCGTCCCTGCCACTTTTGTTCGAGATCCAGCACGACAAATAGACGGAAGCGCGCCTCGTTGAAAAAGTGCACGTTTGGCACCAGCACGTGCCCACCCACGAGCACGTCGTACGTGATCTCTATTCCGACGGGGTGCCGAATGTCTATCGCCGAGATGGTGGTCCCATCCTCTCCACACACGCGCACACGCCTCATCCGCACGATACGGTCGCCTGGAGCGTCCACGTCTCGCCACTCTCGCACTGGACCCATGCCCGAGAATAGGGTTGCCACTTCTGTAGCTAGTGCCTTGTATTGTCCTATGACCTCTCCCGGTGGGCCATCTGCGATAAGCTCCCCGCGCTTCATCAGCAAAACACGGTCGCACAGCGCCTCCACTGCACTGAGGTCGTGCGAGATGAAGATGATCGTCCGACCTTCTCGCCGCAACGCCCTTACTCGATCAAGACACTTCCTCTGGAAGGCCATATCGCCGACGGCCAGCACTTCGTCCAGTAGCAAAATCTCTGGCTCCAGATGGGCAGCGATCGCAAACCCCAGCCGGACGTACATTCCGGAGGAGTACCGCTTGACGGGTATGTCGATGAAGTCCCGAATCTCCGAGAAGTCGATGATACTTTCGAGCTTTTGCCCGATCTCGCTTCGCGCCATGCCCAGGATCGATCCACTCAGGTACACGTTCTCCCGGCCGGTCAGCTCCGGATGGAACCCCGACCCAACCTCGATCAGCGCCGCCACCCGCCCATTGATCCTGATCTCCCCAGCAGACGGCGTCGTGATGCTTGCCAGCAGCTTCAAGATCGTGCTCTTTCCGGCACCATTGTGACCAATGATCCCGAGAGCCTCGCCGCGCTTGACCTCGAAGCTCACCTCTCGCACCGCCCAGAACTCCTTCGGCGTCTTCCATAGGCTTCGCAGCTTGCGCATCCACGAATGCAGACTGCCGCCATCCTCCTCCTCGTGCGGGATCAGGTATCTCTTGGACACTCGGTCGAATCTGAGATCGATCATGCTCCTCGCTCTCATCCCTCAGATCACGTCTGCGGCCGTGCTCTCGACACGCTTGAAGTATAGATACGCCACGGGCAAGAGCAGTGTCGTCACGACAATCGACACGCTCAGGATTGCAAAGTCCGGCGCCATCCCCTCCAGGACAGTGCGGCGAAAGTTTTCGATCACGCCGACCATCGGATTGACCCGGTAGAGCCACCCGAGTGGGCGGGGCAGCCTCGCCACGGCGCTCAGCGGATACACAATGGGCGTCGCGAACATCCAGATCTGGAGTAACAGAGACATACCCAAGCCAACGTCGCGGAACCTCACCTGAGTGGCGGAGAGGATGAGCACCATCGCGATCACGAACATCGTCATGACTGCAATCACCGGAAGCGCATAGAGAATGTTGGCGTTCACGGGAACCCGAGAGATCACCATCAGTGCCGCGAGCAGGCTAGACGCGATCAGAAAATCGAATAACCCGGCGATGACGTAGGTCAGTGGAAGGATCTCGCGGGGAAAGTACACCTTCGTGATGAGATTGCTATGACTGACCAGCGCGCTCGTGCCCGTGGTGAGAGCCGTCGAGAAGTAAGTCCATGGAACGAGCCCGGCGAACACGAAGATCGGATACGGAATGCCGTTCGTCTGGATGTGAGCTACGAAAGAGAAGATCACGGTGTAGATCACCATGAGCGCCAGGGGCTGCACGATCGCCCATGTGACCCCGAGCATCGACTGTTTGTAGCGCACCCGAATGCGATGCTCGCTGAGGGTGTAGATCAGGCCGGCATATCGTGTCAAGCTCTTGACATGGCCGGCGAGGTCGGTCAGCGACAACGAGGGGGGACGGATCACTCTGATCGACTGTGATCCTTCGCTTCTCGGTGTGTATACGATCGACGTATCAGAAGGCATCGATAGATTTCCGCTTCGATCAGTGTACCCGAGGCCGCATCAGATCAGCCGGCCATAGACGCGAATCGTCTCATCCACCCATCGCTCCAAGCTGAAATAGCTGGAGCGCCTAGCACTTTCCTCTCCCATACCCCGTCGCATCTGCGGGTCGTCGTGAAGTGTCGTGATGGCCGCCGCGAGGGCGGTCGCATCATGAGGTGGAACGACGAGACCGTTCCGGCCGTCTTCGACCGCCTCCACATTGCCGCCGGCATCGGTCACGATCGCAGGCTTTCCCGTCGCGAGCGCCTCGAGAATAACGAGAGAGAAGGCTTCCCCCCACGTGCACGGGAGGGTGAACACGTCACTCTGGCGCAGAATAGCGCCTACCTCTGGGAGGTTCAGCAGGCCGGCAAAGACGAAGCGCTTCTGGAGGCCGAGGCGCTCGACCTTCGATTTATACTCTGCGGCACAGGGCCCGTC
>Ga0126373_10000508_pt1 | contig 25714 bp, 24 predicted proteins | sample PanSoiMetPlot_11_FD_92545 | JGI IMG/M metagenome (GOLD analysis project Ga0126373, IMG submission 92545) | Tropical forest soil microbial communities from Panama - MetaG Plot_11 | ecosystem: Environmental > Terrestrial > Soil > Tropical forest > Bulk soil | place: Panama | collected 2016-02-17 | reverse complement strand
GTGCTCCGCTTCCATGGTCCTCTGAACCTCGAGCTCGCCGCTAGCAACGTTCGCTTGTTCGTTTTCGGCGATAGTGAAGGTCACGGTTGTTTTATCTATGTGACGTGCCGGAAGCGGAAGTACCGGCCCGAAGAAGATCCAAAGCCTATTGCCGTGAGTCTCCAATGAAACCGAGGAAACCCCGTAAGCACCATTCGCACGCACAAGGCTGAGGACGACTTGCGGCACATCAGGATTGTTGGGATCGATCTGATCGATTGCAGCTTCGGTGTCAGAGAGTTGTTTGACCGCAAGGATGCGTCGCTGTCCCCCACTTCCGCTAAGAGTCCACTTGGCCGCTTGCACTACATCGTCTGGGCTGTTTTCGACATTCCAGAGGTCCGTGCCCGGCAAGATCGCGCTAATCGTCATGTCCGTCGCATAAAACGCAGCGAGCGCGTCATGGGATTGCATGGATTCGGGCCGGTGTTCTCTCCCCGCGATTGTTAGGCTAGTTCCCGCTGCGGCTGGCGCACGGCGCGGAGCGTATAGTAACGTGATGCCGGAATGGGTGTAGAAGATAACCCCCGGCGAAGCATGAGGTACCATCTCACCAGCGACGAATCGCCACGTGATGTTCTGTCCGAACTGATCGTGAAAGTGAAATAGAAATAGGGGGTGAGAGTCATCGGTCGAAGCTGTGGCAAAATCGACGATTGTAGTAGACGCATCAACTCCATCCGCCGCTAGGGCATCCACTCGACGGTTCAAGCTGGAATAAAAAGCTTCTGTGTTCGTCGTCTTATCAAGCAAAATGATGTCGCAGCGTTCTTCATCGACCAAGGCCTCAATCCTTGCGTAACGCGAATCGTCAGTAAACGACTGTTCGAAAAATTGCGGCACGTGCATGTACCTGCGCGCTGGCCGGCGTGGTTACTGTACAGACAAAATCAGGAACGAATGAGCTTCATGGCAGCGCGTATCGCTATCGCCGCAACAATGTGACGAGCGCGCGCGATCCCTTTTCACAGCCAGCGGCGACGGGAATACCTCCGACCCTGTGGAACCTGTTCGGCGGACGTCTTGGTGGCCCGATCAAAAAGGACAAAACGTTCATTTTTGGCGCCTATCAAGGAGACCGTCGCAAAGCCGGCGGGTCGCTTCTGACTCGCGTGCCGACAGCAGCAGAACGTGCCGGCGATTTGAGCGATTTGGGCGTGAACATCTACAATCCTTACGATGCTAGCGGCCACCCTGTCGCTCCGGCCGCGCGCACGCCGTTTGCAGGGAACGTGATTCCCACTTCCAGGCTCTTGCCCCAGGCGCTCGCGATGTTTTCCATCAGAACCGACCACCATCAGACCGACAAACTTCATCTGTTCGGTGGTTACAGCTTCGCGCAGTTCAAGCGTATACAGCCCGGCGTTTTTGGTGAAATCGCGGGGCGGCCCGACTCCCTCCAGCCAGTCCTCCGGCGGGCATTCTGAGGTCCGCAACCAAACCTGTCAACCGGATTCGACTACACATTGAGCCCGAAGTGGCTGACCGACATCCGGTTTGGGTTTTTCCGGTACCGCGTGAACGTGCAACCGGGCGGTTTCGGCACGACGCCCGCGTCCGATGCGGGCATTCCCGGCCTGAATGTGGACAAGACGACATCGGGAATTCCATTTTTCAACATCAATGGCACGGGTGGGCTCAATATTGGCTACGCCCTGGGCGTGAACGGCTGTAATTGTCCGCTGGACCAAGAAGAGAACCAATTCCAGGTGGTCAACAATTGGACTCACCTCTTTGGCAATCACACATGGAAATGGGGCGCGGACCTGCGCCATGCACAAAATTTGCGCGTTCCAAGCGATCGGCACCGCGCAGGCGAACTGTACTTCAACACTGCGGGGACCGAAGGCCCAACCGGCGGAGGGACCGGCCTTGCGACCCTCTTACTCGGCGACGTGAGCTCTTTCGCGCGGTACGTAAAGCTCACGCCATGACTACCAGAGGGCACTGACTCTATGTGGGCACACTCGTTTGAGAAGAATAGCGTCACATACCTTCAAAGTATGGGACTTATATGCCGAAAACGTTTGGCAACTAGAGTGCCCTAAATAGGGAGTTCGCAGCAGAAGTGTTAATGCAATCCGGATCGATGGCAGGTCGACGTGCTCAGCTCACCGCGGATCGAATGTCAGCGAATACCCGACATCTTGAGGATTGAGGAGATGGACATCATGAAGAAATTGATCTTAGCGGTAGCCGTACTGGCGGGCATCCATTTGTGCGGCGATTCAAGGACTCTGACTCTCGCCCAAGATAAGCCTTCGTCGTCAACCGGCATGGTCGTAAGAAGTGCCGATGATTTCGACCAGCAAATGGCGCTGATGCACAAACAAATCGATTCCATGAAAAAGCAGCTCATCGCTGCGAATGTGACACTCACGGACGCCGAAGCCACCAAGTTCTGGCCGGTGTACGAGCAATATTCCTCGGAACTCAAGAAAATCACGGACACAAAAAACGCGCTGATCAAAGAGTATGCCGAAGAGTACGGATCGTTGACCGACGAGCAGGCGGACAGTCTCATTCGTCGCTGGCTGGATTCGGATATCGCCGCTTTCGAACTCCGCAGGAAGTATCTGCCTATCTTTCGGAAGGTGTTGCCCGGAAAGGTAACAGCGACCTTTTTCCAAGTGGAGCACCGCATCAACGCGATGATCGACTTGCAACTTACTTCGCAGCTGCCTCTGATGCAGAGCCAAGACGCGTCAGCTGAGGTGCAATGAAGCGACTTCTTCAGTTGCGATAAAACGAGCTTACGGAGAAACAGCTCGTGAGGTATAGAACATGTATCGAGAACAATTTCTAAGGAGGGGAATTGCCACAATTGGTCTTGTGATGTGTCTGTTTTTCTGGAACGCAGGCGTGGTGCAAGCTCAATCGCCAGAAGCGCCTCTGCTTCCCATGAACGTCGCGTTTCGGTATGTGCCGCAGTACCTCGAACAATCGATCTCCGACGATCCGCGTTACGCAAGGATCGAGGCCCTGCTTGATGAAAATGGTTGCGATGCCATTCTGCTTGATAAGACTACGGCTCGAGAAGCTTTCTACTCCATTTCGAAACGTAGGGTGGATGCACTAGCCGCAAATGGAAGTGATGCTTACGTCACGCAAATCGATTTCGAAAGTTCCTCGCCTACAGATGCTCCTCCGACGTTTGTCATTCACTTTCAGGACCGATTCGGCAACGAGATCCTCTGGAAGTTCGCTGTCGGCGAGATTGTACCGCACGCTTCACCCGAGGTTATCTTCCACACGCACAATCCCGGCATCATTTTTCTGTACGCCCCACGCCGGGCACCAAGTGTGGATGGCACGACTCTGACAATCGCAGGCAGAGAATGCCTGCCCGAATCAAAGCAATCCGATGACGCATTGGGCGCATTTTATGCGACGGATATGACCTTGGGCCAAATATTGCCCGGCGCGGACCTTTGGGCAGTTGAACGTAGTCCGGCCGGTATAGTCCAAACGGCCCAGTGGGACGTTGGCGGCGATGGTGGACGGCTGCGCACCCTCGCAGTCAAGGAGCTTTCGGCCACAGAAGCTTCGATTCAGCAGATCGATGCTAACGATCCTGACGCGCCGCACGTCATTCTTAACGTTGTTCGTGTAAACGATGCTTACGAACTTCGCTCGCTATCGTTCGAGAGCCACTTCAATACGCTTTGGATTTTTTTTGGCCCGCTGCTTCCTCTTCCGGCGCACGAGGTCGACGATAAGACAATCATCACTTTCACCGCCGCTGAAAACGAGCAGGCAAGCATTGCGAGCGGTGAATTGGAGGTTCAAAGGGCTGTCGATGCGGAGCACGTGTTGTGGCACTTCGAGACGCCAAGTTTCGCAAGGGGAATCACGCTGGAGACGGGTGTGAATTTGATCCCCAATGCGCGCACAGAAGCGAACTGCGTCAACGAAGACTGCTTGGACCTACTAAGGTAAATGCGGATGATGCTGCCGGCCGGGTGCGATTTGCTTACCATTAGCCCAGAGCTGCTTGATCAGTTGGAACACTCCGAGGGCATTCTCGAGCGCAAGCTGAGTCCCGCAAAAGCAAAGGCGAGCAGGGACGAGCAATTGCACCTAGACGAAAAGACCTTTCGCTGGATGCACAACGAGGACGCCATGGCGACGGAGAAGCTGGCAGAAGGGATCCGGAAATTCAACAACGACGCGGGCCGCCTGGAGGAGTACGCACTTTCCCAAATGGCCGAAAAGGTCCGCTAGGTGCCACGCGTGTATAGCGAGATTTGCGCGATGAATGGGTCCAAGGCAGTTCTGTGGGACATGGACGGGACGCTCGTCGACTCAGGGGAACTCCACTGGATTGCCTGGCGAAACACGATGGCGAACGAAGGCATCGTCATCACACGCGAGCAGTTTCTTTCTACATTTGGCCAGCGCAATGATTCGATTATCCCCTCCTGGCTTGGCTCCGCGGCGACTGCCGAGCGAATCGAACGAATCGCGCGAGCAAAAGAAGAACTATATCGTTATTTGGTGAGCCGGGTCGGCATTGCACACGAACCCGGGGTTGCAAGCTGGTTGCGCAGTCTCCACAAGCGTGGATGGAAGCAAGCAATCGCTTCGGCGGCACCGCGCGCGAACATTGATGCAGTGCTGGAGGCCTTGCCAGCGAACGCCATTTTTCAGGGCATTGTATCGGCTGAAGATGTACACCGAGGCAAACCCGATCCAGAGGTGTACCTGTTAGCCGCTTCCCGAGTCGGCGTTCCTGCCGAGAGATGTATTGTCGTGGAAGATGCCAACGCCGGAATCGAAGGGGCGCGCCGCGCCGGCATGCGGAGCATAGGGGTAAGTCACAACGGTAAGGATCTTCACGCCGACCTGGTTGTGCATTCACTGGACCTGTTGGAACCGGATGCTTTCGATCGCCTGCTGAATCAAACCAAATCGCGTAGTTCCGATATCGAATCCGGACTGCACGGAACATGACTGGCAATTCAGAAAGCCAGCGGCGAGCTTACTAGGTAAGGAGTCATACATGGCAAAGAAGCGTATAGGCGTACTCACCGGCGGCGGCGACGTCCCCGGACTGAACTCGGTGATCAAATCGGTGGTCTATCGAGGGTCAGAACTGGGATACGAAATGATTGGTATCCGCCGGGGCTGGGAAGGATTGACCCACGTCGATCTGAATGATGCGGCCAGCCGGGCAAAATACATCCTGCCCCTGAACCGGGAGAACACGCGCACCATCGATCGCACGGGGGGAACCTTCTTGCACAGCTCACGTACCAACCCCACTAAAATGAAGAAAATACCTCCCGCCCTGCTTGACCAGAAGTTTGAAGCCAGAGAATCGACCAAGGAAGGCGTGACCAGCACCGCATTCGATGTCACGCCGGCAGTGCTGAAGAACATCGAGAGACTGGCTCTCGACTGCCTGATCGCAATTGGCGGTGATGACACGCTGAGTTATGCGTCCGAACTCGATCGCCATGGTACGAAGGTCATCGCGGTGCCGAAGACAATGGACAACGATGTTCGCAACACTGAATACTGCATCGGTTTCTCGACGGCTATTACGCGCGCTATGGACGCCATCGACCGCCAGCGTACGACCGTTGCCTCACACGAACGCATCGGCATCTTTCGCGTCTTTGGCCGCGATGCTGGATACACGGCGCTCTACACGGCGTACGTGACCGGAGTGCGCTGCTGCATTCCCGAGTACAAGGTCGATCTCCAGCACCTGATCGACGTGCTCGTACGCGACAAGCGCGACAACCCCAGCAATTACTCGCTCGTAATTCTCTCGGAAGGCGCCGAGTGGCAAGGCTACACGGTGAAGGAGTATGGCGAAGCTGACGCGTACGGCCATCGCAAGAAGATGAGCGTCGCGGAAGACCTGAGCGATAAGATTAAACGGACAACCTGTGAAGAGACCGTCGTGAGCGACCTGACTTATGACCTGCGTTCGGGCACTCCCGATTTCGTCGACCGCTTGGTAGCATTTGCCTTTGCGGGCATGGCCATGGACGCTCTGGAAGAAGGCAAATCCGGGTTGATGACCGCGATCAATGAAGGGCGCTATGCGATGGCGCCGATTCCCGATCCCAAGCTGGGCCCACGCAAGGTGGATATCACATCGATGTACGATACCGATCGCTACCGCCCCAGGTACGACCACAAGCTAGGTCTGCCGATCTTTGTGACACAACCGTAGTGAGTACTGAGGTCTGATCGGTCGGGGCGGGTACTGATCAGATTCATTACCAGATTGCCTTTTAGTAGGACTGGGCGATTGCGAAGAGGCCTAGAAACTGGCAGGTACGTCGTGATCGCATAGTGCATAGTGGCAACGAACTGACGGGTAACAAGCGCAGAACAAGCGCAGGAACAAGCGAGGAATCATTTATTGTGAGTAGATAGCTAGTCTCAGCACCGCATAGTCCGAGGCACGGCCCGAAGCGGGGTAGTGTCTGCCATCGAACACAGGTAGTTCTGCGAACAACACCGGGGTGTTCTCTGATTCGACTCGCGTCACGAAATTACCCGGCTAATACCCAGTTTCCGCGTCTTGTTCTGCAGGGTTGTGCGTTTGAGTTCCAAACGTTCCGCCGCTCCACCCTTACCGGCGATCCTTCCCGCAGCCGCTTTGAGAGCATCCACGATCACGTCAGGTTCTGCCTGTTTGAACGTGGAGATTGGAGTGTTCTCGGGCGATGAGGCTATGAGCTCCCCAGTTCGTGCTTCTAATTCCTCGCCTCGCGAAAGAATAACGGCGTGTTCAATGAAGTTCGCCAGTTCCCACACATTTCCCCTCCAAGGATGATTCGTCAAGACCTCCATCGTGCGCTGAGGAATCGTCTTGATCTGCCTTCCCATCTGCCGCGATACCATCTCCTGTTGGAATTTATTTGTGAGCTAGGCCACTCCCGCAGCCACAGTCGGCATTAGGAAGGCATGTGGCGATCAGTTGGCTTTTCCCGCGTCGCCGCAGGCAAACTGATCTCGAAAGTCTCAATTGCGAAGTAAACTTCTCGAAGGAAAAGGGCCAAACTTACAATCGATGCGAGCATGGCCGCAATAAAGAGGCCGCTGACAATCAGGCGAGTCGAATAGTGCAACATGGAGCTCGCGAACAGAGCTGCGATGACGAAACACACCAGGAGCGCCGAGGTCGTGCTGAGCTTAATGGCGTCGTAGATTAGCCTTCCACGTCTTTCCAAGACGCGCAACTCGTTCCCGATTGCGGCTACGTGAGGTGGCTCGGGCGTGTCCAATCGTTGCTCAAGCACGCGCGCACGATCGATGATGCGAGCAAGGCGCCCGCTCAGCACGTTCAGCAGAGTCCCGACGCCCGTCAGAAGAAATACGGGAGCGATCGAAAGCTGAATGAGGTGCGCGATCTCATCGATTTGATTCATGAAAACATCCGGGTTGCGACGCCGAAACACCAAACACGGTTCTGCTACTCTGGATGCTCGTTACCCACAACCGTTCGATGATCTTTACCCGTCGTTCAGCCGAACTTGGTCAAGTTGCATGGGCCAGCAGACTCGGCGTGAGTGCGAATAGTGCACGTCTACTTCCACCTGGCTCCACCAGGGACCGGAACTCAACTCCAGAAGATCGAACGCAGAAGGGACAGCAGACACCCTGAGAACTCAATTTGACTGACCACAGAAAGGCGCGGGATGCCCGTCAGCGGTCACCATTGCTATCACCAGTATCCGCCAATGAAAGGGGTGGCGCAGGTTACGCGCACGTTCGACAGGGGATGAGGACACGACTGGCTTTTCGGGGAAATGGCATCTCGGCTGTCGGCGTTAATCACGACCACATGGTCTCCGGCCTCGTTTAGCGTACGCTCCAGGACGAAGGCAGCCTGGTCAACTATCCACTCATCACCGAATCGATTCTCACGCGGTTCGACGCGGAGCAATCCCGATCCGATTGAAGACCAGGTATAGCCGCCGTTCGCCCACCCGAAAAATCGAAGCCGGTGGGCGGCGGCCCAATCCGTAACTGCGTTCGGCGAAACCAAGGATTCCGTCAGCTTTATATTTTCAGGTAGCACCGGCCCTAGAGGTATCTCCGATTCCGAAGGTTGTGGCCTTGGGGTGTCTGCAGCCGCAGAAGTCTCCGTATAGCTCGTTTGGACAGGCGCGCCTGGCACCGTGGTCTGCGCCAAGGTTGCTACGCCTGTGCTGATAGCACCAGCGAGCAGCAATGCTGAACTTAAGTATCTGCGTACCTTCACAAAAGTTTACCTGCAGTTATGCCGCGGACTGAGGATCCGGCTCATCTGCGTCGGCAAATGAAGCGTGTTCCTCGGCACTGAAATTTGACAATAGAACTGCTTTAGCGCTTCCACTCACCGACAGGCAGCACGGTGCGTCCGAAGGTCAGGTTCCAAAGGCCTGCCGTCGCCAGATAAAGCCCGAGAACCGCCGCGATGCAACCACAGGCCGCGCCAGCTCGCGTAATGGACATCACGCCCGTAAACGAGCCAATGGCGAGTAGCAACTCCAGCAAGGAGACGAAAACCAAAATGACGGTCAGCACTTTGGTGAGCTTTAGGCTGGCACCGGTCATGGCGAGTACGAACACTGCCCAGAACAAGCAACTCCAGCCTTGCGAAATGGGATCGGTCTCGGGAACGATCTTGAGGGTAACCAACCATGCCGTAATGGCGTTACCCATCCACCCCACGCCGAAAAAGCTGAACACTGTGGCGCCGAAGATGTTGTTTCGTTTGTAGTCTTGTATGCCGGCGATCAACTCGGCCAAACCACCAAGGAAAATCATGGTGCTGAGCCACATCGCGTTGCAACGGTAAACGCCCAGGGTGCTGAGATTCGCCAGGAAAGTTGCAAAGGCAAAACCAAAGACGCCCAACGGGTCGGGGTCAGCGACCACCAGTTCCAAGCGAGCACTGAGCACCGCCAGAGGGGTTGTTTTCACGTCCACGGTCACTTCTGGAATCCGTGTTGTTTCCATTGAATCGCTCCTCCATTCCTAATTCAAATTGAAATGATTGTGGTCCTCGACGTGGTCGGCGGCCTGGTGCAGGCGAAATTTAACCGACCCATGACAGCCACGGCACGGCGGAAATACTTTGCCGGCAATCGCAGTTACCTGATGTGGCAGCGCATGGTCGTCACCGTCGAGCTTGTCGTGGATCACGTCGTAAATACCGGATCTCGGAACCTTTTCGCCGGGTTTGAACTCCTCTAGATTCTTTGTCATCCGCGCCCTCCTTGATGAAAGGTATCGGCAGTTGCTGATGCTCAACGAACGATTACTGCGAGTCCATCTGGGATAACCGCGACCTTGGCGGTGTTGCCCTGGAGTTGGTACGCGCGTCGCAACGCGCTATCGAATGTTTTGGTGTGTTCCATGTGCATGTTGGTGATGATTTCCGGCGGGATCAGATCCGAAACCATAATCACGTGGTGACAACTCAGAATGCGTGCGAGCACTTGGGACTCCCACTGGTCGGGAACGGTATGCCTGCGGTCGACGTGCGAAACGCGTTCCAAAAACTCTTGCGGGGTTTTGCATTGTGCCAAGTTGTCGTAAAAGCCCCTACCGCCGGTGCCGTCTGACAGGCCGGCGACCATGATGATCACGCCGCCCACCTTGTTTGCGGCCTCAGCTGACGTGAGGCCTTTTACCGCCTGGTAGATGTTTTGGTCCAGGGGATAGCCGCCATTCGTGACCACGGTGATATCGCATGGGAGTTTTTTTACCGAAGCTAGTGATGTGAGGAATCGGCAGCCTTCGGCATGAGCTTGTTCGAGATCTCCTGAGAAGGAAGCGATAACGTCTCTTTCACCGTTCAAGATCACGTTAACGATGAACCTCAGGCCGGCAGTCTTCGCCGCATATAGCATGTCTTTGTGAATGGGATTGTCCTCAAGAATGCCCGGACGAGTGTTTGGAGAATTGATGAACTCGGCGCAATGATTGGCCAGAATTGTGTGGTACGACGCGATTCCCGGGAGCACAGATTTCCTCCCGCCAGAAAAGCCGGCAAACAAATGTGGCTCAATGAAGCCCTGCGCAAGCAACAGGTCCGCTTCGGCTGCAATGCGGTTAACGATGCACTCTCCTCCGGAGGGAAGCGTGCCGATTTTGACCATGGCGGAATCATCGGTCGAGACATGCATCACGATTTGCTCGTGGTCTACGATCTCTTGCCCGTACTTGTCGATTAACTCCTGTTTGGTGGAGGGGCGATGGAATCCAGTTGCGACCAGTATTTTTATGTTTGCATCCGGCTGTGCTGAGCGAATCCGCCGCAACAGGATGGGCGTAATGATTTTCGATGGAACAGGGCGCGTGTGATCCGAGCTGATAATGACAATGTTTTTCTTGCCTTTTACCAACTCCTCGAGTTTGGGAGAGCCAATTGGATCGTCGAGCGAGGCTTCAACCAACTCTTCAGGGGACTTACCGGGTTGGTAGGACTCCACCCGAACGGGAGAAGAGTTTTCACGCGTTTGTCTCCAACCGCTTCATCAGCAATGTTGGTGTTGCTAATGCATTCGAGTGGCCAGCGAACCCACCCTAATTGTTTCTTTAAGTGCCATTCAAGGAAGAACATAAGCACGTCAGGCGATCTTTTAGATCAGTAGAGAGCCGGATGCTGGGCATGTGCTGCCAGCATGCGGTCACATCAGTCAAGAATGTTTGAAGTGGCTGAAATCTCGTGGCCAATAAGACGCGGTAATTCACCAACCCTTCAGACACCCGAAGTGAAATTCTGAGAACAGGATGCGCGCGACCGCGAAGAGCTGTCACGCGAACGCCCGGGTGATACCCAGTTTCTGCATCTTGTTTTGCAGGGTAGTACGTTTGAGTCCCAGACGCTCGGCTGCTCCACCCTTACCGGCGATCCTTCCCGCAGCCGCTTTGAGAGCATCCACGATCACGTCACGTTCTGCCTGTTTGAACGTAGAGATTGGAGTGTTCTCGGGCGATGAGGCTATGAGCTCCCCAGTTCGTACTTCTAATTCCTCGCCTCGCGAAAGAATGACGGCGCGTTCAATGAGGTTCGCCAGTTCCCGCACATTTCCCCTCCAAGGATGATTCGTCAAGACCTCCATCGTGCGCTGAGGAATCGTCGTGATCTGCCTTCCCATCTGCCGCGATAGCTTCGACACAAAGTAGTTCACGAGCAACGGTATGTCCTCGCGCCGTTCCCGAAGTGGCGGGATCGCAATCGGGAATACATTCAGACGGTAAAACAGATCCTCGCGAAACTTTCCTTCCCGAATCATGCCTGGAAGGTTGCGGTGCGTCGCGGCAATCATCCGCACATTGACATGGATCGTGTGGCAGCTTCCCAGGCGTTCAAACTCCTGCTCCTGCACCGCCCTCAACAGTTTTGGCTGAAGTTCCAGGGGGATGTCTCCGATCTCGTCCAGGAAGAGCGAGCCCCCATCCGCGAGCTCGAATCTTCCTTTTTTCTGCATCAGCGCGCCGGTGAACGCCCCTCGCTCGTGTCCGAAGAGTTCGCTCTCCAATAGACCCGAGGGAATGGCTGCGCAGTTAATACGCACGAGCGAGTGCTTGCGCCGAGAGCTGAGGTTGTGAATGGCTCGCGCAATCAATTCCTTCCCGGTGCCTGTCTCCCCGCAAAGCAGGACCGTGGAATCGGTCGGCGCAACAATTGCCACTTGTTCGAGCACTCTCTGCAAAGTCGGGCTCTTGCCAACAATGTCTTCGAAGATGTACTCAGGGCTGACTTGTGGTTCGAACTGATTCGCTTCGAGCCCAGTCAGTCCGGGGAAGCTCGTTCCTACGAACTCTCCAGGGTTTGTGAAAGGTATCGTCGCGCAAGCCATATTGTCCTCCCAACCTTACAATTGCATCAGAATGCTTCTGATGATGGGAGAGTCTGCGATGAGTTAGTTTTGGTTACAAGGTCAGATCGGGCGGTTGTGGTCTGGGAATATGGTGGGGGCTCCTGCTTGTACGTCCTGGAGGGGGAAGTTCCATACTTTTGGGCAATGAACGTTACTCTTTTGGGGATTCAACTTGTGCTCAGGGGATGGACGCCTAGTATCTCGGGGCTTCGAGGTGCTTCCGCCCGTACAGTTTGGCGTCAACCGACCAAATGCCGGGCCCAATCATCGCCAAGGTAGCTCCGAGAACCGCCACTATGATTGCCGTCAAAGAGTGCCCCGCGCACACCGCGAAGAATACCCAGATCCCGACGATGGAAATCGTGGCTCCGGCCAGTGGCGTCCAAAGGCCGAGAAGCAGAGATAGGGCCGCGACAGAGGCAACGAGGAAAGGCAGCTTCGTCGCAAGGCCGGCAGGGTCAAGGAGATGCGTGATCCCGTAAAACAGGGTAATCGCGCTAATCAAGACGCGCTGGACCAAAAGAGCGGCACCGGGCCAGCCTTCTGCGAATGTGGAAAAGAGACGTTGCACACAGGCCTTTCATGACTCGTCCCATGGTATTTGGGCTTTGAAGGCGAGCGAAAGGGTAAATGGTAGGATTTGCGAGCCGGACCTCTGGCGCATCTCTCAAGACCACGCGTTTGCGTTATGCTAGTTGAAGTTTGGAAGCGGGCGAAAGGGTAGAAAGTAGGATTTACGAGCCGGACCTCTGGTGCCTCTCCAGCTCGATGATCCCGCGCTGTAGCGCGATGGTGACGGCATGCGCGCGGTCGTTGGCGCCCAATTTGGACAAAATGCTGGAGATATGGTTCTTGACCGTCGTTTCTCCGATGCCGAGCTTGTCCGCGATTAGCTTGTTGGCATTTCCTGCGCCAATCAAACGCAGCACATCAATTTCGCGCAAAGTGAGCTGATCATCGGCAGCGTGTTCAGCGAGTTCCTCCGCAATCTCCGGCGGTATTCGCTTGCGCCCGGCATGGACCGCGCGGATGGCGTCCAACAGTTCTGTGCGCACGTTTCCTTTCAGCAGGTAACCCCGCGCACCCGCTTTCATCGCATGCAGTACCTGAACGTCACCAGCATAGGTCGAAAATACGAGAATCTTGGCGTCCGGGAATTCGCTTCGAATGCGGCTGATCGCTTCGGTACCGTTCATATTGGGCATTTGCACATCCATGAGGGTCACGTCGGGACGGTGCAACCGAAATTGGGCGATGGCCTCCTCCCCGTCGGAAGCCTCCGCGACTAGTTGCATGTCTGGCTGACCGTTGAGGAGGGTCGCGATGCCCTGACGCAAGAGAGGATGATCGTCAACCGTCATGATCCGAATTTTACTAGGACCGGTGCTCATAAATCCTCGTTTTCCGGAACAGCTTAAATCTGCCGCCACGACCGGATTTTTCATAGGCAATAGCGCCTGGAACGGTCAATCGGGCTTCTGTGCCGGCGCCCGCTTCGCTCCAAATATCCAATCGCGCTCCCATTCCCTCGGCGCGCTCATACAGACCACGCAAGCCCCAATGACCGGCGCGACCGTGCTCTTTCAGCACTTGGGGATCGATTCCTTTTCCGTCATCTCGTACGAGTAACACAAAAGCGTCAGCGTCATAGCGCAGTTCCGCCTCAATGCTCCGGGCATGTGCGTGGCGGTACGTATTTCGCAGCAACTCTCGTGCGATTCGATAGATCTCTTCCCGGATGTTCGCGCGCTTCTCTCGTCGGGTGCCCTCGACAATCACGCGCAGAGTTGGGGCAGGGTCTCGACCATTCTGGGAGGATGCCAGTTCACGGCCCATTGCCAGCAACATCTGCTCCATGTCGCTTTCCTTCAATGGCTCCGAGCGTAACTCTTTAATTGCGCTGCGGCCCTCCGCCAGTGCCTGATCTGCGGAAACTAGCGCGCTATCCAGAACTTCACACGCTTCTTCGGGACGCTCCGGGAGGTGATTGCGAACCGCCTGAAAGCGGAACACGAGCCCCTGAAAACTCTGCAGGAGTGTGTCATGCAGATCGCGGGCGATACGCGTTCGCTCGCCGACGCGCTCTTCCAGCCGCATATCGAACTGTTGCGCCAGTTGGTGCAGCCGATATTGGTAGAGCACCCAAAGCAACGCCAGGAAAGCGGCCACGCACAGCGAGCGGAACCAGTTAGTCTGGTACCACGCCGGCGGAATCACGAAGTCCAGCGCCGCCCCTTCCTCGTTCCACACCCCACTGTTGTTGCACGCCTTCACCAGGAATCGGTAATGCTTCGGCGGGAGGTTCGAGTACTCCACGTGGCGGTTGTTCACCACTTCACGCCAGTCCTTGTCCTGTCCTTCCAGCTTGAACCGGAAATGCACCTTTTCCGGCACCACCAGGCTCAGCGCCGTGTAGTCGATATCGACGTAGCGTGCCAGCCTCGGCAGGCGCACGCCGTTCGCGGCGTCGTAAACCTTGCCGTCCGCCGTGATCTGTTCGATGTGGACCGGCGGCGGCGGGTCGTTATGAGGCAGGTGCCGCGGATCGATTACGCTGACGCCATCGTAAGTCACAAACCAAATTTGCCCATCCGGCGACTTGGTTACATGCGGCCCATAGCCGCCATACGCTCCTATGGTCTTCACCCCGTCAGAGGTATCAAACAGGTTCGTCTGAATAGGATGTTTCGGATCAGTTATCCAACTCTCCAGCTCCGATTGCGGAACCCGCACTAGGCCGCAAGGCATGTACACCCACACGGCATGATCGTCGTCCTCCACCGACCAATGGACTTCGTCGCACGGCAGGCCATTCTTGCGGGTGAGCGTTTCAATGTGACCGTCCTTGATCCGGCTCAGCCCGCCTTCCGTCGCGGCCCACACTGCGCCCCGCGATCCGAATCGTAGATGGTTGACCCGGCCGTTGCCCAGCCGGTCCTTCGCGGAGTAAGAGGCGAGGACCTGTCCGTCTTTGACATAATCAATTCCTCCCTCGCGAAATCCGATCCATAAACCGCGGTCCGAGCGATCAGGCAGGAATGCTTCGGCGGCGTAGCTTTTTTCACCAAACCGAGACCAGGGAACCGGTTGAGCAGCCTCTCCTGGGGTCAGATGAATAAGGCCCGCGCTGTCGCTGACCCATACCTTGCCATCACCATCGCCGGCGATTGCGAATGTATTTCCTCCCGCTACGCCGGAAACACGGATAAATCGTCCACCTTCAAAATAGAAGTCGCTGTCAGCGGTAGAAACCCACAGCCGCTCCTGATCGTCCAGGCCGAGCGACTGAGCGGTTCCTGAAAGACCGCTCTTCGTGCTTTCCGTAGTTGTTTCGCCGATGATGAGCTGCCGCTCGCCTCTGCCCCCGGTCTGGCGCAGCCCCCTTCGCTTGCCGTAAACAGTCACGCGCCCATTCTGCCAGCGATTCAAACTCCTGGACGTCCCGATCCAAATTGCACCATCCCGCGTGGCCTGTATCGAGTAAGCGTCGTCGGTCGAGAGACCCTGACTTCTTGAGACCCTTCGGACACCGTATTCACGAAACCGATCCAGCCCTCCTAATGTGGCGACCCAGATCGTACCTTCGCGGTCTTCAAAAATCCGCGCGACGGAATCACCGGACAACCCGTCAGCAAAGCCGAATGTATCCACCCTACCCTCGTGCGAGTGCCATAAACCTTCGGTGCTGCCGACCCATAGAGCACCGTTGCTGCTACGTAGAAAGCGGCTGGGCCTGAATTTCCTGCTCACGCCGGGAAGCGCATAGGCTTGGATCTTTCCCATGGCAAGTTGTTTCAACCCGTCGTTTGTGGCCAGCAAGAGAACGCCATCGTCTATTTCGATTAACGAGTTAACCTCAACCGTGCCGCGAGGAAGCGTGTATTGCTTTGCGAGACCTGGTTTCCATCGCCACACCCCCGTGGAAGCCGTCACCCAGACATTACCCGTATGGTCTTCATACAACGCTAATGCGTAAGTCCCGAAGCGGCCCGCCCCATCACAGCGGGCATCGCCGCCTCGAATGGCGCACAATCTGCCAGGTGCGGCCACCGTCACCCAAACCGTCCCGTCACGACCCTGCAGGAGGTCCTCAATATATCCGACCACTTCTGGGTGCTGTGTCAGCTTGCCGTCCTTCCAACTAGCCAATCCTTTCCCCGTTCCAATCCAAAGGGTGCCATCGCGCGCCACCACGAGACGTGTGATGTAATTGCTCGGGAGTTGCTCGCCGGCAGGGGGCTGCCATGGAACCGCGCGAACGCCGTCGAACCGATACAATCCCAATTCCGTGCCCAGCCACAGATAACCATCATACGTCTGCGCAAGGGCGAAAATCCTCCCCGGAGTAAACCCATCGCGCACCTTCCATGCCGTGTGCGCATATTGGCTGACATCGAGGGACGGATCGAGGGCGAAGGCGGGACGCGGTGAAAGGAATTCCACGCTCAGGAATATGGCGCAGACGATGAGTAGGTGCAGGATACACGAGAACTGGCGAGTGGCGAGTGGCGAGAAACAGACCAGAAAAGCCGGAGTTTTCGGGTGCGCGCTGCTCATAGAAAGCAACATTCTACTCCGGATACGCTCGCATACGCCGTTCCAACCAAAGGCGGCCCTTAGAAGGCGAGCTTGAGGGCAAGCTGAATCGACCTGGGCCCGCCGATCTGGTACAGCGGGTTGAACCCGCCATTCGCGCCACCCGAGCCGAGGCTGCTCGCCAGGGTCTGCGTCGAATGACCGAACAACGGATCGGCTAGATTGTTATTGGGAGGGCCGAAGTTCGGATGATTGAAAATATTAAAAAACTCCGCCCGAAAACGGAGGTTCAACTGCTCGGTCAGCTGAAACTGCCGCTGAAACGCCACGTCCGCCTGCGTTGCTCCGAACCCGCGCAGCACATTGCGCCCAAAATCGCCCTGTTCGCCAACAGGAGCTGGAGTAAACGCTGCGTTGTTGAAAATCTTGCCGCCAGGATATTGCAAGCCAAAAAACTCCAACGGCACTCCTGGGACTACGTTCGGGCGCGGATAAAGAGCGGTGCCTGCCGCAAAGAAAGGAGCCCCAACCACGTCGACGGGCGGAGCCGATCGTGCCAAAACAAACGCGTCGACTGACCATCCGCCCAACGTGACGCGCGCGAACTCATTCCAATCCGGTGAAGGCAGAGCATAGGTCACGCCCGCGGTGAACGAATGCCGGATGTCAAAATCCGAATTCCCCCGATCGATGTTGGGATTCGCAATGAAGCTCGGCGTGTTCAAGTAGTTCGCAAATGCATCGGTCGAGGCATTGTCGATGGAATGCGAAAAGGTATAGGACGCCAGTGCCTGAAGGCCGTGCGACAGGCGCCTTTGAAACTTGATTTGGAGTGCCTGATAGTCGGACGTGGCGGAATTGCTGGTGACGTTGACATACGGGAAATCCTGATTGGCGTTGGTTAAGATCGTAGCACGCAACAACTCGCGCCCAATCGCGCCAATGTAGGTAAACGAAAGACTTTGGCTCTTGCCCAACGATTGCTCGACGGCCACATTCCACTCGTAGGTGCGCGGAAGTTCCAAATTCGGGTCGGCTACCAGGATCCCGGTGGAGACGGGCGGATTGGTAGTCGGAGCGGGCCGCGCAGCGTTTTGCGAGCTCAATGGGAACACAGCACCTGGGATAATGTTGCTGGCCTGATAAGGAAAGTAGCTGGACACCCCGCCCAACGAGCCGTAACCAAGATCGTAGAATATCCCAAAGCCTCCGCGCAGCACGGTATCCCGATTTCCGCCCTGCCTAAGCTGATACGCGACACCGATTCGAGGTGCCACGTTTCCGTACGTGGTGTCGTAGAGCGGAGTACCGCGAGGAGCCAAGGCGAGATTCGCTGGATCGTTTAGGTTGATCACAGTGAACGGTTGGTTAGCTAAATTCTTGCCCTTCAGTGGCGGGTTGATGTCCCAGCGCAATCCGTACGTCAGAGTCAACCGCGGGGTTACCTTCCAAGTGTCCTGGCCATAAAACGAGTAATTGTGCGCCAGCAGAGCGTTACCGGTGCTTCCAAACGAAGCGGCAAGCTGAGCCGTGGTTGAAGTGGCGCCAGGGGCCGTTCCTGAAAGGGCTCCTCCTGGACTGGCCGACATTCCCGTGAACTGTACATACTGCCTATAAGAAAAAGGACTAACAAAAGGCGAAAGCCAGCGATAATCCACGCCAAACTTGAGTTGATGGCTGCCTTTGCTCCAGGAAAGATTGTCGACGAGATTGACTTGGCGTTGCTCGTCTTTGCCACCAAAGCCCTCGATGAGCTCACCGACGCCGCCAATTTCCAGGGAGAAAACGCCATTCACCGCGGAAAAACCAGGCGGGAATAAGGCGGAATCAGGCAAGGGTACGGCCCCGCCGAAATCGTCCATAAAGAATCTCGTCCCGAACCTGTCGTTGCTGTAGTTCGCCCGCGCCTCGTTGCTTATGCTTGACTTAAGAATTTGGCTACTGCCGACAGTTATGGTCTGTACCGAGGTGGAGAACAACTGAGTGGTGCTGAGGTTGGGCTCGAAGCCTTGATTAGTCGGCCGCTGGTTCAGGCTCGATGGTGAATAGTTATAGCGGCCAAACAGGTTAACTTTGGAGTTGATGGCGTGATCGACGCGGATGCTGTAGGCATCCAGCGATGAGGGATTGGAGTAGCTGCCGTTGAACTGCGCCGTACCGTTCCCGAGTTCTGGTCCGTTTGGAATGGGATAGGCGTTGAGATACGGTTGCATCGTTGCTGGCGCTTGCTGTCGCGACCCCAAATCGGGAACAACGGTTTCCTGCGTAGCCGGCTGGCGGAGGCGCAGGCCTTCGTAAGAGAAAGAGAAAAAGGTCTTGTCTTTGAGAATCGGCCCGCCGAAGACGCCGCCAAAATCGTTCTGGCGCTCCTCCGGTTTGGGAAGGTGATCGCGATTCGCAAACCAGTCGTTCGCGTCCAGCACACTGTTCCGAAAATATTCGAACGCCGTCCCGTGGAACTGATTGCTTCCTGAGCGCGTGACGATAGAGATTTGGCCGCCGGGCGTGCGGCCGAACTCGGGAGCGAAAGAGGAGGTCTGGACGCGGAACTCCTGCATGGCCTCGACGGAGACGAGGCTGTTGGTGCCGCCCGAGGCGCTAAGGGCAGGGAGCGCTCCGCCCGCGGCTTGTACGAGCGGGAAGTAGCCGGTGACGCCGAAATTGGCGCTGACGCCGTCGACGGTGAAGTAGTTGGCGTCGGCGCGCTGGCCGTTCACGCTGAACTGGCCCTGGTCGTCGAAGGCGGTAGTGGTCACGACGACTCCCGGAGTGAGCATGATGAGCGTCTGGAAGCTGCGGCCATTGAGGGGGATATTTTCGACGAAGGCGTGGTCGACGACGGTGCTGACGGTCCCAGACACGGAGTCTATCGGAAGCACGTCGGCTCCCACCGTGATGGCCTCTGTTGCGGAACCCAGGCTCATCTCGAAATTGATTTCCAGCGCATCCTGAACGTGGAGGGTGAGATCCGCACGGATCATTTTTTTGAAACCGCTCTTTTCCACCTCGATGCGGTAGACGCCGGGAGGGAGATTGGCCAGAGTGTATTCGCCCGCGGCATTGGTGGCGGTCTGAAACCGGAAATTCGTGCTGGGTTTGACCGCGGCGACCTTGGCGTCCGCAATGGTCGCCTTCGACGGGTCCGTCACCCGGCCGGTAATGGAACCATTCGTGGTTTGCGCTCGCAGCGCGCAGGGATACAACGACAAAGAGAGAGCCAGCAGTAGCAAAGGGGTAGGGACTTTGCACATGATCAAACCTCAGTCCTTTCTTGCTTTTGTTTCCTTTTGCGGTAACTGTTACGCCCAGCAGTGGGGTGTCCAAAACGGGACAGGCCTCATCGATGGGCCATAATTCATTGATAGTGTGATGGTTACGGCGTCGGCTGTAGACCAGACGCTGGTGTTTTTCGCGGCGCGATGAGACGATATTTCGTCTTGAGACTAAATATAGTCTCGACGCCGAATTCCCAGTTTTTTGATCTTCGAATTCAGCGTCGTTCTCTTGATGCCGAGCCGCTCAGCGGCGCCTCCGGGTCCTCCGATCATGCCCTTCGCCTCGCGCAGGACCCGAAGAATGTGCTCGCGCTCCGCGACCTCCAAGCTCATATCTTGGGATTTAACCGCTTCCTTGGGCATGTCCAGTTCGGAAAGCGGAGCGCGCAGCACAGAACCCTGCGTTAGGATGATGGACCGCTCGATGAAATTCTCCAGCTCCCTTACGTTACCCGGCCAATGCCAACTCTTCAGTGCCGCCATCGTATCCGCAGGGATGGTCACTATGTGCCGGCCCATTCGTTTCGAGTGATTGGTTACAAAACACCGCACGAGCAGAGGGATGTCTTCTCTCCGGTCGCGCAGGGGCGGAATCGTCATGGGAAAAACGCTCAAGCGGTAATACAGATCGCTGCGGAAGTGTCCTTCGTTGGACATTCTGGCGAGGTCCCGGTTGGTCGCCGCCAGAAGGCGCACGTTGACGGGAATAGTGCGCGTGCCACCCACCCTTTCGAACTCTTTCTCTTGTAGCGCTCGCAGAATCTTCGGCTGAAGCTCGAGCGGTAGATCGCCAATTTCATCAAAGAAGAAAGTTCCCTGGTGAGCCAACTCGAGGCGTCCAATCTTTTGGGCAACAGCGCCTGTGAATGCTCCCCTTTCATGGCCGAACAACTCGCTCTCCAGAAGCCCCGAGGGTATGGCGGAGCAGTTCACCTTGACGAACGCACGCTCGCGGCGTGCACTTAATTCGTGAATTGCGCGAGCGATGCGTTCTTTGCCGGTGCCGGTCTCCCCGAGAATCAACACCGTCGCGTCGGTAGCCGCAACCTTTTCGATTTGCTTCAGAACGCGCTTCAGTTCGGTGCTCGTGCCGATGATATCGTGAAAAGGGTGCGTGGTCGTCAATTCCTCTTCTAGATAGCGCTTTTCTTGTTCGCTTCGTCGCAGTGCCTCCTCGGCTTCTTTTCTTTGGCGGAGATCACGAATGACACTCAAGACTAGCCGTCCGCTCGGTACTTGCAGCGGACCAAGCATAATGTCGACCGGGAATTCCGTTCCGTCTTTGCGCCGTGCGTACAGCTCGAGACCAGCACCCATGGAGCGCACGCGCGGTTGACTGCCATAACTCTCGCGGTGCCGGGGATGGATGTTCCGATATCTCTCAGGAACCAGCGTCTCGACGGGCTGGCCGATGAGTTCGTCGCGACCGTACCCGAACACGTTCTCAACTTGTGCATTCACCCTGACGATACGGCCGTGGTAATCGGAGACGACGATAACGTCGGGTGAATACTCAAACAGGGAGCGCAATTCTTGCTCGCTCTGGCGCAAAGCGTGCTCGGCGCGTTTTTTTTCGGAGACATCCCTTACAACGCAAAGCACCAGCGTCTCTTCTCCGCTTTCCACCGGGCTTAACATGATGTCCACGGGGAATTCCGTTCCGTCCTTACGCCGGCCAAATAATTCGAGCCCGATGCCCATAGGGCGAAGTTGAGGATTTGCGCCGTACGCCCCGCGGTGAGAAGGATGAATTTGGCGGAATCGGTCCGGAATCAATATCTCAATGGGCTGGTCGATGAGTTCGTCGCGACTATAGCCGAAAATGCGCTCTGCTTGGGCATTGACGTTCGCGATACAACCTGCTGCATTCGTTATGACGATGGCATCCGGTGAGAATTCAAATAGTTTTTCCGAAAGCCTTTGGGACGGAGTCGCATTCTGTTTGTCGGGAAGTACCCCGCTCATTGACGCGTATCCTAAGTGGAGAATTTATCCAAATTTGAAGTCGGATTTCCGCAAGCGCTTCGAAATTGGCGCGATCCATGACTCTCGTTATCGGTATGCCTGATAGCAATCGAGACCGGAGAAGATGAGAGTATAGAGTTGCAACCAGTCTGCGTCACGCACCGTGCCCGCTCTACCCTTACCGTTTCGGAGACGGAGCCAACCGCCATTTCGAGATCGATCGCCAAGGCGTCCTGCACGTGCAGCGTCACCTCCGGCCGGACGAGCTTCTTGAATCTAGACTTTTCCACTTCGACGCGGTAGGTTCCCGGCGGGAGATTCGCCAGCGTGTATTCGCCCGCGCCATCGGTGGCGGATTCATAGCGAGAATTGGTGCCGGTGTTGACCGCCGCGACCTTCGTGTCGGCAATAATCGCCCTCGACGGGTCCGTCACCCGCCCAGTGATCGACCGATTTGTGGTCTGCGCCCGCAGCACGCAGGGATAAAAAGACAAAGCGAGGACTGCAAGGAAGGCGGGGACTTGCATGATCGACCTCTTTATAACGGGTTCTGGGAGGAGCTTACCCTCGAATTCGGCCTTGGAACCCCGGTCTAACGGACCTGTGTGATGAACCCGTTGTGACCCTGGTAAGAGACCTGGGAAATGCTGCGCCTGGCGTTCCATGTCTTAGCTCCATAATTCTGTCACCCCCTAACGGCAACGTGAAAAATCGCGAACTCCTCTTCCTAAGCGAAGGAAGAACGTCTGTTGATTTACACCACAAAAACGCGGCCAAGTCGTTGCCCTAGGGCATTTTTGACCTTGGCTGCCGCATAGGGAACTGCGTATTTTGACAGCATTCCGGAGACTCTAACAGAGACAGGGAGGGCGCAGGAAGCTGGGAAGCGGCGCTGCTCGCGGGGCGTAGCTCAGGCGTGTGAGGCGGGATGCTGAGCTTCTATGACCGACCTCTGGTCTGCCAGCGGAGCGGCACAACTGCCGAGAGCAGGCTAGCTCGGAGGACCCGGCAAACGGGGCGAGCGCTGCGTTCTCATGATTGCCAGGGACTTGCAGTCTTCTCGGCTTTGGCTGCTCTCGTGCTGTTCTTCACAGGGGAGCAAGTGTGGAAGCCGTGAAAACGCTGCGAATGCGGGCGTCGTGCCGAAACCGCCCGGTTACACGTTCACGCGGTATCGGAGAAACCCAAACCGGATGTCGGTCGGCCACTTCGGGCTCAAATGTGTAGTCGAATCCCGTTGCCAGGCTTTGGTTGCGGACGTCGGAATGCGCGCCGGAGGACTGGTTGGAGGGAGTCGGGCCGCACGCGATTTCACCAAAAACGCCGGGCTGTATACGCTTGAACTGCGCGAAGCTGTAACCACCGAACAGATGAAGTTTGTCGGTCTGATAGTGGTCGGTTCTGATGGAAAACTGATCGTCGTCGAAGACCTGAGTGACGTTGCCCGTGCAGTTCGGCGCTGTCCCTGTGGCGCGGTAGACATTGGGCAGCGGAATCAGCATCAGAATCGCGAGCGTCTCGGGCGAGAGCCTGGAAGTGGGAATCACGTTCCCTGCAAACGGCGTGCGCGCGGCCGGAGCGACAGGGTGGCCGCTAGCATCGTAAGGACCGTAGGTGTTCACGCCCAAATCGCTCAAATCGCCGGCACGTTCTGCCGCTGTGGGCACGCGAGTCAGAAGTGACCCGCTGGCTTTGCGACGGTCTACCTCATAGGCGCCAAAAATGAACGTTTTGTCCTTTTTGATCGGGCCACCAAGACTTCCGCCGAACTGGTTCCGCAGAGTCGGAGGTATTCCCGTCGCCGCTGGCTGTGAAAAGGTATCGCGCACGCTCGTCACATGTTGCGGCGATAGAGATACGCGCTGCCATGAAGCTCATTCGTTACTGATTTTGTCTGTGCAGTAACCACGCCGGCTAGTGCCTGGCCGAATTCCGCATCGTAGTTGGCTGTTGTTACCTTCGCTTCGGTGACGGCGTCCAAAATGGGATTGATAACGATGATTCCAAGAATTGGATCGCGGTTGACGGTTCCATCCAACTGAAACGAAGTTCCGCTGAAGCTTTGGCCATTCACCATGATTTGCTGGCCGATTTGTGGATTTTCGTTCAGGTTCTGCTGCCAGCCGAGGACCTGCGTGCCCGCAGTGAGAATCTCAAACTGAGTGAAGTTCTGATTCAGAATGGGCAAGCTCTTCACAGTCTTCTCACTGAAGACGGTGGCCACATCCGTCTTTTCGGTCTTCAGCAACGGAACTGCGGTGGTAACTTCGATCGTTTCCGATTTGGTGCCGGGACGCAGCGTCGCATTGACCTGGACGGCGGCGTCGACGCTTACCACGACATCCTTGTGGACATACCCACGAAAGCCGGTTGCCTCCACGCGTACTCGATTCTTCCGGCAATCAAATGAATCTGTTCGTAGTGACCAGACTCGATCGTAAAAGTTGTGTAGGAAGTGTTTCTACTGATGTCGCTGACGGTCACTCTCGCGTTCACGACAGCCGCCCCCGAGGAGTCACTCACCGTTCCGAAAAGTGATCCATACACGGCTTGACCACAACTCGGCGAGGCAGTGTAAAGGAGTGATCGCGACCAGCAGTCCTCTGCAAATCCACCCCTGAGAACTCGCCGCATGGAGAACCCCGCTTTTCTCATATGATGCCAGCCTAAATGGCGCGGCACCGCAGCCCGGGAACGGGTGGGCGTTATAATCGTTTACCCGCCATCCGAGGCTTTCGCCCCTTCGCGGCACTCCAAGGCCAGCGCGCAGGTACATATCGGGCTGGCCGTTGTCAGCTTTCTAGTTGGCAGCAAGCACCTGAAGCCAGCTACTTAACGGTGAAATAGCGCCGTGTCAAGCCATTTCAGAATGTAACCGGAGCTTCCGTTGTGGCCCCATTTGAAACGTAACCGAAACTTTGTTGCGGCCATGGGAAAGTGGGAATTGTTCGGTGATTCCCAGGCTCGCGAAGCGAGCGGCTTTTCCACAGCAGCCGGTGCCTTGTGCCGTGTCCGGTACCGCTCCGCCAAGGTTATCCAATCTGAATTGACTGCCCACCCGATCGTTGCCGTAATTCACACGCACTTCATTGCTGATGCGCGGCGTGATCGAATCAGCTAGCCCAACCGTGAAGATTCCCCGAGCAACGAAGAGCTTCAAGGCCTCACTAATCATCTGGATTCTTTGCTTGATTTTTGTGGGAAAGCACCGGCATGGAGTACCGCCTCAGATGCCCGAATGTCGGCCTGACCGCCCGAACAGGGGCGCGCCTCTACTCGACACGAGTAAGGTCTTGAACTCACGCGGACGCTAAACTCCTGAAAGCAAGTGCATTGCGCACTTTACACCGGCTGGTCTGTTTTGGCACAGGTCGTGCCCTCCGTTTATTGACGAACATTCGCACGCTGACGTGCCACAAGGAGAGGATGAATGCCCTATATCGCGATCTGTATTTGCGCGAGGCTGATGCGATCCGCTCATCGTTATGTCTGCTCTGAGAGAAGAGCAGTCATCAAGAACCTAATCGCATCGATTAGTCTCGCAATTTGTGTGTTTTTCTGTCAGGCAAGCGCCATACGCGCTCAGGTTCCAGCGGCGGCTCTGACGCCAGAAGCGCCTGTGCTGCCTATGGACATAAAGTTTCGGCACGTGCCGCAATATTTCGAACAGTCGTTTACTGACGATCCGCGTTACGCAAGGATTGAGGCCCTGGTCGATGAAGAACGCTGCGACATCATTTTGCTTGATAAGACGATGAACACAGAGGCTTTTTATTCCAGCTTGAACCGTCGAGTGGATGCCCTAGCGGCGGATGGAGTTGATGCGTCTACTACAATGGTCGATTTTGCAGCAACTTCGACCGATGACTCCCACCCCCTATTTCTATTTCACTTTCACGATCAGTTCGGACAGGACGTCACATGGCGATTCGTCGCCGGTGAGACGGTACCGCATGCCTCACCGGAGGTTATCTTTTACACCCATTCCGGCATCACGTTACTATACGCTCCGCGCCGTGCGCCAGCCGCAGCGGGAACTAGCCTAACAATCGCGGGGAG
>Ga0126373_10000506_pt1 | contig 25763 bp, 15 predicted proteins | sample PanSoiMetPlot_11_FD_92545 | JGI IMG/M metagenome (GOLD analysis project Ga0126373, IMG submission 92545) | Tropical forest soil microbial communities from Panama - MetaG Plot_11 | ecosystem: Environmental > Terrestrial > Soil > Tropical forest > Bulk soil | place: Panama | collected 2016-02-17 | reverse complement strand
GGTCGCGCACTTGAATGGTGCAGTCACGGGAGCCCTGGAAACGTCGAACGATCTCGACACTCGTCTTAGCATTATCAGACGCGCGCTCGAACAAACGCCCAGCGGGTACGCGAGTCTGATTGCCCAGGCCGATGCCATCCAGAAAAAGAATTCAGCGATTCTGCGCGCGCTGAGCGGTGACCGCGTGCTTGGCGAACACGGAGAACCATCGCCTGAATCCATCGCCCAGCGCGTCGGAACGATCATGGAAAGCGAGCGGATGTCCAGCTCGCTGCCCAGCGCCACTGATCGGCAAAGCTACGGGATCGCTTCGCAGCAGTTCGCGCAAGCACTCGCGCAATTGCGCAGCTTGATTGAAGTGGACCTCTCGAGCCTGCAAAAGGCCATGCAGGCGGCGGGCGCACCATGGACTCCTGGAACGATTCCCAACTGGCCGCAGGAGTAAGTTCTCACGGGTACGCTCGAATTTACGGAAGAGAGTTTGCGGCCATTCTTGAGACTCTCCGTCGGAGACTCGACACTCGTTGCGTCGATGAGGTCAATGAATAACGGGCCGTCTTGCTGCTCATTATCATTCTGCCCGGCCAGTCAAATCCTGAGGAAAGCCAGTCAAAACGTGGATTCTCGTTATATGCTCATCTTTTCGGAATTTTCGGGGAGGCATTATGGTCCGTAGTTATCTATGGGTGTTAGGCATGGGATTGGCAGCGATGTTGGCGGCTTGCATGCCGATGGCCGCGCAGCAACTGAGTCCGAAGCTCTATGACGGCATGCGCTGGCGCATGGCCGGGCCCTTTCGCGCGGGCCGCACGGTCGCGGTGACTGGCAGCACCCAGCACCCCGACACCTATTACATGGGCGCGGTGGATGGCGGCGTGTGGAAGTCCAACAACGACGGCACTACGTGGGAGCCGATTTTCGACCACGAACCGGTGGCGTCGATTGGCGCGATCGCAGAAGCGCCCTCGGATCCCAATATCATTTATGTCGGCACTGGCGAGGACGATCCGCGCTCGCAGTTCTCGTTGGGCGAGGGGATGTTCAAGTCGACCGATGGCGGCGAGACCTGGGCGCGCATAGGCTTGGAAGAGACGCGTCAGATTGGCCGCATTGTCGTCGACCCGCATGATCCGAATCGGGTCTTCGTCGCCGCACTCGGCAACAACTATGCGGCCACACCGCAGCGTGGGGTCTACCTGACAACGGACGGTGGTGTGACCTGGACGAGGGTTTTGTTCATCGACGACAACACGGGCGCGATCGACCTTTCGTTTGATCCCGACAACTCGCAGGTGATTTATGCGGCCATGTGGGCGACGCGGCGTCCGCCATGGACGGTATATCCGTCGTCGAAAGAGCCGGGCAGCGGGCTGTATAAATCGAGCGACGGCGGCAAAATCTGGGCGCACCTGACGAACGGGCTGCCGACCGATCCCGGACGCATCGGCGTTGCTGTGGCGCCGACCGACCCGAACCGCGTTTACGCGATGGTCGATGCGAGCGCCAAAGAAGGGGGACTCTACCGCTCGGATGATGCGGGCGCGACTTGGAAGTTGCTGGACACCGACAACCGCATTTGGAATCGCGGCTGGTATTTCGAGTCGATCACGGTCGATCCGAAAGATGAAAACACGCTGTACGCGATGGATACGACGGTGTACAAATCGACCGATGGCGGCGCCAATTTCTTTGCCTTTCGGGGCGCTCCGGGCGGGGATGATTATCACCAACTGTGGATCAACCCGAGCGACAACAGCCATATGGTTCTTGCGAGCGACCAAGGCACAATCGTGACCGTCAATGGCGGTGAGAGCTGGAGCTCGTGGAACAACCAGCCGACGGCGCAACTGTACAACGTGACCACCGACAACCGCTCGCCGTACTGGATCTACGGCGCGCAGCAGGATAGCAATAACAATGGCGGCTCCGCGGCGAGCGCGGGGCCGGACGGCGGCCGTGCCACCTTCGGTACCGGATGGCAGTCGGCGTGTGTTGGGGGAGAAAGCGGCGATGTAGCGGAGAATCCGTTGGCGAAGGATGAGATATTTGGGGGCAACGCGGTGGCAAAGTGCATTCCGTCCACCGGCGAGCGGCATAGTATCTCGCCGCTGCTGGCCTATCCTGGGCAGAACTTCCGGCAGACCTGGACGCTGCCAGTGGCGTTCTCGATGGCGGACAAGCACGAGTTCTTCTTCGCCAACCAGTTTTTGTTCCAGACGGATGATGGCGGAAACTCGTGGCGCAAGATCAGCCCCGACCTAACGCGCGAGGATCCGGGGATTCCGCAGAATCTCGATCCCACAACGGCGAAAGATACGACTTATGACGAACGGACGTACGGGCCGCGTTGGGGCGTGATCTATGCGATTGCACCGTCGCCGCTTCTGCCGCACGAGATTTGGGTAGGCACTGACGACGGCTACATTCAGGTGACGCGCGACGACGGCCAGACGTGGCACAACGTCACGCCGCCGGAGCTGACTCCGTGGAGCAAGGTCATCCAAATGGCGGCCTCGCACGACAACCCGCAGGAGGCGTTCGCGGCGGTTGACCGGCATCGACTGAATGACGACCATCCGTACATTTACCGCACGGCCGATGGCGGGAAGACGTGGACGCAGATCGTCAACGGTATCCCCTCGGATGAATATCTGGAGTCAATTACGGAAGATCCGGTGCGTAAGGGACTGCTGTTCTGTGGCACCAACAAGGGTGTTTATGTTTCATTCGATAGCGGCAACCAGTGGCAGTCGTTACGGCTGAACATGCCGCCCGTCGAGATTCGAGGATTTGCGTTCCATGACAAATCGCTGGTGATCGCCACCTTCGGCCGCTCGTTCTGGGTCATGGACGACATGAGCCCGCTGCGGCAGGTGAACGCGACGATGAATGATGCTGCAGTCGTGCTTTACAAGCCGGAGCCGACAGATCTGCATGCGAGCAGTCCGCGCATTTATGGCGGGAACGACCCCTCCAGCGAAGCAGCCGATCTAGATCCGCTGCTCGTGATTTCGGCGGATGCGCCGCCTTCCGGCGCGGTGATTTATTACTATTTGCGCGCCGACAATGGGCCGGTTTCGCTCGACATTCTTAACAGTGCCGGACAGGTGGTGCGGCATTACAGCAGCACGGAGCGCGTGGTCGCTCAGAACCTGAACACCATGACGGTTGCCGCGGTTTTCGCTCGTACACCCGCTATTTTGAGCGCAGCGGCCGGCTTGCATGAGTGGAACTGGGATCTGCGCGAGGTGAAGCCGGGCGCGGACACGGGTGGTGGCCGCGGCGGTTTCTTCCGTGGTAACGCGGGCAATCCGACTGCTCCGGGAACGTACACCGTGCGTTTGACGGCCGATGGCCAGCAATACACCCAGCCGCTGGTCGTGAAGCTCTCGCCGGGGATGACCTACTCGGCACAGGCGATGCAGCAGCAACAGCAACTTGCAGGTGAGATTCAGGCGTTGCAAACGGAGGTTTCGCGCGCGTTGCGCGAAGCGGGGCAATTGCGTGAGAAACTGGTGAAACTGGAATCGAGCGCCAGTGGTAATCAGTCACTCGCTGGGTCGATTTCTGCGCTGAGCGACAAGGCGCATGCGATCGAAGGGTTTGCCTCTGAGCCGCCGAATCCGGATGCATCGGGCGAAGGCGACGCAGCGCCTGCACCGACTAGCCTGACCGGGTTGGTCCGGATTCTCGGACAGCTTTCCGGTTCGGCGCAGGACGGCCTGGATGCGCCGGATACGACCGTGCGGCAGGGCTTTGCAAAAGTGAAAGTCATGGCTGAGGCCGAACTGGCGGAGTGGAACAAGCTCAAGTCGCAGGATTTGGTTTCGCTCAACCAGCAACTGCGGCAGGCGAACTTGGACACGGTCGCAGCTGGCAGCAGCCGCCAGTAGCTGGTCTGCATTCAGGCTGGTAATGTTACAGGTCACGCAGAATGTCGCGGCCCTCCATACCTTTATGTTTTGCCGCTGCGTAATCGGGTGATTCAAGAGTCCTTTTGTTTTTTTCGATTGTTATGAGTTCATACTCTGGGCTCCATATTCTGCACGGCGTTCATTGTCGCAGATTCTCGCTAGATCCTGGAATTTCGCAGAACCGAGGTAGAAGTCGCGGGACCCGTGCGAAGAGTAGCCCTTGACGATGCGCAGGGCTCGTATTTTAACTGGACTCTAGTGAGGCGATTGTGGGTGCCACGGCTTCAAAAGTTTTGCCATTCGAAGATGCGTTGTCTACTGCGACTCCGGTTCGCGGCTATATTCACGTCCCGCAGAATCCTTCGGGCGGCGGCCTCGTTCTGACGCATGGCGCTGGAACGAACTGCAATGCCCCTCTGTTTATTTCCGTCGCAAGTGCGTTGTGTGAAACCGGCCTAACTGTTCTCCGCTGCGACCTTCCATTTCGGCAATTGCGGCCGCACGGGCCGCCACGTAGCGACCAACACCGAGACCAGGAGGGTTTGCGCCGTGCCCTCGAAGCGCTGCGCGCGCAGCCGAACGTCGACGCCGGTGTTTTCCTCGGCGGGCACTCTTATGGCGGCCGACAGGGGAGCTTACTCGCGGCTTCCGCACCCGGTCTCGCGGACGCACTGCTTTTGCTCTCGTATCCGCTTCATCCGCCGAAGTCGCCCCATCAGGTTCGGACCGCGCACTTCCCTGAGCTGCGCATGCCGGCGTTTTTCGTTCACGGGACACGCGACGGTTTCGGAACGATCGACGAGATGGCAAGCGCAGCGAATCTAATTCCGGCCCGCACGCAGTTGTTGCCAGTCGAATCTGCAGGTCACGAACTCTTGAGCGTTCGCAACCGGGAAGTGCTCCCCAAGAAGATCGCCTCGGCCTTTACGCGTTTTATTGAGCGCAAGGCGCCGAAAATCACGCTTTAGCCCTGGACTGACATCTGGGCGAGAGGAGAGCGGCCTGCTTTATACAGGCCGCTCGTTTATTTACCTCACTCCTCGTTTCTTCTGGGAGCTTTTTCAACGTCGAGCCCCGCTGTTATTTAAATAGACAGTCAGGGAGTTAAACGTATAATTCCCTGAAAAAACTCTTGACATGCGCCGAGGTTGAGGAGTATTGCCGCTGCAAGGGATTAGAAGCATTTGGGGTGACCGTCTTACTGATCTTCCGTTTCGGCTTAAAGAGTGGGAGGAACTGATGCGCGATCGCGAAATCGGTAGGGAAGCGGAGTGTGAGCATCGAGATGCCAAATCGTTAGGAGGAACAGGGCTCACCAGGTGGTGTCAATGGGCCGTTGTCGGCTTGGTCCTGCTCACATTCTTGGCGCCGATTGCACTTGCGCAAACAGCGAGTTCGCTGAACGGCAGGATCGTCGACCCATCAGGGGCCGCGGTGCCGAAGGCGACGATCACGCTGACCGACAACGCCACAGGCGCGGTGCGAACAACGACCAGTAACGGTCAGGGGCTCTACGAGTTTTTCGCGGTGCCGCCGGGAAACTACAGCTTGCAGGCGACGGCTGCGGGATTTTCCGCATATCTGGCGCAGCATGTCACCCTGCTCGTCAGCACCCCTTCCACAGTGAACATCACTTTGGGTCTCGCGAAGGTGGCCTCGGAGGTCGTCGTCCACGGAAACGCGGTGCCCTTGATCAACAGCACCGATGCATCCCTGGGTAACGTAATCGAGAACGATCAGTTGGCGCAGCTCCCTATCGCCGGCCGGGATGTCGCTAACCTGCTGAGTTTGCAAGCCGGCGTTGTCTATCTGGGCAGCCAGCTGAATACTTCGATCACGGACACGCGCAGCGGCGCGTCGAATGGCCTCCGCAGCGATCAGAACAATATTACGCTGGACGGTGCGGACATCAATGATGTGAATAACGGTTTCGCCTTCACCGGTGTGCTTAGCGTCCCGATTGACTCGGTCGAGGAATACCGCGTCACGACGGCCAATGCCAACGCCACGTCGGGTTATTCCAGCGGCGCGCAGGAGATGATGGTCACCAAATCGGGCACCAATGCCTTCCACGGTTCTCTCTACGAGTACAACCGCAACACAATGTTCAGCGCGAACGATCCGTTCCTGAAAGCGGCGCAATTGACCAATGGGCAACCGAACAAGGCGCCTGAGCTCAAGCAGAATTTTTTCGGTGGCACAATCGGCGGCCCCATCTTGCACAACCGTCTGTTTTTCTTTGCCAACTATGAAGGCCGCCGGGACGCTGTGGGCGCGAGCGTGGAGCGGAGCGTGCCCACTGCGAGTCTTAAGGACGGAGTCATCCAATACTTGTGTGCCACCGCCGCGCAATGCCCCGGCGGAACCGTGCAGGGAAACAGCGGAACGATCTACAACGTCGCACCGGGCAATTTCGCGCTCGCTCAATCCGACCTCAAGGGCATGGATCCGCAGAAGACCGGTGCCGACCCTGCCGTGCTAACCATGCTGCAGCAGTACCCGAATCCAAACGACCCCACCATAGGCGACGGCCTGAATCTCGAAGGGTACCGTTTTTCTTCCAACCAGGACTCCCGATACGACACCTTCATCACTCGGCTCGACTACCACATCACCCCGAGCGGTTCGGAGACCATCTTCTGGCGCGGGCAGATGCAGAACAATAAACTGCCTGGTGAGCAGGAGTTTCCCGGCCAGATCGGTGCGACCACACTGCTCGACGGCAGCAAGGCCTCCATTGTCGGGCTGACTTCGGTGATTTCGCCGACCAAGGTGAACACGTTCCACTGGGACTTGATTCGTCAGGCCGACACGAATGCTGGTGCGTCGCTTCTGCCCGAGGTCATCTTGTCCGGCGTGAGCCAGTCCTTCCCCAGCACCCGCTCGACGTCCTACATCGTTCCTGTCAACGAGTTTAACGATAACCTCAACTGGATTCGGGGCAACCACGCACTCAGCTTGGGAACTAACCTGTTCATCATTCGCGACAACCGCACAAGCTATGCCAAGTCATTTTCGGACGCATCGATGAATTTGGCGTATTTGAACACGACAGGCATCGTCTGCACGTCCAACCTCTCCAGCCCTCTCAATCCCTCTAACAATACTAACCCTGCCACTTCGCAGCCTTATCCGGCCGTGGATCCCAACTTCGGCTGCACTGGCTATGATGCGTCGGCCATGCTCCTTTACGGCATCCTGGCCCAAGGAGACGGCTTTTACAATTACACGCCCGCGGGCACTGCTCTTGCCCAGGGCACTCCCGTGCGTCGCAATTATGCACTCAACGATTACGAATTTTACGGCCAGGACGCCTGGCGGGTTACGCCTAACCTGACCTTCACTTATGGACTGCGCTATTTGCTCGAGGCACCGCCCACCGAAGAGAACGGCGCGGAGGTCATTCCCTGTGTCTTGGATTCAAGTAACGCTTGCACGGGTCAACACCTAAGTGACTGGATGAACAAATCCGCTGAACTTGCGAAACAGGGGATGCCGACCATTGATGCCGGTGAACTCGGTTTCTTTTTGGGAGGGCCGAAGAATCACGGCCCAGGCTTCTGGAACTGGGATTACCAAGATTTTTCGCCGCGGTTAGCGGTGGCTTGGACACCGGACCCTGGCGAGGGCTGGCTATCGAAGATTTTGGGGAGGAAAAACGAGTTTTCGATTCGTGGCGGGTACAGCATCGTCTTCGATCATTATGGAATGCCCATTGTAAACACTTTTGATCAGAACGGTTCCTTCGGATTGACCAGTGATATCGGTGATGCTGCGGGAGCCGCTGCCAACACGGTGCAAGCGCTGCCTCGTTTCACGTGCCCCACCTGCCTGCCGCCGCCCTGCCCGTCTATCGGACCGCCGGGGTGCATACTCCAAACCGCGCCACCGGGCGGGTTTCCTGTGATTCCCAGCAACTCAAACTTCGCTATCAATTGGGGCTTGGACTCGTCGCTCAAAACGCCTTACGCTCACGAGTTCAATTTGACTCTCACGCGCCAATTCGGCCAGAGTTCTTCGCTGCAAATCGCCTACGTCGGAACCGTGGGCCGCCGCCTGTCGATGGAGGTGGATGAGGCTATGCCAACCGATCTCAACGACAAGACGAGCGGCATGGATTATTTCAAGGCGGCGACGTTGCTGTCCCAAGAAGTTGCACAGGGTCTGCCAACTTCTCAGGTTCAGCCCATTCCCTATTGGGAGAATCTATTCCCCGCGTGGAGCGGCATCACGCAAAGCTTTTTGGATGGGCAAGGGCTCAACTGCATCGGCGACGATAATCCCGGCGCGCTCACCGCCACGCAGGCCCTCTACGATTTCTGGTCGTGCAACGAGCACAACGAAACATTCGGCCTTTTTATTCTGGATACGCCCAGTTCGGTTTCCGGGTTCTCCGTCCCCAACAGCAAGTTCGGCCCGTACGCCTTCTACCACGATCAGTTCAGCTCCCTCACTGCTTGGAGGAACATCGGCACCTCCGACTACAATGCTCTGCAGGTGACTTACAATGTTCGTTGGAGGGATAACCTCACCAGCCAGTTCAATTACACGTTCTCGAAGTCTCTAGACGAAGTTTCTGACGCGGGACGTATCGGAGCGTGGGAGGGCAGCGGCGGAACCGGGAACGACGACAACGGTGGCGGGATCGTCATCAATACGTGGTCTCCGCTAAGCCTGCGCGGTCTATCGAGCTTCAACGCTTTCAACCAAATCAATGCCAACTGGGTCTATCGGCTGCCGTTCGGTAAGGGCCAGATGCTAGCCGGGAATGCCAGTTCATGGCTGAATGAATTCATTGGCGGTTGGCAGTTCTCGGGACTGTTCCGCTGGACGACCGGATTTCCTACCTCGATAGACAATGGCGGCTTCTGGCCCACCAACTGGAACATCGAGGGTCTGGCGATGCCGCTTGTTAATGGAAAGCTCCCCAAGGTGTCCAACCACGGCGCGGAGATTTTCGCGGATCCTGCCGCCGCCGAGGCTGACTTCCGCCACAGCTGGCCGGGTGAATCGGGCACGCGAGACGAAATCATCGGTGATGGAATGTTCGACATCGACACGGGCTTGGCGAAAGACTTCTCCCTTGGCGAGAGCCGTAAACTGGAATTCAGCTGGCAGACTTTCAACGTGACCAACGCCGTGCGCTTTGACGTGCAAAACGCTATACCGACGCTGCGCGAGCTTCCCAGCCAGTTCGGGCGATACACGAACACCATGACTCAACCTCGATTTATGCAGTTCGCCCTGCGTTTTGCCTTCTGAAGGACGACGAAGAGTACGGAGCTTAGTTCCTCGTCCTGCAGATGCCGCGGGCGATCTTTGTTCGCTCGCTTTTGACTCCCGCGCGGCAAATCGATGCACGGACGAATTCCGGCGAGGCAAGCCGCATTAGGGAGTAGAAGAATTTATCTTCGAATTTGGAGGAAGATGCGATGTTGTCAAGGCGCTCATTTCTGCGGGTGTCGTCGGTAGGTGTCGCGGCGGCGGCCGTTAGTAAGTCGACGATGACTGCTTCCGCTCAGGGCGAACAGCGTCCGGAACCCATGCGCGGACCGCTCCCGCCCGCAATTGCAGCGCTTCCGTCGATGATTACTCAGGTGCGTCCGATCACGAACGACGAGCGCATGGCGCGCGTCGAGAAGGCCAAGAGCCTGATGGCGGCCAACAAAATGGACGCCATCGCCCTGTGTGGAGGCACCTCGACGCTCTATTTCGCCAATGCCCAGATCGGCGGCGGAGAGCGACTCTGGTCGGTCGTGATTCCCGTCAGAGCGAACCCGTTCATCGTATGCCCGGCTTTCGAGGAGGGACGCGCGAGAGAGATCCTGGCCAATAGCCCCTTCGGCTCGTCGGCTGACATTCGAGTGTGGCAGGAAAACGAGAACCCGTTCGCCCTGCTCATTAAGAGCCTCAAAGATCACAACATCAGCGCAGGCCGCCTGGGAATTGAAGAGACCGTCAAATACGTTTTCTCGGATGGTCTCGCCCACGCGGGTGCGCACGCAATCGAGACGGTCAGCGCGACGCCGGTCACGGCTGGATGCCGCATGATCAAGAGCGACCACGAGGTCGATTGTATCCGGCTAGCGGCGCACGCTACGCTCAGCGTCTACGAAGCGGTCTACAAGTCGCTGAAAGTGGGGATGACGGGGGCTGACGTGCAAGCTCTAGTCCACGCAGCCTATGCTCAAGTGGGATTCGTGGGAGAGGCGAGCATGAATATCGGCGAATATACCGCTTCGCCTCACGGATCAAGAACGCCTCAAACCATCCGCGAAGGCACGATCATCATGCTAGACGACGGCTGCAAGGTGGAAGGGTTTACTTCCGATATCACTCGGACATTTGTGCTGGGCAAGCCGACCGACAAGATGGTAAAGGTTTTCAATATCGTCCACGCAGCGCAGCAAGCCGCTCTGAAAGCTGCAAAGCCTGGAGTCGTGACGGGAGCCGTCGACGCCGCCGCCCGTAAAGTCATCGTTGACGCCGGCTACGGTCCAGGTTTCAAGTACTTCACCCATCGCGTCGGCCATGGCTTGGGCATGGACATGCATGAATGGCCGTACTTGGTCGACAACAACATGTGGGGTTCGCCTTTGCATTCGGCGCTGCAAGCGAATATGACTACTAGCGACGAGCCGGGCATCTACATCCCGGGCGAATTCGGAATTCGGCTCGAAGATGACATGCACGTGACCGAAGATGGCGCGGAACTGCTCACTCCAGCCAGCCCGTCGCTCGAAGATCCGTTCGGCTCCATGTCTTGATGCTAGCCGGCGGCAGCAACGAACTGCCGTCTTCTTTCGAGCAGTATATAAATTCGACGGCTTAATGCAGGTGGCGCCAGACTTGAAGGAGCCCCGGCGCGAAGATCCTTCTACACAGATGTCACCTTCCAGTAGGTCGTGTAGCGCTCGCGGAAAATCTTATAGAACGGAATGAGCTGCATTGAATCCGGTTGGCCGGTTGTCTTGAATGCGAGCGAATCACCGGGAACCAGCTCGGCCCAGCTCGTAGACGCGCTGCTGCTGGCCTTGATCGTAGGCGGCGGATTATCCGGAACACGAGCTCGGCGCTGACCCGGAACCGGCGGAGGCATATTCGCTGGGCGAGGAGGACGCGGCCCCTGCGGACCAAAAATGGCGTCGTCAGGCAGGTTGGTTGTGTCGCCCATAACGCCCGCGAGAACCATAGGGCCGTACATCATGGCAAGCACAGTGGGATCGTCTGGCGTTGGCTGAATGCGAAGCGACATGGGTGTGGAAATTTCGATTTTGTCTCCGTTTTTCCAGGTGCGGTGGAGCTTTGCATAGGTGCTGGGTTCGGCGTGAACCTTCGCGTTCTTGCCATTGATCTTGATGGTAAAGCCGCTCTGGGCCCAATGCGGGACGCGAATGTTGACGTCCATTTTGACCGGATGGTCAGCGGAGATGGTGAGCGTGCTCGAGTCCTGCCGCGGAAAATTCGTCTCCTGCGTGACGCGCAGGCCCTTTTCCTTCCAATCCAGATCGGAAGCGATAAAGAGGTTGACGTAAAGATCCTTGTCATCGTGGGAGTAGATTGTGTCTGCCAGCTTCGAGAAATCCTCGAGACCAGTGCCGTCGCAGCAGAGGAACGAGTCCCACGGTGTTCCAAACGTCCTGTACAGGCCGGGATCCATAGAAACGAAGTACATGGTCATGCCGTTTGGATCGATCGCGCCCAGACGGAGGTTAAAAAGGACGCGCTCGTAGTAATCAAGCTTCGAGGGATCGCCGGTCCAACTATAGAGATGACGGGTGAGCTTCATCATGTTGTAACTGCAGCAGCATTCCTCGGCGGCAGGGCCTAGTTCCTTCGAGATTTGGCCGGCTTCGTGCCAGTATTCGCCGTCGCTGGTGCCGCCGGTGCAGTAGATATGATTGGTGGTGACGAAATTCCAGAAATTTTCGGCAATGTCGCGATAGCGCTGCTCTCCGGTAAGTTCATAAGCGCGGGCGCAGCCAATGATTTTTGGGATGTTGGTATTGGCATGATTTCCGGCTAAGTGGTCCTGGTTAGAGGCGAGCGGGTCGAAGATGCGCTTATCGTCGAAGCGACGGCCGGTATCGAGATATTCCTGTTTGCCAGTTATTCCGTAGAGATTGTAGTGCGCTTCGGCCATGCCGCCGAACTCCGTGCGCTGGACGCGGGCCATCTCGTCGTCGCTGAGAGGCTTGACCCAAGCGCCGGCCCAATGGGCCATATTCTCCGCGGTCTGGAGGGCCTGCTCATTGCGGCAGAGCTGGTACATGTCAATGTGGCCGGCCATGATCTTGTGATACGTGTAAAAAGGAGCCCACACGGGCTTGTGCGCGCGAAGACGATCGAAAAATTCCGTCGGGAAAGCGCTGAGATATTGGCCGCCGAGAGCTTGCTGGCATTTTGCGAGCTCGGCGACCATGAGGTCGCCCTTGGTCTTCACGGTGTCGTCTCCCGTGCTGGAGTACATCAACGCGCTAGCTGAAAGGAAATGACCGCCGGTGAGATGGCCGCGCAACTCCGTGGTGGGAGATTCCCAACCGCCGAGGGGTTCGGCTGTGGACGGCAAGCCGGCATTTACCCGGAACATGTGGAGCAGACGGTCCGGCGCAAGCAGATTCATGTATTTTAGGTTTGCGTTCATTGCGTCGAGAAACGGGCCGCCGCGCAGACGCACCTGGGTAAGCGGAAATGGTTGAACCTTTAGGGGCACCTTTTCGTTCGCGGCCGAGTTGTCCGAGAGCACGTTCATGGGGCGTGGGGCTGATACAAGAGTGCCGAACGCGCTGGCTGGAAGGATCGACGCAGCACTTGCAGCCGCCGCAGCAGTGGCAGCGGCCTTCAGCATTTCCCTGCGCGAGGTTTTTCTCTTCAGAATACTCTGACGGTCCAAGGCCATGACTGGGCTCCCTCCGGAACGATTCTTACGTATACACTATATTAGAGGCATGGCGCCTGATCCCGGTTCCAAATCTCGCGGGCATTGCAGCTTCGATGTTCTCTCAAGCAACTCACTGGCACTGCAAGGGCACATTGCCGCCATCGCGCGCGGGGATTCCGTTGTCATTCTCCGAGGCAGCTGTAGTATCGTCGCGTCGAACGCGAACAGAAACAGGACAGACTGGCGAAGACGGAGAGACAACCGTGCAGCCGACTTCGGAAGACGTTTACAAGCAGATTGACAACAGTCTGTACAACGAACTGGGCGACATCTGGTGGAACGAAAACCGGATTCTGCACCTGTTGAAGACGTCGGTGAATCCGGCGCGCGCGGGCTACTTTCGAAGGATTCTCGATGAAACGCTCAAGTTCGAACATCGCGGCACATCGGCGCTGGACGTGGGCTGCGGCGGCGGCATCCTTGCGGAAGAATTTGCCGGCATCGGTTTTCGGGTCACCGGCATTGATCCCTCGGAAGAATCGCTGAACACGGCCAGACAACATGCACGGTCCGCGGGGTTGGCAATCGATTACCGGCAGGGAACGGGTGAATCTATTCCGTTTGCCGACAATACCTATCCGGTCGTGTACTGCTGCGACGTTCTCGAGCACGTTCGCGATTTACCGAGAGTAATCAGCGAAATCTACAGAGTGACGAAACCGGGCGGCGTATTCTTTTTTGATACGTTGAACCGCACATTCGCGAGCAAGCTGGTGGCGATAAAGATCTGGCAGGAATGGAAGAGCACCGCGTTTATGCCGCCGCAGCTCCACGAGTGGAGAATGTTCATCCGGCCGGAGGAATTAAAGGAATTGCTTCTGCAAACGGGATTTGAATTCCGGGAGTTTCGCGGCACGTCGCCGAATGTAAGCGTTCTTAAGATGATCAGCCTGCTCCGAAAAAGAGCCAAAGGCAAAATCGGCATGAAAGAGCTCGGACGGAGCTTCAGACTGGTCGAGAGCGACGATTTGAAGGTTCTCTACATGGGATACGCCGTCAAGCCTTCGCGGTAAGCTGCGGCGGGTCGGTTTGAACTTAAGCCCTTCTGAAGTAACCAAAGCTGTTCAAGCTGACCCGGCCGCCAATCTTACTTTTGCACGATGCTCTCCTCTGCGAATTCCCAAGGATGGGGATTGGGTACGACGCTAATCGTGATCTTCGAAGGATACTCGGATGAATGATGGACGGCGTTGTGGGCTACGACGTAGCTCGATTCACCATAGTTATTGCCGCCCGTGTTGAGATTGCGATCGAAGCGCGGGAAGTTGCTGCTGGAAACCTCTAGCCTCAGCCGATGGCCGGGGAAAAAGTAGTTGCTGAAGTCGATCGGCTGAAAAGTGACTTTGTACACCTGTCCTGACTGTATCCAGACCGGCGGCTTGTCGTAACCGTCTCGATAGCGCATGCGCTGGATGTTTTCGATAAGATTGAACGCTCTCCCGTCGGGATAGACATCGTCTATGCGGAATGTAAAGTCGGTATCCTTGGCGCTGGAAGACACATAGAGCGTGACGGTGATCGGCCCGCTCATTTCCGTCCCCTCCGTAAAGGCGGGCGTCGTGTAGACCAGGACGTCGTTGCGCGCTTCCACTGGACGTTGATCGAACGACCCGAAGTGTACGGCGTCACCCTCGCAACAACCGCCTCCTCCGAACGTTGGCACGGGATTCCCAGGGTCGTAAACGAAGCGGTCAGGATGATCCGCTGTCTCAGGACTATCCTCTAATGAGCCATTGCCATAGAGCGTGTTCGCGCTTCCCCCGCTGTGGAGATAGAACGTCTTTGGCTGCGCTCCCTCGGGCGGCCAGGTTGACGAAGACTCCCAACGGTTTTCTCCAACGACGTAATAGAGAACCTTGGGGAGTTGTTCCAGTACTTTGTTGGTGGCTCCTTTCAGGAAATGATCGAACCAGCCATACATGATGTTGTTGTAATCGAGGCGGGCGTCACCAACGTTGAGGTCGCCGATCATGGTCTGTTCTGTCGCACGCGTGTACGCACAATGCAGCACAGGCGCGATAATCGCATATTGCTGGTCGGCGATTGCGGAAGGCGCATTGTGGCGCACGAAGTTGTAAGCGGCCAAATTCGGTGACACGGAAACGTCGTACCAGCTCATGAACCAAAGCCCCGGCTTATTGATGGGCATGCCGTCGTTCCAGAGGCCGCCCCTGTACCAAGCGGGATCGTTGGGCGTGCGCTCGATCATCGCTCCGCCGGTGGCGACGGGCATGTGGTCAGCGAAAATGCCGTGCGGGCCGTCAACGGCCTTGATGATGTCCATCTCAGGCAAATGCCAGAGCGCTGTTGACCAGTCCACCGGGGGAAAATGCGCGGCCAGATCGAACGCCTTCGACGCGCGAATCAGATCCTCCTGCGTCGCGTCGTCAGGAAACTCCGGCCTCACCTGGTTCTGTTCGCCATACAGCCAATCAATGAACAGCATTTGTACGGCGCCACCGCGGTACCAATTCCCCTGCTCATAATATGGGCCGACGCGGCCAACGCCGGCTCCGAATCCCTGTACGTTGAACGTCGTGAGTCCCGGATCATTTTCGGCGACCACGCCCAGTTGCCATTCGGCGGTCGAGGAACAGCCGGTTGTGCCGATTTTGCCATCCGACCACGGTTGCGAGGTGATCCAGTTAACTTCGTCCGAGCCATCGGTGCGCGGCGGCCCAAGAATGTCATAGTTTCCCTGGGAGAAAAAATGGCCGCGCTCTTGCATTTCCACGTAAGCGTAGCCTCGCTGGACGGCATCGATTTGCCGGCTCATGTCGGCAGGCGCGCCGTTCTCCACATCCCAGTAGTTGAAGTTGTACGGAGTGCGCACCCACACGGCAGGATACTTCCCGGATGGATCCTTCGGCCGATAAATGTCGGCGGCCATCTTCTTGCCGTCGCGCATGGGAATCATCACTTTGCGGTCGATGATCGCGATGGATTCGAGTTTCTTTTCCATCGCTTCTCTCGCGGCGACGAGTTGCGGGTCGGGACGGTTGCGAGTCGCTTGGCTGAATACGGGAATACTGATTCCTATGAAGCAGATTAGAGCGGTGATAAAAATAAGAAAACGAACGCCACTGATTTTCATTGAAAGGGTCTCCTTGAATGCTTGGCCGCTCAACGGCGCGGCCACGGTCGGCATCGTACGGCAAAGTGGAAATAAAGTCGCGGACGAAAGTTATGTGGCCTTCAGGATACAATCCGCAGGGGATGACAGGAGCACAAACTACTTGTAGAGGTTTTGGTTTTTCTATTCGTAACGCAGCGCAATAATAGGGTCAACGCGGGTTGCTCGTTGGGCGGGTATCCAGCAGGCTACCGCAGCGACCGCTGTTAGAATCAGCGCTACACCGATGAAGGTTGCGGGGTCACTAGGCGCCACTCCGTAAAGAAACTGGGTGAGCAAGCGGCTTAGTGCGAATGCTCCGGCGAGTCCCGCAGCAACTCCAATGAGGACGAGTTTCAATCCTTGGCCGACGACCATTTTCAAAATGTCGTTGGGCTGCGCGCCCAGCGCCATTCGGACGCCAATTTCCGAACTTCGTTGAGCGACCGAATAGGCGATCAATCCATAGAGGCCGATCAAGGCCAGCAGCAGAGCGCTTCCGGCAAAAATCCCCAACAGGAGTGTGCGGAAATGCGAATCGCTCACGGATGTGGCGATGTTGTCTTCCATCGTGCGGATTTTTACCAGGGGCTGACTCGAGCTTAGGCCGCGCACGGCGCTACGCAACGCGGACACTTCTGTGAGCGGCTCCCTCGCAGTGCGCATAACCAGAGACATGGAAAAAATTGGAATCAGTGAGTCCGCCTGACGGTAGGGCAAATACATTTCTGATTGCGCCTCGGTCGCGAGGCTCTGTTTCATATCGCCGACGATTCCCACGATCTCCATCCACGGAATCTGATTATCCGGTACTGCGCCGACTTGAATGCGTTTGCCCAGTGCCGATTGCCCCGGGAAATATTCCTTCGCCATGCTCTCATTTACGACCGCGACGTATGGACTGTGCTCTGTATCCGAATCCGTGATCAAGCGGCCTTGCAGCAGTGGCACGTGGAGCGTTTCCAGATACCCGGCAGTAACGGGACGATAGCCAATGAGAATGTAGTCGTGAGGCGTTTTCGGCGGCCGTCCCTGAATATTGAAATGGATTGCCGAACCGCTGCCGGTCACAGGAAGAACAAGGGCGCCGCCCGCTGATTGCACGCCCGGCAAACTTCGGGCCCGCTCGACCAAGCTATCAAAAAATTCCATTCGCTGCGCCGGTTGTGCGTACGCCTTCGGTGAAAGCGGCAGGTCCGCGACCAACAAATGCGATGGCTCAAAGCCCGGCTGCACATCCTGCAGCCGCGAGAAGCTTCGCATCAGCAATCCCGCGCCAATCAACAGGACAATCGCCAGCGCGACTTCTGTCACCACGAGCACATTGCGCACGCGATGGCGGTGCGTTCCCCCGGTTGTGCCTCGCGACGCGTCACTCAGCGCGGGACGGATATCGACTTTCGCCATTTGCAGCGCAGGAGCGAGACCGAACAAAATCCCCACGAGAAGCGCGACAACCAGAGTGAAGCCGAGCACTTTTCCGTCCAAGCCAATGGTTCCCACAGACGGAATCGTTGGCCCTGCCAGGTCCAGCAACGGCGTCATGATGAGGCGCGCGAGCAGCAACCCGAAAGCCGCACCAACAAGCGCAAGCAAGACACTTTCTGTAAGCAGTTGCCGCACCATTCTCCAGCGTCCTGCACCCAGCGCCACGCGCACTGCGATCTCTTTGTTGCGTGACGTGGCGCGCGCGAGCAGCAGATTCGCGATGTTGCCGCACGCAATCAGCAGAACGAGTGCAACCGCGCCGAGCAGGATGAGCAGTGCCGGACGCACGTTCTTTACCAGCGCGTCCTGCATGCCGCTGACGATCGCGTCCATTCCGGTATCGTAGAGCGGATATTGTTTGACCAAACGCGCCGCGATCGTATGCATTTCCGCCCGTGCTTGTTCGAGCGTAACGCCATGGCGCAGGCGACCAATCGCGACGATGCCGGGATGCCAATTGCGATCGTCGGGCAGTCCATGAGCCCACGGAGCGAATGGCACGAAGACATCCGCTGGCGCGACAATTTGAAATCTCGGCGGCAAAATTCCGGTTACCGTGTAGGGCTGATCGTCAAGAATGATGGTTTTTCCCAAAGCGCTGAGGGAACCGCCAAAATTCCTCTGCCAGAATCCGTAGCTCAATAGAACGACGGCAGGCCCACCGAAGCGGTCCTCATCGGCTGTGAAAGTGTGGCCCTCGAGCGCACTCACTCCCAGCAGCGGAAACAAACTCGCACTTGCAAACTGCGCAGCAAGCCGCTCCGGATCGCCATGCCCGGTCATTGTCATTGGCTGGATATGCAGAGCAGCGATGTCTTCAAATGACCTAGACTGATCGCGAAAATCGACATAGTTCTGATAGGAGGGGTTGAGCGCAGGGAACGAAGGCAGGCTCTCCCAGACGAAACACAGTTTCGTCGAATCGTGAAACGCCAGTGGCCGAAGCAAAACCGCATTCACCACGCTGAAGATTGCACTGTTTGCGCCGATCCCGAGGGCGAGGGTGAGTATGGCGACGGTAGTGAAGCCGGGAGACTTCCGAAGCATACGCAGACCGTAGCGAAGGTCCTGTCCGAGATCCTGCAGCCAAGTCACATGGCGTGTGTCGCGGCATTCTTCCTTGCGCCGTTCGATTCCGCCGAGTTCCAAAAGTGCCAGGCGGTGCGCTTCCTTGCCCGCCATGCCGTTGGCAACATACTCCTCTGTTTTGCGATCGAGGTGATCGCGCAATTCGTCATCGAGGTCGCGATCGGCCTGGTGCCGCTGAAAAAGCGAACGCAATCGTAAAGGCAAGGTGTAATACCAACGTTCCGGTTGCATCGCTTGGCCGCCTCCTTAGGGACTGGCTGCGCTTACGCCTGTTTGAGTTTGATGACTCGCGAGATGGCGCTCGAAAGGCGGTCCCAATTATTCGCTTCTGTCTCGAGGTGTCGCCGACCGAGTCGCGTCAGCGAGTAGTATTTCGCTCGCCGCCCGTACTCCGACGTTTTCCACTCAGCTGTGATCCAGCCTTCCTGCTCCAACTTGTGCAAAGCGGGGTAAAGAGATCCGTCGCTTACCTGCAGGACGTCACGCGACACCTGTCTTAGTCGCTGGCTGACAGCGAAGCCGTTCATGGGCTCGAGCGCGAGAATTTTCAGCAGCAACATGTCCAGCGTACCCTGGACGAGATCGGAAGGTTTGCTCATGTGTATGTCCTCGGTAACCGAGATAAAATACTCTCTTCGGTGGTGGCACGCAAGTCCAGATATCTGCGGGAAATCGCTATTGCTGTTTTACGCCTTCGCCTTGATCGACAGCCGTCCAGTGGACGCCATCTTTCGAGGTTTCAATAGCTACGGTAACGCGGTTAGGTGGATCCCAGTGATAAACGATGCGCTCGCCGTTCTTCTTGCCGGGAACTGGGTCCTGTCCGTGCTCAATCCAGGTATTGCCATTGATTTCCATGCGCGAAACGAACGGATTGTTGCCTTTTTCACCAGCCGCGTACAGCTCGTAGTGCCAATAGGAGTGATCAGCGCTGTTGTACGAGTCGACGACAAGCGATTCGACAGCTTTGCCAGACCAGACGTTGCTGAATGTGCATTCGAGATAGAGATGGTTCGGAGACCAGCGGCAATCCTCGTTCCAGGTCCAGGATCCGGGCTTGCCGGATTTGGTTTTCAGCGTCTTACCGTGAAAGACCCAGCGGCCCACGGAGACATCGAGCTTCTGGGTCTCGGGGGAGGCGCTTTGGGCTATAGCGCGCAAAGAGAAGAACGTGAATCCGGCGCTGCAGATAAGTGCGAAGAGCAGAGTTCGCTTCATGATGGTCTCCTCAGCGACGCGGCGGCTGGCTGAGGCTGCGGCGCGGGACAGAGTGTAACACCTCCCGCTCAATCTTCGCTGGATGGCATAGGACTTTCAAACTAGTACTTTGCTCCCTGCCGCATGAATCGCTTCGCCTATCGGACTGTGGCGAAGATTTTCCTAGACTTAGTTCGAACAAGGGAAACTAGCGTTCTAGACGGAGGGTTGCCGGCTCGCGCCGTACGATCCGATAGGAGCGCGATTTCCAGCGACGAATTACATGGGCAGCGTGCTTCAGGTCCGAAACCTGACAATTGAGTACAGCACTGATGGTGCGGAACCGCACCGGGCCGTAGACAGCGTGTCATTTGATTTGGGTCGCGGCGAAGTTGTCGGGCTGATAGGTGAGTCAGGATGCGGTAAGTCCAGCACTGCGTTGAGCTTACTGGGATTGCTGCCCGGGCGAAGCGCCAGAGTTTCTGGTTCCGTGGTCTTGGGCGGCAGGGAGTTGCTCGGCCTCGCCGAGGCGGAGTTGCAGAAGATTCGAGGTTTGAATATCTCGCTCGTATTTCAGGAGCCTGGAATTTCATTGAGCCCCGTTATGCGGGTCGGCAGCCAGATCGCTGAAGTAATTCGCGCACATCAGAGTTGGGGCTGGAAACGCTGTCGCTCCAAAGCGGAGGTAATGCTCGGACGGATGGGGCTTAACCCTGTCGACCGGATTTATTCTGCATACCCGCACCAATTGAGCGGAGGCCAACGGCAACGAATCGTGCTCGCGCAAGCCTTGTGCTGCGAGCCGGCGATTCTGGTTGCTGATGAGCCGACGGCGTCGTTGGGCGCCCGAAGCCAGGCTGATTTCCTGAGTTTGCTTCGACATCTGAAAAAAGAGCTGCAGATTTCGATCCTGCTGATTAGTCACAGCCCGGAACTTCAGGCGAGCATGGCCGACCGGGTAATGGTGATGAAGGGCGGCCGCATCATCGAGGAGGGAAGCATCGAGAAGCTGTACGAAAACCCGGCTCACAATTACACGCGCGCGATGTTGCGACGTACGACTCGCGGCAGAGTCGGCAGCGAGGAGGCAGATTTCGTGCTTCAGGGGCAATTCGCCGAATGAACAACGCGGACAATAACGCCCTGCTTCGCGTACGAGGCCTAAGCAAAGAGTACGTCCAGCGGAGTCCGCTCACACGAACGAAGTTCACGATTCATGCACTCAAAAATTTGAATTTGACACTTCGGCGAGGAGCCACACTCGCGGTAGTTGGGGAATCTGGCGCGGGAAAGTCGACCCTCGTCCGCTGCCTGGCGCTGATCGAAAAGCCAACGGCGGGAGAGATCTGGTGGAACGACGTGGACTTGCTGGGATTGAAGAAAAGTGCGCTCTTCCCGATGCGCCGCAAGATTCAGATTATTTTTCAGGATGCCACGTCGGCTTTGAATCCTGGGATGACCGCCGCGGAGCTCGTCGAAGAGCCGCTCGTGATTCAGAAGATTGGCGCAACGGACGAGCGGTGCGCGCGTGTTGCGGAATTGATGGAGCAAGTAGGCCTGTCTGCAAAATGGGCGGACAAGCTGCCCATGGAATTCAGCGGCGGGCAGAGGCAACGATTGGCAATTGCGAGAGCGCTGGCGCTAGCGCCGGAACTGCTAATTCTAGATGAAGCGTTGTCGAATCTTGACCTCGCGAATCAGGAAACGATTTTGCAGCTCTTGCGTGAGCTTCAATCAGCGCGCGGACTGACCTACATCTACATTGCACATGACCTGAACATGGTCGAAGAGGTGGCCGATGAAGTAGCGGTAATGTATGAAGGGCAAATCGTCGAGCAGAAATACGCGCCTGTCATTTTCGCCCATGCAGAGCATCCGTATACGCAAGAGCTGCTGGCCATGGCTCCGCCGCTGAAATCGATCATCGCGACCCGGCAAGAATGGGATCGCCTATGAAGTTTCTCGTCCGGCGTTTTGTCCATGCAATTTTGCTGCTGGTAGGAATCTCCATTCTCTCTTTCGCCCTTTTGCAATGGGCTCCGGGCGGCTTCTTCGATTCCATGCGGCTTGATCCGCGTGTTTCCGTGCAGACGGTGAATGGAATGCGCACGGAATACGGACTTGACCAGCCGTTCATGGTGCGTTACGCGCGATGGATTGGCTCCGTGCTCGAGGGAGACATGGGATTTTCGCTTGCGTATGGTACTTCGGTGGGTCCGTTACTGTGGACACGTGCAAAGAACACGCTTTTGCTGGCGATTTCGGGAACATTGCTTGCATGGCTGATGGCCGTGCCAATTGGAATTTGGAGCGCGTCGAGAAAAGGTACATGGAGCGATAAAGTTTGCGGAATCGCGACGTCGACGCTGCTGACGATTCCTGATCTATTGCTCGCGCTGATGTTGTTGCTGATCGCTGTGCGCACGGGATGGTTTCCCACGGGAGGAATGATTTCGGTCGGAGCCGCACACTCGGGATTTTGGAGCAGTGCATGGGACGTTGCTCGCCACTTGATTCTGCCAGCCTTTGGTCTGGCTTTGGTAACCTTGCCGGTTCTTGTGCGCCATGTTCGTTCGGCGATGATTGACGCGCTTGAGTCGCCATTTATCCAGGCCGCCCGGGGACACGGTGTGCCTCATTCGCGGCTGCTGTTTCGTTACGCGCTTCCGGCAGCATCGAATCCGCTGATTTCGCTGTTGGGATTCTCAATTGCGACGATGCTGAGCGCGTCGGTGATTATTGAAGTCGTGCTGAGTTGGCCCGGCCTGGGGCCGCTGATGGTTCAGGCGATTCTGGCGCGCGACGCCTATGTTGTAATCGGAGTAGTGATGCTGTCCTCGGTGTTCTTGGTCATGGGCAATCTTGCGTCGGATATTCTGCTTTTTGTGAGCGATCCGAGGATCCGAGTGGAGTAACGTTGAAGCGGCGCTACAAACTCTGGCTGACGCTCGCGGTGCTGGCCGCGTTTCACGGGGTGATTTTGTGCGCAGGATTTTTTTCACCGTACAGCTATTCGACGCAGGATCGTGCGCTGCCGTACGCCCCGCCTTCACGAATTCACTTTGTTGACCGGCAAGGAAGAGTGCACCTTCGGCCATTTGTCTATGGTTTGAAAGACGACCCCAAGAATTATGGATCATACGTCGAGGACTTTCAGCAGGTTTGCCGGCTCAGACTGTTCGTTGCCGGGTCGCCGTACAAACTCGCGGGCATTCTTAGAGGAAGCGCGCATCTTTTCGGAGCCGACGCGCCCGCGCGAGTGTTTTTGCTGGGCTCCGATGGTTATGGCCGGGATCAATTTTCGCGATTGCTTTACGGCGGGCAAATTTCGCTGGTGGCAGGCTGGATTGCAGCGGGGTTCTCGATTTTGTTCGGCGGCATCATTGGCAGTTTGGCGGGCTTCTACGGCGGCTGGCTCGACGACGTTCTGATGCGGGGCGGAGAGCTGTTTCTGGCGCTGCCATGGCTTTATCTGCTTTTCGCGGTGCGGGCGGCACTGCCGTTGCAGGTCGCGCAGTGGCAGGTCTTCCTCCTGTTGATCGTGGTGATTGGTCTGATCGGATGGGCGCGTCCCGCACGGCTGATTCGAGGAATTGTGTTGAGCGCGAAAGAGCGCAATTTCGTTACGGCCGCGCGAGCCTTTGGCGCATCGGACACCTATCTCCTGCGCAAGCATATTCTTCCGCAGGCATATGGCGTTATGCTGACGCAAATGACGCTCCTCGTGCCGCAATACATTCTTGCCGAAGTGACGCTCACTTTTCTCGGCTTGGGCGTGAGCGAGCCGATGGCAAGCTGGGGCAGTTTGCTGTCATCCTTGCAGCAATACTATGTTCTGGCCTCGTATTGGTGGATGTTTCTGCCGGCCTTGCTGTTAATCCCTGTATTTCTCTGCTATTACGCGGCGGCCGATGCTCTGCAGGAACGCGTCAAGTCCGTTGCGCTGTAAAAGCTGACAAATCTCTGCTAAGAATTCGGATATGCACAGTGTTTGCATGCGCCGCGTCGTTGCCGTTTGCATGTTGGCTGCACTTGCGTTCGTGTTTGCAATCGAACGAGCACATGGCGTTCAGGCGAAAGAAGAATTGATGGTGACGAGCAGTGCGTTGGGAAAGCCCGGCGGAACAATTACTGTTGCCGTGCGTTCAGACCCTAAGACCCTGAATCCCGTTCTTGCTGTCGATGAGTCCACGCGAGAGATCATCGATTGCATGAATTCGGACTTGATCCACATCAATCGGGAAACGCAGAAAACCGAGCCGGCCCTGGCCAAGTCGTGGACCGTCTCGCGCGATGGAAAGACTTTCACTCTTCAACTACGGCGCGGCCTGAGGTTTTCGGATGGGCAACCGTTCACAGCAGACGATGTGGTCTTCAGTTTCGAGCTTTACTTGGATGAAAAAATCCATTCTCCACAGCGGGACTTGCTCATTGTCGGTGGCAAGCCGATTTCCGTAAGAAAGCTCGATGATTACACGGTGCAATTTCAGTTGACCGAGCCCTATGCCGCAGCGGAACGAATTTTCGACGGATTGGCGATTCTGCCGAAACACGTTCTCGAAAGCGCCTACAAAAATGGAACATTCTCCAAATTATGGGGAGTGTCAGCGCCGCCGAACGAGTTCGCCGGGCTCGGGCCATTTCGCCTGAAGGAATATGTGCCCGGCCAGCGCATCGTTCTCGAACGGAATCCTTACTACTGGAAAGAAGATCGCGCCGGGCACCGGTTACCATATATCGGTCAACTCGTGTTTCTTTTTGTTCCCAGCGAGGATGCTCAGGTGATTCGTTTTCAGGCTGGGGATACGGATTTGTTGAGTCGGTTCGGCGCCGAGGATTTTGCGGTGTTGCAACGGGAACAAGCCGCGAAAGGATATGCGCTTCAGGATTTGGGCCCGGGACTCGAATACAGCTTTCTCTTCTTCAATCTCAACAATCTGGACGGGAAGAATTTGCCAGCGATCGCGCAGAAGCAATCGTGGTTTCGAGACGTGCGTTTCCGTCAAGCTGTCTCAGCCGCGATTGACCGCGATGGAATTGTGCGCCTTGTGTACAACGGCCGCGCAACGCCGCTCTGGAGCCAAGTGACTCCAGGAAACAAGCTTTGGGTGGATTCGTCGCTAGCGGACCCGCCCCAGTCGGTTGATCGTGCGCGCGAACTGCTGCGAAGCGCAGGGTTCTCGTGGAGCAACAGCGGCAACTTGGTTGATGCGCGCGGCCAGCCAATTGAGTTTTCCATCTTGACGAGCTCGTCGAACGCGGAGCGCTCGAAAATGGCGACGCTCATACAGGACGACCTCACGAGATTGGGAATGAACGTGCACGTCGTGTCTTTGGATTTCAGCGCGATGGTGGACAGGCTGCTCAATAGCTTCGACTACGAGGCGGCGGTAATGGGCTTGGCGAGCGGCGACGCCGATCCCGAATCAGAGATGAATGTGTGGTTGTCGAGCGGCGGCACGCATTTATGGAATTTGACCGAGTCGAAACCAGCGACGCCATGGGAAGCCGAGATAGATCAACTGATGAACGAGCAGCAGGTCACGTTGAATTACGCCCGGCGGAGGCAGCTTTACGATCAAGTGCAGCGGATTGTCGCGCAAGAGCTGCCGTTGATTTGCCTGGCAAGCCCGCATGTTTTGGTCGGCGCGAAAAATTGCGTCGGGAACTTTCATCCGGCGATCCTCGAACCGTACGTGCTGTCGAATGTGGATGAGCTTTATGTCCATTAGATCGCAGGGATGAAGGCGAGACGTGCCGCGAACATCTTCAGTGATGCTGAAGAGCCGTCCTGCATGGGCCGATCCACAGCTCGTCAAAGAATGTCTTCGCGGCAACGAGGAGGCATGGGCTGCGCTCATCGACAAATACAAGAAGCTCATCTTTTCGATTCCCATCAAGTACGGTTTATCAGCGGATGATGCGACGGAAATTTTTCAGGCGGTTTGTGTCGAGCTTTTGTCGGAGCTTCCGAAGCTTCGGCAGCCGAAGGCCTTGCCGAAGTGGATCATGCAAGTAGCTG
>Ga0126373_10000504_pt1 | contig 25833 bp, 20 predicted proteins | sample PanSoiMetPlot_11_FD_92545 | JGI IMG/M metagenome (GOLD analysis project Ga0126373, IMG submission 92545) | Tropical forest soil microbial communities from Panama - MetaG Plot_11 | ecosystem: Environmental > Terrestrial > Soil > Tropical forest > Bulk soil | place: Panama | collected 2016-02-17 | reverse complement strand
CTGGTACTTTTGACAGGTACGACAACGCGCATGGCAACCTATTCTTTAGCAACCGAACCTCAGTAGGGGTTCGGCTCGAGGCGCCTCTTCCCCGAGGCACACCGGGCAACGTCAATCATTCCACCTCGAGCCGGACCCCTCGAAGCTGTTCACTCCCGTTAGTGTCACGCTGTTGAAAATGCTCGGCCTGATCAAGGAAATTGCCCGATGCGTTGCTCTCGCTAAGTCAAGTGCATTCAGGCGGAAGTCACTAATGCCATGCGGAGCTGTCAGTTTTGCCAGTTTCGCAGTTACACCCTCGTCTGTATGGTCAGCAACAGCTGGTCACAGTTAGTCGTTCCCTTGCAGGAGGTGGTCCAATGAGGCATCGAGTGTTAAGCACATTTTGCGGCATCCTGGTCGGGGCATTTCTGCTCAACGGAGCCGCCTTTGCACAAAGCAGCAAGCCAGGGAGGCTGAGGATAAAGGTCTCCCCCAAGGAAGCGTATACATTCATCGACGGCAAGGCGATTGGTCCGGGCAATCGGACCATCCGGCTCGACGTTGGAACGCACCATCTGATTGTGGCCAACTATGGCTACAAATTCGCTGAACAGGACGTTTCCATCGATCCGGAGCATACTCTGCCGCTGGACATAAAACTGGAACCTGTCGGCGCCGAAGTACCGGGCCCGCGGGGACGCATCCAGATTGAAGTAGGGATGAGACGTGCGGGCGATGCGGCCGTTCTGCTGAACGGGAACAAACCGCAGTACTTTGTGGGGCACGTTGACGAGTTCAATAACAACATAGTCAGGCATCAGGAGTTGATCGTGCCGCCCGGTAGGCATGAGGTGTACGTAACCAGGTTTGGCAAGGAGCTGTGGTCCGGTGTGGTCACGGTAGGGGCCGACCAGCGGGTGATCGTCGACATTTCGAACGGGAGGCAGGTCACCAAAGATTGGCCGCGTGGAACCAAGGAGCTCACGGGTGGTGTACAACGCTTTAGGGCGGGAACTGCCAGTGCCACGATTGCCGTCGCCCCGGTTAGCGGAACAGTTTCGGCCAATCCACAAAATATCAACTGCAACCAAAATACCCAGCTGGCGTGGAATTCCAGCGAAACGGTCGAGGCCGACATGAGCGGTTTGAGCCCGGTCCCGACGACCGGCGAAAGAACCGTTTCGCCCCGACAAACCACCGTGTACGAACTTACGGCTACCGGTCCGGGGGGAGTAACCAAACCGAGCACCACGGTCAATGTAAATACCGCGGTCGAGTCGTCCCTGAGCGCCTCACCGACGGAAGTGAATTACCGCCGTATCGGCGACAAGGTCGTTCAACCGGCCAACACAACGCTGAACTGGTCCTCAACGAATGCCGACGCAGCTTCTCTCGGTTCGCTCGGATCGGTCGACACTAACGGCAGCAAGTCCGTAACCCTGACCCCAACTCAATCAGGCAATGGCCCTGTAGATGAAGAAGTCAAATACACCCTGAACGCGACAAACGTGTGTGGCGGCTCCGACAGTAAGACGGCCTCGGTACGCTTGAAGGGTTCCATCGAACCAGTTCCTGCGGTCCTGCTCAACAGCGTCTTCTTTCCAACCGACTACCCCACAAGACAATTCCCGGCACTCGGACTTGTACGCAGTCAGCAGGAGACGCTCACCAGCCTTGCCGATGGATTCAAAAAATATCTCGAGTACGACCCCGACGCGAAACTCGCGCTCAGCGCCTATGCGGATGAGCGCGGGCCGGGCAAACACAACCAAACCTTGTCTGACCGTCGTGTTGAGCGTGTCAAAGATTTCCTGGTTTCCCAGGGCATCGCCGCGGAAAAGATAGACACAGCGGCACACGGCGACACGAGCCAGCTCAACAAAGCAACCGTGATTGAGTTGCAGACTAAGAATCCCAATCAGCCTCCGGAAACACGCGTGAAAAACTTCAAAGCGACTTGGCTTGCCTACAATCGTCGCGTGGACATTATCTTGCTCCCCACGAACGCGGCATCCGAGCGGTTCTTTCCCAATAACGCTGCAGACTCACAGATTATTTGGCAGAGGCCCAAACCCTCGCGCAGTGTGGTGGAGAAAAACAACTAGGGCTACAAAAGAGACAGTTTGTTCCTCGGCTCATCCAGTGGCCTAGCCCGCACGGCCCGCCCCGCAAATGCAAAGGGGCGGGCCGTGCTATTGAAGTACGGTCTGAAGTTCCGCGATGAGCCTTCCACCCATGAACCGACCGGGCCTTTGTTATTGCGCCGCTTCCTATTTCGAGCCCGGCGCTGGGAGCCGTAGGCCTGCTCACACCGGCAGCCGGGCGATCGCCCTGGGTGGCGAGCTGTACCTTAAGCAGAACACCTATCGCACCACCGCAGTCTACGCTCGAGGGAATCTGAGCTACGATTTGTACGGACTCGGCTCCGGGGATGCGCAGCAAAAAATGCTTCTTAAACAAACGGGTCGCCTGGTCTTCGGGGAGGTCCTGCGCCGCACGGGGGTGGAAATTCTTCCTGGGCGCTAGATTTCTTTGGGGAAGCTCGCTCAATCACCGTTGACCGCCCTGGGCTTCCGGGTAGATCGCGACACGCGCCCCAGCCGTTTTTATCCGACCGCCGGGACCATCCTGGATTTCACTGCGGACTTCTTCTCTGAGGGCTTGGGAAGCAAATACTCATTCGAGAGCTACAAGCTTACCTTCAACAAATACTGGAGCTTGACGCAAAACCAGGTGCTTGCATCCGGCTCGTTTTCGCCTGCTTTACCCGGGGGCCAGCCTCCCTTCTACGGCAACTGCATTTACGGCACAAATAGCCAATTACGCGGATACACCGCAGGTCGCTATCTCGATCGGTACATGTTTGGTACGCAATTGGAATATCGGCTGGCCTTGGCCCAAGAGGTTTGGGCTTGCGGGCTTTGGCGGCTTGGGAGAGGTAGTACCCGGGGGCAATCAGCCGTTGAGGACGAAGAACTTCCTCCCGAGCGGCGGCGGTGGCGTTAGGTTTGCACTAAGCAGCAGGTATCACGTAAACCTGCGCGTTGACTTCGCGCAAGGCAAGGACAGTCATACCTGGAGCCTGGGCGTCGGTGAGGCATTCTGAGATCTCAAGCTTTTATCACTTCCTTATAAACTGCCTGTCAATTTTGACAGGCGCAACCATTCTTCCATGCGCTAAAACTTGCCCTTGTAAGCATTTCCATCGCCCCGGATCTCGTACAAAAGACAGTTAGGAGGAGTACGCAACATGAGAAAAATGATTGTGCTGCTATTGGCATTCCTGGTGCTCGGGTTCGCGGCCACAGCCTCGGCGCAGACGGAAACCGGCCAGATTAGCGGCACGGTTCTCGATCAGCAAAACAACGCGGTGCCGAACGCGAAAATCACGATTCGCAATGTGGGTACCGGGGCCTTGCGCGAAACGGCGTCTAATGATCACGGCGCCTTCATTGTCACCAACCTGCTTCCCGCAAAGTACGCCGTCATGATCGAGGCGCAAGGATTCGCCAAACTTGAACAACAAGTCGACCTACCGCCCGGCGGTAGGGTTGCGCTGGATCTGAAACTCCAGGTCGGAAAGGTGAGCGAGACCGTGGAAGTCTCAGCGACATCGGTAGCCATCAACACCGAGAACCAGACGGTTGGCCAGTTGATTACCTCGAATGACATTAGCAACCTGCCGCTTCTGACCCGCAACCCCTATGACCTCGTCGGCGGGGCAGCCAACGTCTCGAGCGCTACCGATGCGGGACTCACCAATCGCGGCGCGGGATATAACATCAATGGCTTGCGAGCCGCCGGCACGAACATCCTGCTGGACGGCGCTGCAAACAACGACGAATTCACCGCATCGGTTGGCCAAACGGTTCCACTGGATTCCGTGCAGGAAATCAACGTTCTGACGAACAATTTCACTGCCGAATACGGCCGCGCCTCCGCGGGGGTCGTCAACGTGACCACCAAGTCCGGTACGAATGACTTCCACGGCACTGCCTACGAATTTGGCCGCTACGCGGCATTGGCGGCCAATACCTTCGACAATAACGCCAGAGGAATTGCCAAGCCCGGTTTTACACGGAACCAGTTTGGGTATTCCATCGGCGGTCCCATCAAGAAAGGTAAGTTGTTCTTCTTCCAGAGTACCGAATGGCTTCGCGTCAGGAGTTCGGCAACACAAATCATCAATGTTCCTACGCCGCAGCTCATTGCTGCCGCAAATTCGAATACCCAACAGTTCTTTAGCACGTTCGGAACACTGCGGTCGAATTTCGTTCAGCTCAAGACCTACACTCGCGACCAGTTGACGGCTATCGGGGTCACGGCTTGCCCGCCTGCACCCAGCACGTGCGACACGCTGTTCCCGGTCGGCAGCACGACGCCCATGTTCGCTCAGGGCCAATACTCGGTCCCTGCGGATTCCGGCGCCGGTTCTCCGCAAAACACGTATTACGTCGTGGGTCGGGCGGATTGGAACATCAATTCAAGTACTCAATTGTACGGGCGCTACGCGCTCGAAAAGGGCAACCTTTTCACCGGCACCGTAACCAACAGCCCTTACGCCGGATATGATTCGGGGCAGTCGACCACCAACAATAGTTTCCTACTCTCGCTAATTCATACCTTCAACCCACAACTGACCAGCCAGTCGAAGATTGTTTTCAACCGACTGAATCTCCTTCAGCCGCTCGGTTCCAATCCCGTTGGTCCCACGCTATACATGAATGCCGTTTCGGCTCCCAAGATTGAGGGAAACCTCATTGGCATGCCGGGATATTCTCCCTTCACACCGGGCAATGCGATCCCCTTCGGTGGCCCACAAAACTTTGTCCAGGCTTACCAGGATCTCAGCTCGATCCATGGACGGCACACCTTCCGCTTCGGCGGCAACTACACCTACATCCGCGACAACCGGAGTTTTGGGGCCTACGAGGAAGCTGTCGAATCCCTCAGCACTACGAATTTCGGCGCCAGCATCGAAAACTTCCTGGACGGAGTACTCGGGCAGTTCCAATCGGCCATCAATCCCCAGGGAAAATTCCCTTGTGGCGCAGCCGGCGCTGTTCCCAGCTGTACCGTGACGCTCCCGGTTGGCCCACCGGTCTTCGCTCGGAGCAACCGTTATCATGAATTCGGCACGTATTTCGAGGACTCCTGGAAAGCGACGAATCGCTTGACGTTCAATTTGGGAATGCGCTGGGACTACTTTGGCGTCCAGCATAACAAAAACCCCAACCTCGACTCGAACTACTACGATGCGCAAGCGGGCAACATTTTCACCAACATCCGCAACGGCAGCGTGGCTACAGTGCCCAACAGCCCGATTCATGGGCTATGGAAGAAAGACTGGAACAACTTTGGTCCGCGCGTGGGGGTAGCTTACGACGTTTTCGGCAATGGTAAGACAGCGCTACGCGGGGGGTGGGGCATCTCCTATGAGCGGAACTTCGGCAACGTGACGTTTAACGTCATCCAAAACCCGCCAGCGTACGCAGTCATCTCGATTCTGCCCAATGATGTCGGTGGCACGATTCCCATCACTACCGACAACGCGGGCCCCTTGGGAGGTTCCACCGGCTCAAAGGCCCTTCCCCGAGTCAGCTTGCGAAACGTGAACTCCAGTATCGAAACGGCCTACGCGCATCTCTGGAGTGCCGTGCTCGAGCACCAAGTGACGCGCAATTTCATAATGGCTATTGAATACAACGGGTCCAAGGGCGTCGATCTTTACTCGATTGAAAACCCCAATCGACCTGGCTCCGGCAACGTCTACCTGTCAGATCAATGCACGGCAGTGTCCAAGGTCAGCCCCAACAACGGTCAAACCTATACGATTCCCGCTTACCCGTGCTTCAATTCTGTAACGTTTAGCGATGGTTCGGCGAATGGCTTCGTCGTTTCGAAGAACCAGCTCACACGGTTGCAGAACTTTCAATACAGCAATATCAATCGCCGCGGCGACAACGGTTTCTCTCACTATAACAGCGTGGCCGCGCGCGTGGAGCTGACCAATCTCGGCAACACCGGGCTCAGCCTACATTCAAGCTATACCTATGCCCACGCTATCGACAATCTCAGCACCACCTTTAGCGAGTCCAACAACAACGCTAATCTCGGACTCCTGGATCCTTTCAATCCTCCGCTTGACAAAGGCAACGCCGATTTCGACCTGCGTAGTCGCTTTGTATTCTCCGGCACCTGGGACATTCCTTTCGCGCGGAACATGTCTGGGGCGTCCAAGCGAGCCTTCGACGGATGGACCGTCGCCCCCATCGTCACGATCCGCACTGGCTTCCCATTTACCATGTTCGATTGTACGAACGCGTTCACCGTTTGTCCGAGGGCCTTCCAGACCACCACGCTCGGGAGGGCTGGCTCGGCAACGGTGGACCCCAGCGGAGCAGCGAATCTTTTCGACTACTTTGTCTTTCCTGCTAGCAGCTTTAACAGCAGCTACATAAACCCCATCGCCGGTATCTCGGACTTCGGTACATTCCCGGGAAATATGTTGACCCGTGGCTATTTCTATGGCCCTGGCGCATATACCGTTGACCTCGGCGTGTACAAGACGACGAAAATCACCGAGCGCGTTAGTCTCCAGCTTCGCGGTGAATTTTTCAATATGCCGAACCACTCCAATACGTGGATCACCCTCAGCGATAATGACATCTCATCGATAACCGGTGGGTGCCCAGGAAATGCCACTCAACAATGCTCGGTGGTCCACGCTCAAAAAGGCGTGCCTCCGGTAAACGCGGATGAGCGAAGAAACGTTCAATTGGCCCTCAAGCTAATCTTCTAGTACGAATCGGATTAGCCCCACTCCGCCGGGAGGCCGCGAGGCTTCCCGGCGTTTTTTTTTGCCTAAATGACCTTGGCGCCGCTCGGCAGGTTTTGCTAGAATCCGCCAAACGTAGCGGAGGCCGCCTTGCGGCCATATCGCAAATTCAAGCACAATTTCTTCCGGTATCGCCAGGTCTCGAATATCGCAATCTTATGGATGTTCGTTTGCCCGCTTGGCTTTGCCCAGTCCACTGCCGCCCCCGCATCGGAACACATGGGGAAGGTCGTGGTCCGCGTTCGTGATCGCGTCAACGAAGAGCTGCTCCCGCAAGCGCTAGTACAACTCATCCATTTTCCTGACGGGATCGTCGGCGAGCAATTCACCGGTTCAGACGGCAGCGTACAATTCTCGGGGCTTTCCGCGGGTGCCTTTACTGTCCGAGCCTCCCGCCAGGGTTACGAGCCGGGCGATGCTCACGTTGACCTCGGCAACGGCGATCGTACGCTGCAAAATGTGGACATTTTGCTTACGCCTCGGGAGCAGCAGCAAAACTCCCCTCCTAGTGGGATCGTCGCTGCCGGTGCTTTGAAAATTCCAGGCAATGCCCGAAAGGAGTTCGCACAAGGTAGCCGGCTTCTGAACGAGAAGAAAGATCTGGTTCGCAGCATTGCCGCATTTCGACGGGCCATTGAACTGTATCCCGGCTATGCCGAAGCCTATTTTCTCTTGGGCTCGGCACAGTTGCAGACAAAGGCCGCTGCTGCCGCAGAAGCTTCCCTGCGAAAGGCCATCGCACTGGATGCGCACATGACGGCTGCCTATTATCCATTGGCGGTATTGCTGTTCGGGGAGGGGCGCTACTCGGAAGAAAGGGAGCTTCTTCTTGAAGCGCAAAAACTGGATTCGACCGACTGGCGCTGGCCTTTCGAACTGGCCCGATGTCACGCCCAGCAAGGTCAGTGGGACACCGCTTTGAGCTATGGCCTGACGGCCAGCGAAAGCACCAACGTCCCTCCCAGGGTTCACCTGCTGCTGGCCGATATCTATGCAAATTCTAATAAACCCCGTGAAGCGATCGCGGAACTCGAACTGTTCGCTAAGCTTGATCCAAACAGTGCCTATATGGACCGCCTGCGTGAAGTGCTTCCCATTCTCCGCCAGCGCTCGGCGGCCTCGACTTTGCCTTCCTCTGAACCTCGTTAACAAAGTCTAACCGCCGGAAGTAATCGAATACCGTGGACCCTCGAATGTCCGTAACCGCGTACCTGTCAATTCTGACAGGCGCTCGATTCTTGTCCCCAGGGTACAACCTGCTCTCGCCCGACCCTCATAGCCCGAAGGGTACAACTCGGAGCCCCGTCAACAGGAGAACCAGATGCTGCCAGTCCAAGGAGAATCCTTTCTCTCGCGAATTCATAGCCAAGCGGCCGCCGCCTTGTTCGCTCTCTTCCTGGTGGTTCTGTTTACGAACCTGGCTTCCGCGCAAGAACATGACATGAGCAGCATGCCAGGAATGAATATGAATGCGCCCGCGGCCCCTGAAGACCCGGCGCAAGCGGCCAAGCATCTGGCCGACAAACAAGAAAGTGAGTTCAATCATCGCCTGGCTGGATTTTTTGTTGTCGTGGCAGGGATTTTCATCTTCTCGGAGAGCTATCTCGGGAAACGCTGGTCACTAGTGCGCTATGTCTGGCCGGTGTGCTTCCTCGCTGCAGGCCTCTTTCTTCTGGTCTTTAGTGACACGGAGATTTGGCCCTTCGGTCCGCAAACTCCGTGGTATGCGTTGACCCACAACCCGGAGGATCTGCAGCACAAAATCTTTTCGATCATCCTTCTGGCAATTGGCTACGTTGAGCTGCAAAGAGCCCGAGGCCGATTGCGAGCGCCGTGGGCAACCTGGTTCTTCCCCGTGGCGGGAGTCACGGGCGCCATCTTGTTGCTGTTTCACGTTCATGGCGGGGACATGCACTCACCTCATGCTATGGAAACCATGGAACACATCCAGAAGCAGCATCGCTGGTTCGCCACAACCGGGTTGGGAGTTGCATTAACAAATGGACTGGCCGGAACGCCTCAGAAGTGGCAACAACTCTTCAAGAAGACCTGGCCTGTACTCTTGGTCGTCCTTGGTGTCCTGCTGACGCAATACACGGAATAGCCTCCTTCGGACGGCGCCCGTGTTGCCGAGCCAGCCTCCTCGAACCGCACAACCATCGGCAGTTTCGCGGCGGTTTTTAAGGATAACCAATGATCGTGCCTACAAATCTGCGCAAACCCGCACCGCCTGTTTCCTTGCACCTTCGATTTCCCGGAATCAGAATGCGTGCCCTCTCTCTTACATTGACCGTTCTCACTTTGGTTGCCTCCCCGTTGTCGGCGGGCACGAAAATTGTTCACCGTTGGATCCTCACTGACCACCCCATGCCGCAGCTCAGGAAAATTCTGGTCATCGCGGTTGTAGAGAACTATCTCATACGGCAGCATTTTGAGGATGAGATGGAAAAGCTCTTCGCCAAATCGGGTGTGCAGGGCATAAGGAGCCACATGGTTCTTCCGCCGCGAAATGAGTTGATGGAAGGAGAGCTCAAACAACGAATCAAGGAAGCCGAGTACGACGCCGTTCTGGTAATTCGTCCCAAGGCTTTCCGCAAAGAAACCCAGGAAGTCGGCACTAAATCCGTCTATATGCCCCCGCCGTTCTACCAAAATCTTTGGCCCTATTGGGACATGGCCTTCAAGCAGTACTCCGCGAAAGGTTCTTATCTCAAGGAGAACACCATTGTCAGCGCGGAGTTTAATCTTTACAGCACCAAGGATGAAACCCTTCTCTGGAGCGGAGAGACAGACACCGTTTATTCCAAGAACTTTGAGAAATTGGGCAAGGAGTACGCCAGCGCACTCGTCAAACAGCTGAAAAAAGACAAGGTAATCTAGAAGAGTGAATAGCTCGGACTGCTACTGACGGCGTTAGGCGAGCCCCGGGCCGACGCTGGTTCCGTTGGTCAGAGAAACCGGAGAGAAGGTTCGACTCACCAAAGAAGACTAGCAGGTCAACCAGCACAAAAATTCCAAGCAAGCATTGCAACCCATGGGGAGAAGTAGGGGGCGTCTCATGGGGGTGTTGTCTGGTTCGGTTCGGAGAGAGGTCGCCCCCTTTGTCTCTAACAGTAAGCCGCTCGACGCAATCCGCAGAACTGTCAAAACAAACAGGTCACCATTCATCGACCGGCGCCCAAAAGCCCCGAGGCAGGATGTCGATCTTCTAGAGCCAGTCTTCAAGTACGGTAACCATTTCATTTGCAAAGAAGGATTGGTCTTTGGTTAGCTCCGAGAAAGCCCGAGCACCCTGCTAGTTTTGACAGTTCCGCGTCTCGAACCGCATCCCTAGCATGAGAGTCCGTGGGCGGCCCACCGGCTAGGTGGCATCTCGCGTTTTGCCAGCTTCGGCATAACAAGACTTCTGAGATGAGGACGAATGTGTTCCCCGGAGTATTTGCCATGCGAAACCCGCTAAGTTCAGCCGCTGTGCTTGGTTTTTCCGCGATCGTGTCATTCGGTTGCGGAAAGATGGGGCCGCCTCCGGCAGGCCCCCCCGCCGTTGAGGTCGCCGAGGTGGTGCAGAAGGATGTACCCATCACCAAAGAGTGGGTGGCCACGCTCGATGGCTTCGTGAACGCTCAGATTCGGGCCCAGGTATCTGGCCTACTGCTCAAGCAAAGCTACGTGAACGGCTCGTATGTCAAGGAGGGAATGCCGCTCTTTCAGATCGACCCAAGACCGTTCCAGGCTGCGTTGGACCAGGCCACCGGAAAACTCGAACAGGCCAAAGCGGATCTTCAGCGCGCCCAGGCGCAGCTCGGCAAAACAGAGTTGGACGTTACTCGCTACACGCCTCTCGCCAAGGAGAGCGCCATTAGCCAGCAGGAATTGGACGATGCGATTCAGGCTAATCTTGCCGCGAAGGCCCAGGTCGAACAAGAGAAAGCAGCTATCGAGTCGGCCCGGGCCGCGGTGGAGTCCGCCAAATTGAATCTTGGTTTCACGCGAATTGTCTCGCCCATTAACGGAGTTGCCGCCATCTCCACCGCCCAGGTCGGCGATTTGGTTGGTCCCCAGAGCCCGGCCCTCACAACGGTGTCCACGGTGGATCCGATCCTTGCCAGCATCACACCCAGCGAGCAGGAGTATCTTACGACCGTAAGATATGCGACGCAGCAAGGCATGACCGAAAATGCGGTTCTGCACAAACTGGAGTGGCAGCTCAAACTCTCAGACGGCACCACCTTCGCGCATACAGGTCAATTCTATGCCATTGACCGCCAGGTAGACATTAGAACCGGGGCGATCCTCGTAAGGATCCAATTCCCAAATCCCGGCAACATGCTTCGCCCGGGAGGCTTCGGCAGCGTCAGCACCGTCACTAGGATTCAGCACAATGCTTTGCTCGTGCCACAACGTGCCGTAAAGGAACTGCAGGGCGGATACCTTGTCGCCGTAGTCGATCACGAGAACAAGGCCAGCCTTCGTCCGGTCAAAATGGGGCAAAAGGTCGGATCCTGGTGGATTGTGAGTGAAGGCCTAAAACCTGGAGAAAGAGTTGTGGCAGAAGGCGTCCAGGATGTACGAGAAGGCGCGGTGGTCGCTCCAAAGCCCTTCGCAGAATCCTCCTCCGTCGCTCAGAAGGTTGCCGGAGGCAACGGCACGTAGTTATCCGTAGCCATGGCTAAATTCTTCATCAACCATCCCGTCATGTCTATGGTGATCTCGATCGTCATGGTGATTGTTGGTGCGCTCGCCATGTTGAGTTCGCCCACGGCTTTATTCCCCGACATCGCCGATCCTCAGATCCAAGTCAAAGCCACCTACCCCGGGGCAGATGCCCTCACCCTGGACCAATCGGTCGCCACACCCATCGAGCAACAGATGAGCGGCGTGGACAACATGGAATACATGTACTCCCTCAACCCCAACAATGGCGGAACAAACTTGACGGTAGACTTCAACATCAAGACCGATCCAAACACCGACCTGATTCTCACCCAGATGCGCCAATCGCAGGCGGCCAGCCAGCTACCGGCAGAAGTCAACGCGCAAGGCGTCATCGTGCAAAAGTCCACCATGGCTCCGCTCATGCTCTTTGATCTCTACTCCCCCAACGGAAAATTTGATGCGCAGTTCCTGGCCAACTACGCGTACATCAACCTGCTCAGCCCGCTCACCCGCTCCTATGGCATTGCGAGCGTCACGATTTTTGGGGCCGGCCAATATGCCATGCGCTTCTGGGTGGACCCAGACCGACTGGCTAAGTTGCAGATCACCGTCCCCGAAATCATCAGCGCCATTAAAGCGCAGAACACCGTCAATCCGGCCGGGCAGATCGGTGGGGAGCCAGTCCCCAAGGGGCAGGAACTCACTTTCGCGGTCATTGCCCAGGGCCGCTTAATCACCGCGGACGAATTCGGTCAGATTGTTGTGCGGGCTAACCCGGATGGTTCTATCGTCCGATTGAAAGATGTGGCTCGGGTGGACCTCGGTACGCAGGTTTACAACCTTCAGGGGCGCTTGGACGGCAATCCGTCCGCGGTCGTAGCAATCTACCAGCTCCCTGGATCGAACGCCATTAAGGCTGCGCAAGGTGCCAGGGCGCTAATGGCCGAGGCAAAAAAGAGTTTTCCGCCGGGCTTGGACTATGCCACCGCACTTGACACCACTCTGCCGGTCACCGAGGGCATCCGCGAGATCGTGAAAACACTTGTTGAGGCCCTTATTCTCGTCATCATTGTTGTCTACATATTCCTGCAGGGCTGGCGCGCCACGCTCATACCTTTGTTGGCAGTCCCGGTATCGCTCATCGGCACGTTTATGCTCTTTCCTCTTCTTGGATTTTCCATCAATACCCTTTCGCTTTTCGGTTTGGTTCTCGCGATTGGACTCGTGGTGGACGACGCCATTGTTGTCGTTGAAGCAATCGAACATCACATCGAGCATGGCCTATCGCCCAAGGACGCTGCCTTCAAGGCCATGGAAGAGGTTTCCGGCCCCGTTGTAGGCATCGCCGTTGTTCTTTCCGCGGTGTTCATCCCCACAGCCTTCATCCCTGGTATCACCGGCCGCCTTTATCAACAGTTTGCCGTCACCATCGCCGTGTCCGTGATCATCTCGGCCTTTAACGCCCTTACGCTGAGCCCTGCCTTGGGTGCTCTATTACTCCGGCCGAAGAAAGAGTCCCGAGGACTGCTGGGAAAATTCTTTGCGTGGTTTAACAAATGGTTTGCTCGCGCGACGGATGGCTACGTCAGTTGGTGCAGCGTTCTCATCCGCAAGGCCGGATTCACCGTGGCGCTCCTGCTGGTCTTCGCAGTCTTGGCTGGATTCTTTGGGAGCAAGTTGCCGAAGAGCTTCCTGCCGGAAGAAGACCAGGGTTATCTGTTTGGCGCGTTGCAACTTCCCGACGCTTCTTCCCAGCAACGCACCAGCGCCGCCGCAAAGCTGGTTGAAGACATCATGGGCCAAACTCCGGGGGTTAAACACGTCACGACCGTTGTTGGCTACAACATGCTAAGCGGCGTGCAGAACACCTACAGCAGTTTCTTCTGGGTAACGCTGAAAGCATGGAAAGAACGTAAGGCACCTGAAGAACAGTATTGGCCGATTAAGATTCGCTTGAATCAGACTCTTAAAGAGGTTGCTCAAGGGACCACGCTTGCTTTCCCCCCTCCCGCCATTCCAGGAATTGGCGCCTCCGGCGGTGCAACCTTTATTCTCGAGGACCGATCTGCAGGGGGCCTCGAATTTCTCAGAGCGAACCAAAAAAAGTTTATGTCCGCCGCAGAGAAACGCCCCGAGTTCAGCTTCCTATTTACGACCGCTTTACCCGACGTTCCACAGTTGTACGTCAAGGTTGATCGTGACCAAGTCATGAGGCAAGGCGTAGCGCTCAGCGACGTTTACCAGACGCTGCAAGCTTTCATGGGCGGTGCTTTTGTCAATTTCTTCAACCGCTTCGGACGCACCTGGCAGGTTTATGTTCAGGCTGAGGGTGACTTTCGGACACGGGCGGAAAACGTGGGCCGCTTTTACGTGCACAACAACACCGGCCAGATGGTCCCCCTATCGGCGGTCACTTCTATCGCACCGCAACTCGGCCCTGAATTCACCATGCACTACAACATGTATCCCTGTGTCCAGATCAATGGAATCGCCAAGCCCGGATACAGTTCTGACCAGGGCATGAAAGCCCTTGAAGAGGTCTTTGCGGAAACCATGCCGCCCGGAATGGGTTTCGACTACATGGGAATGTCCTTCCAGGAACAGAAAGCCAAGCAGGGTGTACCTCCCGCGGTGATCTTTGGATTCTCGGTCCTTTTTGTCTTCCTTGTTTTGGCTGCCCTGTACGAGAGCTGGACGCTGCCGTTCAGCGTGCTCTTGAGCACACCCGTGGCGGTATTCGGTGCCTTTTGCGTCCTGTTCCTGCGTCGGATCATCGGCCTGGCAGTATTTCACGAATACATGAACTTGGGCTTAGAGGACAACGTCTACGCTCAAATCGGGCTGGTCATGCTGATTGGCCTCGCCGCAAAGAACGCCATTCTTATTGTCGAATTCGCCAAACTCGAATTCGAAAAAGGCAAGCCGCTCGTGGACGCGGCGCTGGAGGGCGCCAAGTTGCGCTTGCGTCCTATTCTAATGACCTCATTCGCGTTTATCCTGGGCTGCGTGCCGCTGTGGAGAGCAAGCGGTTCCGGTGCGGTATCCCGTCAAGTTCTGGGTACCGCCGTCATAGGTGGAATGACGGCATCAAGCGCCATCGCCATTTTTTTCATTCCCGCGTTGTTCTATCTTGTTGAAAAACTGAGCGGAGCGAAGCACGAGAAAGTAGAAGTGCCATTGCCAGCTACGGGTCAGGCGCGTGCGGCAACCGCCGGCGATGACTGACTCCAAAATCAGTCAAGAGACGCTGTGGAACGATGACAAACACCATCCCAACCGAAGAAGAAACCGGCCAATACCGGCCCTCCTCGGCGTCGCTCACCGGCGGAGTTGAGGACGCGAGACGCAAATCTACAAGCTCCACTTCCCTTTTGCTCCTGCTTCTCTCCCTCCTATCTCTGCCGCCCGGCTGCGCGGTTGGCCCAAATTATCAGCGCCCAAAGGTCAATGTTCCTACCGAGTACCGCAGCGCGGAAGGGGCGGCTAAGCAAGCTTCCATTGCCGACCTACCCTGGTGGGAGGTTTTCAAGGACGACCGGCTAAAGAATCTTGTCCAAACCGCGCTAGTCAACAATTACGACCTGCGAATCGCGGTGACGCGCATTGAACAAGCGCGCCAGCTTGCCGCGCAGGCACGGGCTCAATACTTCCCATTCGTCAATTACTCGACAACCGGCAGCGATGGCAAGAATGAGTTCGCAGGCAGTGTTGTTCCGAACGGCGGAGGCCAGGTGCGGGGGACATTTGTGGCGGTGGCAACGGCTGCTTGGGAGGCCGATGTTTGGGGACGGATCCGCCGCGAAAATGAAGCCGCTCGTGCCCAGTATCTGGCCACGGAAGAAGCCCGCCGGGGTGTGATGCTCTCTCTGGTAAGCGACGTCGCGCAAGCCTATTTCGAGCTTCTGGAGCTGGACCTCGAGCTTGACATCGCCCGGAACACAACGGCTTCCTTCACGGAATCGCTCAAGCTGTTTACCGAGCGACTGGAAGGAGGAGTTTCGTCCAAGTTGGACACCTCGCGGGCCGCCGGGGCCCTGGCTACGGCAGCGGCAAGTATCCCGGAACTGGAGCGGCAGATTGCGATCAAGGAAAATCAGATCAGCGTGCTGCTGGGCAACAACCCGAGTCCCGTACCACACACCGCCAAGCTTCTCGACCAGGTTGTGCCGCCGGATGTTCCCGCCGGCTTGCCTTCAGCATTGCTTGAACGCCGTCCAGACATTTTGACGGCTGAGCAACAATTGCGCTCCGCCAACGCCCAGGTCGGCGTCGCCACGGCGAACTTCTTCCCGCGAGTTGATCTTACTTCCCTGTTTGGCCGCGCGAGCTCTCCGCTGTCTTTGCTATCATCCGGCCAATCAACCGTCTGGAGCATTGCAGGCAACGTTGCCGGCCCCATCTATCAAGGTGGGGCCCTTAGAGCGCAGAAGCGCCAAAGCGTAGCATTCTGGGAGCAAACGAAACTTCAATACGAGCAAACCGCTCAAGTTGCTTTCCAGGATGTATCGGACGCCCTGGTTTCCCGCCAGAAATACGAAGCCGTTCGCGACGAACAGACGCGGGCTGTCGAGGCCTACCAGGAGTCGGTAAAAGTTTCTTTTCAGCGCTACGTGGCGGGCAAAGCGGCCTATTTTGAAGTGCTGGATGCCCAGCTACAGTTGTACCCGGCGCAAAATGCGCTGGCGCTTACGGAGCTGAACCGGCGAACGGTCATCGTCCAGCTTTACAAAGCTCTCGGCGGCGGGTGGAATCTGAAGGATCCGGAATGGGCCGGACCACCGTCCTAAGGCGGGGGAGACACCTAAACAGGCAACTTCCGGGCCGCTGCGAATACCCTGTTCCCCGCCCCATCCGCAAGGAAACAGCCGTTCATTGGATAGTGTGGTAGACGCGCTTGTAATAAGGAAGACTGTATCCTCGAAATTTATCCTTCGGATAGAGTTGAACTACGACCTTGTGTTGACGGGAATCGCCCGCGGCACTTTCTGTCTTGGTGACTCTCGTGTCATGGGCTGGCTTGTAAGTGAGAACATACCGATAGCGAACCGCTAGACCGATCGTCCGGACGATGCGTGGCAGGTCTTCCTCATCCCGTGCCGTAAACACACCACCGCCCGTGACTTCCGTTAAAACCTTCATGTTATGAGGTCCGCGCCGTTCTGCAGGACCGATGTAGTCCTGGCCCTGACCCGAAATCGGCAGGTTAGGAAGTTGCGTTTTAGAGCCACCTGAAGGAAATGGGCTGCGCTTCTTCTGCTGGGGCATAAAAATTTCCGGGAGTTCAAACGAAGGTCCCGCCATCACCGCAAACACGGGTACATCGGCCTCCTCCAAGAGCTCCCTGGTGTCTCTCAGGTTGTAACGGCTGTGATTATCGCCTCCATCGGTGATGATGATCATGGCGCGATGCTGATTTGCTGCGTCGCGTCGCGCGGTACTCACTCCCAGCCAAATCGCGTCAAACAGAGAGGTGCTCTCATTCGTAGCCGTCAGTAGCAGCGGTAATCTACGCTGCAGATCTCCCTCATCGCTGGTGAACGGCATAAGCAGCCTGGACCGCGACCCGATGCCCAATACGGAGTATTCGTCGCCATCTTGATCCTGTTCTTGCAGTGAATCTAGAAGGGAAAGGGCCGCCTCTTGGACGAAAGGAATTTTCCTCGTCATGCTGGAACTCAGGTCCGCAACGATCACAAAGGAAACGGGTACGCGCTCTCTCTCGAAGTACAGTATGTTCTGTTCAACGCCATCATCGAAAATCCGAAAGTCGCCTTTCTTGAGGCCGCTGGCAACAGCACCTTTGTCGTCAAAGATTGTTACAGGGATCTGCACCAGCTCAACGTTCGCAACGATGGATGTGTCGGCGCGCATTTGAGCATACGCAGCAGGACCGCCTTGTTTTACCCACAGGCATACCAATAAGACGAGAAAGAACCTCACTCCCCACTTTGCCATCAGGCCTCCGAACCGTGCACCTTGTGGTCAGCTATACCCCTCCGCTCGACTTCTGTCAATGCCATTGCGCATAAAGGTGTTACACCTCAAATGAGGTGTTTCCCCAAGGCGTCTACGCGATGAGTCAGGTTCTCGAGACCGATTTATGGGCTTCCGGACCGTCCCCTGGCATTTTTCGCAGTTTCTCAATATCACTTCGGTATATACCGTACGCACGACGCCAGAACATGTGGGAATTAGAACCAAAACGCGCTGGCTCCCTGTCCCTGAACCACGCGATTCGGTTGGCCCATCAGGGTGATACCAAGGCATTCGAGTTCATTTATCGGAGCTATTGCGGTCGCGTTTACCGCATCTGTCTGCGGATGCTGCGCAATCCGGTCGACGCCGAAGACGCCACGCAGGATGTATTTGTCCGGGTGTTTTGCAAAATCAATACCTTCAGGGGCGAGTCCGCATTTTCATCGTGGCTCTACCGTGTGGCAACCAATACCGTTCTTATGCGTTTTCGAAAAAACAAACTTCGCGTGACCATAGAAGGGACCAGGGAGGTCAATGATGGGCTCCCGGAAGAACACGGCGCTACACGCGCGGCACAGGACGGCTTAGGGAGGCGGATCGACCTTCAAGCAGCTGTCAATTTGTTGCCAGAGGGCTACAAAAGAGCCTTCCTGCTCCACGACGTGCACGGCTACGCTCACCGGGAGATCGCTGAGATTTTTGGTTATTCGATTGGGTGTTCAAAGTCCCAATTGCACAACGCCCGCAAACTGTTGCGAGAGCTGCTTCGCGATATGCCAAAAAAACACGGGCAGGAAGACACAAAACGGACAAGTGTTTGTGTTGATTGACATCCCTCAGCGCTTTCGCAAAAAAAAACGTCGTTGCTACCCGGGATAGGGGGCTTGGTCACCTATGGCTACTGGAGCCGTGCGATATTGTCGGCACGTTCGCCTGGCGCGCTTGGCGCGAGAAGTGAATCAAATCGCAGGGCCGAAGCAGTGTTGCACCTGCAGATGTTTCACGGCGAGCTCTGCGATCTGCTATTGAGCGCATTCTTTAGCGCGTTCTCGGTCTCATCGATGCGCTTTTTACCTTCGTCCAGATCTCCAGCCATTCGAACGAAGGGGGAACGTCGGGGATGTTGAATCCGCGTTTCACACGCATGGAGGGAGCGCCCCGATGTGGAAGCCACGACCCGAACGGTGCCCAAGGGCAACGACATGCCCCCCCGGGTTGCCCATATTGTGAGAAGTGCGCCTGGTCTCGCGCTGAATCTCCACCGCATGGCCGAAGGAGCCAAGGGCGCGCTCGATGCCGACAGTTCCTAATCGACAGAAATTCTTCTTTCGTCTTGGAAAACGAGTTCGCGAGTTGCGGCGAGAGCGCCGCCATTCGCAAGAAGATATGATTTCCTACGGCTTCTCGGCCCGGCATTGGCAGCAAATCGAGGCCGGCCGGCCCATCACCGTTTCCACGCTACTGCGCATTTGTTCCGCGTTTGGGACTTCCGTTGAGCGCCTGGTCCGGGGATTGGATAAAGGAATCTACGAAGACTAGTGCGGCCTGTCCCCGCTAATCTGCTCGTGGTTCTTTTTGAACCTAGTGCCTTATAAGGCTTCCGGCTAAAACGGGACCATCTATGATTCTGCGCCGCGGAGATTGGTCCAGAGGTGTGGAGCAAAGCGAAAGCCTGGAACAGTTAGCATGAACATCCGTATCCTGGTGGCCGACGATTTTCTACCCTGGCGTCGTTTCGTCTCTTCGATGATCCTGCTGAAAGAGCCGGAATGGCATATTGTCGGCGAGGTGGAAGACGGGTTGGAAGCGGTTAAGAAAGCCAAAGAACTCATGCCCGACGTGATCCTGCTGGACATCGGCTTAGACAAACTCAGTGGCATTGAAGCCGCCCGACAAATCCGCAAAATTGCTCCCGACTTGAAAATACTCTTTGTGAGCGCTTTTGACTCGATGGAAGTTGTCGAAGAGGCTTTAAATACCGGCGCGAGTGGCTACGTCGCCAAGTTGGACGCCGCAGGCGAATTGCTAGAGGCTGTGGAAGGTGTCTTTCAAGGCAGGCAGTTTGTCAGTAGCAGAATACAGGGGTGTATTTCTGCCCGCGCTAGGGACAAACAAGCCTCAGGCAAACCTATCGGCGACGAGGTTCTCGCATCGCGATCGGCCGAGCCACCGGAAACGGAGTTCGCTCGCCGCCACGAAGTCCAGTTCTACTCCGATGATGAGGTTTTGCTAGAGACAATTACTCACTTCATTGGGGCCGCACTAAAGTTCGGTAATGCGGCGATTGTGCTCGCTACGAAACCGCACCGGGAGAAGCTGCTTGAGGGATTGAAAGGCCAAGGGGTGGATGTGGATGCTCTCATGCAACAGGGGGCGTACCTCTCCGTAGATGCCGCAGACGCGCTTTCCACATTTATGATCAATGACTGGCCTGACGCCGACCGATTTCTCGAGAGCTTCAGCAAACTCATTGAGTCAACATCGAAAGCCGCCAAGGCCGCACATCCCCGAGTTGCGATTTTCGGCGAAGGTGTCGCTCTTTTATGGGCCCAGGGTAAAAGGGAAGCTACGATCCGGCTGGAACAACTCGGCGACGATCTGGCGCAAACCCGCAGAGTGGACATCCTTTGTGCGTATCCGTTCAGCCTCCACATCCAAGAGGACCAAGATTCGTTCAGGGCCATCTGTGCAGAACACTCCGCTGTTCACGCGCGATGACCAGCCATCCGCACTCCGGCAGGATCACGAACCGTACAGCATCACTCTCGGACTGTGCTCCCAAGCCTCCTTGTAATACCAGACCTCGACGCTTTCCACGACGCGACGTTCGCCGGAGAAGTCAATGATGTGGTTTCTTCCATCCGGCCAAATCCGGCCTTGAATGGCCTGCGCCTCGGTCGTGCCGTCCCCGAAGTGGACGACGAGACGGTCGAAGAAAATGGCATCGCCGGTGACCCGCAACTGAATGGCGTGAAAGAAGCCATTACGTCGGGTGACCTGAATCTTGTCATGATCCCGAGTGCCGTCGATCTGCGTAACGCCCAAGAAATCCCAAACCTGTCCTTGGGCCGGCAAAGAGATAGCGCAGGCAAGAGCGAGAAAACACGCCAACGGCTGCACGATACGTTTCCTTAGCATCAGTTCTACAGGGAACTCAGAGATAAGCCATAAGGCTAGAGAAGACCCTATAAGCGTTTGCGGTGACTAACAACAAGGTTTACCGTAGGCCTTGCGCAATGATTAACGACACCCCTGCCTCTGTCGTTGCCGGCGGGCAAGCATGCAATTCGGGTCGAGGACGCCTCGTTAGAAGATGAGCCAAGCCCGAGATTCCAAATCGGCGAGCAAGCCAACGCTGACTACGCACAACGGCTCTAGTTTTGCGCCAAGCCTTGCGTCCGAATCGCGAATTGGAGCACGGTAATTCACGCTACGAAAGACTTACATGCCATGCGCGTCAATAAAATTCCACGCGGCTTAGCCACGAATTCTCCGTGGGGATGGGCGAACCCGGCGGGCGCTTCTTGCTTCGGCAAATGTCTTGACTGCCCTCGAGCAACGACAGGGATTCGTAAGTTCCTAGAATAGACGCCTCGTCAATGTCCGGCACTTCGCGGATATCAGTGATCCGCAATCGCGAGTCGAAGTGCTGAGATTCAGCAAGGGGGTAGGTCTTGGGAGCAGCGGTCCGGTTAGATCCCCTGCGGCAGGGAGAGGAGTCGCGCGAATTCGAAGGGCGGCTGCGCGAGAAGATTGCTGGACAGGACGAAGCGGTACAGGCGGTGGCCGATCTCTACCGAGTGTTTTGCGCCGGCCTACAAGCGAAGGGCCGTCCGGTGGGTAATTTGCTCTTTCTTGGCCCTACCGGGACGGGGAAGACGCGGCTCGTCGAAGTAGCAGCGGAGGCGCTGTTCGGCGATCCTCGGGCGGTGATCAAGGTTGACTGCGCCGAATTCCAGCACTCGCACGAGATCGCCAAGCTTATCGGCTCACCGCCGGGATATCTGGGGCATCGCGAAACCCATCCGTTGATCACCCCCGAAGCGCTCGCCGAATATCACACCGAGAAGCTGAGGATCAGCTTCCTATTGTTCGATGAGATCGAAAAAGCGAGTGACGCGCTGTGGCAACTGCTGCTGGGAATCTTGGACAAAGCAACGCTGATGTTGGGGGACAATCGGCGTGTGGACCTGTCGCAGACGATGATTTTCATGACCTCGAACCTGGGTGCCGGGAAGATCACGGAGTTGATGGCTGGCGGGATGGGCTTTGCGGCAGCGCTGGGCCCGGACCTCAAGCCGCGCCTGGATGATAAAGTTGAGCGTGTGGCCTCAGAAGCGGCGAGGCGGAGGTTCGCTCCAGAGTTCATGAACCGAATCGACAAGATCGCAGTGTTCCACCCTTTACGCAGGGATCAGCTGGAGCAAATCCTGGAGATCGAACTGACTATGGTACAGCAGCGGCTATCGGAAACGCCGGGGGGACGCTTCCTACTCCGAGCAACGCCAGGTGCAAAGGATTTCCTGCTGCGCGAAGGGACCGACCTAAAATACGGAGCCCGGCATTTGAAGCGAGCGATAGAGCGTCATTTGGTTTATCCGCTGGCCAACCTGCTGGCGACGGGCCAGGTGAGTATGGGCGAAACTATTTCGGTTGATTGGAATGGGATTGCAAGCGGGCTGATGTTCCGAAAAAGAGCATCATAAGGGGCCCCTGCCCTCCGTCAGCTCACGCCAGGAAAGCCAACTCCAGCTGCTCAGGGCAAGCGTTACATTGGGATTTTCAACCGTGACGTCGATCTCCGAGAGGGAGAGACGTCCTGACTCTACGGCTGAACGCCGCGACTGTTTCCCTGGACCTCACAACAGGGAATTCGCAAAGCCCACAGTTTAGGGCACGACACGTCGGAAACACCCGGGCCGCCCAGCGGAGTCATAGTTCCTCCGGTGCCTTGATTATCGATTACGTGCGCATCGGCCTAACACTGTCATTTTTGCCAGTGTGACGCGCCACCTCGCCATGCTTGAGTTGGGTGTGATTACCTAGACGAAGCAAGCTGTGACATGCCAGGCCGATTCTCCATGCTAGCAGCGACGGAAGGAGGTTGCGTGCGCAAGCCTAACAATCCTGCCCTTTCCTTCCTGATCCTGATTGGGCTGACAGCTTCTCTTTCCGCATGTTCGCACCGTGTCGGTGACGAGGCCATGGCCAAAGACATTCAGGGCAAGATCTCCTCTGATCCGGATACCCGGGACTCACCGGTCAGCGTGGCGGCCAAGGATGGAAAGGTTACTCTGAGCGGCAGCGTTACGTCTTCAGCAGCCCAGCAAAAGATTGACCAGATCGCTCACGAAGAACCTGGTGCAAGTGGCGTCGATGACCAGACCACGATTAGACCCGACGCAACTCGGGCGGCCGAAACAGTCAACCCTGCGCCTGTCGAGGAACCCAAACCTCAGCCGATGGTAATTCCGGCGGGAACGGTTCTTGTCGTAACGACCAGTCAAGCTTTGAGTTCCAAGACCAGCCACGCGGGGCAAACCTTTCTCGCCACACTCGCGCAACCGGTGAGTGTGGGAGGACGCACGGCCCTTCCCAAGGGAGCGACGGTAAGCGGCACCGTGGTAACCGCGAAGGCCAAAGGCAAGATAAAAGGGCACGGCGAGTTGGCGCTCGAACTCACCAGTGTTTCAACGAAGGGACTGAGCTATCCAATCCGGACCAATGTGCTGAGTAGCACGGTTAAGGGCAAAGGTAAGCGCACCGCCGCTACCACCGGTGGAGGAGCAGCTGGAGGTGCGTTGATCGGTGGCTTGGCCGGGGGAGGAGCGGGAGCAGGCATCGGTGCGCTTGTAGGTGCGACCGCCGGATTCGTAGGGGGAGCGTTTACCGGAAACAAGCAGATTGAGATTCCGGCGGAGTCGCCGCTCCGCTTTACTTTGACAGCCCCCTTGACGCTTCCGCCGCCAGCCAAGTGACTTCTCTTGGGACTGCTTTGATCGGACCTGTCGGCATGAGATGCGCGCGCTCTCGTTTGCAGGATTTTCGATATTGATGGCCTTCTGATCGGAGCGGCTCACGTCGGATTCCAGGATATGGCCACTTCCACGCTAATCTCGACCGAGGTAGTGAAATCCAAGCTATTCGCGGGCTTGGATAACAGCGCGCTCCGGCAGATTCGCATGGCAGCGCAAGTCCGCTGCATGCCACCCAATAAGAGTGTCACCATCACAGGAGAACGACCGGACAATTTGTTTTTGCTGCAAGTGGGGCGGGCCCGGTCTTTCATTCACACCGAGTCGGGTTCCGAGATCAACATATTTTGGGAAGGTCCAGGAGACGTCATCGGACTAGTGGCGCTGTTGGCCAACCCTCCAAACTATATGGCGAGCGCGACAACCGTCAGCGAGTGCGAATTCCTGGTCTGGGAGCACCGCGTCATCCGCAGACTGGCAAAAGTGTACCCGCAACTTACCGAAAATGGCTTCCGCTTGGCGATACATTACGTCGGAGTGTACATGCAGCGGCACGCCAACCTGATGACCAAGGATCGCGTGGCGAGGCTCGCCCAAACACTGCTCCAACTGGCCACCGACGCAGGCGAGGTGCAGCCGTCAGGAATCGTAATTGACATTACCAACGAGCAACTCAGTTCCCTTTCTGACGTCAGCTCTTTCACCGCCAGCCGGCTCCTCTCTCGGTGGCAGCGCGAGGGGACGCTGGTTAAACAGCGTGGCCGCGTGACACTGCTCGCCCCCGAGTCTCTCGAGTGCAAATGCCTGCGATAGCCTTTCTTGTTTTTGGTGCGGCATGGTCACGCGGCGTAAAGAATCATGTGCTCCCGAAGCCCTTTGCGACTTCCCATTTCGAACTGAGCTAAATTGCCAATTATTTCGGGAGGCCCAGGAAAGCCTTATAATACACTGTGGTAGCTAGGCCTATTGAGCGGTGTCCGGTGGCTCGGGACTGTCAGTTCTGCCAGTAGGGCGGAGCTTGGCAAGGTGCTTTGCTGTGGCCCGGACATGGACATGCTATGGGCGGCGCTGCTTAGACTTGTCAACCAGGGTGGGCGGCACCCGAGGAAGGTACCATGTGGGATATTAAGAAGCCGGACACGTCGGATACGCTCAAGCCGGAAGCGAGAACTTTGCCCGTGAAACAGTCACGGCTCGGGCCGAGTTTGCGCATAAAAGGTGAAATCTCCGGGAGCGAGGACCTACTCATCGATGGTTCGGTCGAAGGAATCGTGCAACTCGAAAAGCAGAAACTGACGCTTGGGCCGACGTCCAAGGTGACCGCGGATATCGTCGCCGGCGACGTGATTGTAAGCGGCAGCCTGAAGGGGAACGTGCGCGCGAAGACCCGCATTGAGATCAGGAAGGACGGCTCGGTGACCGGAGATTTGACTACCCCGCAAATTTCAATTGAAGACGGAGCGTGCTTCAAAGGTTCTATCGAGATAGAAAAGGGCCCAGAAAAAGAAGCCGACCAGAACTCCTTTTCTCCGACGGCCTCCGTCCAGAAGAGTGCGGCCCATGTTTAAGAATGTTTAAGAAAATCAACGCGTCCGTCTCGCTCCTAGCCGGGTTCTGAATCGCGCAGGTCCGGCCCCGCCCAGCTCCAAGGATTGCTTGCGACTCTTAACGCCAATCTCCGACGAATCGTGACTACCCCCACCTGTAAGTTCTTACAGTACCCGAGCAGCTGTCCGCAGCCGTAGGCTCAACTGGGCATCTTGAAATCCGCGCGATTCCTCGAGACTCTCGGTCAGCGGGGGAAAACTATGGAAAGACCCCTCCTCGTGCCGATCGTCTCCTTGAATTCGGATTGGTTGTTGCCGCTCGATGGGTAGGTTATGCGCGCTCTAAAAATCTTGCCGGTCGCTTTGGCGTTGGTCGCGACGCCTCGAGCCGAGTGTGCGCCGCAATCTGCCAACACGGGGCGGGCCGAATTGCTCGACAAAATTGTCGCACAAGAGCATGCCGAGGTAGAGTCCCTTCGTCAATACTCCCCGCTCATCGAGACCTACATCCAGATTCGCCGCCCGGACAAACAGGCTGCCGTCGCGCCCGACGGAGACAAATATTTTCTCGGCCACGCGCTGCTCAAGAACGGCGTGGAGCTAATACCGCTGGCTAAGGACACCAAAAGCAAGCACAACGTGCTCGTGGGCAGCCTCGCGAACGTCTTTTCCGAGACGTTTGTTCCGAGGGGCTTTCTGCAAATGATCTACGTGGACTTGAGCGGGTTCGACCGCGACCATTATGAGTTTTCTTATATCCGCCGCGAGTTCCTGGGTGAAGTTCGCTGCCTGGTCTTCGACGTTGGCCCGCGAGTGAAATCAGAAAATGGACGCTTCGTAGGTCGCATCTGGGTCGAGG
>Ga0126373_10000503_pt1 | contig 25836 bp, 21 predicted proteins | sample PanSoiMetPlot_11_FD_92545 | JGI IMG/M metagenome (GOLD analysis project Ga0126373, IMG submission 92545) | Tropical forest soil microbial communities from Panama - MetaG Plot_11 | ecosystem: Environmental > Terrestrial > Soil > Tropical forest > Bulk soil | place: Panama | collected 2016-02-17 | reverse complement strand
TCATGCTCGGCCTGGCACGCGCCGTCCCGCAAGCCAATGCCTCAACCCAAGCCGGCCGCTGGGAGAAATCCGCTTTTTCCGGCACGGAGCTGCGTGGCAAGACGCTGGGCCTGGTCGGGCTGGGCCGGGTTGGTACCGAGGTCGCCCGCCGCGCTCGGGCGCTTGAGATGAAAGTGCTCGCCTACGACCCCTACGTCACTTCGGCAGCTGCGCGCGAAGTGGAAGTCGACCTCCTCGGGCTCGAAGACTTGCTCGAACGATCCGACGTTCTCTCGCTGCACACTTCGCTCAGCCCTGCTACTGAAAAAATGATCGACAAAACCGCGCTGGCCAAAATGAAAAAGGGTGCCTGGCTGATCAACTGCGCTCGCGGCGAATTGATCGACGAGCCCGCACTCGCTGAAGCTCTCCGTTCCGGCCATCTCGGCAGAGCGGCGCTGGATACCTTCGCCGAGGAACCGCCCAAAAATTCGCCGCTCCTCGGCCTGTCTAACGTGATTGCCACGCCGCACATTGCCGGCTCGACCGCCGAGGCGCAGGAAGGAGTTGGCACCGCCATCGCGCAGCAGGTGCGCGACTATCTGTCGGAGGGCATCATCCGCAACGCCGTCAACATGCCCGCGCTCTCGCCCGACCAGTATCGCCGCTTGCGGCCGTATCTGGAATTGGGCGAACGCCTCGGTGCCTTCGCCGCACAAGCGGCGCCGTCGCGCAGCTTCGGCCGTGTGCGCATCCGCTATGCGGGAGAACCCGCCGAACTTGGCTCACACATGATACGCAGTGCGGTGCTTGTTGGCGCGCTCAATTCCGTGCTCGATGAAAAAGTGAATCTGGTTAACGCTGCGGCGGTGGCGTCCGAGCGCGGCCTGCTGGTCGAAGAAACCACCCGCCGCCGGCCGCACGGCTTCCCGGATACGGTAGAAGTCGCTATCGCCGATGGCGGACGTGAATTCGCGCTGGAAGGCACGGTCGGCCAGGACGGCTCACCTCGCACCGTTTCGCTCGATGGCATGAGCCTCGAAGCGCCGCTCGAAGGCACGCTGCTTCTCTCGCGCAATGTCGACGTGCCCGGCGTTATCGGACGCATCGGCACCAAGCTCGGCGACCTCGGCGTGAATATCGCCACCTTTGCGCTCGGCAGGCGTTCTCCGGTGGGAGGGGGCGAAGCGCTGGCCCTGGTCGGCCTCGATGGCAACGTCAGCCCGCTCATCGTGCAGGAGATTCGCTCGCTACCTTCGGTCACCGATGCGCGCCTGGTCCATCTGCCGGCCGCACCCCAGGCCTCCGCCGCGCCCAGGTAGCGGGGAGACAGCGATTCACGAACAAGCCGCTCTGATCAACGCGCGGATCGACCGCCTTCCCACTACGCGATACCTGTGGACGCTGCTGCTGCTGCTTTCCCTGGGCGGCTGCTTCGATTTCTACGATCTCTTCCTAATGACCTATATCGGTCCTGGATTGCTCCGCAGCGGATTTTTCTCGAGCGCATCGGCGTCCCCCTTCGGATTTGCGGGCTCCGGATTTAGCGGGCTGGGCGGCTTTGTCTCCGCAACATTCGCTGGACTCTTCATCGGGACGCTGGTCTTCGGGTTCGCCGCGGACAAGTTTGGCCGGCGGACGATCTTCACTTATTCGCTCTTGTGGTACACGGCCGCGTCGATCGTGATGGCCTTCGAGACCAGCGCGCCGGGAATCCTGGCGTGGCGAATGATGGCGGGAATCGGCATCGGGGTCGAGCTTGTGACCATCGATGCGTACATCGCCGAGCTGATGCCCAAGGCAGTGCGCGGGCGCGCGTTCGCGGTAAATCAAGTGGTGCAGTTCACCGCGATACCGGTGGTCGCTCTAGTCGCCTGGCTACTTGTCCCGCGCAGTCCGTTGGGCATCGACGGCTGGCGCTGGGTTGTGCTGATCGGCTCGGCGAGCGCCGTGTTTGTCTGGTTCATACGGCGACGAATTCCGGAGAGTCCGCGCTGGCTGATCGCGCGCGGCCGTTTGGGCGAAGCAGAACGAGTGGTCGCGCAAATGGAGGGCCGGGTGGCGGCGGAATCAGGCGGCCAACTCGCACCGCCCACCCAGGAAACTTTCACCGAGTCGAGGCCGAACGGCAGAGTCAAGTTCACCCAGATATTTTTCCCACCGTATCTGGGACGCACCCTGATGCTGATGATTTTTCATCTGGCCCAGACCATCGGCTACTACGGCTTCGCTTCCTGGGTTCCCGCGCTGCTGATCGCCTCAGGCATTCAGACCACGGCCAGCCTTCAATATTCGTTCATCATCGCGATCTTCGCGCCGATCGGCCCCCTTGCGGTTCGCGGGATTGCCGACCGGTTCGAACGAAAATGGCAAATTGTGTCGAGCGCGCTCTCGATCGGGGCATTGGGCCTGCTCTTTGCGCAGCAGAAACAGGCGGGCTGGCTGATTCTGCTGGGCGTGCTGCTGACCTGCGCGAACAACTGGATGTCCGTGGCCTTTCACACCTATCAGGCAGAACTTTTCCCTACCGCGGTGCGGGCGCAGGCGGTGGGGTTCGTCTATTCGTGGAGCCGATTCAGCGCGATCTTCACCAGCCTGATGATTGGATTTTTCCTCGAAGAGTTTGGAGTGCACGGCGTTTTCACCTTGATGGCTGCGGCGATGCTGATGGTCGTGCTGGCCATTGGCGTTTTCGGTCCGCGCACTCGCGGCCTCGCGCTGGAATCCATCGCCCATTGATTTCTCACTCGCCCTAAAGCGCCCCTAGAACTTGCGCAGGTTGGCGTATGATCGTGGCGCAAGCGATCAAGGGGCACAGATCGGGGAGGTAGAATGAGGCTCAAAGACAAGGTAGCCATCATTACCGGCGCGGGAACGGGAATCGGCGAGGCGATCGCACACAAGTTTTCGCGCGAGGGCGCGGCAGTCCTGCTGGCGGGTTTGCCGTCCGATCCGGTGAAGGAGGTAGCCGAAACCATCGGGGCGAACGGCGGTAAAGCGGAAACTTTTCTGGGTGATCTGGCGGACGAGGCGCAGGCGCGCGCCTGTGTCGAAGCGGCGTTGCGGCGTTTCGGGCAAATCCACATCCTGGTGAACAACGCCGGAATCTTCATTGCCAATGCGGAAACCGACGCCTACCGCATCGAAGATTTCGAGCGCACCATCCGCTCGAATATCCGCACCGCTTTCCTGATGACGAAATTCGCGCTGCCGCACCTGCAACAGACGCACGGCAACATTCTCTTCACTGGCTCGGAGGCAGGCATCAACGGATCGGCCAATTTCACGCCCTACGGGGCCAGCAAGGCGTTTCTGCATGCCTTCGCCAAAGGCATTGCGCTCGAGCAGGCCAAGCACGGAGTCCGCGCGAACTGCGTTTGCCCCGGTGCCATCGATACGGCGTGGACGCGCGGACCAGGTGGCCCCTTGAGTCTCGAAATTCAGAAGACGATCAACGGGATGGTTCCCCTCGGGCGGCGCGGCACCCCGGAAGAGATGGCCAATATTTTTGCGTTTCTGGCCTCGGAAGAGGCGAGCTATGTGACGGGCGCGCTGCTGCTAGCCGACGGTGGCGTCACGCCGGCCAAAGGGATGGTCGGCGAATTGGTGCCAGACGAATTGCGGCAAGCGCCAAAGGCGACACTGCCGCTGCGCCATTCGCATGACGGGCTCCGCGGCAAGGAAGTGTACGTTGCAAAATGACCCCAGGCTTTCTCGCGCCGAGCTTTTCCAACCCGAAGGAACCGTTTCGCCCAAACAGGGCTCTGATCCAAGCCACGCGACCGGCCTGAACTAGAGGGAGCGGATCGTCACTCGAGCGGCGGCGGGGGGACCAGCGGCAAGCGCCGCGGTTCGCCGTGAAAGCCGCGGACCTCGACGTCGTCGAGCAAAATCGATGGCGAGATGATCGTGCTGGGAATGCCGTTCTGGATCGAGCCAAAGGAACCGAGCGCGGTGCCCGCCAGAGCGTCTGCCGCGTTTTGCATGTAGGTGTAGACGGTCGAATCGTTGCCGATCGCCAGCATGTTGCGCAGGCTGCGCAGCGTAAGAGCGTCCAGGATCCCACCGCGCACCGGCTCTTTGTGGCCGTCGGTAACATAGACGCGATAGACCAGCAACGGCATGCGCATGCCGTTGCCGAAACCGCCGGCCATTTCGCCGACGAATTCGGAGAAGTCCTCGGACTGCAAAGCCGATAGCGCGGGATCGGCCATGCGCCTCACTTCGAGGCACCACTCGTGACCGTCATCTTTGCAAGCGTCCATAAATTTCTTGTGCAGATCGGCCGGGCTAAGCGCCGACGATGACTGGAAGAAAAGATTGCTGCTCAGCGGCTGGGGGTCGGAAAGCATTGCCGAGCGCGCGTGCCCATTCGAAGCGTAGAAATCAGGACCGGGACGTCGCGACATCAGCAGATTTTTCAGCAACCCGTTTTCGACAACGGAGACGCGCTGGCCGGGAACACCTTCGGCATCGAGGTCGTAGCGGCCGAGGAGCGGCGTGCCGCCGAAGTCCTTCGCAGTCGGATCGTCGATGAGCGAAACGCTCGTGGGTAGGACCCGCGTATTGACACGGCCAGTCCATTCACTGCGACCACCGTAACGATCGAGGAACTCCTCGAACTCGTTGGTCGTCGCCAGCGGCGGGCGCGCACCGGAAAGAGATGGCTCGAGAACTTGCGCGAGCGTTTGCGCAGCGGCGGGCGCATCGAAAAGCACCGGGCCGGTGTAGTCGGGGACCAGCGCGGCGTCGCGTTCCGCGCTGAGATCGCTTGCGGCCTCCGTCAGGCCCTTGGCTACGCTGGCCGCATCGGGCAAGCCCGAGGGGTCAAGCGAGTAGTACGCATAGAAGTTGCGCAGCGGCATGCCGTCTTCGGCTTCCGTATCCATCCCCGCTTCAATCCCGGCGATATGATGCGACTCGCGAATGAGGGTGCCCTCGCTGGTCATGCGATAAGTAGTCGTGTAGAGCAGAGAATAGGTGACGCGCGTGCCATAAAGCTGGGGGAAATTCTTCAGTGCGGCGGACGCCAGACGGGCTTCCTCTTCCCACTTGCGCGACGTCCAATCGGGTTCGCCGCGCGGATCCACTCTCACCACCGGTTGGGCCTGCGCGAAATCATCGATTTCCGGCGGCTTGGTGAGACTGCGCAGAAACGCCTGTTTTAACGACATCTGCGTGACGGCCTCTTTGTAGGCTTGGTCGGTGGCCAGCCAGAGATCCTGGCGCAGCGAATGGTAGTCGCGGTCGATGCCGACTTGTCCTGTACGGCCGAGAAAGCCCTGGAAGCCGTCTTCGCTCAAGAAATTCGAGCTGTCGAGATGATAGTTGCCCACCCGAACGTCGACGACCATCTGGCGGGAGCGCGTCGTAGAACTCGCGAGCAGCGCGCCAAAGGAAGCCGTGACGGTGCGGAGATCGACATCGATTAGGCGATATTCGATGTAGAACGGTTTGTCGACGCCGGGAATCACCAGGCGCGTGCGTGCGCGTTCCAGTTCATCGCGCATGGCGCGAAGGGTTTGGTCGTTGTCGCCGGCAGGAATGCTGAGCGGATGATCGTCCGCGTTCTTGCGAGGCGCGGCACGCTTCGCGAAAGTTGGCGCCGTGAGGAGCAAGGCCGCCAAAAGAGCAAGTGAAGCTGCAGGCGCGAAGTTTTTCATGGCTGCTGGCCCTTCGCTTGGGGGTCATGTGCCGGAGGCGGCAGGATGGGCGGCCGGTCCGTGGAGGTTTCCTTTTTGGCGAATTCCATTTCGGAGATCAGGACGGCGGGCGCGACAGCCGAAACGGGAACAGAACCGGATTCGGCGCCGCAGTAGCCGTTGAAAATTTCCTGCTTGTCGCTGGTGCCCACAATTTTCGAAAGTGAAACCAGTGGAGTGCCCACGATGTTTACCCCGCGCACCAACTGATCGGGGCGTCCATCGGCAAAGACGCGATAGACGACCAGCGGTGTGACCTGAAAGGCCTGCGGCTGGCCGCGTCCGGTGAACGTGAAGCCGCCTTCGATGTCATCGATCAGCAGGCCATAGGGCAAGTGCTCCTGTTTCACCATGTCGATCAGTTTCTGGCGGAGCTCGGAAAAGGGCATGCCGTTTGAGCTGGAGACGATCAGATTTCCCTGGCGAGCGACGGGCGTGAAGCCAAGTTGGCGCCGGCCGTGACCATTCGAATGCGGAACGTCGCGCAACGGCGAGCGCGACATCAAAAATGTCTTGAGAACGCCACGATCAACAAGCAGAGTGTTGGTCCCGGCGACGCCTTCGTCGTCAAACGGGTAATAGCCCAAGAGCATTTGTCCATTGAGGGCCTTTTCCGTCGGATCATCCTTGATGGAGATGAAATCCGGCATGATCTGCTCGCCGATTTTGCTGGTGAACGTTTGGCCCTCGGAGATGTCCTTCTGGCGGAAGCCTTCGACGCGGTGGCCAAAAACCTCGTGGAAGAAAACCGCGGCGGCGCGCCCGGTAAGGAGCGTCGGTCCGGCATAAGGATCGGCCAGAGGAGCCTGATCGAGAGCTTCGGTTTCATGAATCAACCGTTGAACGGCCCCGGACACTGTTTGGTCATCTGGCGCTTCTTTGGGGTCAAGCCAATCGAAATTCGCATAGCGCTGGATGTCCATGCCGTCGGGTGCTTTGCTCTGCACGAAGAGTTCGAGTCGATAGTGAACTTCGCCGAAGGCGATTTTTGCACCTTCTGTATCAGTCTGATACTGATTCATGCCCAGCGCAGTAAAGGTGACTATCGAATTCAAGGTGTAGGGCGATTTGCTGAACTCTGCGGTATAGCGGCGCACACGCTCTTCCCACGGTTTACGGTCAACGTGAAGGTCCACCCGCTGGCCGATCGAAACATGCGGTGCTTCGGCCGAAAAATCCGGCGCCGCCCCCTCCGCGGTCTGCACCTGCACCTGCTGGCTGGTCTTGACTTTGATCAAAGCCTGAGAAGCAGCGCGATACTGGCGGTCGGTCTCCCGCCACACCTCACGGCGAAGGACAGCGAGATCGTCATCGAGGGAGACCGTGGTGCCCGGGCTGCTCCAGCTGGGCTGGCGATCAGCGATCTTGTGCGTGTCGTCGAGGTGGTAGCCACCCACGCGGGTCTGCACTTCCAGCCAGCGCGCGCGATCTTCTGAGCTGGAAAGCAGCGCGCCGTTGGAGCCGGATACCTCCGCGTAATTGCGGTCGGAAACGGTGTAACTGATGAAATAGGCAGCAGGATCGCCCTTGGAAAGGGCCGCAAACGAACGATCCAATTCAACCTGCATGGCATTCAACACAGGAGGCAGGGTGATCGAACCATCGCGTGCCCCCTCGGCAGCCGGGCACGCCCAGGCAGAGGCGGAAACGATCAAACCGAGCAGGAGGCTTCGCACGTTTCGTTGGCTTTTCATCGCAGCATAGGGTCCATCAGTTTAAGATAGGATGCACTGGATTCCCAGTGAAAAGCCGACGTTGTTGCCGCTTCGGCTTAGCCAAGGGAGCAGCCGCAGGGGTTAACCCGGCGAAAGGAGTTTAGATGCGGGCAATCGTCGTTCGGCGGTATGGGCCGCCCGACGTTCTTGAAGTGCAGCAGCTTCCCGATCCACAACCAAAGTCCGGCGAAGTGCTGATCCGCGTCAAAGCGATCGGCGTCAATTTTGCGGACCTCCTGCAGCGCATGGGGCTTTATCCCGGCGCGCCCAAAGCGCCTTTCGTCCCGGGACTTGAGATTGCGGGCGTGGTCGAAAAAGTTCCTGACCCTACGCGACAGCCAGAAGGCCAGCGCCTCGAACCCGGAGATGCGGTCAGCGCGATCACCCATTTCAACGCGTACGCGGAATGGATTGTCCTGCCAGCGAAGCAAGTATACAAGCTTCCCCCGGGCATGCGATTTGAAGAGGGCGCGGCGATCCCGGTGAATTACCTGACGGCCTATCACTCGATGTTCGTCATGGGAAATCTGCAACCCGGCAATCGCATTCTGATTCACAGCGCCGCGGGAGGAGTCGGTATCGCGGCGGTACAGCTGGCCAAGTCGGCTCAACTCGAAATTTTCGGCACGGCCGGGCCAACAAAGCAAGAGTTCCTTCGCAAGATGGGCGTCGATCACGCCATCGATTACGAGAAGAGTGACTTTGTCGAAGTTGTGCAGAAATTTGCGCCGGACGGAATCGAAATGGTCATGGACCCAATCGGAGGAAGGTCTCTCGTGCGCGGGCAGCAGTGCCTGGGACCCACCGGACGGCTCGTCGTTTTCGGACTTTCCGAAGCGGCAGGCACCAGCGGACGGAGAAGTCTTTTGACCGGACTGAAGGCGCTCGCCAAGACGCCGCGCTTTCATCCGCTGAAACTAATGTCAGAGAACCTGGCCGTGATCGGCGTCAGCATGGGAAAACTCGACTCGCGCGGCGCGTTGCTCGGACACGAGATTTCAGAAATATTCCGAATGTACGGCGAAGGCAGGATCCGGCCAGTGATCGCCAAGACGTTTCCGCTCGATCAGGCGGCAACGGCGCACCAGTTCATTCATGACCGCAAGAACATCGGGAAGGTAATCCTGTCGGTGAGGTAGGTGATCGGCCTGCAGTATTAACCCTTTGCCGACGCGAGCGCGTGTTTTGACCGACCTGGCTCGCTCAGTGTGAGTTTGCGCCCACGGCGGCTCGGCCGCGAAGATTCGGAGCGAGGACGTCCACCTGATCGAAGGGGATCTCCTCATACTGGGCGTCAGGGAAAGCCTTCCGGAGGGCGTCTCGGAAGGCGCCGACGTGGCCAGCAAGCACCAGGTCGAGGTGGTCCGCACTGAGATACTTCTGAGCCATCTCCTTCACCTGTGAAGCGGTGACGCTGCGGATTCGCTGGGGATAGGTGCTGTTGTAGTCGGCGGGGAGATCGTAGGCAGCGACCGTGAGAACGCGACTTGCGACTTGCTCGGCAGTCTCGGACTGGATCGGATACACGCCGGCGAGATAGTCGCGAGCAAAGTCCATCTCTTGCTGGGTGACCTCACCGGAGGACATCTTCTTGATTAGGTCGACCACGAGCTTCGCTGCGTCGACAGTCGCTGCTGTGCGCGTGTAGGTGGCCACCGCAAATGAGCCTGCGTAGCGATGCGGATTAAACGACGAATAGGCGCTGTAGGTCAGCCCTTTCTTTACGCGCACCTCCGTGTTCAGCCGGCTATTGTAACCGCCGCCAAAGATTCGATTCATGACCACCACGGGGATGTAGTTTGGATCGCCGCGGCGGATGCCCAATTTGCCGACTCGAATTTGCGTCTGCACCGCGTCCGGCTTATCGATCAGCCAGATGCGCAGCCCGGAAATCGGCTCCGCTGCGGGCGGAGCGCCGGCCGAGATATCCTGCTGGGGCCAGGCGCCGAAATATTTCTCGGCCAGAGCGAATGCTTCCTCCGGCGCCAGGTCGCCTGCAAAGGCAAGCAGCGACTGATTGGGCGCATAGTTGAGGTCGTGAAACTTGACGAACTGCGCAGATTCAAACTGCTTTACCGTTTGCGGGGTGCCCTCTTCGGGCCAACCGTACGGCGAGCTGCCGTAGAGAACCCGGTTGAAAACCACGGTGGCCAGATAATCCGGATCAGAATATTGCACGGTGAGCCCGGAAAGCAGCTGCTGGCGCTGGCGTTCGAGCTCCTCGGCTTTGAAGGAAGGATGCAAGACGACATCGGACATCAGATCGAGGCCGCTGTTTATGTCTTTCTTGACCACGTTGAGCGTGACGGTGGTCGAATCCTTGCCAGCATTAGCCATGAGCGAGCCGCCGATGAAATCGATGGTCTCGGCGATATCGCGAGCGGAGCGCTTCAGAGTCCCTTGGGTCAGCAGGTTGGCGGTCATCTGCGCGATGCCGGGCAGGTCTTTGGGGTCTTTCGTGCTGCCGGCGGAAAGAAGGACGAGTTGCGCGGCAACGGCGGGCTCACTGTGGTCCGTCACGACGAAGACACGCAGGCCGTTGGCCAGAGTTTTGGTGGCCGCCTTGGGGAAAAGAAATTCTCGCGGCCGACCGGCAGCAGGCATCTGCTCTAGGAGCTTCACGCCGGGCGGCACTAGCCCCGTGCCGTGTTTCTGGGCACCTTCCTGTGGGGGACTCGATGGGGCTTCATCGGAAGGCGATTCAGGCTGCTGGGCGGACGCGACGCTGGCCAAAATTGCGAGCGTCAGCAAAGAGATCCAATATGTCGGCGCGCGCTTCACAAGTGCTCCTAAAAATTCTAACGAGCCTGAGCCGCAGGGGTGACGATCAGAACCGTAGCTCTCTGGGGGACGAAATATTCCTTGGCCACGCGCTGGATTTCTTCCGGCGTGACCACGAGATAGCGCCCCAGCTCGGTATTGACCAGATTCGGATCCTTGCCGATCACTGCGGCCGATTCGATCGCCACAGCTTTTTCCTCGTCCGTATCGCGGCCCAGGATGAAACCAGAAATCTCCTGATTCTTGGCCTTCTGAAGCTCCTTCAGATCGACGGGCTTGTCTTTCAATCCGTCCAGCTCTTGGATGACGGCTTTTTCTCCATCCTGCGGCGTGTGTCCCGGATTCATGATCGCGTAGGCCCAGAACAGGTTGGGGTCCTCGGCAAAATTGCCGAAGCCAGCCGATTGGACGGCCATCTGTTCCTTATATACGAGCGCCTGATACAGGCGACTGCTTTCACCGCCAGCCAGAATATTCGCGGCGAGATCGAGCGGGTACGCGTCAGGAGAATATCGCGCGGGAATTTTGTACCCGATCACCACCGCGGGAAGCGGCGTGTTGGTGTAAGACTTGTCGACGACGCGCTCGGCAGTCTGCGGCGGCTCGGGGGTGTCGCGGCGCGGAATCGGCTTGCTGGAAGGCGGAATTCCTTCAAAGTATTGGCGCGTCCAAGCCAGCGCCTGCTCAGAATTGAAGTCGCCGACTATCACCAGCGTCGCGTTGTTAGGCTTGTAGTAGGTGCTAAAAAAATCGCGCACGTCCTGAAGCGTGGCCTGGTCAAGATCGGCGATGCTGCCGATCGGCGTGTGGTGATAGCCGTGAACGGTGAAGGCGGACGCGCGCAAGTCTTCTTCAATCGAGCCGTAGGGCTGATTATCGACGCGCACACGGCGTTCTTCCTCAACCACCTGGCGCTCGGACTTGAAATTGGTCTCGTCGACATTCAAGCTGCCCAGACGGTCGGCTTCGAGCCAAAGAACGCGTTCCAGGTAGTTGCTGGGGAACGTTTCAAAAAAATTTGTCGTGTCATCGCCTGTTTCGGCGTTGTCGAAGCCGCCGGCCGCCTCAATGATACGCGAATGTTCGTCGGGCCCCACATGTGCCGAGCCCTTGAACATCAAGTGCTCGAAAAGATGGGCGAACCCGGTGTGGCCAGGCAATTCGTCTTTGCCGCCCACGTGATACCAAATCTGAAGATTGACCACTGGCACGGTGTGCTCTTCTAGAAGAATCACTTGTAGTCCGTTTGCGAGCTTGTGCGTGGTGAATTGGAGTTCCGGCGGACGCGCATCAGCGGGCCCGGTTTGTGCGGAGATCGGCTGAGGGGCGATCGCACCGGCGCCGGCGGCGAACAACAAGAGTGCCGATGATTGGATCATTCTAGACATCTTCGGTTTCATCAGACCGTCCTTCCCGCGCGCACTCGCCGTCCAGGTCGCTATCAAACGTCCCCGCAAGTATCACGAGACTCCTGAGAAGTGTCAAACACCGGAGAGCTTCCGAGCCTCGGCAGGCCCCCCGACTTTGACGTGCGAGGATCGAAAAAGGGTAGCCGGCGGGTCTGCCCTCGATCTGCTTGTAGCTCGATGTCCCACCTTCCGTGTTTCTCGATACGCAGCGGCTGGCCGAGTGTCCGATTGCAGGCCAGGCCCGTCTGTGGTGGCATAAAAACCAGAAAACACAAATTCTACTGGATTGAGGCAAATATGCGCCGCGTGGGAAACCTGGTGGCAGTTCTGGTTGTGGCAGCCGTGGTGGGTTTGATCTACAGATACTATTTGCGAAGCCCGCAGGCGGCCCCCATCGCACACCCCCAGCAAACCATCGACGTAATCGGCATACAGAATGATCTGCTGGGAATCGCGCAGGCCGAGCGAATCTACCAGGCCGAGCACAATTGCTATGGTTCGCTCGACGATCTCGTCTCCGCGGGGGCGATGAACATGAAAAAGTCCGGCCGCGATGGCTATACTTACGAAGCAGCTGAATTTTCAAGCGACCACTTTCGCATCGTCGCGCATTGCCCGAGCGATGTCGTTTTAGGCTGCACGAATTACGCCATTGATCAAACCCTCGAAGTGCAGCCTGCGCCCTGATCAATTCCTGGGCCATTGGCACGCGCCCGCGCGGGCGGGCCCCACGCGGGGCTGTGCTAGAATGCCCACATAGTGCAAAAAGTCCTCCAGAACTTGCTTGAGCTGCAAAACATTGACCTGCGGCTCAATGAGGTCCGAGCGCGGCTCGCCCGCTTCCCCAAAAAGCTAACCGATATCGAGGCGCGCATGGCTGGCGCCAAGTCCGATGTGGATGCCAGCAAAGCGGCACAGCTCACCGCACTCAAAGAGCGCAAGAAGTATGAATTGGATGTCGAGCAGTGGAAAGAGCGAGCTCGCAAGTACAGGGACCAGGGTTGGCAAGTCAAGACCAACGAAGCCTATCGCGCGCTCCAGCATGAGATTCAGCTGGCCGAAGCGGAAATCGCCAAGGCCGAAGACCGCCTGCTCGAGCAGATGGTCGCCGGCGAGGAGTACGACCGGCGTATCAAGGCGGCCGACAAGTCTCTGAAGGAGGTCGAGGCGGTCACCAGGATTGAGCGCGCGAAAATCGAATCGGACAAGACTACCTCGGAGAAAGAGCTCGCCGATTGGAACGCCGTGCGGGAACGCGCCTTAGCGCAAATTCCGGAAAACATCCTCGATAACTACACGCGAATCGCCAAAAAACATAACGGCATCGGGCTTGCGGAAATTCGCGATGAGCGCTGCAGTGCGTGCGGCATGATGATCCGCCCGCATGTAATGCAGGAAATGCGGCGTTCCGGGAACGAAGAGCTGTTTCACTGCGAGACTTGCACGCGCATTCTGTATTTCATCGAGCAAGCCGTATCGGCCGAAACCGCAGCGGCCTCGGCAGCAGCCTCTGCCAACCGTGAAATCCAATAGGATTACCTGGCGAAGCCCAGGCCGATCTGCACGCTCGCACCCGCCAGCCAAGAGCCGTTTATCTGCATGAGCCGGCGAGAAAAAATCCCTGCGCCCGAAGGCGCACGACTATTTCCGGAAGGGGTCCCTACAATTCCCCCCGCGGGTGTTCACATCGCCCACATTGACGGCGCTTCGCGCGGCAATCCCGGTCCGGCAGCCTATGCCGTAGTGGTCCGTGATCCTAGCGGGCAGCTGGTCCTCGAACTGGCCAAGCGCCTGGGACGTGAAACTAACAATGTCGCCGAATATTACGCACTGCTGGCCGCGCTTGATTACGCCACAAGCCAGGGCATCAACGCGCTGCGGATTCGCAGCGATTCAGAGCTGCTCGTCCGACAAATCGAAGGACGCTACAAGGTGAAAAGCGCGGATCTAAAGCCGCTCTACGAGCGCGCGGTGAAACTTGTGCGGCAGCTCACCTATTTCGCGATTGAGCATGTGCCCCGCGAGCAGAACCGGGACGCCGATGCGCTCGCCAATGTCGCTCTTGATTCAGGCAATGTTTCAAACAGCGGGCCAGCCGCCCCGCAGCAGTTCCCCAACACAAGCAAGTCGGGCCAACAGAACCGAACGCGCCGAATCCGCGCGCGGTTCGCCAAGGGAGTCTTAACTCCTGCTGAGCCCCTGGATCTTCCCGAAGGTAGCGAGATCGTTGTGGAGTTCCAGGTTCCGCCACGCACCTAGGCCCTCTAGAGCCCTCGTTTTGCCGTCTTTGGACATGGAGACTCCTTGGTACTAAGGCTCTATTGCCGCAGCCCGCTCAAGGCCCGACCCTAGCACGACGGGGAGAGCCCTTGATCAGCCTGCCGGAAGCACTGCCCATTACCCTCGTTCTTGCGGTGCTCGTAAGCGTTTTCCTCTCCCTGGAAAGACAGGCTCCCATCGCGCAGGTGCGCCTGTGGGCTTATGCCTGGGCGCTGACCTTTCTTCACTTTTTTGCCCGCGCCATGGAAGGTCAGGGCGGCTTCGTTCAACGGGCCATCACTCCAATCGATTTCCAGTCGCTTGAGCTTGCTGCGCTGGTCTTCCTCTCTTCGCTCATTTTCGAGGCCAACGAGCGGACGAAGCGTATCACCTTCCTGTTTACCGTAGGGATGCCCTTCGCAGTGCAAGCTACACTCATCGGGCTGAACATCGGCTCCCCGAAGCTGTGGGCCGCGCTGCTTGTTCCCGCCATCCTAGCGGCCATCAGTTTTCTGTTTTTTTCGCCCCGGCATCGACGGTTTCACCACACGGCGGGCGCTCTATCAATAGCCGCCGTTGGATTGTGGGCCGTGCGTGCGCAGGCACACGACGACGCCTGGACCTCAATCGCTCTGCTGCTGGCCATCAGCTTCGGCCTTTGCGGCCTGTACTTCCGCAAGCTCTTTCAACGTTCCTCGCTGGGGGTGGTCACCACAACCGTCGGCTTCATGGCCTGGGGAGCGGAATACCCGCTCGAAGAGCTTATCCACCACATGGCCCCGAGACTGCAGCCCAACCTCGACTTCTGGAATGTGCCGCGCATTCTGGTCGCACTCGGAATGGTTCTCACGCTGCTCGAAGAGAAAACCCGAGTGCTCGAGGAAGCGAGCTTGCGGGCGCAAGCCGAGAGCACACTCTTGCAACGCCTCTCCCAAATCACTTCTCGCCTGCTGGCGGGAAATGATCCGGGCGCGCTTTGTGGGGAGGTGGTCACCGCCATTACCGAAGCGAGCAGTTTTCGACACGCCGCGCTTTTCTTGCTCGGCGAGGATCGTAAGTTCTATCTGGCGGGCCTGAGCGGCTTCGCCTCACAGGAAGCGGAAACTCTCGAGGTACATTCCAGCAGCTACGCCATGGAAGCGATGAAACGTCGGCGCAAGCAAGTCGGCCCGGCCGGCAAATCCTCCCGCCTGTCGGACACCACTGACCTCACTTTGATCCCCATGGTTTCCTGGCGCGGGTCCGATGTGGGCTGCCTGTATGTAGCCGATTCACGGAGGCCGGGGGGGCCCGATGCGCGCGAAATGTTCAACTTGGAGGTATTTGCCTCCGACCTCGCGGTGACGTTCGAGAATGTGCGGCTGCATCAGCAACTTGCCCGCTCCGAAAAACTGGCCGGGCTTGGTCAACTGGTCGCCGGCGTAGCTCACGAACTCAATAATCCCTTAACCGGCATCATTGGCTTCACGGATCTTCTTTCCGAGGAAGTGAGCGAGCCCAGCCCGCGAAACAGGATCGAGAAGCTTGGCAACGAAGCGCGCCGCATGAAGAGAATTCTCGACGGCCTGCTTCGCTTCGGCCGACAGAATAGCTCCGCACAACGGTCGACTCCGCTCGAGCCAGTGCTTCGCGATGTAGTTCAGCTCCGTGAATACCATTTGCGCACGCACAGCATATCGCTCGACATGCAACTTGAGCCTCTGCTGGCACCGGTCGGAATTTCCGAGGACGAGCTGAAGCAGCTGTTGCTGAATATTCTCAACAACGCGATCGATGCCGTCGAAGAAAGCGCCAAGCGCGAAATCCGCATCCGGGCGTCGAACGATACCGGCCGCGCCGTCATCCGCTTTGAAGATAGCGGACCCGGCTTTAGCGATATGGGCCGCGCTTTCGACCCGTTCTACACAACCAAGCCGGTCGGCAAGGGCACCGGCTTGGGCCTCAGCATCTGCTACGGCATCATGCAGGAGTGCAATGGCGAAATCACCATCGGCAACTTGAATCCCTACGGCGCAAGCGTCACCATCGATTTGCCTTTCGCCGTGCCGCAACCGGCCATCGCGCAGCCCGCCAGCGCCATTTGGTGGTAGGACTCCTGTCCAAGCCCGGCCGCGTATCGCTCCGAATTCCGGCAGAGGGTGCTATTGAAGCGCCCGATAGATAATCGGTTTCGGCCCATCGACTACGCGGAAATCCGCCGGCACGGCGAAAAGCGAAGGATCTGGTTCGGTGCGCACGATATTGGTCAGCCGGAAAGTTTGCTCGCCAATACGCGGATCGCTTCGCTTGCTGTAGACAACCGTCTTCAAATCCGGCGAAAACCACACTTCGGTCACGATATCGAGGGGTTGCTCGTTGCCAATTTGACCGGCTGCTATCGTGTGCGTTGTACGCGTCCCAGTCACCAACACACCTTCCATCGTCTGTGGTCCCAAATCCTCGGTAGTGGCGGGAGACCCCTCGTCAGCGACGACCAGCGGTCCGCCTGCCATTGCTGAAGGCAGTGGTCCTGGGGCGGGCCCGACGTCTTGCAATTGAAAAAAGAACTTATTGCCTGCTGCGGGTGCCGGTGCGGTCATGGCCGCACCGCCCATCGGCTCAGAAACGTTGGGCCCGGGCGCACCGTCTCCGGCAGGAGGCGCGCTGATCTTTTGCGCGGTCTTGTTCGTTAAATCGAGCGTGTAGGAGGTCTGACTGACCGGATCCTGAATGAACACCAGGTGAGGTGCGTTCGCCGCCGACAGACTGCCCAACTTGGGCAGCATGGCATCCTGTCGGGTGCGTCCCTCGGAATCGCGGGCAGTGCTTCCCGAAAACGCCTGCACGATTCGATTGCCGTCCGCCAGCGTCTGGACGGATTGATTGGTTATGGTGGCCGAATAGGGGGCCCCGACAACCGGGGGTGCGGGCTTCCATTGAATCTGAAAAGCGGCCGTTGGTTTGGAACCGTTGACCGACCCCGCCTGGCCGACCACGGCTCCGCTCTCCTGGGCGCGGATCGATGGCGACGCCGCCAAGACAAATGAGATTGCCAGCAGTGCTTGTTTCATGGTTGAGCGGCCCTCCTGTCCAGTCCGGTAAGTTGCGGGGTTAGCCGAATCGCTTGTGCTGATCCGTCCGGCGCTACGCTGAAATCCACAAGAAAGTTCGTCCCCGCGGGAGCGGCGCCGGGGGGAAGCAGCGCATCGGCGGGGATGTCGATCTCGACCGCGGGCTCAGGCAGAAGGAACCTTCCGCCCTGAATCCGCGCCGGCGTCGCTGCATTTGGGGTCTGAACTCTACTCAGCGAGGCTCTGTTGATAAAACTTGGTTCTCTGGGGCTCGACCGGGGAGGTTCTAAAGGGGGCACCTCCCTGGCAAGGGCACTTCGCGTGGGCGCTGTGACATGCGGTAGGGGTGCTGGTTTCGTAATTGGTGCACGCGGACGTGCGGTCAAAAGGGCCCATACGGCTAGGGCGGCCACAGCGGCTGCCACTGCCGCCCATTTGCTGCTCGACACCTTCTGGCGCGCGAACGCTAGAGTTACCGCATCGCAGTAGGCATCAAACGCACGGCTGGTTCGCTCGTACGCCTCGGCGCGACTGCGGCACTGCGCGCACCTGCTTACGTGCAATTCAAGTTCAATATCTTCGTCTTGGGTGAGCTCTCGATCGAGCCAGGCCGCTAATCGGCTTTCCCATTCACACATTGCATTTCTCCGCTAGTTTCCTAATCGCCCGCTCCACCGTATCGCCCACGCTGGACGTTGGGATGGCTAGAACCTCTCCAATTTCGCGATAGCGCAGTCCGCCCGCCCGCAGCAACAGGCATTCGCGCTCGGTCTGTGTCAGCGTTTTAATCGCCTCCCCCAACCGTCGAAGCTTCTCCTTTTCAAGGACGGCGCGTTCTGGCGATTCTCGGTCCGCAATGGCATCGACGGCCGAACCGAGCGGTGCACCGAAACGCCGCTCGTAGCTCGTCTGCTGGTTTCTGGCCCGGTTATGCGCCACGCGGAACAGCCAGCTGCGGATATTCTCCTGGGAACCGCCCGAAGCCAAATGGCGCTGCAAACTCAAGAACGCATCTTGAACCACGTCTTGCGCCTGGTCACTGGACATTCCCAGACAGAGCAGATACCGCAGCAGGGGCTTGCGCAGTTCCTCATACAGGGTGTTTGCCTCGCGGTTCTTGGCACCCAGGCGCGACAGGGGCAAGGCCAAGGGCAGGCTGTCTTCGGTCATGGGCTCCTCTTCATCGCACCTGTACTCATATAACAAGCGAGGCCCGCGTTTTTCCGGCTTTCCCGCAGAAAAAACCGCGTGCTAGGGCTTGGCGGCACTGCCGCTGACAGTTGAGTGGCCATCGTCCCGCATGAGTCAAACAATCCGCCCATGGGTCATGCGGAATTGCTCGAGGAAATACACGAGGAAAGGACTGCCGAGCGAGTCCGCAAATTGGCGAGCGAGGGCCTCCACAGCAAGCGCCTCGTCGATGGCTGACTCGGTTTCGCGCGCCAAAGCAATCCTCGCGTGCACTCAGCCGATCTGCAGGCGGCTTTTCGTGATGTCCTGCACCTGCGCGAATGTCACCTCGGCAAATTGGGCATTGCTGTCCAAAGCGAGGCTCAGCCAAATCTGCCCGCCCTTGCCGCGGCGAAGACGAATGGAAGCGCGCTAGATGCTAGCTAGGGGAGCGCCCAGCGCTCCAACTCGAGAATTCCGATCCCTTCTACACGACCGAGCCGGTCGGCAAGGCAATCGGCCTGGGCCTCAGCATCCGCTGCGGAATGCGGGGTGAAATCTCGCTCGCCACCAAAGACCCTAGGGCGCACCTGACAGGGGAAGCGGTGGCCGAGGGAGGGGAACTTCCCCCCGCCTAGTCGTTGTCACTTCTGATCGGAGCTCAACCCCCGGCTAGGAGGCTGGCACCGGTTTGCGTTTATGGCCATGGACGGCCCGCTTGCTGCCGCGTTGGGGACCGCCGCGTGCTTCAAAATATAAGACCGGTACAACGTATCGCGCTGCGCGGGGAGGTAGCCTGCATCGGAGATGATTCGGCGAAGCTCTTCTTCATTGGTGCGATTGCGTACGCCGGCGGCATAGACGACGTTCTCTTCGATCAAAATGCTGCCCACATCATCCGCGCCGAACTCTAGCCCCACTTGGCAGATCTTGATTCCCGGTGTGAGCCAGCTCGACTGAATGTGATCGATATTGTCGAGGTAGATGCGGCTGATCGCAAGCGTCTTCAGATAGTCGAATGCTGTCGTCTCGCTGACCTTCTTGCCCAGTGAGGTATTTTCCGGCGCAAAAATCCACGGAATGAAGGCCGTAAATCCGCCGCTATCTTCCTGAATCCGTCGCAGCCGCTCGAGATGATTCACCCGGTGGCGGTACTCCTCGCCGCAGCCGAACATCATCGTCGCCGTCGTGCGCATGCCCAACTTGTGCGCCGCGCGATGGACGGATTCCCATTGGTCGGACTTGCATTTCAGCCGCGCAATGCGATGCCGGACCTCGTCGTCGAGAATCTCCGCGCCACCTCCGGGAATCGACTGCAACCCGGCATCGCGCAGGCGAGCAATCGTGTCGGCGGTGGTCAACCCAGAGACCTCCGCGATGCATAAAATCTCCGGCGCGGAAAAGCAGTGCAGATGCACTTCGGGGTAGCGCTCATGAATCGAGCGCAACAGGTTTTCGTAGTAATCGATCTTCAGATCGGGATGCAGGCCGCCCTGCAGCAGCACGCCCGTTCCCCCAAGCTCTAGCATCTCTTCGATTTTCTCGTAAATGGATTCGAGCGGCTGGAGGTAGCCTTCTGGGTGTCCGAGCGGCCGATAAAACGCGCAGAATGAGCAATATTCCGTGCAGAAGTTGGTGTAATTGATGTTGCGGTCGATCTGATAGGTGGCCACCCGCGGGTCGGTTTTCTGCCGGCGAACTTCATTCGCCGCCATGCCGATGCCGATTAGGTCGTCGGAATTGAAAAGATCGAGAGCCTCTTCCCGGGTGATGCTCATGAGCGCGCCGCCCGCGTCGTTTGGGTCGATGGCGCTTGGCTTCCGGAAGCGGCAAATCTCAGAAGTTTCACTTCCGCGATCAGTCCGTGTGCGCGAGCTTTTTCGTAATAGAGCTCGAGTCCGGCGAGATTTTCGACATCCAGATCGAAATTGATGTTCTCCGTGAGATACCGTTCGAGCGCGCCCGGCGGCATATCCAGCTTGATCGAGGCCGCCTCGCTGATCTCGCGAATTCGCTTCATTCCGTACTCTTTCGACGCCGCGAAATCGGCTACCAGGCCATCGTCAACGACATCCTCCCTCGCCGCCCAGAATGCCAAAACGGACGGCCTATTGGTCAGCTCGCGCCACTGATAGGTCACGTCATAAACAAAGATCGTCTCAAACCCCGGCACGGGCATGTCCTCAGGATCGCCTTCGCAACAATCGCCTCCGCCGGGCGTTTTCTTGGCCAGCGCTTCCATTTTGAGCGAAATACCCAGCGCGGGATCGCCAATCACCATAGCGGCGTCGGATGTTTTGAGCATTTCCGAGGCATCCGGCAATGCGTCGATAAATTCCGGCTGAATGCCCCAGTGCTCTTTGGCTAGGATACGAACGAGCCCCGCGGTGCTGCGTGAACTCGTATCCAAAGCGATTCTCTTGGCCATGTCGATCGGCCGCTTCGAGACCACCAGCAGGCTGCGCACCTCGCGCTTGGCGGCAATGGCCATGCCGGGCAGCGCAACGACCCCGTCTATTCGCTGATATTCAATGCTGGGAATGATGGCCACGTCCGCGTCGCCCCGGCTAAGGGCCTCGGCACATTGCGAAGGTACCGTGAAGGAAAGATCGTACTTGCCTGCCAGCGGACCGTCGGTAAAGCCCCAGACCAGCGGTGCCGTGTTCAGGTACTCGACAATGGATATCCGCAGCTTCCTCACGCTTGACTCCGCACAAACTGCCGCCATCTTACCACATGGAAGTTAGCTGCTAGGCGGCAGGTCGGACCTCCTAGGGAGACTTTTGACAAGGTTTTGATACTCCTGGCGGCTACGGTTGGATCTTCGCAGGCAAGCCCCCAGGCACGACGCTATGGGTCTAGGCGTCATCGGGGAAAGTTGCACGGACCGATGCCGCCGCACTTTCAATCCAAATTTCGGGATGGCAGCGTGGGAGTCCGTTCAAAACCCCTTTCCCATAGCCGTGTGGGCAGAGATGTGCGAGCATCGGCCGATGATCATAGCTACTCCCCTTGAAACAGCTTGAGATCATGGGGTCGCTGGACAGCCGTTCCGAGTATGAACGCCGGATGCACCGGGTGCTCGAGCACATCGATCGGCACCTTGATGAACCGCTCGAGCTCGATCACCTAGCGGCAGTCGCCAACTTCTCTTCGTTTCATTTCCATCGACTCTTCTCCTCCTGGATGGGCGAGACGCTGGGAGACTACTTGCGACGACGCCGACTGGAAATGGCGGCGTTGCGGCTCGTTTCACAACCCCAACTGCCGGTTTTGCACGTGGCCTTATCGATCGGTTTCGGATCGTCTGAGGCTTTCGCGCGTGCCTTCAAAGCGCATTTTGGGCGCACGCCCAGCGCCTGGCGTTCAGAAGAACGCGCCAAACGCAAGCCAGCACGTCTGGTGGCGGATTTGCGGCCCAAGGTCTCGACAAAAAGCAATCCGCGTCAGGCCAATAGCAACTTGAGTCAGGCGGGGAAATCGCATCGATCGCATGATGGCCCTGCGCGCAAAATCGCGCAGGAGGAAGCCATGAAAGTTAAACTCGTCGATCGACAGCCGACCATTGTCGCTTATTTCCGGCACATCGGCCCCTACGGCAATCCGATTTCGGAATTCTGGCAGAAGAGCGTGTATCCCTGGATGGTGACGAATAACCTGCTGGGCCGCCCGCGTTTCGGGATCAGTCTTGACGATCCGCAGATCACGGCGCCAGAGAAGTGCCGCTACGACGCCTGCGTGGAAGTGGAGCCAGGTTTCCTGGGAGCGGGCAAGCATTTGAGCACCACGGTACCTGGGGGGAAATACGCCGTCACGCGGTTCGCGGGCACCGCTTCGCAAATCGCGGAGGTTTGGGCGAGTCTTCTGCGAGACTGGCTGCCTACCAGCGGCATGCAGCTCGATTCGCGTCCCTTTTTTGAGTACTACTCACCGGAAGCCCGCTTCGATCATCGCACAGGCGTTTTCGAGTGCGACCTATGCGTCCCCGTCGCGCCGCTCTGAAACGCCCTGCGACGATAAGTCGACAGGAGGGCGAGGAATGCAAATCTCCCCGCCCAACTCGCCCTTAGACTTCGCCTCTCGGGCAACTAGTAGCTTCAGTCGGGCTTTACCGTGTAACCGGCGGTTGTGTCGCGTGGTCCTTACGCCTGGTTACGGCGCCCCAGGAACTGGCGCGGCTTCTCGAGCCGCTGGCGGCGGCTGGAATCGACGGATTTCACTGTTCCACTCGGAGATTTTGGGAACCAGAATTCGAGGGTAGCGACCTGAATCTGGCCGGCTGGAAAAGAAGATCACAGGCAAGCCGACCACCACCGTTGGCTCGGAGAGCAGCCGATCCATGTGGGCTGCGCGACCATCGACTTCGCCCGGCTCCGAGGGCGGCGCCGGCATCCTCCCGAGCGAAACCATGAAATCCGTGCTTTTCGATTTTGTCGCCGTGGGCCGCGCGATGCTATCCGATGCGGCCTGGGCCATGAAAGTGCGCGAAGGAAGATTCGCCGATCTCAAACCGTTCACCCGGAAGTACCGAAAACGCTCTTCTGACCGAAATCTGAAATCTCTACGCCCGGCGGCTGAAAAACCTCTATGAGGACCCGGGCTCGTATGTCAAGATCGTCCAGATCGCCGATGTCGCCACAGGAGGATGGCGAAGACGAGAGCGCGCAAGCCTTTCGTTTGGCGGTACCATTGGCGAAGATGAGCCGGACGGAACCCCACCAGCCCAGCCGGAAGTCATCCCAACCCCATTGCTCGTGGAGTCGACCTCAAATGAAAAATCGAATCCTGGTAACCGGCGCGGGCGGTTTCATCGGTCATCACCTGGTTAAGCGCCTGAAGGCTGAGGGAAATTGGGTCCGAGCGGCCGATATCAAGCTGCCAGAATACGAACCCTCTCCGGCAGACGAGTTCGAGCTGCTCGACCTGCGCAACTACGAAAATTGTCTGCTGGCCACGCGCGGAGGGATCGATCAGGTCTACAACCTCGCGGCGGATATGGGCGGCATCGGCTATATCACCGCCTATCTGGCCGATATTTCGCGGAACAACATCCTCATCAACGTGCACATGCTTGAAGCCAGCCGGCAGAACGGCGTCTCGCGCTTTCTGTTTTCCTCCTCCGCGTGCGTGTACGCACAAGCCAAGCAAAAGAGCCCGGAAGTGACGCCCCTGGTCGAGGAAGACGCCTATCCCGCCGATCCTGAGCCCGGTTATGGGTGGGAGAAACTGTTTGCCGAAGAACTCTGCCGCTACTATCGCCACGACTATCGCCTGCCGACGCGCTCGGTCCGCTTTCATAATGTCTACGGGCCGCTGGGCACTTACGATGGCGGGAGGGAGAAGGCGCCGGCGGCGATTTCCAGAAAGGTGGCTCTGGCGTCAAACGGCGGCGAAATCGAGATCTGGGGCGACGGAGAGCAGACGCGCTCGTTTATGTATGTCGATGATTGCGTCGAGGGGCTGCTGCGGTTGATGGCATCTGATTACTCCGAGCCGCTCAATTTGGGCACCGACCGATTGGTTACCATCAACGAACTGGTAGATATGGTGTGCCAGGTGGCGGGCAAGCATCTGACCAAGCACCACGACCTCGGCAAGCCCCAAGGCGTGCGGGGCAGAAACAGTGACAACACGCGGCTTAAAAGGGTTTTGGGCTGGACGCCTGCGATTTCGCTCCATCAGGGCCTGGCCGTCACCTACCGATGGATTGAAGGCCAGCTGGAAAGGAATGGTCGAATGCCCGGGCCTGCCAGCCAACTTACCCCTGAAAACGTTCGCGTGAATGCGGCTGCAGGTCGGCATTAGGCTCTGCCGCACCCGCACCTCGTTTGGACGATGTATTTTTCTCGCGCAACCTTCCTTAAGAAACCGTTGCCATACATCTGTTGAGACCCTGGGCGATAGATCGGTACGGCGCGCGGAAAAGGAGACCGAAGAACTATGCCGTACTTTGCGTTAATCTATGACCTCGTCGATGACTATGTCGAACGGCGGGCCTCCCTTCGGGCAGAACATTTGAGGCTGGCCGAGGAATGGCACGCGCGAGGCGAAATCGTGCTGGCCGGCGCGTTCGCCGAACCGGTGGATCAGGCGCTGCTCATTTTTCGTGCCAAAGACCGAAGCGTTCCAGAGATGTTTGTGGGGCAAGATCCGTACGTGAGACACGGCCTGGTAAGAAGCTGGAGAGTGCGCCCGTGGAACGTGGCGATCGGCAATCGGCCAGAAAAGTAGGTTCCCGGCGGCCACGATTCGTTTTATGATTTTCATCGTTGAATAAGAAGCACCCCCATATGCAGCAGGAGCATCGAAGCAGCATGGGTTCCGGTGTCCCCAAACCCAGCTTAACCGCACGCGAAATGTTTACGGCCTGGGGGAGAATTCTGGCCGGCAACGTTCCCATGATGTCCATTGAAATCACGCGCGAGTGTCCCCTGAGCTGTCCGGGATGCTACGCCTATGGCGAGTCGCATCTGGGCGGCGGCGTCACGTTAAGCCAGTTGAATGATTATCGCGGCGACGCACTGGTGGATGGCGTTCTCGGGCTGGTGCGCCAGCACAAGTCGCTGCACGTCTCGCTCGTGGGCGGCGAGCCAATGATTCGGCATCGCGAGTTGAGCCGCATTCTTCCGACTTTGAGCGAGATGGGGGTGTTCACCCTGCTGGTGACGAGCGGTGTGATTGCAGTACCGCTTGAGTGGATGAAGATTCCGCGCCTGCGCGTGGCGATTTCGGTCGACGGCTTGCCCGAGCACCATGACGTCAGAAGGAAGCCCGCCACGTACGAACGGATTCTCAAGAATATCGCTGGGTGCGAAGTGAACATTCACTGGACGGTCACGCGACCCATGCTGGCGCGGGCCGGCTACCTCGAAGAATATGTCGCCTTCTGGAGCAACCGGCCGGAAACGAATTGCATTTGGATCAGCGGATACACGCCGCAGATCGGTGAACAAAGCGCGGAGATGCTCACCAGGGAAGATCGTGCCACACTAGCCAGAGACTTGCCCGACCTGGCCGTGCGCTACCCAAAACTTCTATTTCACCCTGGACTGGCCCGGGCTTTCCTTCACCCCCCGCTGAATCCGCGCGATTGTCTGTTTGCGAAAATGTCGGCCAACTATTCGGCAGATCTGCGGAGCCGAGTCGAGCCATGCGTTTTCGGCGGGAATCCGGATTGCTCGCAGTGCGGATGCGCTGCCAGCACGGGTTTACATTGGGTGCGAGGGGTGAAGGTGGCCGGATGGCTGAGAGTCGACCACTTCGTCGGAACCTCGGTGAAATTGGGGACGATCGTCAGCCGGCTGCGTTCGCGACCGGCTCAGCCTACGCGCTGGACGCCGGGACAGCCGAAACGGGGCAGCGAAGACGCTTTGGTGCAAATCGACTCCTAAAGACCTCATCTACCCCTTGCGGCGTTTGAAAAATTCCACCTGACGAAGTCGCTTCTTGGCCTCCTCTCGCGTCTTGTATGGGCCGCCGAGGTTGCGTCCGGTGCTTTCCGATAACACCTTGTAGCCCCCTTGACCTTCTTAATCATTGTCCCTGCCTCGATAAAATGGGATGCCTCGAGAGTAAGGATGTGATTGCTTTTCCCATTTTTCGCTGCTTCTACAACAGTTTGCGCCGAGCGGTTGCTTCTGTTAGCTTGCTCGCGGATTGTTCCAGGAGAGGAAAAATTGACCCTGCAAAAATCGTTCGCTCTCCGTGTGGCCTTCACGTGGGTGGTGGCGCTGACTTCTGCCATAGCACTCGGGCAAGCGCCGCCAAGCGG
>Ga0126373_10000502_pt1 | contig 25865 bp, 35 predicted proteins | sample PanSoiMetPlot_11_FD_92545 | JGI IMG/M metagenome (GOLD analysis project Ga0126373, IMG submission 92545) | Tropical forest soil microbial communities from Panama - MetaG Plot_11 | ecosystem: Environmental > Terrestrial > Soil > Tropical forest > Bulk soil | place: Panama | collected 2016-02-17 | reverse complement strand
TAGGAAGATGACAGAACAGTCGAACGGCGCGTCGCAAACCTGATCAAAAAAGCGGTCCTAAGAAGACCGAACCAGTTTGGAAGGACCGACGTGCGCGGATTCTCATCATGGCCAGGAGCGTAGTTCCACAAGTGGGCCGGATACATTTTCGCAGACTGTTTCTATCAATCCATTTCTTGCTTGCAGTCACGCGGCGGACCATACATTTTTTGAGAGCACATCTTTCAACGCCCGGTTATCCAGCGTCAGCTCGGCCACCACGTGTTTCAGCTTCCGGTTCTCATCCTCCAGCTGTTTCATCTTTTTCGCGTCACCACTCTCCATCCCGCCATACTTCGACTTCCAACGGTAGTAAGTCTGCTCCGTGATCCCGTGCTGTCGGCATAACTCCGACGTCGTCAACCCAGCTTCGCCTTGCTTCAGGATCGCGATGATCTGCTCTTCGCTATGTCGCGTGCCTTTCATTGCGGTTCTCCTCTCCTGGTTTGGGAGAACTCACATTCTAGATGGTCCAGTTTTCGGGGGCTGGGTCAAAGTGCAGCACAGTCTCCGGCACCTCTTTCCAGCGGCTTGAACCGCGAATCAGATTATTCTTGTTGGAGTCGCCGCCGCCCAACTTGGGCTTGGCATCATGCCTGATGTGAATCGTAGTCTTCACATTCTTGATTCTCTCCAGCTCATCGAAGTAACGTTGAACGTCCTGCTCACTGTCGGGACTCATCTTGCTGCTCAATAGTTCGGCTGCGGAATCGAAGATCCCAACCTCACACCCCTCGCCTGTTAAAAAGTCATGAATGATGCCAATACGCTTGGAAAAGTCCGATGTTCGACGGAGTGCTGTCAGACCGGCTTCATTCAGGTATTTGATGTTTGCAACTTCGTGCGGATCAGGAAACATCCTACGGAGTCGCTCGCCGAGTCCGGGGTTTCGCATCTCAGTCTCGATCATTCCAACGCGAACCGGATGTAGTACTTCGAGTTCACCGAGAAACGGCTTTCCGGTTGAGATGCTTCGGGCGAGTTCGAGAGCAAACATCGACTTGTACGTCTCTTCGTAGCCGTGAATCAGCAGACGATCACCACGGTTTAGCAGCTTGTCCACGATCGGAACGGCGGGATTTTGCATTGCCTCTCGAATCAATTGGTCAACACTCGCGGCATAAAAAGAGGCCACCAAGTCATTGTTGGTTATTTCTGGCATACCCTGGCCGCTCCAAAGGTGGTTTGTAGTTCTCAGTCCTGCGAATCAGTACGATCTTCCCGTTTTCCAGCTTAACTTCGATCGCGCCATAGAAGCCGGATTGCGCAAGCTCGCGCAGCATCTCGTTGAGATCGGTGCTCAGGGGCTTCATATGCGGACTCCTTCATCGGGTACTTCAGTTGGGACGGCGGCTCGACCCTGCTCGACGAACCGCTCGATTTCCGACTGCTCGAACAACAGCCGACGGCAGAATCGGATGGGACGCAACTTCCCCTTTCGTACCCATGAAAAAATTGACCATCGGGAACGCATAAAATGCGCGCGACGTCTTCAACAGCCAAGAGCTGCTGCATAGAAAGTGCACCACTTTACTTGTGATTTAAAGGCTGCGATAGGTCCAGGAGGGGTAAAGTTGCTTCAGGACGGACCAAAGCGCTTGTCTATAGAATTAGAGTCACCAATTAGACAGAATGTGACACGGTGCGCTTTGATATTTGCATTCCTCTTCCACCCACATCAAGCCCTTTTCCTAAGCCAGCACTCGATCACACTCGATTCTGTAACCATGCATTATCAGCACTTCCTCTAGAATCATGGGAATAGACCTTAAATCCCGTGCAATTCGCGCGATTTCTTGCATTAACGCAGCGGGAATTCCGGAGAACGTATGTGATTGATTCTGCACGTTCGCGCGTGTATCAAGATTGTCGTGCCATTCAATGGAATCAAGGGATTACTGTTCCTGATCTTTTTTCTCTGAGGAGATTTATCCGGATGTCTAGCCAGAGGAGGTTTAGCGGCCCAGACTCCCGCCTGCGGACGAGCGCCCGAAGCCTGACCACAACCCGGGCTGGTGTGGCTCGCAGTTGCAATTTTTGCCAGTTGCAATTTGTTTCAGAAGTGTCTATCGTTCGTGATCATTCAACCTGAATAGCCGCGGCCGGGAGCCATCCCGTCCTGCGAGCAACCGTCCCAGACCTCCGTGGTCAGGGCGTTATGTCCAGCGCAAAGGCCCCCGATTGAGGGATCCATAGCAGCAAAGCCTTGAGTCATTTTGCGCTGCGGTTATCCTTTCTCCAAAGAGAATGACTGCGACCGAAATCACGACCAACAGGCCAATGTCACACGTGAGTCCTATGGCAACTGCATATTGCTTCGCCAGGGAAGGCGTCTCCTTCACGTTGTAAGCCGCATTCAATGTGTCCATCATGGCCCCCATCCCGAGAGATGCAGACCACACGGATGCGATGATTCCAAGGGACATCTTCAGAGGGCCGCTCGATTGTATGGTCCCGTTGAACGCTTGGCTGATGAATTGAAATGCTGGACTAGTGTGGAGAACACGTAGAGGTGCTCAAATTCGTAGGCGAAGCAAACGGGAACGACATAGGGCTGGTTTCGAGGTAACAGGCCAGCCGTCCGACTGAGACGCGGTTCAAAAAGGCTTTGCATTCATCATGCGAGATTTCGATGATTAGCATTGTCGTTCCCTTTGAAGATGCCAAGTCTACACCACGTACTTCTCGGCGCGGTTCTTGAGGTAACGGTCTGACCAGTTGTCACACGTATGTGTGATGACGGTTACTGACTTCCGTCTTCAAGTGAGCCATGGTAGCAAACAACCCATACGAAATTTGTCCGTGCTTGCCGCTTCAATTCGCTAGACAATCCACGCCCCACTTCGTCGGCAAAGGAGGTTTTGTATGAAGCGTCTGAGCATCTTCTCAGCCTGGATGAGCGTACTCCTGCTGATGATGGCTTTTGCGACCGGAAGCGCAATCGCGCAAGCAGGAGACGTTGTGGTTCATGCTGTCACAGTCGATCTGACCCATTTAACTGGCACGGAACCAGTTGATCAGATTGACATGACCGCTACCTTTACGAACAACGAATTTGCAGAACTAAGGCACTGCGAGCCTGCCGACTCCCTGATCCTTCATGGGGTGAAGGTCACCGTTCAGCAGGGGCTGTGCAGCGCCACATCACGAAAGACCAACATCACCATTCCTTTCTTCCACCAGCTTATCCCCGGTAGCAGCCTGGCAGTTTTCGAGGGTATTACCGTCGAAGGTGCTTCCGCGGATGCAGTCTTGCGCACGCTGAAGCGGCTGCCGGGCACGTGCGGCTCCTATTCCTTGCGAGTTGACGCAGTCAACGTCAATCTGGCCGCCGTGAAGCGCAACCCAGTAGCCGTCACTGTCACACTGCCGGATGGCTCCTCTGGGTGCCTGTCGATCAACAACGCGCTGATCGACCAGTGAAGCTGGGGAGGGCATTTCACGAGCGCAAGACGAGTTTTAAACGCGGTTCCAATGCGGGCGGGGCTCAGGCCCGCCCGTTTCTCCCATCTTTCCCACACGGTCGGGAGACAGGTCGAGAGAAGGCGACGAACTGACTACTAGGCCGCTGCACGCCCGTTCTTTGTTTCGCCGGGGAGCTTAATTTCCAGGGACTGCACAATCTGGCTGACACCGCGCAGTATGGAGGGATCGTTGCCGTAGCGTAGGCTTATCAACTGCAACTGTTCACGAATGTAACCGTTACGCGCCTCCAATATCTTGGAGATGGCCAACGCCTCACGTCGTCGTAGTGTGGCTTGCTGTCGCCACAGGTAAAACAAAGCTCCGACAATTGCGCCTTCCAGCAGGATTTCCACAATGCCATATCCGGAGTGCTGCGCACGCACGTTGAATAGCAGCATCCCTGTGAACGAAAGCAGGACTACGAACATTGCAACCAATACCGCCATCCACGCGCTGGTTTGTTTCCACCTATCTTTCATACGCGCTTCCGATTCAAGGAAAGTGGCCCCCAGGCAGTGATGATTCGACCTCTTCCAGACACAATTTTCCCCTCCGTCTTTGGATGTAGTCAGTGGCCGCCGGCACACCCCGTGTGGTAGGTCTATATCAGCAGCCCTGTCACGCGCATCAGTGACGGTTGGCATATCGCCCGCCCCGCCTATTAGGCCTACGCTAGATCCCTCCGCCGCATCCCCAAGCTCGAAGCGGCGCTCCGATGGCTGTGCGTGATATCCTTGGCTTCATCGCAACCCTTCTTGTTACATCTGCCATTTTGGTCCCGATCAGCAGGCGCCTCCGAGCGCAGCGCGATGCTCGCCTCCGGCGCACAGGCAGGAGGGAACACCTTAGAGGTCAAGACTCCGCAGGAGAGGGGTGCCACATTGAAACAGTTCAGAGTTCTTCGGAGATCCACTCCGGCCCAATGACCCACTCGAGTCCTTAGACTTCATCACCGCCAGCTATGTTGCGGAATTCTGCATCAAAGAGTAGTGTCCGTTGAGATCATAGAGACTGAACTTAACGAGTTGTCGCCAACTCGGCAGTTGACGAAATCAAGGCGATTTAACTTGTAACCGTTTGGCTACGAGTCCGGGGCCTTCCCATGGCGAATGATTCGTGTCTAATGGATACTCGTTTTGATGTTTGGAATCATTCTCGTGCTTGCCTGCGCAGTCTGTGATGGTCCTTGTGAGGGCATCTGTATAGGTCTTTTCGTCCCTTCGGCCAAGGCTGCTCTTTTTCGCGATGAGAAGTAGAACCATAGTAGCGCGGTAAAGCCCACACCTAGCATCGCGAAAAAGATGATCTTCGGGAAATTCATCCGCAATCCCGCGTGGCCCGTCACAGCGAAGATACTCACAAGTTCCATGCTCATGATGGCTAACAGAGTCAGAAACACTGGTGCAAGCGCGTAACCAGCTGCTTTCCTAAGGAACAGAAGATTTGCCGTTATACATAAGGCAGGCAAGAGGAACACGAGGTCCAATACATGAATGAAATTTACGGGCAGGTTCATCTCGGTGACACTTTGGGGGACTCGCCCCGTCAGGATTGCCGGTACGTCCTCGCGCAAATAGGTCAAGGCGGTTGCTAAGGCAATCCATAAAAACACGAAGGCAATCGTCCTTCGCGGCGCACGAGGACCGTAGGCCTCGGCGATTTGCCCGACGGGAATGAAGCGAACGCTGAATACCGCAGCGTAGAAGCACAGACTCATGGTCGCGCAATAGACCAGGAAAAGCGCGTTGAAGTGCACACCCAACGTGTAAATCACGAAGTTGTAGAGAAGATAGCTCAGCGTGCCCAGCCAGACCAGACGCCCAGGAAGCGATCCGCGATATCCTTTGATTCCGCTGATCAGCAAGATCGGCAAGACCAAGAACAGGTCGACAATATCGCTGGCGAGGCCCCCGTCGCGTGAAATTTCCCTCGCATATGTTGCTGGCCAATAAATTCCCGCTACTGCCGTTATGGTAAGGAGGAACGCGATAGCGAGCGTACTCCACAGGATCGGGTCATGAGTTCGTTCGCTTGTCATGGCTATTTATCCGATTGTTTCCATGAGAGAGTTTGCAATGAAGGAACCCGCTGCTAGCAATGCTGGCAGCCACCTCGCCTCGGCGGATGCACGGGCAACCGATGCGGCTGCAGTATAGATACAATGGGCGTCGATGCCGCCGATCATACTGGCATCGCAACTCGGATTCACTTCACAAGTTACGTTCCATGTCACCGATGCATCCGTCGTATTCAAGACCGTTGCAGCGAACTGAAAGAGTGTGCCAGCATTGACTCCCGCAGGAGCATTGCTAATGATCACGGAGACAGGCTGAGTGGGCTGGGTAGGTTGACTGTTGCTGCCACCGCTGCCTCCGCAAGCAGTCATGAACAGAGTCAAAACTGAAAACGTAAGAATTAGAAAAAGACGAGAAATGTGATGGGGTAAGCCATAGAGGTGGAGCACGATCTCTCCTTCGGGGGAGACTGCACTTAAATTGTATGAGTGGCGCGCTGTATTTCAGATTGCAAGCAGGATCGATGACTATAAATCCATTCCCATTTAGGGAACCGGATTCACTTGATTCGAGAACAGGTAGCTATTTGTTTAGCGCCCTTGGAGACCCTTGGTCGGCAGCCCCTTTAGGACTCAACTTTTGGGTCTCGATCGCTCCCTGGAGCGCAGTGACGAGGCTCTCCAATTCGGCGCTTCGCGAACGTGGCACGTATTGGTCGAGAAGTTGCCCAGAGATCGGAGGTCTGGACCCGAGAGGGACTGAAGCAACGGAGTCACGCCGTTGTTGCTCTGGCGGTCCCGCACATTAGGCGTGACCCGCATCACTGACATGGCGTACTCATCCGCGCAGGATTTAGAAGACCTGCAAAAGCAGCGAAGAGCCGTGAATTAAAGGCTAGCCTATACCTGATCGGCTCCACGAAGTTGACGTACAAGCGACAGACACATCTAGCAAGACTTGCGACTTGTGGAGGTGGGAACGATGGCAGTTAAGAAATTGCCGCTGGCAACTATCGAGACGTTCCTCGCTCAGAAACGGATTGCGATGGTCGGCATTTCGCGGGAACCCCGGAGTGACAGTGTCATAATCTTCGAAGAATTGTGTCGCCGTGGGTATGACGTGATCCCGGTGAATCCCCACTTGCCGGAGACCCTTGGGCGACGCTGCTTCGCTCGCGTACAGGACATCCAGCCGCCTGTCCAAGCTGCGCTCGTCATGACCACGCCAGAAGTAACCGATACGGTGGTGGATGACTGTGTCGAAGCGGGCATACGACGAGTTTGGATGTATCGAGGAATCGGGAAAGGAGCAGTCAGCGAGAGAGCGGTCGCGGTCTGTCAGGAGCAAGGGATCGAGGTGATTCCAGGAGAGTGTCCGCTTATGTTTCTACCCGGCACAGCGGGCGTCCATCGCTTCCACGGATTCCTCCGCAAAATTATCGGTAAGTATCCGCCATGCTGTCACTTCAGACAAACATGCGGCTTAGCCGGGCCGGGGTTGGTCGGTCCAGTTGACTCAACCAGATGAGATTTCACCACCGATCGGGATAGCTGGTGAAATGGGGATTTTGCAACAACGAGCCATTTGGAAACCACCTTCTGGCTCTTCCCAATTTGGAAATTATCGTCCTGTCCCTCACTGCGTTCTTCCAGGCTGTCACAGTAAAGAGGGTGAAAATCGCATTGTAAATCTCTGATTTCTGCGAGAAGAAACATGGCGAAACCAGGCTTGATCCAAAACGCGTGCATCATCTTGGTGGTTTGTACGGCAACTGCGATTGCTGCATCGGCGCAGACCTTCACCACTATCTTCAGCTTTGATTCCACTAATGGCGCAAACCCGTCCGCTGGGTTGATTCGAGCCACCGACGGGAACTTCTACGGCACAACCAAAAAAGGGGGAGCGAATGGCTGGGGTACGGTTTTCAAAATCACCCCCGAGGGGACCATAACTACGCTTCACAGCTTCGACTACACTGACGGCGCCTATCCGTCTGGCAGACTGATTCAAGCAGCGGATGGGAACTTCTATGGGACCACTGAACAAGACGGGGGCGACGGCGACTATGGCACGGTCTTCAAAATCACCCCGGGGGGCAGGCTGACCAACTTGCATACCTTCCGCTACTCTGACGGGGCATACCCGTTTGGCGGGCTGATTCAAGCGACCGACGGGAAGTTTTACGGAACAACTTCTGACGGCGGGGCCAATTTCAACGGTACAGTTTTCAAAATCACCTCAGGCGGCATCCTAACGACGCTGCACAGCTTCGGCTCCGCTGAAGGCGCCTTCCCGTGGGCCGGGCTAATTCAAGCCAGCGACGGGAACTTCTACGGGACAACCCTTGGAGGGGGAGCCTTCGGCGACGGTACGGTCTTCCAAATGACAAGCGGGGGCACGCTAACCACGTTGCACAGCTTCGACCCCTACCTCGACGGCTACCACCCACAGGCCGGGTTGATCCAGGCCACCAATGGAAACTTCTACGGAACAACTTCCGGTGACGCACGTCCAAGCTGCCGATATCCGCTTGGCTGCGGCACGGTCTTCGAACTCACTCCCGGGGGCGTCCTGACCACGCTCCACAGCTTTGACACTACTGACGGTCACTACCCGATTGGTGGCGTCATTCAATCCAGTGATGGGAACTTCTACGGAACGACGAGTGCTGGGGCCAGTTGGCGGTGCCAAACTGGTTGTGGCACAGTCTTCGAAATCACTGCCGGCTCGACACTGACCCTGCACAGATTCCAATCCACTGACGGCGCCTATCCGTCGGGCAGACTGATTCAAATCACCGACGGGGCCTTCTACGGGACCACCGTCGGAGGAGGCGCCAGTAGCTCCGGTACGATCTTCCGCTTCGTTGTTGCCCCAGCGGTTACGCTCTCATCTACTTCCTTGCCCTTCGGTAATCAGGTTCTCGAGCAGACCAGCACAGCCAAGAAAGTGACGGTAAAGAACAGCGGAACGGCGCCGCTGATGGTTAAACGACTCTCCATTGATGGCACCTTCGCAATCTCTGCAAACACATGCGGAGCCGTGCTGGACATCGGCAAGACATGCGCATTGAGTATTACCTTCACGCCCACGGTGTTGGGCAAAGTGGCGGGGACACTCACCCTTTCCGATGATGCCTCCAACAGCCCGCAGATGGTGTTACTGTGGGGCACGGGTGTCGAGCCCGCCACGCTTATGCCGCTGGCTGCCGCGTATGCGTCCCAGGTCGTGGGCACCACCAGTATGGCCAAGACGTTTACCCTGACAAACTACCAGAGCGTGGAGTTGACTGGCATCAAGATCTCGACCAGCGGAGACTTTGCCGTGTCCGCGACCACGTGTACTACGAGCCTGGCGGCCAAAGGCAGATGTTCCATCGACATAGTCTTCGCGCCTAAGGCGACCGGAGCGAGGGCGGGGAAACTGAGCGTGAGCAACAGCGCAAGCAACAGTCCACAAGCATCAAGTCTAAACGGTACCGGCAAATAAAATCAGGTTGATGGACATAAACTCGCCCCGCAGAGATGCGGGGCATTCCTTTTCTTTCTGGCTGAGATGGACCTGAAAGCGGCCAAATGGAGTTTTACGTGCTTTGGTTTCTTCCAACTGGCGTAGACCGTGATTCCCCAAAGCAATACGCCGGTCGGTACCTGTATATCGGCATCGAGGATGCGAAGAGCGCATCGCACTTATCCGTACTGCCACTCTCCGAGGAATTGCGAGGATTGACTCAATACAGGCGTCTTCGGGCTATGCAGACCCGCGACTTTCCGAAAATCCTCTGGGCGGTTTTGATTGCGGGCGGCATCATTACGGTCGGAGCCGCGTGTTTCTTCGGAGTGAATGACTTTGGTTTTCATCTCGCACAAGTGCTGGTGCTGACTTTCTTGATCTCGCTCGTGTTGGCGCGATCGCGGACATCGATCGACCTTACCAGGGATTGGTGAGAGAACGGTTGGCTGAACATTCGTAGAGGGGTCTCCTCAATTCGTGAAAAAGGCAGGTCGCAACGTCGCGTCATGTCGGCATAGTTCGACGCCTTCAAGTCTAAACGTAACGCCTGCTGAATTTCGCGGGCGCTATTATCTATCCCGCGAACCGTTTGACTGGATAGTATTGGCCCTGATAGGCTCCGTCGCCCCACCCCGCGCTTCTTCGCCGTACAGCAGGTCGAGCAGGATCGCCACATCAGAAACATTGGCGGCCCGTCGCCACCGCCGTGTGGATGATTTTCGTCTTTCCATCTGGCCGACGACTCACAACACCATTACGCCTCCCCAACACTCCGTTTCTGCCCAACGTCCGGTTCGCCGATAGGAGGGATCTAGGTGGACGGTTCTGTATTCCAGTCCGACCGGGTGTCCCTCATCACTGCACCTACCCTTCACCTGTGGCAGACTCGTGAATATGGAAGACGCGGTTGTAGCGATGCTGCGTGGTTCTCTCCTCGACATCTGCATCGACACAGCCTTCCTCGTCATAGGTCTGACATCGTGCGCTATAGCTGCACTGCGTCGCCGTGGAGGAGTGCGGATTTTTCTCTGGATTGGAATCTGGAGCGCGGCTTACGGTTTGCAGCACCTGCTGGAAGTGCGTGCGGTGGAGTTCGCTCTTCCGCCGTGGCTGCGGTCACCAACCCCGTACATGACCACCGCTATTGTTTATCTGGTCGTGGTGCCTGCCGCGTGTGCTTGGTTCGAGCTGACGGTCGGAACAATGCGGCGTCTCGTGCTTGGACTGTTGGTGGCAGGGGCAGCCACGGGAGTGTTGGGAATCGGGTGGTTCGTCGTTACGGGCGATAGTAGTCGATTCATGCCTCTCAACAATGCGTTAGAAGCTGGGTTTCTTCTTCTGCTGCTCATTACGCTTGTCAACAAGAAGCTTTTCCAGAAGTATCTCCGCCTGCTCGAACGCGGGTTTCTTGTCTTTGGGACGGTTGTATTCGCGCTGGAAGCGCTGTGCGTGAACTTGTTGCGTCCTTTGCTGGGTTTTCGGACGTCCATACTCCTTGACCATCTCGGGTTCCTAGTACTCCTGGTCGCGTTCGGATACGCGGGCTTGAAGATGGTGCTGGCGAACGAGCATCGGCTGCTGGAAATTCAGGCCGAGTTGGAAGTCGCGCGGCAAATCCAAGCGTCCACTTTGCCTACCGATGTTCCACACGTTCACAACCTGCGCATTTCCGCAGCGTATCGGCCAATGACGTCGGTGGCGGGAGATTTCTACGAATTCCTTCCGGTAGACGGCAAACGTGCGGGCTTTCTTGTCGCTGATGTTTGCGGGCACGGGGTCCCGGCAGCCCTGATCGCGTCCATGCTGAAGGTCGCGGTGCAGTCAGGAGGGACTTTCTCGGATCATCCCGGGGAACTGCTAGCTACGCTCAATCGAGTACTCGCCGAGCCGCTGCGCGGCCAGCTTGTCTCAGCGGCTTACCTTTGGGTTGATATGGAAGCACGGAAGGCGCTGTACTCGGCTGCCGGTCATCCACCCCTGTTGCGTTGGAATCATGGGTTGGAGCGGATCGAAAGCAATGGGCCGTTGTTCGGAGTTGTACCCGAAGCTGATTATCCCGTGCATGAGTTGACTCTTGGTACCGGTGACCGACTTTTGCTTTACACGGATGGCGTAACGGAGCCCGAGAACAGCGCGGGCGAGGCGTTCGGCGATTACCAATTGCAACGTGTACTCGCACAGAGCGCAGCGGAGGCACCCGGGGAGCTCTCATCGAGGATCATGCAGGAGATTCAGACATGGCACCGCAAGGTGGAACTTCAGGACGACATAACGCTGATCATTATCGACATCACATGATCCCCTGCTCAGGAGCAAATCAGGCATAGCGCTCAGAATCCGGCTGCCAGAGAGTGAGTGCTATCAGGATGGTTCAAAAACTAGCGGTAGCCCTGTGAGAGGAGGGAATGCAATCTCCCCTCATACCACTTGATTTACTCGATAGCCTTGGCTACGGCATCCGCCAACCCACTTCCCCATAAGCATTCCGATATTGACTCACGACAGATTTTGGCGTTTTTTCGTGTGTCCATTCCGCCCGTGAGTCAGCGTCGGGTCGTCATGTTCAGGATGCTGCCGACCTCCTTCATCACCTTTCCTTCGGCCAGCAACTGCAAAACTTTTCGCTGCCGGTCGGTGAGCCGATCTGCCTCTTGCACGACCTCTCGCTCTCGCCGCCGATGGTAGTTGATTCTGTCCTTGGGTAGTGTTCGTGAGATGTACGTATTTCCGCGCAGGACTTCCCGAACCGCGAGCACGAGCTCCGAACACGCGCACGTCTTCAGCAAATACGCAGACGCGCCATGACGGAAGGCTTCCGCGGCAACTTCCGGGTCGGGGTTCCCCGTGAGATAAACCAGTTTGACCACAGGCAACATCCCTTTCACCCGCTCCCTGGCGTCCAGACCATTCAAAATCGGCATAGCCAGATCGACCAGTATGCAGTTTGGCTTCAACTCCGCAGCCGCTCGGATCATGGCACGCCCATTGCCCACGATATCTACTACGTTAAACTCAGTTTCGAGCAGCCTTTTGCACAGATCGGCAATTAGAGTGTGATCCTCAGCGATTAGGATGCGGACCCGATGAGATAACATCTACGGCTCCTCCTCAGGATTGTCGCGATAACGCAAGGGAGCTTTCTTGGAGCAGCGCCTATTTGTCGGACTGATGCCAGACAGAGGTAAATCTTCCTCCTTCTGAGAAATCCTGTGACCGTCATTACAAGTAAATGTGACTTCCTCACAACATCACTGAGGCTCATGGCGCTCGCCCAGTATGGTGACAGCAAGCTCTGGGAACTGCCACATTAGCGTGGCAGTGCCGCGTCATTTGAAATCAGCTAAGACTCAGATTTGGTGAGGTTTTCTGCACGGCCTCGGCTTCCACGAGTTGCACTTCGACTTCAGTGGGCCGGTTCACATTTCTCCCAAATAGCGGGATTCCAGATATATAGGCCGACCTGCCTTGTTGGCTCTCCGCTTGCCTTAGTTCATGAACGTGGTGGTCAAAAACAACTGACCACCAAAGCCCGACCCCAGATATTCAGACAAGGAGAAGCTCGATGAAAACGAAGAAACAGACCCTCGTTAGCGCTTCCGTACTAGCGCTTTTAGTGTTTGCCCTGACTGCCGCTGCTCCCTTCGTATCTGCGCAACGACCGGCTGGCATATCCATCAATTGGACGATCATTCTGCGTGGCCCTGCTCTCAACGGCTTAACTCCAATCGGAAACTCCGATTACGAAGTGGAGAACACTTTCCGTCGCTTCGAAGCCGATTGCGACCAAGTCAATGTTCCCGATGGAACCCTATTGGATGTGAGGGTTAACGGGAAGGTCGTGGGGTCGTTCCGCACCCTTGACCAAGGTGGCGCTTTGATTCTGACCGGATCGCGTGCCCCGAACGTTAGCAAGGGCACCAGGGTGTCCATCAACCATCACGACGGAGCTGCGATCGTTTCAGGGCATTACTGAGGAGCTGGCGGATGATGCTGAAACCCGGACGGTACAGGACTGTCCGGGTAGGCTTCCTCAATGATGGCGGGTGCTGCGGGTAATCCTCGTTAAATGCAGTCCCGAGCTCAGTGCCTCAGTTCACTAATCAGGCTCGGCTGTTGTCCGTCAAGCCAGCATCCGAATGAGGAGAGCGGTCATGGAGAAGGTTAAGCAATCGGATTTGGCAATTGTTTTCAGAAACCCCAAACCCAGGCGTGAGCGGGAATACCCAAGCATATGGCTGCTACTTGCAGGGGAACACGCTCTCAAAGTTATCGTAACCCGCGATGCAGAAACGCGGCCCCACGTCATTTGCACGGAAGCTGCCTAGTAGCGGTGAAAGGAATTAGTCATGAACGACCATCTCGCAAATCAGGCGCTGCCAGGGATTGATGAGTCCGCAGCTGGTGGCTTCCGATGGTCTCCAGTCCACCGGTTAGTCAGCTATGGGCTCCCATGTGCTCAGTGCAGGGCGTACTATGAGGCACAGCTAACCGTTTGCCCGATTTGCGGGTGCCGTGAGCGAGTTCCAGCGGCTAGTTGCGCTGATGAGCCCTGCTGCGTTGTTGTGAACCCTACGGAGCAGGTGCCGGAAGTGAGCCAGTCGACTGCGGCGATCCTGGATCAGCTGCCGGCGGTGCAGTTAATCCGGCTGGCAGATGCGCAGAACGATGTTCGGGACGGTGGGCGCGGAGATCGTGGCGATCATCGGCGCGGAGATTGATCCGAAGCACCCGGACGGCACTCCAGAACCCGTCGCCGGTTGGTGACGCCGAACAATACGGTAGCGTTCGAGAGAACCAGAGCATAATGTTTGCTGTCGTTATAAGTGCGAGGGCGAACGGAGAAGACCGATGGGACAAGCCAATCGCGCCCTCCAACAATTGGACAGCGGAAGGTTTCCTGTATGACCAGTCGATTGCAGTCAATCAGCGTTAGTACCTGGTTTGTGGTCAGCGCTTTCCTGCTGGCACTGGGACTTGCAGTGGTGTTGTTTTCCTCTGCATATGACCAGAAGAGACGTGCACTTATGTCCACTGGCGAAGATTCTGAGGAGCCTCGGCAGTACTTCAAAGTTGCGATAGCGGATATGCCAATTAACCACTACACGCACGTGGAAATCACCGGAGAGGTAAAGCGTTGTATGCCGGAGAAAGATGGCGACATGCATATTCAGATCTCCGATGGCACGAACTTCGTCATCGCAGAGTGCATTCCCAAACTGCCATGCTCTGTTATTCCCAATGTGGGCCAGACCGTCACGGTACGTGGGATAAGCCGATATGATCGAGAGAATCGTTGGTACGAAGTGCACCCAGTGGAAGAGATTGAGATCAAGAAATAAGAGATGAGGGTGACGGAGCAATGGCTACGTTGGCCGTCTTGCTTCCGTGTATTTTCCGCCGTATCCTCCATGAGGTGAGAGAGGCGTAGCCAGACACGTCACATAGGTGGATCGCGGACACTTTAGATTTCCTGCCGGAGGCGCTCCATGCCAGGCCAGTTCGCCGCCGCGAACCTGACCGACCTTACCACTACCGAACTGCTCTTTTGGACCGCCACTTTCGTGATCCTGGCAGTTTTGTTATGGCGAGTGCGCGATCGCAAGCTCGATCTCCCTCGTATCCCTATCCTCGTTCTTGCCATGTTCTTTCTGGCCAGCCATTTCTTCTTCGATACCTACGATGACTACCTGGAAATTGAACCGGGCCAGGGCTTGCCTCTGTCATTTTTGGCACGTGCGGGAATCGAAGCACTAGAGACACTGGTATTCCTGTTTTTGATCCTGATTAGTCTGCGAGTACGGAAAGCCGGTCACACTATCGAACGCCAGAAAGAGCAGTTGGAGGTGGCCAACCGGCAACTACTTGAGGCCGACAAACTGGCCTCGGTCGGCGAACTCGCCAGCGGCATGGCACACGAGATCAACAATCCAGTCGGCATTATTCTTGCACGCACCGACTACATCCTCACCACGCAAGACGACCTCTCGAGGGAAACGAAAGAAGACTTGAAAGTAGTGCGGAATCAGGCTGAGCGGGTGGCTTCGACAGTACGTAGCCTGCTGACTTTTGCTCGGCCATCGTCGCTAAGTATCCAACGCGTGGACCTGGCTCAGGTCGTGGACCAGGCAATCGCGCTCGAGGCGCCACGCTGCCATACCGCGAAGATAGAAATCGAGCGCTCCTCTTCCGGGAGGATTCCCGCTATACACGCAGACCCGGACCGGTTGCAGCAAGTCCTGGTCAACGTTATGAACAACGCCATCGACTCCATGCCCGGAGGCGGACGCCTGAAAATCAGTCTTGCTAACGGAGGGGGCGGGCAGGTGATGATCAATATTTCTGATACGGGGACAGGAATTGCGGAAGAGGACCAGGCTCGGATCTTTGATCCTTTTTTCACGACCAAGCCGGCGGGCAAAGGAACCGGGCTGGGTCTGGCGGTGAGCTACGGGATTGTCCGCGACCATGGAGGAGAAATCCGCGTGAACCGTTCCCTGGGCGAAGGTTCAACATTCAGCATATTGCTTCCAGTGGAGAACAACGGACATGGCCACAGCGGAACCGGTCGCAGTTGATGCAGCTAGAATTCTCGTGGTCGATGATGAACCCGAGATGTGCGAGACTTGCCGGAAAATTCTGGCCAGGCAGGGCCACGAAATCTGGCTTGCTGAAAACGGTGAAGCCGGTTTGCAGACACTACGCGAGCAGCCCATCGACCTCGCCATCCTCGATCTGCGCCTGCCTGACATGGACGGACTCGAGGTGCTGCGCCAGGCGAAGAGAATCAACCCTGACATCATCGCCATCATGATCACTGCCCACGGCACCGTGGACACTGCCATCGAGGCGGTGCGCGAGGGTGCTTTCGATTACTTGCTTAAGCCGTTTTCCATGGCACAGCTGGAAGTCACCACACAGCGCAGCTTGAACCATCGTCGCCTAGTTGAAGAGAACCGGGAACTGCAGGGTGAACTGCGCACCATCAAGCCGTTCACGGAAATCATTGCTTCGAGCCCACAGATGCAGAGAGTATTGGAAACGATTCGCAAAGTGGCAACTAGTGACGCCAATATCCTTCTGCGCGGCGAGAGTGGCACCGGCAAAGAACTGGCGGCGCGAGCCATCCACGACGCCAGCCGCCGCAGCCATCGCTCATTTGTTCCCATCGATTGCGCTGCCATGCCAGAGAACCTCCTCGTGTCCGAGATGTTTGGCTACGAGAAGGGCGCGTTTACCGGGGCGACGTGCACCAAGCGTGGTCTGCTAGAAACCGCTGTCAACGGCACAGTGTTCATGGATGAAATCGGCGAACTCCCCTTGACGATGCAATCCAAACTGCTGCGCGTGCTGCAGGACCATCAGTTCCGGCGATTGGGCGGTACCGAACTGCTCAAGACGGATTTTCGCCTTATCGCAGCCACTAACCGCAACTTGCCCGAGATGGTAAAGGATGGGAGTTTCCGCGAGGATCTTTATTACCGTCTCGACGTGGTCACCGTCGAGCTTCCTCCCTTGCGTGACCGGCGCTCCGACATCGCGGCTCTGGCACAGCACTTCCTGCGGCACTTTGCCGATAAAAGCGGCAAGGATGTGAAAATTTCCAATGCCGCGATGATGATCCTCGAGAAATATCTGTGGCCCGGTAACGTGCGTGAATTGATGAACGTGGTGGAAAGAGCAGTTTCGCTGACCGAGTTCAACCAGATCACCCCGCTGGATCTTCCCCTCGGCATTCTGGAATCGGTCAAAGGAACGGTACACCCCAACGAACCATCATTCCGCGCCGCGAAGCGACGCCTGATCGAGGAGTTTGAGCCGCGGTATTTGTCGCAGATGCTGTCGGAGAGCGGCGGCAATGTTTCCGAAGCCGCGCGCCGTTCCGGCATGAAGCGTAGCGCCTTCCAGCGCCTGATGGCCCGGTACAACCTGCAAACCGTGGAATTCCGCCGGTAGTCAACCTCTGCAGAACCATCGTCTTGCTCTGTTTTCTCTTGAACTACCTCTCTCTCTCCCCCTGCCACGCAGTTGTGGCAGTGCCACATCGCTGCAATTCACTGATCGGCAAACAATTCAACACTTCAGCTGATAGAGCCCTGCCTCTCCTTAGAGGCACCTCCCATTCTGAGATCATTTCATTACCTAACACTAAACGTATCACTCTCACGGACATACGGAGTCGTATCTGATTGGCTTCGTGATTGCACTTATTCGGCAGTGAGATTCACAGTAGTTCGATCTCGAATCCAAGCACCTTCTGACATGTTTCAGTGGAGCAACAAAATGAAGTTTCGGATCACAAACTCCCCTCTCTCAATTCTCTTCTTTTTCTTTGCCTCGGCATTCGTGGTCAGCCTGCATGCGACGGTATTCGCAGCCAGTGGCGCCTGGGCGCCAACAGGTACCATGCTCTCGGCCCGCGACGGTCACACTGCAACTCTTCTCACCAACGGCAAAGTCCTCATCACCGGAGGCACCAACAACGGCGTCGCTCTCACCTCGGCCGAACTCTACAACGCCACCACAGGGACTTGGGCCTCTACCGGAAGCATGCATGTAGCGCGCAGCCAGGCTCGCGCCGTGCTCCTTCCCAATGGGTCGGTACTGATCGTGGGTGGTTGCGTCAATGATTGCTTGAGCGCTACTAGCAGCACTGCAGAACTCTATAACCCAACCTCTGGAACCTTCTCGGCAACCGGGTCGATGGTCCAGGCGCGCGCCGAGTTCGGGATCACTATGCTCGCCAACGGCCAAGTGCTCGTGGCTGGCGGCTGCACCGCGTACGACTCGAACGGTTGCCTCGCGGTAACGAACAAGGCCGAGATCTACAATCCCGCCACCGGTACCTGGAAATCGACCGGCATGCTACGCGGAGCCCGCCATGCAATGACTGCCACTCTGCTGGCCAGTGGCAAAGTTCTGGTGGCCGGTGGTGCAACCGCCTCGATGGACGCGCTCACCAGCTCGGAGATCTACGACCCGATTGCGAAAACCTGGAGCTTGGGCGCGAAGATGTTGCAGGCGCGCTCCGACTACGCGTCCATCATGCTGGGTACTGGAAAGGTTCTGTTTATAGGCGGAGAGAACATTAATGGCGTCAGCATCAATAAAGCGGAGTTGTACAACCCTTCCAGCGGGACGTTCACGGCGACAGGCAACATGACAGCCACGCGTGAGGAACACACCGCCGTACTGCTCGCCAACGGCAACGTTCTTGTCTCGGGCGGCAATAGGAAGACCTTAACTACCCAAGTACCCCTTGCTAGCGCCGAACTCTACAACCCAGCCACTGGCAGCTGGACCGCGACGGGCAGTATGAGCAGTGCGCGCGCCGGTCACACCTCAACCGTACTCACCAACGGCAACGTTCTCAACGCTGGCGGCAGCGACGCTTCCAACGAACTGAACAGTGCCGAGCGGTTTACACCGTGAACCACAAGCCCGCTGCACTGCCTTGCGGAGCAGGCTTTTCATAAACACTTGGCTCGGTACTACTCCGCGATATCTCTGCATGAATAGCTGGCCTTCCTCTTGGGAGGTCAGCGACATTTTGTGGGAGATCACGCCGCCCGCTCAGCTATAGGATCTGCATGCAGAAGTCCTCGCCAATGGCGTTACAAGAGTGGCCAAAAAACTCGACACTCGTTTCGGACAATTGTGCGCCCTGGTCAGCTTGACTACGTCACATCGTTCTGTGACGCCGATCACATTCCTCTCCCGGAGACTCGGCCTAGACTCCCAATAAACAAAGTGGTGTGTGTCCTCCTTTCGCTGGTGACCAATGGATTAGGTCCAATGGATGCATTGCGCATCTCGACCCTCGTCGTCTTCCTGGTCTCGTTAACCACGGCTTATGGCCAGGACAATTACGAGATCCAGGTCTACGGTTCTGAGATGGGGCCACCGCGATCCACCATGATAGAACTCCACACCAACTTCACGGTCCAGGGGACCAAGACCGTTACGAACGGAGTGGAACCAACGAATCACTCCATACATGAGACACTCGAACTGACGCACGGTTTCACCGATTGGTTCGAAGCCGGGTTGTACGTGTTCACAAGCATTCAGCCGGACGGCGGTTGGCAGTGGGTGGGTGATCACATCCGCCCGCGGTTTACCGTTCCCGAGTCTTGGCATTGGCCCGTCGGTCTCAGCCTGGCGCAGGAAGTCGGATACCAACGCAGGCAGTTTTCAGAAGACACCTGGACCTGGGAAATCCGACCGATCATCGACAAGAAATTGGGGCGCTGGTACCTATCCTTCAATCCGACGTTTGATCGATCATTGCATGGGGAGAACGTAAATCACGGATTCGAGTTCTCACCCAATGCAAAGGTTAGTTTCGATTTCACGAAAAAGATTGTGGGAGGCCTCGAATACTATGGTTCACTTGGACCGGTCTCCGATCTCAGTCCCGTAGGACAGCAGCATCACCAATTCTTCCCCTCAATCGACCTCGATGTCTCACCCAAGTGGGAACTCAACTTTGGAGTGGGCATCGACCCATATCAATCCAGCGATCACCTGATCGTGAAATTCATTATTGGGCGACGCTTTGGCTGGGGAGGCGACCACGATCGCCACGACAAGGAAATTTCACAGCAGACGAGGGAAGGCCACTACTAGCAGAAATGACATAGTTGCGAGAGAACGAGCCGTTGGACCTTTACTTATCACAGCCTGACGGTGCGTCGAACTGGCGAGACCACCAGTGCCAGCTGGCTGTCATCTCCCAAAGGGCCTCTCAACCCTCAGGCTTGTGGAACGGTGTTTTGCATCAGTTTAGTCGACAAATTTGGGCCCCTAAACTCCGGATCGCCGATTGTGAGCCAGATCACCGACATAGTGACGGGCTTCGCACATAATCCGCTCCCATCCAGGGGGGATGGCTAGTTTCGTGAGGCTCACACGAATCATCGTCACCCATTACGGCGGACCTGATGCATTGCAGGTGGTTGAAGAGGAGTGCCCCGAGCCGAAGGTTGGTGAAGTGCGGGTGAAAGTGCTGGCCGCAGGCGTCTCTTTGCCCGATATATTGGCACGCGAGGGCGTTCACCCGGAAACGCCCCGGCTGCCTTTCACGCCAGGGTGGGATCTGGTTGGCATGGTGGATCGGCTCGGCGAAGGTGTCTCTGGAATCGAGCCAGGGCAGATCGTTGCCGCGATGCCGATCAGCGGTGCATATGCGGAGTTCGTATGCCTTACGCCACATGAACTGGTTCCAGTGCCAGCCGGTTTGGACCCTTCAGAGGCAGTCAGCGTCATTCTGAACTACATCACCGCTTATCAGATGCTGCACCGGTCCGCTCAGGTCAAGTCCGGCCAGCGCGCGCTGATTCACGGCGCAGCAGGTGGGGTCGGGTCGGCACTATTGCAACTTGGACGCCTTGTCGGATTAGAGATGTACGGCACCTGTTCATCGCGAGGGGCATTCGCCGTTTCCGATCTGGGCGGCAACCCGATTGATTATAAGAATCAGGACTTCGTCAAAGAAATTCACCGGTTCACGGGTCAGGGTGTGGATGTTGTCTTTGACGGCATCGGCGGGAGCAATCTCTGGCGTTCCCGCGAGGCTCTCCGACCTGGCGGCAAGATCGTGGTTTATGGTTTCACTTCCAAACTACGCGGGGGCCGGTTAGCTTCAGGTCGGTCCGGGGGGCGTCATCGCTTTCGCGAAGCCGCTGTTCTCGGCTCATACATTGTTCGTAACTGGCTTCTGCCAGGTCGGAAGCGGATGATCCCTTACAGCATCCAGACCCTCAAACGGCTGAAACCGCCAGTGTTTCGACAGGACTTGATCGCCCTGTTGGACCTACTGCAACAGCAGAAAATCAAACCAATCATCGCGCACCGGTTTCCTCTTGCCGAAGCCAGACAGGCGCATGAGTTGCTCGGGACGGGAGGCGTGATAGGCAAGATCGTGCTCGTGCCCGAAACGAGCTGTGAGAGCTAGCTTACCCACGCGCGGCCAGCTGCGCTGGACACCCATAGAACCATGAGTAGCAAACCCAATGCCGAGGAGGACAAAAGGTGTATTTGAAATCACTTAAACGACTGCGGATCGCATCTAGAACGATTCCTGTTCGTCAGCGCTGAACGCGCGCCCATTGCCGAGCAGAGCAACTGACTCTTAATCTCTACAGCCACCAGTGCACCTAAACGCATCAAAGTGCATTGTACTGCAATGCTAGGAGTTAGCTATTCGGCGCAGAGCGCATGAGCCCGTACAAAGGTGCACCGAATCCCCAAGATGAACTGAGCCAGAACTGACACGGGGGCTGGATCGTGAGTGTATTGCCGATTTTTCGCCAGCTACCCTAGCCTCGTCCGATTATAATTACGCCGACGAGATCTCTTCGACTCGTTCCACCCCATTGTTCACAGTTCAGGCGATCGCGCACTAGACCGGTCGCGTTTTTTTGGAGCTCAGACCATGCTTACAAACAAACCGAAGACGAAAATTCTCGTGGATGGTGGCGATCCAGACGAGACCTTGAGTGTGGAGAAATTGCTCGGGTTTGTGGTGGGCAGACCACGAATCCGAGCCTGATCGCGAAGAATCCCGAAATCCAGCAACGAATTGCCTCCGGTCATTCCCTGACCTCTCAGGAAGAAAAGGACGAGTACCGGAAGATAGTTCAAACCATATCCCCCTTGGTCGGCGGTGCTGGGGTGTCTATCGAGGTTTTTGCGGACCCCGACACGCGCGCTGAGGAAATGCTGGCTCAAGGCAAGGAAATGTTCACTTGGATTCCCAACGCGTACATTAAGTACCCGTGCACCAGCAAGGCCTGAAAGCAGCGGAGATGTCGGTGCGGGAACACATCCGTGTGAACATGACTTTGTGCTTTTCGCAGGGACAGGCTGCTGCGGTGTATGCCGCAACCAAAGGATCGAAGGAACCGGTGTATGTATCGCCTTTTGTCGGCAGGCTGGACGACCGTGGGGAAAACGGTATCGACCTAGTCAAGAACATCAAGACGATGTACAGGAATGGCGATCGCCATGTTCACGTTTTAGCTGCGAGCATCCGCCACCTCGATCATTTACTTGCCTCGTTTGCATTGGATGTTGAGCTGGCTACCGTTCCTGCAAAGGTGATCGAAAAATGGGCTGCCAGCAACTTTCCGATGCCGGATCGGGATTTCACTTACAACGCCATTGGTGCCAATGACCAGCCCCTGAAACCGATTCCCTACAAAGAGCTGGATCTTAATCTTTCATGGCAGAGCTTTGAGATCACGCATGAGCTCACGACCAAAGGTATTCAGAAATTTGTGGCCGACTATCGGTCCACACTCAAGCGCTCAGCCTGAACGCTGCTTTTTTAGGAGCGTCAACCGCTCTTCAATCACGCTTGAGTCGCACCTGAACGCAGATGAGTTCGGAATCACGGGCCATTCTCAAGTTAGGTGTGGTTCACGCGTGTGCCCTCAAAATCTCGGAACGATGCATTCTGATGTGATGTTTATCATCAATAATCGAGGCGAGGTATGAACCAAGCGAATATCGTGATCCTTGGCGGAGGCATGGTGGCGGGATATGCAGCCAAGCAACTCGTGGAGCTTGGATTGCCCAAAGGGGAATTAGCGATTCTCTCGGCTGATCATGCTGTTCCCTATGAACGTCCACCATTGTCAAAAAGTTTTCTGGCAGGGAAAGACAGCGAAGATGCCATGAAGATCAATCCAGAAGACTTTTACAAAAAGCACGGAATCGAGTTGAAGCTCGAATGCGAAGTCGCTTCCGTGAATGTCAAACGCAGACGCCTGATTCTCAGGGATGGTGACGAGTTCGAGTTCCAGAAGCTCATGATCGCCACGGGTGCCCGCCCACGAATGCTGAATATTCCGGGCTCCCAAATTCAAAACTTGTTTTACTTGCGCACGCTGAACGATTCCAAAAGTATCCGCGAGGCAGCTGAAAAGGCGAAGCATGCTGTCGTGATTGGCGGTGGTTTCATCGGCATGGAAGTAGCGGCAGTGTTGGCGCAAAAGCAAATCGAAGTAGCCCTGGTCCTGAATGAGGACCGCGTCTTTAAGCGGTTGTTCTCGCCGGAGATGTCGAGATTCTTTGAGGCTTACTATGCAGCCAGAGGCGTGCGACTGATCAAATCGATGTCCGTTACAGAATTTCGCGGCGATGGAGCCGTCCGTTCGGCTGTGCTCAGAGACGGGCAGAACATCCAGTGCGATCTGGTTGTCGCCGGAATCGGCGTGCAGCCGGCAATCGAGGTAGTAACGAACAGTGGGCTCGATCTTGGTGACGGCATTTTGGTGAACGAGTATCTGCTGACAAGCCACCCTGATGTCTTCGCCGCGGGCGATGTCGCGAACTACCAGGACGTTCTGTTTGGGAAACGGAGACGCGTCGAGCACTGGGACAATGCTGTATCACAGGGGCAGTATTGTTCCCGGTCGCTGATGGGAGACAAAACTCCATTCATGCACGTCCCCTATTTCTTTTCCGACGTGTTCGATCTTTCCTACGAATATTGGGGCGATTCCTCCGGTGCAGACGAAGTTGTTCATCGCGGAGATCTGTCGAGCAACAGCTTTAGCGTGTGGTGGGTGCGTCAGCAGCGAGTAGTGGCGGCATTTACGATGAATCGCTCAGATGAAGAGCGGAATGTGGCACCGAAATGGATTGAAGCAAGGCAGACGGTAGCGGCCGCAAAATTGGCGGATGAATCACAGCTCATTGTGGCAGCATCAGTTTCGGCTGCGGCGTAAAACAGGTTGCCCTAATCCGAGTCGCCCGCGAAAACCCGGCTGGCATGGGTGTACTCGGGATTTTGCTCCAAATGACAAGTCGACTGACAGCGAAATGAGCAAATATCCACAGTCCATACTCCCATGAACCTGAGGTATGTGGGATACCACGATTTGAACTGAAAGGGTTAACATCGACTCGACAAAGCGAGATTCTTGAGTCTGAGATGCGACTAGAGCCAACGCGCCACACCGCCGTGGTGCGAACAGGTGCCACGTCTGCTCCTGCTAAAGCTATAGCTGCCGTCCCTACATTGAGCTGAAGCTCCTTGTGGTGTGCTCGTGCAGTTTCCACTTTGACGCGCTTGAGTGTGGGCTGGTGCTGCCATTGGGCTCTGTGCCCTGTGGTGCGCCGGCAGCGTCAAGAAATTGTGGGGAATCCCTCCGCGTTGAATTCGGCGGCATTCGTGGCAAGTGCGTGGGCGGCATTCGTGTCAAGTGCGTAACACGGGAGGCGCCTTACCGACACAATCCGCGACACCACTTGAGAGTTTTTATCCGTTCGCAGTCATCGCACGACAATATCTGTAGACAAAGAGGGGGCTTTTGATAATGGCACGGCTCGTGCAAGAGAACAGGAGAATCTGCTGATGTTGCGCGGGGCTTTCACGGTTAGATCAGAAGGTACCTCAAGCACACCTCTTCAGATTGAGACGAAGAAAAGAAACGAGACAGAAACAAGGGAGAGCTCTATGAGTTTTACACAAACTGTCGAAACCTCGAAGACCGAAGCTATACCGGCACCATTTCCAAACACCAAAGGGACTGCTACCCTCAAAGTCTTAAATAGTGATCAGTCTTTGGGTCCAGCAGTGGCCCTACTGAGGATGGAGCCCGGGAGCGAGATTCCAAGACACCTGCACGAGCGAACAACCGAAACGTCGTACGTTCTTGATGGTGACTTCATAAACGAAGGCATCTCCCATCCGAAGGGCACGGAATTCAATGTCAAGCCGAATACTGTTCACGGTCCGCATACGACGAAGACAGGATGCTTCGTACTAGTTACGTTCAGCTACCCATCTATTCTCGATGATTTCAAATTGGCCTAGCAGTTCGTCGTAAAGGAGCGGCGCTTTCATGGACCAGTGACCAAATCGGTTGCCGTCTGCCGGAATCGCGCAGGCGACGGCCGCTCGCGAGATGGTTGCGTGATTGATTTTCAGGAGCCATGTAGGAGTGCACGTTCATGTCCAGCTGCCCACTTGCTTGACGAATGGCCCCAACTTCGATGACACGAAAGGGCCCCGGTGACCGACGCTCACTGGGGCCTTTTTATTGCGCGTTGAGATGAGAAAAGACCCCGGACGGTAAGGAGCAACCGTTACGCAATCCGGGGCCTTGGCGTTGGGCCACTCTACCCAACGCTGTAGCGTGTCAGCTTGTCACGATAAGCGTATCCGAAGCAGTTGCAACTGGCAGAACTGACAGCAGCGGCCATTCAAATCCATTTAACAAAGCAAGGTCGGGTCAAGCGGGTGTAAGCTTGTGCCCAATTGCCCCAACAGAAAGTCGAAGCCCTGCAATTCTCGCAACACTTCCTGACGCCGTCTGCGGAATGCAGGGTTTCTTTATGCCCCGTAAGGCGTCGCTTGTGCAGGCTGTGCTATGCGGCTGACAACGAACGACAAGTCTGACGTTCTCCTGACCATCGCATTTGCGCTAGGCGTATGCCTCGTGTGGTACCTCTTCATGCGGTGATCTTGAAGCGCAGACAACTCAAGACGCTAGACGGGCTCAAAATGCTCGGATTCATCTCCCTCATCGGGGCGGTGGTACTATTGATCATTATCTGGTCGGGCCGTTGACACGCCCCCAGCCCAGGGATAACGTGCTAAGCGCAAGCCAAGCGCAAAAAGAAGAGCACTGTCATGTATCTCCTGGCCCCAGCCTAGAGCACGCTGGGGCTTTTTTATGCATTGACGATCTCCGTGCCGAAGGGTATCGTGCTGGGCAGAAGCAGAAGAAGAAGTCCAAAAGCGAAAATGTGAAAAGGCCCCGGTGAACAGAGACGCACTGGGGCCTTTTTAGCACTTCTTCGTTGTTAAGGGCTCTGCGAAAG
>Ga0126373_10000500_pt1 | contig 25924 bp, 17 predicted proteins | sample PanSoiMetPlot_11_FD_92545 | JGI IMG/M metagenome (GOLD analysis project Ga0126373, IMG submission 92545) | Tropical forest soil microbial communities from Panama - MetaG Plot_11 | ecosystem: Environmental > Terrestrial > Soil > Tropical forest > Bulk soil | place: Panama | collected 2016-02-17 | reverse complement strand
TTTCCGGAGGCGAGCAGCAGCGTGCGGCGCTGGCACGGGCCTTAGCCATTGAGCCTGAGGCGCTGCTGCTCGATGAGCCGTTTTCGGCGCTTGATACGCATCTACGCAGCCGGCTCGAGGTGCAGCTGCAGCAAACTTTCGCTGCCTACGAGCGCCCGACGCTGCTTGTGACGCACAACATCGAAGAGGCGTACCGTTTGGGCGAGAAGCTGATGGTGCTCTCCAAAGGGCGCGTCGAGGCCTTTGGACCAAAGGAAGGGGTCTTTCGGAATCCGGGCAGCATCGAGGTTGCCCGGCTGACGGGCTGTAAGAATTTTTCGCGGGCACGCCGGATTGCCAGCGATGCGCTCGAAGCGCTCGACTGGGGCTGCCGACTTCGAGTTTCGCCGCCCGAGATTCCGCCCGATTCAGCGCATGTCGGCGTGCGCGCCCACTACATCGAATTTCCGGATTTGACCGCACGGACGGCCACAACGTCGCCCGCTTCCATCACTGAGAACACTTTTCCCGCGTGGGTCGCACAATTCTTAGAGACACCATTTCGGGTGACGCTTTACCTGAAGCTGCACGAGGCACCGGGTGACGACAAGGATTTCCATGTTCAAGCGGAAGTGACGCAAGAACGTTGGCACGCGTTGAGAGACAGGCCATTCCCTTGGCGGGTGCGGTTTGCGCCTGAAAACGTGATGGCCTTGCGGCAATGAGTGCGGGGCGAGACCGACGGCGTCGGCGCTATTTGAAGTGACGAATGAATTTGATGTCGAAGCCGTAGGTGCCGTTGATATCGCGCAGAAAGACGACGGAGAGATCGCGGCGCACGGCGTACTCGACCTGAATCAGCTGATACTGGTTCGTGGTGCTGGCGTTGGACGAATACGTGATCGTCAGATCGCGGGTAACCTGCTGCTCGACGGTGATTCTGGCGGCGGCGTTTGCTTCCGTAACAGTGCCAGCCAAAAACGGATCTACGCGGAAATGACTGATTCCGAAGAGGCGTTCGATGCGACCGCCAAGGCCGCTGGAGATCGCCTCTGAGAGCAGGGCCGTCGCGCCGTAGTTTTGCGAACCGGCACCGCCTGCCGAACGCAAGGCGCTTTGTTCGCCCGTGCTACCAAGGGCGAGGAGAGAAACAATGTCGGAATCCGGAAGCGGTGGATCGGAGCGATAGTTGAGGGCGAGTTTGCTGGCGCGTCCGGAAAACGTAATCGTGACCTGATACTGGCTGATCGTCGAAGTCGCCTCGACGTTGAGCTCCGGATCGAGCTGAAATGGATTTGCGAAATTGATGTCGCCGCGCGTGAGTGTGAACGTGTTGCCACGAAACGCCATTTGGCCGCCGAGCAAGTGTATATGACCAAGCAGCACCGGACGATCCCACGTCCCGCGCAAGCGCACGTTGCCGTCGATATCGAGTTCGGCTCCCGTCCACTCGATGCGGGCGCCTGGGGTGGTTTGGCCTTCGACGTCGAAGGTTAGATTTCGTAGAAAGGGCGACGTGCTGGTGGGAGCGGTGGCGGTCTGCGAGGCTGCCGCGAAGAAAGACGCAACGTCGAGGCCGGGAGCAAGCAAGATACGCTTCACCTCCACGCGGCCGGCGAGGTGACCGTATCGGCTGGTACCGGCCAACTGCAGCGACCCGCTCGCGAGCCAGCTCATTCCAGCAGGATAACGAATACGCACGACGGAAGTGGCCGCGTTGATTTCGTAACGCAGTTCCTCTTCGCCGTAGGTGACGTTCCCGCTTAAGTTGAGCTGGCCGCCACCCGCTTCCGCGGTGACGCGATCGAATGCCAAGCGGCTGCGATCAAAAACCAAGTCTCCGTTCACATGGCTAAGGCCGACCGGGAAATCCGCGTAGTTGGCGGACGCGTCGCGGATCTTCACGCGACCGGTGACACGCGGGCGGGACATCGTTCCTTCCAGAGTAACGTTGAGGTCTGCGCGCCCGTTGGCAGCCAGTTGGGGAATGAACCCGGTCAGTAATTTCATGTTTGCGCCGCCGGATAAGACCAAGTGCAGCGGGCGATCGCGATCGAATCGCGCCGCTCCGGCCAACTGCAGGTCTGTATTAGGTCCACCGAGATGCGCCTGCTCGATGCGAACTTCATTGCGGCGGTAAACGAGCCGAATGGGGCCCTCGTTATGGAGTTGCACGAGTTCGTAGTCGAATGAAATTCGCGAGATGTCTGCCTGGATTTCGACCAGGTCCAACTGCCGCAACGCCCCAGAAATCGTGAATACGCCATCGACGCTGCTGTGCCCCGTGAGATGTTTCAGATGCAAGCCGGCGGCGATGAAAGCGTTCATGTCCACTTCCTCGACAGCGATCCGGCCGGATATGGGATGATCGCCGGAAAGGCCCAGCGTGACCTGTCCCTCAAACTTGCCGACAGTGAGAAGGGAAGCAAGGGCGCAACGCAACGTTCGGCCGTCGGAGGTAAGCTGCGCGGCGACACCCCCCGCCACTTCGGTACCAGATTTTAGATTTGCGAGGCGGACGTCGCCCTGGCCGACGGGCGCGAAGAGCGGACCCGTGGCGCGCAAGTGAAAATTCAGCAGAGCCGTGAGCAAAGAGGATGAAGCTGGTACCAATCCGGTGTCGGCGAGCGGGATGTCTCTGCCGGAAATATCGTAGTCGGCGGTTCGTTCGGCGGGATGATAGAGGATGTCGCCGGAAACATGGCCGGCGCCTTTGGTCAGTTGGGCGCTCGACAGACGAATTTCGTCGTGAGCAAGATGCAACTTTCCGCTGAACCGATCGAAGTGGAAATTCAGCGCGGTGATTTGGTCGAAGACAAAGCTTGAATCGAAAATCGGATGTTCGTGGGTGCCGCTGCCGTGAAAATCACCGCTCAAGAGACCTGAAATCGGATAACGGACGCCGAGGAGGGCCTGGACGTCATCCGCCGGCGCGCGCTGCAGGCGTGTTTCGAGAGTGAACGAACGATCGGGCGCAAAACTCCAGTCGTCGAGTTCGAGCGCCAGGCTCAATGGGGCTGCCGTATGGCCCCACTGAAGCGTCGCCCTCGTTAGACGAAAATCGTCTACGGAGTATTCCATGTCACCGTCCAACTCCTTCCAGTGGAGGGAGCCGTATCCCGGCCCGACCGAATGCACATGGCCAACGAACACGGGGTTGACGATCGGGCCGAGAATCCGGCCCTGCCAATCAGCGCTACCGCTTACGCGATGCGGTTCTGCATCCTTTCCGCGCAGTTGGTAGATGAAATCGTCCCAGTCGCTCAGGTCGTCCGTATGAAAACTCACGTCGAGAGCTGAATCGCGGGCGAGGCCGAGTGTGCCGCGTATCTCAAGGCGCGTTTTTGGGTCGGTGATGTCGCTCGGCTGCAGAAAGACTCCGCGCCGGTCTTGCTGATAGTCGTAGTCGATGCGCGCGCTCATGGGAATGCGTCCGTCGGTAAGCTTTTCTGGCGGACTCCAGCGCGTCTGCCCACGGGAACGGAAGTGCTTGAAGCTCCCCTCCCAGGTATTTACGGAATCGACGTCGAGGCGCGCGTCCCAATGCAGATATCCGACCGGAAAACTCTTGTTTTCCAGCGCGTCAAACGTTGCAGCCAGGTTGGCCCCCCTGAAGTGCGTCTCGGTGCGGAAGGCGAGTTTGTCGAAGTCCATTTCCAGACGGCCATCGATCGTGCCGCCCAGGGCGCGCGCCGAGAGTTTTGTGACGATCACGCGCCGGTGAGCGATTTCATAGTCGCCCCATGTTTCCATTCCGCTGGCGTGAAACCACTCGTATGGAAAGCGAATGTCGTGTCCAGAATAGTGGCCACTTCCTGACCATTCGCCTGCCGCATAGCGCGCCTGTCCGGAGAAGTCCGCGATGGCATCGGGGGTCGTGGGCTTGTGAAAGATGGCGCGCACGTCGGCCAGGGAGAGCCGGCCGCGGTAGTGAAGGTTCCAGTTGGACGGCACCGCAAAGCTAGGCAGCTCGCCGCGCACGTTCAATTCGGAGTGGGGCAGCTTCCAGGTGAAATCATCCAGGTCGAAGGAATCGCGACGAAGCGTGAATTTCGCGCTCGCATCGAACGGAAACGGCATGTCGTGTCGCTCGGCGAGGCGCACGTGCTTGCACTCGAGCCGGCCGGAATAGGCATTCGGAGCATTTTGGTCGCCGTCGGAATGTAATTGAAAGACGATATCGTGCGCTGCGAGCGAAAGCGGAACGCGCAGATCATTGATCGTCGCAGCTCCTTCGCGCAAATCCAGGTGTCCGATGCGAAGGTCGAAAAGGGTATCGCGCCATGGCCTGGTGCCGGTGTGAGGCGCGGCGATGGGCAGGTTGCTGCGCCCGTCTTTTTCGAACTGCATGCGGACCTGAGGCTGCTCGATCACCAGCTCATCGAGCGAGAGTTGCTTCTTGAAGAGTGAAACGATGTGAATCGCGACGCTGACACGCGCGGCGCGGACGAGCGGCGCGGCACTGGACGGTTCCGTGCCGTGAACTGTCAGGTCGTCTAGCTCGGCGCGAATCGGCCACAAACGCAGATGGAAGGCGCCCAACTGAACGCGGCCGCCCGTGGCCTGTTCAATACGGTGGACAACGGTTCGTCCGAGGCGCTCCTCGATTACGCCTGTTTCGTACGCAACCACGAGCGCAACTGCCAGCGCCGCGACTGTAAGCAGCAGGACGGTGAACCACCGCTTCCACCGAATTTTCATCGCGGCCGATCCTGAGAAACGATGTCGATTCGCAGGTGTTCGCGGGCCTCATTGAGCCACTGGTTCGCACGCTCGGTTATGAGGCGCTGGACCAGGACTTCGCGAATCGTTTCCTCGACATCCTCGAGCGGCGGCACCGGTTCATGGCGGCTTTTCAGCTGCGGCTCGAATTCTTCGCGGTAATACGCCTCGATCTGCTTGTCGTCCACTTGAGCCGAAGGACGAAAACGGTAGTCGAGAAAGCGCGAGAGATAGGCTTGCTGCTCGAGAAGCCGCCGCACGGCAGAGTCCGAGAGGCCGACCGCCTGGCAGCGCTGCTTAAAGTCCTCGGGCGAGGCGAATTGCTTCCTGAATTCGTCGTACACGTGCGAAAGGGTTTCCTCGGAGAGCCGTGGGAATTTCGTGGCGGTGGCCTCTGACCGGATGATCCACTGGTCGGCCAGCTCACGGAGCAATTCGTTGCGCGGCTTGGCCTGACCGTCCACGAGCTTCTGGAGAGCGGCAAGCTCGCGGAGTTCACTTTCTGTCAGGATGTCGTCTTCGATGCGAGCTGCCACCCGATCCACATCGCGCGCATCGCCGAGAGGCGCAGCCGTACTCGGTGGATCGGCGGCTTGGCCCGATGCAGCCGTACGAGTTGTCCCCGATTGCGCGTGTATAGACGGCTGGGCACTGCCAAGCAAAAGGACCGCGATGCCAAGCGGGATCCAGAATCGCCGTCGTACGGGAACGAGAGTGAGTGCGCGCATCAGAAGACCGGTCCGATATTGAAGAAGAACTGAAAGTGCGGGAGCCGAAAGAACGATGTGACGTTGGTCGTCGGATCCGTCGTTTGATATCTCGCCGGGTTCAACTGGTAGCCAAAGTCCAAGCGCACCGGGCCGATAGGCGTTGGATAGCGCACGCCGAACCCGATCGTGTGGGAGAAATACGTGAGATTCGTAGGCGAAGGCGGCTTCCAGGCAAAGGAGATGTGACGGATGTCGCTGTACACGTTGCCGGCATCGTAGAAAAGCGTGCCACCCAACCGATTGCCCACATACGGCAAGCTCATTGGAAAACGCAATTCTTGGTTGAATGCCAGCAGCGCTAAGCCCCCGATGGGAAATCCGGTGACCGGATCGCGTGGACCCGCCTGATTCAACCCGAAGCCGCGCAGCGTGCTGCCGCCACCGGCAAACAACCGTTCGGGCAGGGGAACGTCGATCTCGTGGGTGTCACCCAGGGTTTCCTCGAAACCGAATCGAGTGGACCGGGCGAAGACAAAAGCGCGGCCAAACGGATGGAACGACGAATTCTGAAAGACACCGCGAAAGAAGCTGGCGCTCGAGCCCAGCGTACGCGTGGCGATGCTGGCGTCCATGCTATTCAGCATGCCGCGCTTCGCGTCCGCGGGATTGTCGCGGCGATCGCGAACATAGGTCACGCCAAATCCTGAAACGCGGGTCGGCTGGCTGAGCAGCGGAACTTCATCGGGGTCAATCCGAAGGCTGCTCAGCGGTATTTCGACGTGGCGATAGAAATATTGGAATTGCAGCGAGCTTGTGGGCGAGATTCTGCCGATCAACTGGATCGCGCCCTCGTAGCGAATCGATGTGAAGGTATTGATGTCCTGCGTCCTGTCCGCAAACCCCAAAATCTGGAGGCTGAGCTTGCGGTGCTCCAGGAAATTATCGGCGGTATAGCTGAGCAACGATCGATATTGGAGTGTGCTGGCGCGGACGCGAAACGTGAGCGTTTGCGCGCGGCCGAACATGTTGAGGCGCGAGATTTCGAAGATTCCCCGGGGGCTGGCGGCGAGAATCGTGCCGTTCGGATTCTCGCTTCCGCCCGCCAAACGCTGCACTTCGAAGCCGCCGCCGTACGCGATGGTGTAGCGCCCGCCTTCTTCGACGTTGACGACGACGGCTTTTTCAGGATCTGTGCCCGTGGGGTTTTGTGGCGCGATCTGGACGCGATTAAAGACGCCCAGGTTATAAAGGCGATGCTGCGTTTCGACCACATCGCCTTCACGCAAAGGGCCGCCCGCCTTTACGCGGACCTGCCGGGCGATAATCCCCGGCCGCGTGTACTGATATCCTGAAAGCAGAACCTTCGATACCTCGACGCGGGCGCCTTCGGTGATGTGATACACAACATTCATACGATTTGACTCGGCTGCCGTTGTCACTTCCTCCTGGAACCGCGCCTCGGGAAATCCTTCGTTGTAATAGATCGCCAGGATGTTGTTTCGGTCGCTCGCGACCCCCGCGTCCGAATACGGCTGGCCGGCGGTGGAGCCCACGATGGAAAGCAGCGTATCGGTCGTCAAGGCCTGATTGCCGTCAATTCGGAGCGCCTCAACCAACGTCTGAGGGCCTTCGACGACAGTGAACGTCACGTGCAAATTGTTCTTCTTTCCGCCGTAGTTGTTATCGACTGTTGGTGTGACCTTTGCGTCGAGAAATCCGTTTGAAAAGTACAGTCCGCGAATCGAATCGGAATCATCCTGGACGATGCGCTGGCTGAAGCGGCCGCGCGAGGCGAACGAAGCTTGTTGCAACTGTAGCCGGCCGGAGAGGAGCTCCGCATCGAAATACTTGTTCCCAGCGAAGGTAATCTTGTCCAAGCGGAACCTATCCCCGCGCGTGATGTCGTAGTTGATGACCCGATCCCCCGTTTGAGCGTCCTCGCGAGAGCTGACCTCAACGTCGGCGTCGAAGTACCCCTCGCGCTGGAAATAATCGCGGATGTTCCGGCGGCCCTCTTGCAACAGGTCTTCGTCAACAGCGCCTTCGGCGTACATCGGGACGAGCTTTCGCAGTTTATCCTTGCTCAGCTTCGAACCGGTCGTTTGGATATGCAACCGGGGGCCTGCCGTAACTTGATACGTGAGCGGCACGACGTTCGCCGACGCATCGTACGATCCCGGGGTGATGACAACGCCGGCGCTCAGGTAACCTTGGTCAATCAGGAACTTTCGCAGACGCTGGGAGGCGCGCGTTACCCGTGCCGATGTCAGCGTTTGCTTCGCTGGCTTGATCTTCGATCGGCGAATCAGCTCGTCGTCCGTAAAGCGAGTCTGGTTCTTCACCTCGATATCGCCGATCCGCGCGCGGTCGCCGGGAACTAGGGTGACCGTGATATCCATTTGGCGCGTGTCGTCATGGGGGGCGACCGCCCAGGTCACTTTGGCCGAGTAGAGTCCTTCGTTCCGAAGCGTATCCTCGAGTCGGCCCAACCCTTCCCGCAAAGCGCTTTCTCGGAACGGCTCGCCTAGCCCGAGGCGCATCGCCGCCAGCGCAGCTGCTTCGGTGGGAGGTGGTTTCAGCCCTTCAATGCGAGTCGTGTTGTTGAAGTAGTTTCGCCGGACAACGAAAGTGACGTCGATATCGCCCTGGGCCGCGTCGGACGCAGTCACGCCAATTTCTGCGTAGTCCCCCATCCGATACAGTGTGCGGAGGGCCTCGCGCTCGTCGGCGAAATCAAAGGATTCGCCGGCTTTCAGCGAGAGCGCTGGCAGTTTGTCCTCGACGCTCGCTCCATGCTCGTCCACAACCCGCACTTCGGCAATGCGGCGTCCTTCAATTTCGGGTATCTCCTGACCGCGCGCCGTGCGGGCACCCGTTGACAGGAAGAGTGCGCAAGCCAAAACAGTTCCGAATAAAGCGATGGGTTCCCTGCGTCCGTGTGATTGAGGCTGCAGCGTTCTATCGAAGAATTTCATTCGTACCAAGTTGAGATAAAAGGTTAGCACGCCCCGTTGCCTGGCGGCCGCGAAAAGGCGCTATGATGAAACTGGAAACCTGGAACAGTGTCATGAATTCCGGACAGAGAGAACGCTACTCGCGGCAGATTCTGTATGAAGAGATCGGAGAGGCCGGCCAGGAGCGGCTCCTTCGTTCGCGTGTTGTGCTAGTGGGCTGCGGGGCGCTGGGCACGGTGGCGGCGAACCTGTTGGTGCGCGCCGGGGTCGGCCGGCTACGGATCATCGACCGCGATTTCGTGGAATCCTCAAACCTTCAGCGGCAGACGCTGTTCGAAGAATCCGACGCCCACGAAGCGCTGCCGAAAGCGGCTGCGGCGGAGCGGCGGTTGCGGGCGATCAATTCCGATGTGCAGGTGGAAGGCATCATAAGCGACGTGACGCCGTCCAATGCGCAAGAACTCCTCGACGACTTCCACATCATCCTCGACGGCACAGACAATTACGAGACCCGGTTGCTCCTGAACGATGCCGCGGTTTCACTTGCCGTGCCCTGGATCTATGCGGCTGCGGTGGGAAGCTACGGCGTGACGATGACCATGCGCCCGGCCTCCACGGCTTGCCTCGCCTGCGTGCTTGAAGCTGTTCCAGAAGGAAGCGGCCAAAGTGCCGCTCTCGCGAGCGAGGCAACTTGCGACACAGCAGGCATTCTGAACGCGGCTGCCGGAGTGGTAGCGTCGATCGAGGCCGCGGAAGCCATCAAACTGCTCGCAGCGGACCCGGACAAACGTGTAAGCGCAGAAGCGGCCCGCCTTGTGTCCTGCGACGTTTGGACTGGCCGGTTTCAATCGATTCGTGTGGCGCGCAACCCGAATTGCCGCGTGTGCGCGCGACGAGAATTCACCTACCTGAAGGGTAACACGCAGCCGCACATCACGATGTGCGGACGAGACTCGGTCCAAATCCACGAACGGAGCCGCAAGCTCGATCTGCCTGCGTTGAGCCGGCGGCTTCGAGCCGCGTCGGCCTCCGACGTTCGCACCAACGAGTTTCTGTTGCGGTTCCGTGTGGATCCCTATGAGGTAACGGTGTTTGCCGACGGCCGGGCGATTGTGAAAGGGACGAAGGATCCGGCCGCGGCGCGTTCGCTCTACGCGCGTTACATCGGTGCGTAATTCCGACACACCGAGGGCCTGGCAAGGACTTATCTCGGCTGCAGCAAGAGGACGACTAGCCAGCGAAGCGACGCGCGGCGGACTGGCGCATGTGCGCGCGGTCGATATTCTCTCGGGTGTTCATCAGTGTCAGCAGGGTGCTTAGGACGCGCGCTTTCATCTCGTCCGACATAGGAAAGCCGCTGGTAGCGACCTTTACGAGTGTCTCGCCACGCCCTGCGATGCGCTGGATGAATTCGACCTGACGATCGTGACTAACGGTGCCGTAGGCTGATTCGCGGCGGATTTCCTGGCACTCGTTTTCTATAAACAGCGTGAAATGCAGGATGCACAGGTGGTCTGCGGCAAGGCCTGCCGGCAACGACGCCTTGCACCCCTTCGAGCTGCATGCTTCTGGCACAAACCCTCGCTGAACTCTGATGGTCTTGTAACATTGCCGCCAACCATTTGCCAGATGACGCAACCTGCCGTGCGCTCAATCAGATAGCAGGCGGTCACGGCACACTGGAAGTAACGGCCGCAATGTTTCGGCAGGGACTGCCGAGAGCAGCCTAAAGACTTACAAACCAAACAGTTCCGCCTGGAACCGTGAAATCCCGTAGCACATCTAACGAGATAGCAGAACTTATCTGCTGGAGTTGTTTAATTCACATGAAAGGCGGTCCAGCCATGAAACCCATGTTACGGAAGTTCGCCACGGCGTTGTTGCTGATGGCATTCACGACGACACTGGCAGGAACCAACCTGCTGGCGGCGACTCGCGAGAAGGATCAGGCGCCGCGCGACAGCGCAAAGTACGAGGCGTGGCTCACGAAGGAAGTGCGTCACGAGCTTGTGATGCTTCCCTGGTACTCAATCTTCGATAACCTGGCCTACAAAGTGGAAGGCAACAAGGTAATTCTCATAGGCCAGGTTGTGAAGCCGGTGCTGAAGGATGATGCGGGCCGAGCGGTGAAGAACATCGAAGGCGTTGAGGCAGTGGACAATCAGATTGAAGTGCTGCCAGTCTCGCCGATGGACGATCAGATTCGCCGCGCGGAATTTCGCGCGATCTACGGTTACCCGTCGCTCAACCGCTACGCCCAGGGCGCGGTGCCCCCGATTCACATCATCGTGAAGAACGGGCACGTGACGCTGGAAGGCGCGGTGGCGAACGAAGCGGATAAGAACGTTGCGGGCATTCAGGCCAACAGCGTTCCGAACGTTTTTTCGGTGACCAATAACCTTCGCGTCGACAACGACTAACGCAGCGACCTAGAAGCACCTCAATCACCTTCAACAGAAGCGCGCCGTGAGATTTGCGGCGCGCTTTTTATTTTTTGCCTATCTTGCCGACGAATGTTCGCCGGAACGAAATTCGGTCCATGGCCCGGAATTCATGTCCGTGAGGACGGAAGCCTGCCAGGAATACTCCGGGTGAGCGGCAAGGAATTTTGCGGCGTCGAAATTGATGCCGCAGGGGTGACCGATGCGCGCCTCGAAGCTCATCGTTTCGGCGAGATGCGTGTTGATGACTTTTCCTTCCACGGCGCCCATAGGCTCGAAGGGGCGAACGTCCCATTGCGGGTCGCCTTCGGCCATGGCATCACCATGGCCGCAGAGGGAGCGGACGTCGGCGCCAAATTTTCCCGTGAAGGAATCTTTGTGATCGGAGAGGAACACCTGAGCCAGCGTAAGGTCGATGCGGCCTTTGCTTTCACTCATCAATTCTTCCCAGCGGATGTGGCGAGCGTTGGGCGAGGTGGCCTTGTTGTCGGGATCGAAGGATGTGTCGAGCTTCAGCACTTCGGGATCGCTAACGAAATTGGAGCCGACGAAATAGCCGTCGGTCGTGCGCCAGAGCTTCGTCTTTTTCAATCCCTGCTCGAACTGAGCGATCTCACCCGTTTTGCGGTCGCCGAGGAGCCAATCGTTGGCGTATCCACCGTTGTTGCCTTCGTTCATGAGCTTGACGAAATCGTCGATCGACCCGGCGTACTGGAACGCTTTGCGTGCGCGCGCGAATTCGGGTTTGCCGTTGGGATCCCAGCCGTGAAAACCAGAGATGGTGGTCTCGGTGACCATCATCCCGCCTGAGTTAACCCCGAAGTCATCATCGCTGATGATGACGCCGGGGAAGCCGTCCATGAGCATGTGGAAGCCCTGCTGCGGAACGATATCGAAGATGATGCGCCAGCGCTCGCCATACATGTAGCTGGTCCAATTGTTGTGCGCCATGACGATCTGGTGGTCTTTGGTCCAACTTCCGGTGGCCACGAAGGCGCTACAATTTTCGGGCGCTGAAAGCTTTGGCGCGTTGACGGCGTGGGTCTGCTGATTGAGCCACGGGACGTAGTAGCCCGGTAACTCCATGAAGGCATTCATCGCGACGATATCGTAGAGATCGAGCTTGACCCGTTTGTCTTTCAATGCGTCAGCGATGCCCTGCAGTTCGGCCTGATATTCAGGATCGATTTTGGGCCAAAGCATTTCGCGAGCGGCGCGGCGGAAAAAATCCCAATCGCGTTGGGTGGTGTGGGTCATGTTGAGGCGGACGGCGGCGAACGCGTCGGCTATTTCGGCGGCGAGCAGGTAGCCGTGCTGGTAGCCGATGTCGTGAGGGGCGCCCTCGAGGTGGACGTACATCCAGCCGCCGCGCTCGAAGCGGTAAGCTTTGGCGACGGTAGCGAGGTCTTGGGGTAGCGGGGCGGCTGGAGTGCGGGCTGCAGCTTCGGCGATGTGGCGGTGACCGACGGCAAGGAGTTGCGCCGCGACGAGAGCGAAGCCAAATAGGACAAGGAGCGCGAAAGGCAAGCGGTTCCGCTGGCTGCGCACACGGGACGCGTCGCTGTGGCTAATTTGCATCATTCCCCCAGAGGCCCGAAATGGGCCCGATGACATTGATTTATGGATTCGACGGCCATCGTAGGCGGAGCGATAGAGACTGTCAACGAGGGAGAAGAGCGAAGCGCGGATTGGCGCGTTTTGTGCCGATTAGAGCGGGAATGCAAGCTGATAGGAAGGGACTTAGGGCGAATTCGAATAGCGGGAGGGCCGCTTAGAAACGAAAGCCGTAACTCGTGACTTGTGGCCGTTTCGTGCCGCTTAGGAGTGATTCCGGCGCTCAAAAGGAAGGATTTAGGCCGGATGCCAATAACCGGGATGTTGATTCGAAGGCTTTGCTGCGGATGGACGCTGAGGGACGCGGATTTCTGCGACGGATTGCTCCGGCGCGGAGACGAGGTGATTCTAAACGCGGGTGTGGCGATTAAGTACTTAGACCGCTCGCGACCGACTGCTGCCCTGCCAGCGATCATTTCTGAGCCGTCTCCTCGGCCTCAGATTTTTGGGATGCGTTTCACACGTTGGTGAAAACTGGATTGTCGGATGCGCCCAGGGCCTCTCCGTGTCGCCTGTGCTATTTCGCGGATTGAAATCATGGAGGTACGTGCGAGGGAAGGGTGCGGCGGCCAGGCGGCGAAATGCTGAACGAATCAACAAACGTTGAAAATCTCAGTAGATCGATTGGCTATTTGACGGGACCGAGGTAGTGGTCGAGCCAGTTGAGGGTTTCTTTTATCCAGGGGATGAGCGGAGGCGTGTGGCCCGAATCGAATAAGACGTGCTGCTTATCCTGCGCCGGAATGCCGAGGGCGCGGAAGAGAGGGACCTGGCAAGTATCGACGGGAAGCCTGAGGTCAAAGCGGCCGTTGAGCATGAGGACCGGGATTTTCACGTGCGGTGCGTAATTGAATGGGTCCACCTCGGGGAGGATCTTTTCGGTCACGCAGCCGCCCGCTGCAAGCACCGCCACCTCAAACCGGTCTTCGATGGCAATCATGATCGGCCCCAGTTCCCCTCCGAAACTGAGCCCATAGTAAGCGAGGCGGTCGTGGTCGATGTCGGCGCGTGTTTCAAGGTAATCGACGGATCGCCGCAAATCTTTCGCTTGGGCAATGATGTCGTCGCGTTCGGCGCTGGTACCGGAATCCGGAGGGTTTCCCAGCCGTTCGTAAGTGTCTTTGTATTCCGGAAACATAAGAGCGCGGCCGCTCTTAATGACAAAGTCTACTTCCCAAAGGTGGCGATCTTCGAAGGTGTGAACTATCTGAGAGCCCGAATGGGGGAAGTAAACAACCGTTTGATAGGGTGGCGAAGCGTTCTTAGGGAGAAAGAGGTAGGCGATCACCCGTTCGTTTCCATAGGCGGCGTTGAAAGTGATTCGTTCGCGGCGCCAATCAGGCGAGCTATCGTCCTGGGACTCGATTTTTGCGTCGAGCGGGGTGCGATCGTAGGAATAAAGGCTTTCGTAAACGCGGTAGACAGCATCGGAAGCGGGCTTCACGTTGCGGTAGTCCGTAGTGACAATTTTTACCGGTGCGCTGAGCGCCTCGGCTGTGGCCGCCGGGCGCAGATATTTCATGAGCCGGAAGCCGTTGATCGCGGAACGATCAAAAGGCAGGCGGGCATCAGGCTCCTGGTACATGTAAACAGGATCCGTTGAAGACCCGCCGAGGATGTAGCGGTGATCACCCACTGCGTTGAAGCACCACTCCGTCACATTGCCGGCCATATCGTAGGTGCCATAAGGTCCGATCCCCAGATAGCTGCCGACAGGCGCCGGACCCTTCGCCGAAAAATTGCTGAGTTGCAAGATTTCGGAGTAAATGCCCGTTGGTGCGGCACCGTACCAGTGATAGACGGTCGGGAGGCTCATGTGCATGAACTCGGCGTAGGCCGCGGCTTCGTACCAGCTGACGCCGCTGACCGGATAGTCTTCCTGGCCTGAAGAGAAGCTGCCGAGTTCCCACGTGGAAGGTCCAGCGCGATCGGTCTTGTCGCGAAAGAGATCCATGGCCTGTTCGAAGCTGAGGGTGCGGCCGCCTTTGACAAAAGGAAATTTCCAGAACTCGGTTTTGCGATAACCACCGGAATCAACGAACTTCTTGTAGTCGCGGTTCGTCACCTCGTACTTGCCGATCAAGAAGTCATCGAGTGGAAGGGAGGAGGCGCCCGCGAGCTCTGTCGTGGTGGATGGGACGTGAACCATGCCGGGAGGGAGACTTCCAACGGCATCAAGAATCACGTCGATTGGCAGGCCCTCGTTTGTGGCTTCCACGGGCTCGTATCCGTCTTTGACGAATCGGTAGATGTAATGGCCGTGGGGCAGCCGAACGGCTTGGAGCGGTGTTTTGCCCAGATATTCCCAATTTTCGTGGATGCCGGCATAGTCGCGGAAATAGGTATTGGCGCCGGGCGGGGTTGAGCGAAGCGTCGTAGGCACCAAAACTTCGGCTGTAAGCCTTTGAAGGGCCGGATCATTAGGAGCGTATAACTCTGCCTGGCGAATCAGGAGATACGCCGACAGGTTCTTGCGCTCCCTGACGAGCTGGAGGATTTGAGGCAACGCTTGTTCGTGGACCCAGCGGATGTGAGCATACCGACGGTAGGCGAAGCCGGTTGCGACGGCAGCAGCGACGAGAAGCACGACAGCCGCGATCATGAAGCGCGGTTTGCGCACTGCGCGGGCGATGGGGACAGCTCCGCTGGACTCGACGATGCGCTGGTGACGGAGCGAGTCTAAATCGGCGCGCAGTTCGGATGCGGAGGTCGAGCGCTTGTCGCGGGCCTTCTCGAGGACCTTGCCGATGATGCGATCGAGCGCTGGGGGCACCTGCGGGTTGAGGCGTGAGGGTGGCGGAGGCACATTGTGGAGAATCGAGTCAAAGACGACGGCGGAGGTGTCGCCGTGGAAGGGCCGACGGCCGGTGGCCATTTCGTAGAGCACAGCGCCAAAGCTGAAGAGATCGGTGCGGGCGTCGAGGGGTTCGCCGCGGGCTTGCTCGGGCGACATGTAAGCGACGGTTCCCACGGCGGAGCCGGGGCTGGTGAGCAGCTCTTCCGTTGCCCCCGCAGTGGGCAAAGCCGAGGCGCCGACAGCTTCGCCCACGCGATAGTATTCGAAGGTAAGCTTGGCTAGGCCGAAATCGAGAATCTTGGCGTGGCCGCGGCGAGTGATAAAGATGTTGGCGGGTTTGATATCGCGATGGATGATGCCCTGGGAATGGGCGGCGTCGAGGCCGTCGGCGATTTGGACGGCATGGTCGAGAAGCTGGTCGGGTTTAAGCGGGCCGCTTTCGATGCGATGCTTCAGCGTTTCGCCTTCGAGAAATTCCATCACGATGAAAAGCCGGCCGTCGTGCTCGTCAATCTCGTGAATCGTGCAGATACTCGGGTGATTGAGAGCGGACGCGGCGCGAGCTTCGCGCTGGAAGCGCTCGACGGCCTGGGAATCGCGAGCAACTTCGTCCGGCAGGAATTTGAGGGCGACAAAGCGGCCGAGTCTGGTGTCCTCGGCCTTGTACACAACGCCCATGCCGCCGCCGCCAAGCTTTTCGAGGATGCGGTAGTGGGACAGCGTGCAGCCAATCATGAATGGAGTAGTCCTTTGTGCCGAATCTTAGGCTGCGTTCTGCCGCGAGTCAACGAGGCGGCGTGTGGATCTGCCACTGGCTTGCGTCAAATTGGGGGAGCGCGCGCAATTCGAATCGCATCGGCGGAACGCGCTGAGACCTAGTGGCTTCGGTGGATAGGAAAGCATTGGTTTTCATGATTGAGCGCGAGATGAAGATCGAGGTTCCGGGAGCCGGCACCGTGAGTGCGATTGAGATGCGGCCCGAGGGTGCGAAGGCGATGCTGGTGTTTGCACATGGGGCGGGGGCGGGGATGCGTCATGCGTGGATGGAGGCTATGGCGCGGGAGCTGGCGGAGACGAGAGTTGTAACGCTGCGCTATCAGTTTCCGTACATGGAGCGCGTGCCGCGAGGCAAACCTGATCGGCCGGCGGTGGCTATTGCTGCCGTGCGAGCAGCCGTGAAAGCTGCACGTGATGCCGATCCGAGTTTGTCGCTGTTTGCGGGAGGCAAATCGTTTGGCGGGAGGATGACGTCAACGGCGGCGGCCGAGGGCGAATTGCCCGGCGTGCGAGGCATTGTATTCTTCGGTTTTCCGCTGCATCCGCCCGGCCAGCCCGGGACAAAGCGCGCGGAGCATCTGGCACGGGTGACGGTTCCGATGCTTTTTCTGCAGGGCACGCGGGACGAGCTGGCGGACTTGAAGCTGCTGCGGCCGATCTGCAAGGGGCTAGAAGAGCGGGCGACCCTGCACGTGGTGGAAGGGGCGGACCATTCGTTCAAGCTGCTGAAGAAAAGCGGGAAGACAGATGCGCAAGCGAAGAGGGAGCTGGCGGAGACAGTGGCGGAATGGATGCGGGGATACGCCTGAGGGACGATCGTGCGGGACAAGGGTGACCGGCAACAGAGCAAACCGGGGTGAAGCCACGGATGAACACCAAGACTGGGGAAAACCGTTTTGAAATTTCATTTGCCGCCCAGACTCGGACACCACGTTCTAAAAGTGCAAGACGCCCGGCGGGCGGTAAGCCCGGCCGGGCGTTTGGGACTGAGGGCGCGCTGACTGTTAGTCGGCAGTGCGCTCACGAGGAGCTTCGCTCGAGCGCTCGACGCGATCGAGGTGAAGGTCGAGAGCGATGAGGATCTTATTGCCCCCAGGCGCCAACACCGTGTCGAGTGTCGGGTCGTCTTCGGCGCTGACGGTGGACGGAACTTCGTGGGACTTCGGCGCGCTGACCGCGGTGCCAGTGCATTCCGGAGCCTGGTAGCCTTCGTTCGCGTCCGAGGTGGGCTCGCAATTCTGATCAATGGCGACGAGGGGCCAATTCGATTCGATCACGAGGTCACGAACACCGGGGAAGTCTTCGGTGGTCAGGACGCTGCGGGCTGCGACAACCTGCGGGTCTTTTTCGGCGGCGAGGCTGGCGGCAGGCGCGTCGAAGACGAACGTGACCGGACGCGTGATGGTGGTGGTGAAGGCGACGTCGGAGTCAACCGGGCCGGAGTAGCCTTCATTGGCGTCGAATGTGACGGCCCGGTCAACGGATGTGACACTGAGTTCACCGGCGGCGATCAGCTTTCCGCTCGGGGTAAAGCGAACGTCGTGAGAACGGAAGGCGAAATTCGGATACGCATCGGCGGAATCGGTGCCTGCCAGCGTGATTTCGAAGGCGACCGTGGAACCGTTCGCGGTGGAGTCGAGGTGAAGGGTGCCTCGCACCTCGGCGACGGCGACGATGGAATTGGAATCGATTGTGCCGAGAGAAAAGCGCGAAACCGAATGATCGGAATCAACGCGCCAAGTTGTGTTTTCGGTTTGCTGGGCGAATGAGGGAACCGTCAAAGCTAGGGTCGAAAGCAACATCGAAAGCACCTGCGGAACTCTGCGGGACATCTGGCACCTCCATAAATTCGCGCGGTGAGCGTGTGAAAACATTCGGCGCCTTGCCCACCCCTATTGAAAAGGGCGCCCGTGGGATCCGGCCGGCCTTGCCTTGCGTGGCGCCGTGTCCGGAATCCATTGGCTTACATACACTTCGATGAATATCTAAATGTCGGAGATTCAGGAGTTTTTTGAGTAGCGTTTGAGGCAGATTGGGCTACCAAGACGATTTCAAATTCGAAATTTAGGATTTCGGAGACCCACCCTCGCGCAAAGCGCGCGAAGGGTCAATTTGAAAGCTGAAATTTCAGATCTCACAGTGCGTAGGTCGGGTAGAATCGGCGGAAAATGACGCGACGGGAAGTGGCGAAGATCTCGAAGGCGCTGGGCGATCCGACGCGACTGCACATTTTCGAACTCGTTGCAGCGAGGAAAGAGACGCCATGTGGGCAGTTGGCAGGCGCCGAGGATGTGGCGCCGGCGACGATTTCGCATCACTTGAAGATTCTGGCGGAAGCGGGGCTGATCGAATCCAGGCGCGAAGGCCAGTGTGTGTTCAACCGGGTGAAGACGGGGCGCGTGCGGGAGTACACACGTTTGCTGGCCGAGATGACGCGGGGAAAGTAGGCGCGGGCCGTACGGCGCTTCGACAGCTTCGGCCTCTTGCCGAGCCTGAGGACAAGCAATTGCTGCGATTGCCTTGTGACACTACAGGTTTACTCTAATTGACACTTCACCGGTGGCCCGTATAATCGTACCGCCTCGCAACGGGCTTCCCAGCCGGTCGCATTGCCAGGTTCTAGAACCGCTGTGCGATTGCGGCTCAACCGTGAGCAGCCAAGCCGCGATAGTCTCGCATACCAAATCGGCACACCCCGCGCGGCGGGCAAGCAAGCTGAAATGAGCTAGCTGTGGAACTTCTGAGCGAAATTGTGGTGTGGATGCAGCCGGGGCCGTCGAATCCCGTGGCGGAATATTGGCGGCGGAACATGGACCCGTCGATCAATCCGTTCCGCGGGATCTATCACCTGAACAGCTTCGACCTGGCGATCATGCTGCCGTATTTCTGCGTGCTGGTGATCCTGGCGGCGTACGGGATTCACCGCTACGCGCTGGTATACAACTATTTTAAGCACCGGAAAAAGATTGCGGGGCCGGCGCAGGAGTTGAAGGAATGGCCGCGCGTGACGGTGCAGCTGCCGATATACAACGAGAAGTATGTGATCGACCGGCTGGTGGAAGCGGTGGCGGCGTTCGATTATCCGCGCGACCTGCTGCAAATCCAAGTGCTGGACGACTCGACTGACGAGACACAGGAAGTGGCGCGGAATTGCGTCGAGCGATATCAGCAGCTGGGCGTGAACGTGGAGTATCTGCACCGCGACAACCGCGAGGGGTTCAAGGCGGGCGCGCTCCAGGAAGGGTCGAAGAGTGCGACGGGTGAGCTGATCGCGATTTTTGACGCGGACTTTATTCCGCCGCCGGATTTTTTGCGGAAACTGGCTCCGTATTTCGTGGACCCGAAGCTGGGAATGGCGCAGACCCGCTGGAGTTACATCAACCGGCATTACTCGGCGCTGACGGAAGCGGAAGCGATCCTGCTGGACGGGCATTTTGTGATCGAGCACTCGTCGCGATTCCGCAGCGGGCTGTTTTTCAACTTCAACGGCACGGGGGGAATGTGGCGGCGGACGACGATCGAGGATGCAGGCGGCTGGCAGCACGATACGCTGACCGAAGACACGGATCTGAGTTACCGCGCGCAGCTGCGAGGCTGGAAATTCCTGTACCTGCCGGAGATCGATTGCCCGTCGGAGCTGCCGGTGGAAATGAACGCGTTCAAATCGCAGCAGGCGCGGTGGGCGAAGGGCCTGATGCAAACGGCGAAGAAGATTTTGCCGAAGGTCTTTCGCGCGAACGTGCCGGGAGCGGTGAAGGCAGAGGCGTTTTTCCATCTGACAGCGAACGTCAGCTATCCGCTGATGGTGCTGCTGTCGATGATTTTGCTGCCGGCGATGATTGTGCGGTTCTATCAGGGCTGGTTCCAGGTGCTGCTGATTGACTTGCCCCTGTTTTTGGCGTCGACATGCTCGATTTCGGCGTTTTATCTGTCGGCGGAGAGAGCACTGTACCCGAAGACGTGGAAGCGGACCTTCTTGTTTTTGCCGTTTGTGATGGCGGTGGGGATTGGGCTGTCGGTACGGAACGCGCTGGCGGTGATTGAGGCGATCTGCGGAGTGAAAAGCGAGTTCGTGCGGACGCCGAAGTACCGCGTGGAAGCGCGCGCGGCGCAAGAACACGGCGCGTGGACGAAGAAAAAATATCACAAGCGCGCGGGCTGGATGCCGATGGCCGAGGTGGTGTTGGGAATTTATTTCGCCGGCGCGGTGATTTACGCGATCCAAAATGAGAATTATGCGACGGTGCCGTTCTTGATTTTGTTTGTGTGGGGGTATTTGTACACGGGGCTGATGTCGCTGGCACAGGCACGATTCGAGCGGTTAAAGTTGAACGTTGCGGCTGACGGAGCGGCGGAAGCCCGGGCGGCGACGACGGGCGCGCCGGGATTTTGAGCGGCGCGATAGGCGCCTGATGACCCACCTTCGGTGGTATCCTTCCGAATTTCGTACGTCTAAGGCGATACGTGTGAGCCGGTACGTCTAGCTATGAGGGAGAAAATGATGAAGAGGCGTGCGGCAGTGGTGCGCGGGATTTTGCTGCTGTTGCTGGTGGTCGGGGCGACGCTGATGGTGGAAGCGAGGTTCAGGCAGCCGAACAGCGAATATCAGGCGCGGCGGGCGAAGCTACGCGGGATGCTGGACGGTCCGGTGGTGCTGTTTGGCTACACGAGCAAGCACTACGGCGGCGAAGTGTCGGTGTTTTTTCAGGACGAGAATTTCTACTACTTGACGGGGTACAACGAGCCGGACGCGGCGCTCCTGCTGATTCCGGAGCGGCCGAACGGGAAGGCGTACGGCGGGCCAAACGAGATTTTGTATTTGCCACCGAGAGACGCGAGGCGCGCGAAGTGGGAAGGGCCGAAGGTTGGTCCCGAAGATGCGAACGCGAGCGAGAAGACCGGATTCGAGACAGTAAGGCCGTTTGCGGCGCTGCGTGAGGATCTGGTGGCCGTGGCGAAGGTGTTCCCGGCGGTGTACACGGCGCTGCCCGGGCGCGAGGAAAACGGGTATCCGCACGTGGCAACGTGGAGCGCATGGGTGCGCAACGCGGTGCCAAATAATGAGGTGAACAACGTAACGCCGATGCTGACGACACTGAGGGAGGTGAAGTCGGCGGGCGAAATTGCGCTGCTGCAAAAGGCGGTGGACGCGAGCGTGGACGCGCAACTGGACGCGATGAAGCACATGAAGCCGGGGCTCTACGAGTATCAGGTGGCAGCGCGGATGCAGATGATTCACGAGACGGAAGGATGCTCGCGCGAGGCCTACGCGCCGATCGTGGGCGCGGGATTTTACTCGACGGTGCTGCACTACGACACGCTGGACAATGAGATCAAGGACGGCGACGTGGTGGTGATCGACGTAGCGGGCGAGTACGGCGGTTATGCGGCGGACATTACGCGGACGCTGCCGGCGAACGGCCATTTCACGGCGCGGCAGCGAGAGATTTACAACATCGTGCTGGGCGCGCAGAACGCGGCGCTGGATGCGGTGAAGCCGGGAGTCTTGATGAGTGAACTTCAGGGGATCGCCTACCAGTACATCAACACGCATGGGCACGATCAGCATGGCGGAACGTTGGGAAAATATTTCATTCATGGCCTGGGGCACGGACTCGGGCTGGATGTGCATGATCCGACGGACTATCAGCGTCCGCTGCGGGCCGGGATGGCGATTACGGATGAGCCGGGAATTTACATTCCGGAAGAGAATTTGGGCGTGCGCATCGAAGATGATGTGCTGATCACGGAGGACGGGCACAGGTTGATGACGGAAAAGCTGCCGCGGACCGCTGAGGAAGTCGAGAAGCTGATGGCGGAGGGACGAGAACGCGCGGAGAACCGGCAGTAACTGGAGGGCCAAATCGCACCGGGCGACGTAATTTCGTATCTCGAGATGTGTCGAGAGGAGGGTGCGAGCCGCGAGCGAGGAATGAATTTCCGTCTTCGCGCCAGTCGAACCGTGATTGTGATGAGGCCGCGGCGCACCATACGCAGATCGAATGGAAGAAGGCGGAAAGGTTTTGATCTACGATTGGCATGACATTCCACGTAATCGCCACGGACCGATCCAAAAGGCACGAGTCAAAAGCGAACCTTACCATCCGGCAGGCTGACTCAAAACGGCTTGTCCTTCGATGCCGCCATGCGAGCACAGGGCGGAGCCGCCGACCCTGAGATTGTCAGGGTGTATGAGAAGATTCGCGATGGGGTGCGGGTGTTCGGCGGCCTCTTCGCGTTGGTTGATGCCTGGCAGGAAAAAAGCGGCCGAAGAAAGGTATTTAAGCGCAAGCTTGCGGTGACGGAGCAAACGAAGGAATCGGGCGCTCGGCTGATCTTCGGCACAATCGCTTGATTCCGACTCACGTCAAGGTTGAGATCTGGAAGAGTGCCGGTGGAAAGTGCGTGTTGTGCGGAAGCCGCGACAACCTCGACTTCGATCACGATCTACCCTTTTCGAAAGGTGGATCGTCAATCCTCGCCAAAAATATTCAGTCGCTTTGCGCACGGCATAAGCTTGAAAAGCGCGACAAGATTCGTTGACGGCAGCAATGGCGCTCCTTGAAGGCCAAATTGGGGCTGGTCGGGCGGCGCCGGCGGCTGCTTAACTGCGGTTATATGAATATGACCGCAGAGCTGAAGCCGGGCCGATACGCTGCGTCGGTGGAAACGGCATGCGGGATTGCAGGACTGCGGGACCTGACCGGCGCGGACCTTTCTGCGATTGTTGACTACTGGCTGTTGAGTCCGGCGGAGCATTTGGCGTACATGGGTGTGGACAGGCCTCGACTGGGGACGCGCGACGTGATTCATGCGCGGTTTCTGAAGGCAATCCGCACGGGCGACACGGCGCAAGCAAACATCGCGCTGGCGGTGACACTCGACGGCGCGATGGTCGGTTACACGCTGCTGAACCGGTACTCGAAGGACGTGAACTATTCCCACTGGCACATCATTGCAGCAGGGCTGCGCGCGAGGGGTGTTTCGACGAGCCTGTATCCGCCGCGGATCAAAGCGTATTTTGAGCTGGCGCCGATTGCGCGGCTGATTCATCAGACGCGGACGAGGAATGTGGGCGTAAACCGGATGCTGGACAAGTTTGTGCCGGTGGCGGAGACGAAGTACATCGAGAAGCCGGATGGCGTGGCCGAGCCGGGCGAGTTCCATCTGCGGTATGTGACGGGAGAGGATGTGGTAAGGATTCTGGCGCGAGGTGAGGAACTAAAGGCGGCGTGAGACAGCCTGGCCTGACGCGCGAAGGATTTGCACGACGGGAATGAGATTGACCGCCGGTTCGTTGACCGGGTGCGGCGGGGGCCGCTATAATTGGGGCTTCCGGCGCGAAGTTAGAACGTGCCGAGCGTTGCGTCCGCGGTTCGAGTGGTACCAGCCGCTTCACGCGAAAAACTCCAAAGGATTCAGGTGCATTCATGGCTGCTGATTTAAAGGCAACACTTCTGCGCGCGGGGATGATCATCAAGCACGATGGGGACCTGCACATGGTGTACAGCGTGGACCATCGCACGCCGGGGAATAAGCGCGCGGCAATGCAGACGAAGATGCGGAATCTGCGCAGCGGGTCGATGATCGACTACCGGTTCCGGGCAGAAGAATTTGTGGAGAAGGTGGTGGTGGACGAAGTGGAGTTCCAGTATTTGTACAGCGACGGCGACGGCCACCACTTTATGAACAATGAGAATTACGAGCAGCTGCAATTGCAGGACGACATCGTGGGCGACACGAAAAATTATCTGATTCCCGACCTGCCGGTGAAGATCGAATACTACGACGACAAGCCGATTGGCGTGCTACTGCCGGACACGGTGGATCTGCGGGTGGTGGAGACCGAGCAGACGATCCAGAAGGCCACGGCCAGCGCGGTGATGAAGCCGGCGAAGCTCGAGACGGGGCTGGTGGTGAACGTCCCACCGTTTGTAAATAACGGGGACAAGATCAAGGTGGATACGTCGGAAGATCGCTACATTCAGCGAGTGCAGTAGGCCGCGGTTTTCACTCCTTGAGGTAATTGTGTCGCCCCTAAGACGGGGTTCGAAACTGTGAGCGCGATCCTTGTTCCCACGGCTTGCGCCGTGGGCTAGGTTTTGACGCGCTCCGCGCTTTTCGGAACCGAAGCTCCGACCCCCAGATTTCGGACTCTTCCAATCGTTTGGGCCGCGACCTGCAAAGCCCGGCCGTGATCCAGTCCTCTACTAGACGCACTGCCCGCCTAGCCCTTGGATTTTTGTTCTTCTTCGGCGGCGGGGTGGTATGTCTCGATGCGGCTGACGATATCGGCGGCGAGGCCGGGGGCGGCGCGAATGCCGTCCCAGGCGATGACTTTGCCGCTGCCGATGACAGCGCGCGTCCGGCGGTCGACGATCGTGAATGTGTAATCCCACCCGATGATCGGGTGATCGAGCCTGATGATTAGGTCCGCGTTTTTCTGATCCTTCACAATGACAAATCCCCACGTTTTGAACGAGCCGGTCTGCATCAGGCTTTTCTCGATCGGCTCGCTCGGGATGAATTGACCCGCGACGACGCAGACGGTGCGTGCGGACTTGAGGATTTCGCGAAGGCCGCCGGGCGGAACAGGGTCGGGATCGGGGCCCGGTTGGCGCGAGCGCAAGGAGCGGGCGTAGGGCGGATTTAAGGCGGCGCCGCTTCCCAGACGATTGTCCGGCATCGAGGGGGATGCAGCGAGACCGAGAGCGCGATCGATGGGGACGGCGAAGTTCAGGTTCTGTCCGGCTTCAAACGAACCGACCACGATACCGAGGGCGCGGCCCTCTGAATCGACCAGAGCGCCGCCGCTCGACCCGGGCGAAATCGGCGCCGTGAACTGGAGGAGGTGATAGCCGGCGCCAGCCCCGGGAACATTATCCGCGAGCCGGACACCGCTTAGGATTCCGGCCGACGCAGTGACTTCGAGACCGGCGGGATGGGAGACGACATACACGGCAGCGCCGCGTTTGCCAGTGTCAGCTGGCGCCGGCGTGATGGCGGCGAGACCGCCGGCCGGAATGCGGAGAACAGCGAGGTCGGCGCGCGCGTCAAAGGCGACGAGCTCGGCAGTGTCGAAAACTTCGCCGTTGGCGAGCCGGATTTGTACCTGGCGGGCGCCTTTGATGACGTGGTAGGCGGTGAGGATGATGCCGTCCGGACGAAGAACGACGCCGGAGCCGACGCCAGAGAGGGCGCCGCCGGAATTGCCGGTGAGGATCATGGCGACGGAGGGCAAGACTTTTTCGATTGCGCCTGGGCCAAGGTCTGTCACTGCGGGCAAAGTCGCAACGGGACTCTGTTGAGCTTGGGCTGTTTGAGCAGGATCGGTGGCGACCGGCGGCGGGATGGGGATGGCTTGCGGAGCAGCAAGAATTGGCGAAGCTGCAAGCGCGACGCTTGCGAGGATCAGGGCGGTGATTGTTGCGAGTCTCATGGAGCCCTCCTTGTATCGGCATGAGGATTGGCACGGCGGATTCCATTGGAGCGGGGGATGCGTGGGATGGGATTGGCGCACATAACTCCAATGGAAGTTGAGAGTTGCGACTGTGAATGGTCGAGCTAGGAGGTTCTAACGTGACACTCGCTTAGAACGAGCGTCGGGAAAAGGCGACAGTTTGTCAGGCGTCGATGGCGGCGATTGACACCGCCCGCAGGCGAGTCGCATTCGGCTGATTGACTTGCATGTCGACGCACCTTACATTCGCGGCGCGTTTTTCGAACCCGATGGCGATGGGTGAGCGCGTGATCGAGCGATATTTCGGGCTGGCGGAACAGGGGACCACGCTGCGGCGCGAGGTGCTGGGCGGCGTGACGACGTTCATGACGATGGCGTACATCGTCGTGGTCAATCCGCAGATTCTGGCGCAGGCGGGAGTGCCGGCGGACGGCGTGCTGTTTGCGACGTGCATTTCGGCCGCGGCGGCG
>Ga0126373_10000499_pt1 | contig 25928 bp, 21 predicted proteins | sample PanSoiMetPlot_11_FD_92545 | JGI IMG/M metagenome (GOLD analysis project Ga0126373, IMG submission 92545) | Tropical forest soil microbial communities from Panama - MetaG Plot_11 | ecosystem: Environmental > Terrestrial > Soil > Tropical forest > Bulk soil | place: Panama | collected 2016-02-17 | reverse complement strand
CTCGGTACTCGGTACTCGGTACTCGGTACTCGGTACTCGGTACTCGGTACTCGGTACTCGGTACTCGGTACTCGGTACTCGGTACTCGGTACTCGGTACTCGGTACTCGGTACTCGGTACTCGCTTGCCCTCCCGCCCGTTTTCCTTGAACATGGATGATTCCGAGAATCCCCATGGCCCCGACTGATCCGCTCCCGATCCTGACCGAGTCCCAACTCTCCACTCGCGCCCACGCCGCCAAGCACGCCCGCATCGATGCCCCCGCCCTCGCCGCCGCCCTGCGCTCCCGCCTCGAAGGCGAAGTCCGCTTTGACGATTCCAGCCGCGCTCTCTACGCCACTGACGGCTCCAGCTACCGCCAGGTCCCCATCGGCGTCGTGCTCCCGCGCCACATCGACGACGTGGTTGCCACCATCGCCACCTGCCGCGAACACGGCGCCCCCGTGCTCTCGCGCGGCGGCGGAACCTCGCTCGCCGGCCAGTGCTGCAACGTTGCCGTCGTCCTCGACTTCACCAAGTACATGGCGGATATCCTCGAAATCGATCCCGCCCGCCGCATCGCTCGCGTCCAGCCCGGCGTCATCCTCGATCACCTTCGCAACGCCGCCGAAAAATTCCATCTCACCTTCGCCCCCGATCCCGCCACCCACGACCGCTGCACCCTGGGCGGCATGATCGGCAACAACTCCTGCGGCGTCCATTCCGTCATGGCCGGCAAGACCGACGACAACATCGAGGCCCTCGACATCCTCACCTACGACGGCCTGCGCATGAAGGTCGGCGCTACCAGCCCCGACGAACTCGACCGCATCATCCGTGAAGGCGGCCGCCGCGGCGAGATCTACTCCCGCCTCAAATCGCTCGCCGACACCTACGGCGACCTCGTGCGCCAGCGCTACCCCGACATCCCCCGCCGCGTCTCCGGCTACAACCTGAATTTTCTTCTTCCCGAGAACGGCTTCCACGTCGCGCGCGCGTTGGTCGGCTCCGAAGGCACCTGCGTCACCGTGCTCGAAGCCACCTGCCGCCTGGTCGAAAGCCCGCCCGAGCGCGTGCTCCTCGTCGTCGCCTATCCCGACATCTACCAGGCCGCCGACCACGTGCCCGACATCATGGCCCACAAGCCCATCGGCCTGGAAGGCATCGACGACCTGCTCGTCGAGTACACCCGCCGTCGCGGCATCAACGCCGAAGGCCTCGCGCTCCTCCCGTCCGGGGGAGGCTGGTTGCTGGTCGAATTCGGCGCCCAGACGCAGGCCGAAGCCGAAGCTCAGGCCCGCGGTCTCATGGACGCGCTCTCCCGCTCTTCGGTCGTCCCCAACATGCGCCTCTGCACCAACGCCGAAGCCAGGCACATCTGGACGGTTCGCGAATCCGGCCTCGGCGTCATCTCCCACGTTCCCAACGAGCCTCTCACTTGGGAGGGCTGGGAAGACTCCGCCGTCGCCCCGGACCAGCTCGGCAACTATCTGCGGGATCTTCGCAAGCTGATGGGCAGCTACGGCTACAAAGGCGTTCTCTACGGCCACTTCGGACACGCCTGCATCCACACGCGCATCAACTTCGACTACCAGAGCGAGCCCGGCATCGCAGCCTTCCGCCAATTCATGGGCGAAGCCGCCGACCTCGTCGTCCACTATGGTGGCTCGCTCTCCGGTGAGCACGGCGACGGCCAGGCTCGCGCCGAACTCCTCCCCAAAATGTTCGGCCCCGAACTCATCCAGGCCTTCAACGAGTTCAAGTCCATCTGGGATCCCGACTGGAAGATGAATCCCGGCAAAGTCGTCGAGCCTTACCGCATGGACGAGAACCTCCGCCTCGGCCCCAACTACAATCCCTGGCAGCCGCCCACCCACTTCAAGTTTCCGGAGGATCACGGCTCGCTCGCCCACGCCACGCTGCGTTGTGTCGGGGTGGGCAAGTGCCGCCACTACGAAGGTGGCGTGATGTGCCCCAGCTTCCGCGTGACCCGCGAAGAGGAACACTCCACCCGCGGTCGCGCCCATCTGCTCTGGGAGATGGCCAAGGCCGAGGTCATCCGCGACGGCTGGCAGAGTGAAGAAGTCAAGGATTCCCTCGACCTGTGTCTCTCCTGCAAGGGATGCAAGAGCGATTGCCCCGTCAAGGTGGACCTCGCCACCTATAAAGCCGAGTTCTTATCGCATTATTACGAAGGCAAAGTCCGCCCGCTAAACCACTATGCCTTTGGCAACATCGATTTCTGGGCGCGCCTCGCCTCCGCCGCTCCCGGCCTGGTCAACATCACCACCCAGCTCCCGTTCCTCCGCGACATCGCCAAGCTGGTCGCGGGCATGCCGCAACAGCGCTCCATCCCTCCGTTCGCACCGCAGACCTTCAAAAGCTGGTTTCGCCGCCGCATGCCTCGAAACCACGGAGGCCCCTGCGTCCTCCTCTGGCCCGACACCTTCAACAATTACTTTCTCCCGGCTACCGCACGCGCCGCCGTCGAAGTCCTCGAGAGCGCCGGCTTCGAAGTTCTGCTCCCCGAGGGCAATCTCTGCTGCGGCCGCCCGCTCTACGACTTCGGCCTGCTCGATCGGGCCGAGCGCCAGCTTCTCCAGATCCTCGACACGCTCACCCCCGAGATTGAAGCCGGCATTCCGATCGTCGGCCTCGAGCCCAGTTGCGTCGCCGTCTTCCGCGACGAGCTCTGCAACTTGTTCCCCCACGACTCCCGCGCCCAACGCCTCTCCCGCCAGGTCCTTCACCTCAGCGAGTTCCTCGAGAACCACAAGGACTTCATTCGCCTGCCGCGCCTCGAGCGCAAGGCCATCATGCACGGCCACTGTCACCACAAAGCCATCCTGAAGACGACCGCCGAGGAGTCCGTCCTCCGCCGCATGGGGATCGACTTCCAGGCTCCCGCCCCCGGCTGCTGCGGCATGGCCGGTTCCTTCGGCTTCGAAGCCGACCACTACGACGTCTCCATGGATATCGGCGAACTCGAACTGCTGCCCGCCGTCCGCCAGGCCCCGCCCGACTGGCTCGTCATCGCCGACGGCTTCAGCTGCCGCGAGCAAATCGCCCAGGGCACCGACCGCCAAGCCTTCCACTTAGCCGAGGTCCTCCAGATGGCCCTTCGCGAAGGCCCCGGCGGAGTCCCAGGCGCCTACCCGGAAAAATCCGCCGTCCGGCAGCGCGAGTCCGAAGTCCGCCGCTCGATGCAAAAAGCCAGCCTGGCCCTGGTCGGCGCCGCAAGCGCCGCCGCCCTCCTCTGGACCCTCACAAGAAAACATTAACCCCGTAGAGACGCGGCTTGCCGCGTCTCCCGCCTGTCGAGACCCCAATCGCCAGCACGAAGTCAAACCGCTGGCGCCCAACAATGCTCGGATATCCCGCCCCACATCCCAGCACTGCTCACGTAGGGGCAGGCGCCCCCGCCTGCCCAGCGGAGCGCCAGCTCCACAGAAGTTCCCAGCCGATCCGGCCATCCTTGCGCGATGAAATCAATGTAACTGAATGATTATAAGTAGTTTACATGATCTATAGCCCACCGCTATCCCAGCCCTCTCGCCTCCCGCCTGCCTTTCTGGGACAATAGTTCCAGCCAGCCCAAGGTTCCTATGCGCGGTGAATGGGGCGTCTCCCCGTCTTTAAAACCTGATCGATGGAGCGGCGGGCGTCCTCGCCGTCAAAACCTGATCGATGGAGTGGCGGGCGTCCTCGCCCGTCCTGCACCGAACCAGCCGCCGAGCGGCGGCCGACATCAACCTGGCGCTGGAAAGGCCACGACGTAAACCAAATAGAGCCCCGTTAAGGGCGCCACCCCGGGCGACGCCGGGCAACAACCGTCGGACATCCATGGAACGCGGAACCCAACTCGAAATCGCCCCAGCCCCATCCCCCCAGACCCGGCCGGCGCCTCCCGCCGTTCCCGACACCTCGCTCCACGGCTCGGTCCTGGTTCTGATCCAATTCGACGTCGCCGAGGAAATCCGCCTCGACGAACTGCGCAAAATCTTTGGCGCCCGCCGCGCCGAAGCCAGCTTCAAGCACCCCGCTCCCGGCTACGTCCAATACCAGCGCCCGCCCGTGGTCGAACCGATCGAGCCACTGGTCCTCGACAGCGGCGAACGCCTGGAAGGCAAGATCAAGTACTACGACTACGGCGTCCTCAGCGTGGTCTTCGAGCTCCCGTTTTCCGGTGACTGGGATACCCTCGTCCGCCTCTCCGGCCGCTGGGTCTGGGACACCGACTTCACCACCCTCGCCCAAAAAGTCGTCACCAAAAAGCTCGAGCGCGCTGCCCCCGCCCTCATCAAGCCCTACGACAACTGGCTGCACGAGGACTATTTCATCTTCCACGTCTGCGAAACGGCCGCGAAGCCTTCCGCCACCGAACTCATGAGCACCTACGGCGGCCAGATCGCCCAGATCGTCCGCGGAGAAACCGCCCAGCTCTCCGACGGCGAGCGCCAGGAAATCCTGCAAGGCCGCATTTCCTACTACCCGAATGACCTCGCCGTCATCGGCTGGAATGCCGCCTTCCTCTACGATTCGGCTTCCGGCGCCGAAACCGCCATCCAGCTTCTCGAATACGCGAACTCCCAGCTGCTCGAGTTTCGCCACTACGACGAGCTCCTGACCAACGAACTGGAAAAAGTCTACGACTTCATGGAAGGCGGCGGCGGTGGACCCTTCTTCCGCTGGCGCACCGCGCGCGCCGCGTCGCGCCTGCACACCACGCTGCTCGACGTCAACGAGCTCACCGAGCACGCCGACAACGCCATCAAGTTCCTCAGCGACATGTTCTCTGCCCGCCTCTACAAGCTCGCCGCCTCCAAAGTCGGTGTGCCCGACTACAAAGACCTGGTGGAGAAAAAGATCTCAACGGCCGAAGAGCTCTATCACTTCATGGTCGACGAATTCAACCAGAGCCGCGCCTTTGTGCTCGAACTGATGGTGGTGATCATCCTGGTAATTGAGCTAGTGATGCTGTTCCGCGGCAAGCCAGGCTTTTAAGGCAAAAGAACCACGTGGGGGCGGGTGCCCTCACCCGCCCGGCGGAGCGAAGCTCCGCAGTCTTTTTCCGCATTGCGTCTCGGCAGTGAGATCCTTACCGCCCTCCCCCCACCTCCACCACCGACCCATTCACATAAGACGCTGCCGGAGACAGCAGCCACACGACCGCCTCGGCAATCTCCGTCGGCTGTCCCGCCCGCCCCAGCGGAATGGTGTGTTTCAACCGCTCCAGCCGCCCCGGCTCTCCATTCGCCGCATGGATCTCGGTGTCCACCAATCCCGGCGCCACGGCATTCACTCGAATCCCCTCCGCCGCCACCTCCCGTGCCAGTCCCACGGTAAACGTATTGATCGCGCCTTTGCTGGCCGCGTAATGCACCCACTCTCCCGCCGATCCCGTGCGTGCCGCCAGCGACGAGATATTCACGATCGCCCCGCCCTTCCCGCCATGCTTCGTCGACATCCGCCGCACCGCCTCGCGCGCGCACAAAATCGGCCCGGTTAAATTCACGGCCCACAACCGCTCCATCGCCTCCGCCGTCACATCCTCGATCCGCGCAAAGCCCCCCGTGATCCCCGCATTGTTCACGAGTCCAGTTATCGGCCCGAGCGCCCGCTCGGCGTCCACAAACAGCCGCACCACATCCGCTTCCACACCCACATCCGCCCGAATCGCCGCCGCCCGTCCTCCGGCCGCCTCGATCTCTCCGACCACCGCCGCCGCTTCCTTCTCTCCCCGCGCATAATTCACGGTCACTGCAAACCCGCGAGCCGCCGCCAGCCGCGCCGTCGCCGCCCCAATCCCCCGGCTCGCCCCCGTGATCACCACCGCTCCCAACTCCGCTCCACTCTTCACCATTCTTCTCTCCCACACCCCGTCAATACTCTACTCTGTGACCGCACAGGTTGGGTTCCGACGAACTTCGCACCACAAAACCTCTGTCATCCTGACCGAAGTGAGGCGCCAGCCGAACGAGTGGAAGGACCCCTTGCAAGCACGCACCTCCCGCGGCGGTGACAGATCTTCCACCGCGCGCCCTAAGATTTAGCTTTTTCTCGGTACTCGGTACTCGGTACTCGGTACTCGGTGGCAAATCCTGTATCCTGACCCCGCATGCGCGGACTCCACAACAAACGCATCCTCATCACCGGAGGCGCTAGCGGCATCGGTGCCGCCACCGCCGCCCGCTTCCTCGACGAAGGCTCCCAGGTCGTCGTCCTCGACCGCAACGACGCCGCCAACACCGAAATCCGCCGCCAACTTCCCAAGCTCAAAGGCACCGTTACCGCCGATGTCTCCAAGCTCGCCGAAGTCCACACCGCCTTCGCCGAAGCCGTCCGCCTCCTCGGCGCCGTCGATGTCCTCATCAACAATGCCGGCATCAGCATCCGCCATAACTTCCTCGACATCACGCCCGACGAATGGGATCGCGTCTTCGCCGTAAACCTCACCGGCCTGTTCTACGTCGCGCAGACCGCCGCCCGCCACATGTGGGAGAAGGGAAGCGGCGTCATCCTCCAGACCGCCTCCACCAACGGCCTCGTCGGCCAGCCCTACTACGCCGACTACAACGCCACTAAAGCCGGAGTGATTGAGCTCACCAAGTCCATGGCGCTCGAACTCGCCCCGAAAATCCGTGTCTGCGCCGTCGCCCCCGGCTACGTCCTGACTCCCATGCAGCGCGCCGAATACACCGATGCGATGTTCGACGAAGTCAACCGCAAGATCCCGCTCCGCCGCCACGCCCAACCCGAAGAGATCGCCGCCCTCTTCGCCTTCCTCGCCTCCGACGACGCCGCTTACATCACCGGCCACGTCATCACCTGCGATGGCGCCGAAACCGCCGGCGGCCTCGCCAGCCGCTAACACAATCTCCATAGAGACGGGGCTTGCCCCGTCTCCCGCCTGACCCCTGCATTCCGATTCAGGCATTCTCCGTAAGGAAAAATTCCGAACCTTCTCCGTCCCCTCCACCCTCTCCGGAATTTTCTCTCCCTCTCTACACGCTCGTCCCGATTGGCGACCCGGGAAAAACCGCCGAAAGTGTCCCTGCGACAAACCCCGTTTCACGGAGTTCAACCTGTCCTCTCGACCTCACCGCCTGTTCCTCACGGCCCGAACCCGCGTCCCCGCGTCCCTACGGAGCTGCTATGGAGTCTGCTTTTCGCCTGCCCCTGCTTGTTCTTCTGACTTCTTTCTTGACGGTCAGCCTCTGCGCTGCCACTCCCGACTCTGAAACAAGTTCCCCATCTGTTCGTTACCTGAACGCGCCGATCGCCTTCGAAGCGAATCACGGTCAAGCCGATTCGCCGGTGGCTTTTCTTTCCCACGGCGCCGGATACTCTCTCCTGCTTCAGCCGCGCCAGGTCATTCTCAGCGTCAATCGCCCTGATGCCTCTCGCGATTCGCAAGCTTGGATTCGCACCACCTTCATCGGCGCAAATTCCAAATCGACATTGTCGGGCGAACAGAAACTTCCCGGCGTGAGCAACTACCTGATCGGCGCCGACCGCTCGCGCTGGCTCACCAACATCCCCAATTTCGCCCGCGTTCAATATCGCGACATTTATCGCGGCATCAACCTCCTCTACTACGGCAATCAGAAGCATCTGGAATACGATTTCCAGGTTTCGCCGCACGCCGATCCCAATAGCATCCGTTTCTCCATTTCCGGCGCGCGGCCAAGACTTGCCGCCAACGGCGACCTCCTCCTCGTCACCAAGGCAGGCCAGATTGCCTGGCGCAAGCCCGTTGCCTATCAACTCATCGCGGGCGAGAAGCGCGAGGTCCCCTGCTCTTACGCCATCTCGGGAAGTCAAGTCCGCTTTGCGCTCGCGGCCTACGACCACAACCGCACCCTCGTCATCGACCCGCCACTGGTCTGGGGGAGTTTCCTCGGCGGCTCCAGCTACGACACGCTTTCCGCCGGAGTTCGTGTCGATCCAGCCGGCGAACTGGTGGTGGCCGGCACCACCAACTCCTCGAATTTCCCGACCACCTCCGGCGCTTTCGGCCGCTCGCTGCACAATCCCTCCGATCCCAATGCCCTTGACGTGTTCGTTTCCAAGTTCAGCCCGAACGGCACCTCGCTCGTCTACTCGACCTACGTGGGCGGGTCCGGACAGGACAATGCTTTTGGCCTCGCCGTCGACGCCGACGGCAACGCATATGTCTCCGGGAGCACCGCCTCCCCCGATTTCCCCTATACCTCCGGGTCCTATCGCGCACCCGTTACAAGCAACTTCCTGTTCAAACTCGATGCGACCGGCACGAATCTGATCTACTCCCTTGCAGCTCTCACCAATGGGGGACTCGCCGTCGACTCTTCCGGAGCCGCCTACAACGTCGGCTCGTGGTCGGTCGGAACCATTGCCTACCCGTTCACCCGCGGCGCCTATCACAACCAACTTGTGCAGGGAAAAAGCTACATCTCCGTAGCCAAGTACAACTCGGCGGGAACGGCGCTCGATTACGCAGCTCTGATCGGCAGCGCGGGCGTGAATTACGGACGTGGCATTGCGGTCGACAGCCTCGGTGAGGCCACCCTCACCGGGTTGAACTACAGCATCGGTTATACCGGGGTCAAATACCCGGTAACTTCCGGCGAGCCTGCGGGCAACGGCGACGACACCATCGTCACCAAATTCAACGCCTCCGGCACCGCTCTGGTCTACTCGGCCCTGCTCAACGGTTCCGAAGGATGGGGAGTTTCCACCGACGCAACCGGCAACGTCGCCGTCGTGGGCACTGCCAGCCCCGCCTTACCCACCACCAAGAATGCCTACGAGCCCACCTTCCCGGCCTCCGGCATTGGAATTCACGTGGCCTTTATGACCCGCCTCGATCCCACCGGCCACGTCACCTATTCCACGTTTCTGGGAGGAAGCCCGCCCAATCAGGTTTACGAGTACGCCTTCTCCACCGCCGTGGAACCGGGCGGCGTCATTAATGTCGTCGGCAACAAGCATTCCACCAACTTCCCCATTACCGACTCCACCTACCTCACCCCCGATTGCCTCTGGCTCGCTCGCTTCAATCCGGCGGCCTCTGGAAAAGCTTCGCTGCTCTATTCCGGCTGCGTGAGCACTAACGTCAACCCCAACCAGCCTCTGGTCTACGCCTCGGTCGCAGTCAATGGCAACGGCCAGGTCTACCTCGGCATGCAGGATACCGGCCCCACCCTGCTGACCGCGCCTCAGCCCTACTCCAACTTCGGCCCTGCAGGACAGACCTTCGCGGTCGAAGTATGGCTGGGTTATCTCAACTTCGCCAAGCCACCCGCTCCCCAACCCATCGTCGTCAACTTGCCGCCCAACGGCCAGATCACAACCTTGCCGCTGCATTACGTCGCCACCGCCTCCACCAGTTGCTCCAAAGGCGTCTCCGCCATCGGCGTCTACACGTCCCCCGGCGTCCTCAAATACTCGCAGACCGGGCCGCATCTCGATACCACGCTCGCCTTGCCACCCGGCAATTACCACACCATTGTTCAGGCATGGGATAACTGCGGCGGCTACGCTAAAACGCCCATCAGCGTTTCCGTTCCCCCCGGTGGGATCAGTGTCTCGTCTCCAACCAACAACTCCACCGTCTCTTCACCCGTTCACTTCGTGGCCACTGCCACCAGCCCCACTTGTCCCAATGGCTTCAGCGGCATGGTCATCTATAGTTCCCCGGGAGTCCCGGCGTATTCGACCTATTCCAGTTCGATCAACGCGAATGTCGCCCTCAACTCCGGAACGTACAACGTCGTGATCCAGGCCTGGGACAATTGCAACAACATCTTCCAGGCTCCGCTCACCATTACTGTGAAATGAAGTTGACGCTCAGTAGAGACGGGGCTCGCCCCGTCTCTGCCTGGACCCCCCATCGCTGCGCCCAGGCAAACCCGAAGGCTCCTCGGTGGTCTGCCTCCTTAATTCTGATCCCCCGCTCCATGTTTCAACCGGCACAGCTTGCACAATGTGGGCGCTTCCGAATTGTCCACCCGATGCTTCACCGGCTTCAGCGTCCGCAGGTACGCAAACATCGCCTTCAAATCGTCATCGGTAATATTCCGGTAAACCCTCGCCGGCATGATCGGACTTAGTTTGCGCGCTTTCACCGACCCGGTATGCATCACGTCCAGAAACAGCGCCTCGTCGTAATACGAAATCCCCGACGCATCCGGCGTGATGTTGGCGCTCGCCACAAATCCCCACGGCCCCGGCAGCCCGAACCCGCCGGCTCCCTCCATGTTCGGGACCGGTTGCCCCCGGTCCGCCGGCGTGTGGCAGTCCATGCAACCCGCCAGGTGCACCAGGTGCTCTCCTCGCTGAATCTGATCTCCCCCAGGATCTGCCACCGGCGCCGTTACTGGCCGCGGCGCGCTTCGGATCAGGTACTTTACCGGAAAGATAATCTCGGTCTTTGGCAAGGCATTCCGCACTGCCGGCACCGACCGTATATAGACGATCACCGATGCCAGGTCCTCATCCGACATCTCGCGGTATCGCTCGTACGGCATCAACGGAAACAGCGCCCGCCCGTCATGTCCCACACCTTCCCGGATGGCCCGCGCCAGTTGATCGTCGCTCCAGTTGCCTGCGCCGGTCTCCAGATCCGGCGTTAGATTCGGCGCCACGATCCGCCCCGGCAGATCGGCGTACGGCTCGACTTCGCCCGACCACTCCTTGCCCGCGATCAGCCAAGTATCCCCGCTCCAGTTATGTGGCGAATGACAATACACGCACCCGCTCAGTGCGGTCGCAATGTACCGTCCGCGTTCCAGCCGTTGCGGCGTCGCCTCGAACTTCCGCCCCGTCAATGGCCGCGCCCGCGGTCCCAGGAATGGCCGCCACCCGATCGTCGCCGTAATTCCGATTGCCAGCAACGCAACCAACCCCACCAGAATTCCAAGAACCCATTTCCCCATACGCCCCATCGTCTCCCCCGAAAGTGAAAGTTTTGATTTGCTCCTGTTTCGCCCGGCTCGGTCAGGATTTTACCTATAAACCCTTGAAACCCGAAGATTTTGCCAGTGTGCATAACGCGAATTCCTGATTCCAAGGCACCGAGGAGAAGGGAGGCACTAAGAACAGTAAACAATCCGCGCCAATCCATGGCCTCGCCCAGCACGATGCGCATACAGCAGCCACACACGCGATGTTTACCCGCCACTCTATTCCCACCCGTCACTCGATCCCCGTTTTCGAAATGTCATCCTGACCGAAGTGAGGCGCTAGCCGAACGAGTGGAAGGACCCCTTGCCTGCCGACACGATCCGGGTCCTCAAAAGGAGTTCTCTCCCCACAGTCTTGCTTCGTGTACCGTGGCCCAAGCCTCCCCCCAATCCGCGCAACCCGTGGCCCAAGACTCCCAAAATCCGTGCCAATCCGTGGCCCTGCTCCCGTCCTGAACCGCCCTTCGTGTACCTTAGTGTCCTTGGTGGTTGGAATCCATCTCCATGCGTCTCTCCAACCAAGTCGCCCTCATCACCGGAGGAACCTCCGGCATCGGAGAAGCTACCGCCCTGCTCTTCGCCCGCGAGGGCGCCGCGGTCGCGGTTGCCGGACGCAATGAGAACCGTGGCCATGCTGTCACCGCCTCCATTCTTGAAGCTGGCGGCAAGGCCATCTTCCTCCGCACCGACGTCCGCAAAGCCGCCGAATGCAAACGCGCCGTCGACGAAACCCTCCGCTCCTTCGGCCGCCTCGACATCCTCTTCAATAACGCCGGCGTCTTCTACCCGCACGACACCCTGGCCTGCTCCGAGGAAGAATGGGACGAGCAGATCGACATCAACCTGAAAGGCTGCTTCCTGATGTCGAAGCACGCGTTGCCCCCGATGATTGCGCAGGGCCGCGGCGTCATCATCCACAACAGCTCCGGCTGGGGCATCGTGGGCGGCGATAAAGCCGTCGCCTACTGCGCCTCCAAGGGCGGCGTCGTCCTCATGACCAAGGCTATGGCCATCGACCACGGTCCTCAAGGCATCCGGGTGAACTGCATCTGCCCCGGCGACGTCGAAACTCCCATGCTTCCCCTCGATGCCCAAATGCGCGGCCTGGACTGGGGGGAGTATCTCGTCGGCTGCGCCAACCGCCCCCTCGGCCGCATCGGCACCGTCCAAGAAATCGCCAAGGCCGTCCTCTTCCTCGCCTCCGACGATTCCTCTTTCATGACGGGTGCCGCACTGGTTGTGGACGGAGGAGGAACCGCCGATTGAAGCTGCTCCATCGCACAATGGGCAAGCAGCACGAGGCGCATGCAGTGCTTTGCTCACTTGATGCCCTTTTTCTTGAATGTCATCTTGAGCGAAGTGAGGCGCCAGCCGAACGAGTCGAAAGACCCCTTCCCTGCCAACACGACCCACGTCCTCAAAGGGAGTTCTCTCCCCACAGTCTTCCTTCGTGTCCCTTCGTGTCCTTCGTGGTTGATCCCTACACCGCCAAGAATTTCCACGCGCAAAACCTCCCATGACCCACACCACCACCACCCGCTCGGCTGAATGGTTCGCCCGCGCCCAGCGCTCGCTCATCGAAGGCGTGAACTCACCCTCGCGCGGAGCCGCCGTCTATGCGCCCGGTCCCATCGTGCTCGAACGCGGACGCGGTTCTCGCGTCTGGGATCTCGACGGCAACGAGTACATCGACTTCATGATGTCATTCGGCGCCACCATCCAGGGACACGCGCACCCCAAGATCGTCGAGGTCGTGACCCAGGCCATCGCCGAAGGCTCGCACTTTGCCGCGGCCACGCCCGCCGAAACCGAAGCCGCCGAGCGCTTCTGCCGCATGGTTCCCACCGCCGAGGCCGTGCGCTTCGCCAATACCGGCAGCGAAGCGACCATGCTCGCTCTGCGCCTCGCTCGCGCCCACACCCAGCGCACGAAATTCCTCAAGTTCGAAGGTCATTACCACGGCTGGTACGACGCCTATTGCCTCAACGCGAACAGCCATTCCATCGACCAACTCGGACCGCCCGAAAACCCCGCCAAGCTTCCCGATTCCGAAGGCATTCCATCTTCGGTCTTCGACGACGTCCTCGTTGCCCCCTGGAACGATGTCCCCGCTCTCGAGCGAATGGTTCGCGCTCATGGCCGCGAACTGGCCGCCATCATCACCGAGCCCATCATGGCGAACATGGGCTGCATTCCGCCCCGTGAGGGATACCTGCAGAAGGTCTGCGATCTGGCCCACGACTGTGGCGCTCTCTTCATCCTCGATGAGGTCGTAACCGGTTTCCGCTACGCACCCGGCGGATGTCAGGAGCTTTACTCTCTTCGCCCCGATCTCTCCACCTTCGGCAAGGCGCTCGGTGCCGGATTCCCCATCGGCGCCGTCGCCGGTCCCCGCGCAATCCTCGATCGCATGCGCTGGAGCGACCACATGGTTCTGCACTACGGCACGTTCAACGGCCACCGCCTCACCATGAAGGTCGTGGCCGCGAATCTGGACCTGCTCTCCATCCAGGGAACTCACCACCGGCTCCACGCCGTCGGCGATGCCGCCATTGCCGGTCTTCGGGAAGTGTTCCGGCACCGCAAAATCAATGCCATCGTCCAGGGCTTCGGCCCTATGTTCCAGATTTACTTCACAGAGAAAAACGCCATCCACGACTACCGCGATTACTGCGCGCACGCCGACACCCGCCGTTACGCCCGCTTCGTGCATGCCTTACTCGACCGTGGCATCTACATGACGCCATCCAACGGCCTGCACTGGATCATCTCCACCGCTCACACCGAACAAGACGTCGAACAACTACTCTCCGCGGCCGACCAGGCCTGCGCGGCGCTGTCATGAAGAGCCGCGCGGCCATGAAGAACCACTCTGCCATGAAGAACCACTCTGCCCTGAAGAGCCGCGCGGGCATGAAGCGCATTGTTTTCCTCGGCGGCGGCCGAATCACCAACGCCCTGCTCGCGGGCCTCCAGCGCTCAGGCTACAAAGCGCCAATCGTGGTGCATGACCGAAACTCCCACAAGCTACGGTCGCTCAAGCGCCAGTTCCACGTGACCACCGAACCGGATCTCGCGCTCGCCATTGCCCAAGCCCGCCTCCTGATCATCGCCGTCCGCCCCGCCGATGTACTCGCCCTGCTGGTAGAGACGCGGCTTGCCGCGTCTCCCGCCGCGCGCGCAACCCGCAAATCCAAACGCTCCAACCACGCCGTTCCACCCCGTATCGCTTGCAGCCTCGCCGCCGGAATCCCCCTCGCCCGGTTACGCTCCGCCTTGCCTGCGCCGGTTCGCTGGGCGCGAGCCATGCCCAGCCCAACCTGTCGTTTTGGCCGTGGACTGACTGCCCTCGCCTTCGACCGCAGTTTCCCCGCTTCCGAACGCAAGCTGCTCACCCGATTTTTCTCAACCGTCGGGCCGGTTCTCGAAGTCCCCGAGCGCCAGTTCGACGCCTTCACCGCAACCTACTCCTGCAGCCACGGATATCACGCCATGTCCGCGCTGGCGCGGGCCGGCGAGAAAGCCGGTCTGGACCGCCGGACCGCCCGGGCCGCCGCCGCCCACGCCCTCGCCGAAGCGATTCTGGCCTGGCGCGACAGTGATCTGTCCTTAGAAGAATTGCTGGAGGAAGCTGCCACGCCCGGCGGGATCGCCGCGGCGGTTATGAACACCATGAACCGACACGGTCACTCAAAGATTGTGGAACGCAGCGTGCGCGCCGGCATTGCTCGCGCCCGCCAGAACGCGCGCAAGCGATGAATTCAGGATGGAGTCCCAGTTCGAAGCCCTGTGCTAGCCCGTTCCCTTCGTGTCCCTTTGTGGTTAGAAAACGCAATTTCGTGACGTGAAGTTCTCTTAGCGTACCCGTGCCAGCCTGCTCGCGAGCCGCGCCAGGCGCACCATTCGATAGAGAGGAAACAGCGGTCCCGGCAGCTTCACGCACTGCCACTCCCCGGTACTGGGCGTGAACGCAAGCCGGGTTGCGAAGCGTACGCGGTCCGAGACCCGCTCTCGCAGCCGTAGCATCCAGCGAACATAGCTCATGGATTCGGTGCTGCGCGCGTCCTCTGCAGGAAGTAACTCCTCAATCTCGCTGCAAATCGCGGCGGTCTCCGCTTCCGCCTGCAGGACCTTCTCGAGCTCCGCAGGTGGTTTCGTCCCCAGCAGTCGTTGCGCAAGCAACAGATTGACGGCGAGAATGCGGCAAATGCCAAGTTGCTTTGCCTCGACTGCGACCTGCTCCCACGCGAGCGTGCGCCGTTGCTGCAGAGCCGCAATGTCGCACAGCCAGCCCACGCGATTCCAAAGATGCTTGGCGGCATGAACGCAAAGCCCCACAAATACGTCCTCATCCCGAAGTACCCGCACGGTCCGGCCGGCGACCGATCCAGTCGCGCAGCGGCCAAGAATAGCCCGCATGTCGAAGTCGACCGCGAAGAACCGTGGTGCGAAGTTCCATTGAATCTCCAGAAGGTTCTTCTCCGGAGGTGCATCGAACGTGTACTCGTAGCCCGTGGCCAGGTAAGCGTGCTCCTGGGCATCGGTCAGGGCAATATTGGGAGTGAATCCGATGGTGGCCAATGCCTTCTTTGCCAGCGGTACATCAGCGGCGGCAACCAGCACGTCAAGATCGGAAAAGTCGCGCATGGCCAGATCGCCATACAGGGACTCGGCAAGCACCGCTCCTTTGTAAGGAACGGCAAAAATTCCTGCTTGTTCGAGGCAGTCGAGAATGCCGATCAACCCTGCCGCGAGCATCAGATTCTTGCGCACGTTTTGGTCGAAGAGCCTTTGCAGGTTCTCTCGGACTTCCAGCGGAACGCGGCCATTGACCAATGGGTCGCTGAGCGCGCGATGAAGCGTAGGCGACACACTGTGAAATTCGGCCAGCGCAAACACTCGGGACCAATCGAGGTTCTCAGAGAGAACCCCCGCCACCCGGCTCGCACGCGCGCCCTCATCGCCGCAGCAGGCAAGCAAAAGACGGAATTCCGGAGAAAAGCTCGCAACGGTGGAGAGTTCCCCGGTGTCGGGCGCGGCGGATGAAGCCAAAGAAGGCATGCGAGCGATCTCCCGCCCGTAAGCAGGAAACTTGCGACGGCTCATTCCACTAAGGCCTCTATAATACAAAGATTCGCGGCGCCGGACGTGCGCGTTACTTCACGCCCGCAGGCCGCCGCAGGCTGGCTCCCATGGACGCGGTGGTTCTCGAATCCGTCACCAAGGTCTTTCACCATCGGCCCGCTTTGTTCAATTGGCTGGGCCGCGAGCGCTCGGGAGAGACCCGCGCCCTGGATCGTGTGTCCCTGCTCGTGACCAGCGGAAGCGTGATGGTCTTGCTGGGACCCAACGGCAGCGGTAAGACCACCACCTTGAAGCTGGTCTCTACCATGCTGATTCCCGACGCCGGCCACGTCCGGGTGCAAGGCGCCGATACGGTGCAAGATTCGTTCGCAGTGCGCCGCTGCGTAGGCTTCGCCGTCGCTACCGAGCGCTCGTTTTTCCCCCGCCTCTCCGCGCGCGAGAACCTGGACTTCTTTGCGGCGCTCGACGATATTCCGAGGCGAAAGCGCGCAGAACGCGTGGAAGAGTTGCTGCGGCAGACCGGCCTGCTCGACGCCGCCGACACCCTGGTGATGAAATTCTCCAGCGGCATGTACCAGCGCCTCGGCATCGCCCGGGCATTGCTCAAGAAGCCCTCGGTCGTGCTGCTGGACGAACCCACGCGCAGCCTCGATCCCGGATCGGCCGCCCAATTCTGGAACCTGGTCCGCCGGCTGCCTTCGGAAGGTGCGACCGTCATCCTGGCAACCCACAACTTCAACGAAGCGGTGGCGGTCGGCAATGATGTGGCCGTCCTTTACCGGGGTAGCATCGTCGCCGAACGTCACCTGTCTTCGACCACGAGCATGGATGAGCTGCGGTCCTTCTACTTCGACGCCACCGGGGAGCTGGAAGAAGTGGAAGCCGTGGAATCGCGAGGTGGCCGGTGAGCCTGTGGTCGCTGCTCGACAAGGCCGCTGTAATCGTGCGCCGGGATGCGCTCACTGCGCTCCGGTACCGCGCCGGATTCGCGCTGGGCGCGGCGGGTGCCATCTCCGAGCTGGCTGCCTTCTACTTCTTGTCGCGGGCGGTCGGACCGGGCTTCCGCCCCGAAGGTGTCGAGTACTTTCCCTTCCTGTTAATCGGCACCGGCTTCTATACCTTCCTGCTGATGGGGGTACACGCCTTTCTGGACGCGGTGCAGCAAGCTCAGCAAACTGGGACGCTGGAAGTCTTGATGACCACCTCCACCTCGCCTCCGGTCCTGATCTTCCTCAGCGCGCTCTCGGCATTTGCAGTGAATACCGTGACCCTGGCCTTCTACTTGATTATGGGATTGGTATTCGGCGCGGCACTGCACCCCAATGTGACGGCCTCCATCGCGGTGTTCCTGCTGTCGGTCTTGCTGGCGGTGGCGATTGGGCTGCTGGCCGCGGCCGTGCAACTCTCCATTCAGAAAGGGTCCGCCGTGGTGTGGGCGCTGGGCTCGGCGTGGTTCCTGACCGGCACCATGTTTCCCGTGGGGGCGCTGCCCCACTGGCTGCGCGCGGTCTCGGCCGCCATTCCGATTACCCATTCCCTCGACGGCATGCGCATGGCGCTGCTGGAAGGTTTATCGTTGACCCAGATCACCGGAAAGCTCCTGATCCTGGTGGCTTTCGCGGTGGTTCTGCTGCCAACCAGCCTGGCTTTCTTTTCCTGGACGCTTCGCCGCGCCCGGCAGCAGGGAACCCTCTCTTTTTATTGATTTTTGTACACCTCGGCGCCGGGTACGAAAGAGGCACCGAGGAGGCAAGAACGGTTAGCCAGACCCCGCATTACTGTTGTAAACTTCTGGCACCGTATTTTCGCCCGGAATCTGGGGTGGGTATTGCTGGAAGAACGACCGGAAGCATCTGAGATCCTATGACTTCAAAGAACCGACCTTCGGCAGAAGAACAGAACACGCCCCTCGAGAGCCCGCGAACCGGCCGGAAGCCGTATAACAAACCGGAATTCCGCTTTGAAAAGACTTTCGAGACCATGGCATTGGCCTGTTTAAAGAAGCCGGGGAATCACACGTGTGCTCTTAACTTCCAAACCAAGAAGTCCTGATTCCAGTTGTGCTTCATGCCGACTCTTGAGCCGACGCGCCACCATTGCAAGCAGATTCTGGCTGCCAATGTGCTCCGCGAGCACGGGCGGATTCGAATCGCGGCCCTGGGAGTAAGCATGCTCCCCTCGGTCTGGCCCGGCGATGTGCTTACCGTCAAACGGGAACGAGTGGACAACATCGCGGAAGGCGAAATCGTCTTGTGGGAACGCGATGGCCGTTTCGTGGCGCATCGGGTTTCCCGCCGGATCTCGGCCCCGGGCAATACTTGTTTGGTCACTCGGGGAGATGCTCTCTCCCATGAAGACGAGCCTGTAACCTCACGCGAACTCCTGGGCAAGGTAGTCTCCGTGGAACGTGCCGGGCGGTGTCTTCCAGAAGTGCCAAAATGTTCTTCCCTGCGGCGGGGCTGCGGACGGCTGTTGAGTTCCTGGGATCGCCTGCGAAGCTTGGCGCTGCGCTGGCACCGGTGGCGATGTGGTCGCGCGCTGCCGCAGTGCGCTGAGTCGGATGCGGCGCGTTATTCCCAAGCTCCTGAAATCGTTTGCTAGTTCTGCAAATACACTGTGCCCATGCGTGAAATCTGTGTCGAAATCGGCGGCGTTCCCATCCTCCTGCGCACTCCCGACAGCAACTTTCGCAAACTGATTGAACAGCGTTACGCGGGATTCGTGGGCACTGCCAACAACGCCCAGTCAAGCTTTGATATCGATTTCTTGCCGGTGGGAGCTTCCCGTGCGGAAGTTCCCGCAGAAACTGATGACGATGGGCCAAGTATCGTGGTGAAGCACGACGGCAGGAAGTGGCACTTTGAGCGTGGCGATTTCCACGCCGAGTGGCATGCCGGAACCGGTCAGGGACGAATTGCGCTGGCCCCATCCCCTTACGGAATCGATGCGATTCTGAGGATCGTGCATAGCCTGATCCAGGCTGGGCAAGGCGGGTTTCTTCTGCATGGAGCCAGTGCCATACGCAACCGGAAAGCGTTCCTGTTCTCGGGCGTGTCGGGCGCGGGCAAAACGACGATCTCGCGGCTCGCGCCTCCCGATGCCACTTTGCTCACCGACGAAATTTCCTACGTTCGATGCGAGTCGGGAAAGTACTTCGCCTGCGGCACGCCCTTCGCCGGGGAACTGGCCGCGCTAGGAGAAAATGCCCAGGCGCCGGTGGAGCGCCTCTTTTTTCTTGCGAAGGGAGCCGAGAACCGCATCGAACCCATCGGCCAGGCCGACGCCCTGCGCATGCTATTGCGCAACATCCTGTTCTTCGCCGATGATTCTGAGCTGGTAGGAAAAGTATTCCGGACGGCCTGCGAATTTTTGGACCGTGTTCCCGTTTCCAGGCTCACCTTTTATCCGGATGAGCACGTGTGGGAGCTCGTCCAGTAAAGTGACAGGAGTCTCTTCTCCATGGCCGAAACGTACATCGCGCGGAGCACCAAGATTGCGGCGCGCAATCTGGGCGGCGAGATGATGATCATGTCCGCCGTCGACTCGACTTTCTTTACGCTCAACCCGGTGGCGACTGTCATCTGGCAGGCGGCGGATGGCAAAACCCCGCTGTCGCAAATCGTGAGCGAGCAAGTCTGCAGCGAGTTTGAAGTAGAACCCGAACAGGCCCGGCGCGATGCCGAAGAATTTGTCAGCCAACTCTCCCAACACGGAATCTTGCTGATTTCGGATCACCCCCTTTCTTCCGACCGCCCCGCCACGGAGGCCCCATGAGCCTGCAGGCGGAGATGGGTGAAAAAGCAACCCGGCTGGGCATTCCCATCAGCGTTCATATCGATGTGACCTACCGTTGCAACGAACGCTGTGACCATTGTTATCTCGAGCACGATGACAAAGGCGAGATGACTACACAGGAAATCAAAGACCTGCTCGATCAGCTGGCCGCGGCAAACGTCTTCTATCTCACCTTCAGCGGCGGCGAAGTTTTCATGCGCCGCGATTTCCTCGAACTGGTGGAGTACGCCCGCCAACTTCAGTTCAACGTGCAGTTGAAGACCAATGGCGTGATGATCCGGCAGCGGGAAGCGCAGCGCCTGCGTGAGCTTGGAGTCGAGCAGGTGCAGATCAGCGTGTACTCGCACCGGCCGGAGGTTCATGATGCCATCACCAGGCTGCCGGGCTCTCTGAAGCGCTCGCTGGAAGCGGTGCGCTTTCTGAAGTCGCAGGGCCTGCGGGTCACGGTGGCCAACGTCTACATGAAGGTCAACCGCCAGGACCAGGCGGCCACCCAGGCCCTGGTCCGCGAGCTGGGCGTCGAATACAAGCTCGATCCGACCGTGACTCCCATGATGGATGGCAATTCCTCGGTGCTTGCCCTGCGCGTGGATGGTGAAAGGCTCCGCGACGTATTCAGCGACCCCAGGCTGGTCGGCAATGTTGGAGAGTTCTGCGCGCCGCCCCAGGCGGTGGATGACGATGTGATGGAAAGCCACTCCTGCAGCGCGGGTCACGCGTCCTGCTACATCAACCCCTACGGCGAGGTCTATCCCTGCGTCCAGTTCCCGTTGCCCACCGGGAATGTGCGGCGCCAGAAGTTTCTGGACATCTGGCAACACTCCCCGCAGATGAACGAAGTACGCTCCATCAAAGTGAAGGACCTCCCGGTTTGTTCCACCTGCACCCATGCCGCGGGGTGTTCGCGCTGCCCCGGGCTGGCGTACATGGAAGGCAACATGCGCGGCCCCTCGACCGCCGATTGTGAGAAGTCCTACTACCGTACCGGGATACCTTCGGCGAACATGCTGCGCAAGGCTGCGGCGGCGGGGACTGCGCCGCCTCCGCGGTTGGTACAGATCTTACCCATGACCGTGTAGGCGGTTACTTTCGTGACTGTCCCTTTTCCGATATCTGCCCCCTTCCCATGGAAGATTTGGCACACTCAATCCAGGGCGGAGCACGTCGCGGAGCCTTCCGCGGGCCTCTGAACCATGCCAACTGGAGCACCATCGCCGCAGAAAGAGCGCCGCAGTACTCGCGTGCGGGTCGAGGTGCCGGTGCGCGTCACCGCGCTGCCACCGGCTGGAACATTCTCGGAAGACACCCACACGCTGGTGGTGAATCCGCAAGGCTGCGGCGTGAAAATCTCACAGGCGTTGCCGATTCAAACCCGTGTCCGCTTAGACGGATTGCCGGGTGGAGTCAGTGCAAACGCGCGCGTAGCGAACTGCCTGCCGCTGGGCACGGGCGGTAAGGCCTTTCTGGTCGGCCTGGCTCTCGAAATTCCTGCCAACGTGTGGGGGTTGCAATCGCCGCCGGAAGACTGGGGCGAGAACGCACAGAGCGCGCCCGTCGGGCAGGAAGATCCGGTTAAGAAAAAGAACTGGCCCTATTCGATGTTTTCCTCGAACGGCGAGGCCCATCCCGGGCGCCGCTAGAACCCCTTCAATTCTTATTGCGCAACTGAGCTGCGTGAGCATTCGTATCGCATACGCTCCCAGCCAGCACGCGGTTACCGCTTGAGCATGCGCGCGATGTAAGTATTGTCGTAGAGCTTGGAACTGCGGTCGACGAACTCCAGGATTTTCTGCAGGTGCGCGCGTTCGTCGCGGTTGCCTTCCTTGAATTTGATGGCCAGTCCCGCCCCAGGGTCGAAACGGACCACCGTGCCTTCTGCCCGCATCGACGGATCATCCATGGAGAACGCCATCAAAATGCGGCTTTCCGGCGCCAGGATGACGCTGGTCTCGATGTAGCAACCGCCCAGGCTGATGTTGGTCAGGTTGCCCAGCACCGGCGCGTTGGAGCCTTCCGGACGAAATTCGATCGTGACCCGGCCCTTCAGCCGTGGATAAAGCCGGCGATTCTTCCGGTTCGGCTGCTGCTGCTTCTCCAGATACATGCGGCGGTCGGCTTCCGCCAGGAGTTCCTCGGCGTCGAGGCCATTTTCCGCATAGATCGAGCGCCCCACGCTGAGCGAGAGCAGGTCTTCCTGGCAGACCTCAATGCCGACCTGGCGCGCTAGTTCGCGCAACTGGTCCGCCTTCTTGTTGGCATCGTCGCCCACCAGCCCCGGCGCGATGACTACAAACTCATCGCCTCCCATGCGCGCCACGTAGTCGTACTCGCGGCAGGTCTCCTTGAGGGCCTGGGCGAACAGGCGCAGCACCCGATTGCCTTCGAGGTGGCCGAAGCGGTCGTTGATCTGCTTGAAACCGTCCATGTCGCAGACCATGACGGTCAGCGACGAGTTCTCGCGCTTGCAGCGCGCCAGTTCGCGATCCAGCTGCAGGAACAGCGAGCGCGCATTGGGCAGACCGGTCAGATAGTCCGTAGTCGCCGAATTCTCCGCCTGCTGATACTTGAGAGCATTCTCGATGGCCAACGCCATCTTGGAGGTCACCGCGAGCAGGATACGCAGGTGGTCGGACGTGAACGCGTCTGCCTCACTGTGATAGAGCGCCAGCACGCCAACCACGCCCTCCAGCCCTTCCAGCGGAAGCGCGAGCGCCGAACGCAGAGTGCTGAACTTGGTCGGGTCGTTGAGGTAGCCGGGCTCCACCGACGGATTGCCGTTGATGATGGGCTTGCGATTCTGTGCCACCCACCCGGAAAGCCCCTGCCCCAGCGGAATGCGCAGCGAGGCGAACAGCCGGAAGTTGTCGCCGCTCACATGCTCGGGAATGAGGACATCGTCGCGGCGAATGTAGATCGCGATCGAATCGTAAGGCACCAGGGTCTTCAATTTCACCGAGAAGACCGAGAGCGTTTCCCCCAGGCTGAGCGAAGCGCCCAGGTCCTGGCTGAGTTCGAATAGGGTTTGCGCTTCCTGCCGGGCGGCGGCAATGGAAGTGAGAAAGGCCGCTTCCTGATTTTCCTTGGCCGCGGTTCTTACAAACCCGGCGGCTGGCGCCTCGCCGCGTTCGATTTTGACGTCGGTGGAGAGCTTGGACCACGGCATGCCTTGGGAACGCTTCTGGACCAGCTTCTCGAGTTCCAGATATCGGCTGAGCAGAACTTCGACCACGCGAGGGTCGAACGAGCGGCCCGCCTCGGCCTGGAGGCGTTTGATGACATCCTCAAGCGGCATGGCGCGACGGTATTGCCGGTCGGAGGCGAGTGCGTCCAGGAAATCTACCGCGCTCAAAACCCGCGCCCCGATCGGGATTTCTTCTCCCTTCAGGCCGAAGGGATAACCGCTGCCGTCGTACTTTTCGTGGTGGGCGCGAACGATGGGCACGACCGGGTACGGGAAGCGCACGCGCTCCAGAATTTCAGCCCCCACGATCGGGTGGATCTTCATCTTCTCGAATTCCTCCGGCGTCAGGCGGCCGGGCTTCGAGATGATGTGCTCAGGAACCGCGAGCTTGCCGATGTCATGCAGTAGCGCAGCCGCCTGCAGGGCTTCCATCTCGTCGGCGGAGACCCCGAGTTCCTTGGCCACCTCGACGGCATACACCCGCACGCGCTGCAGGTGGTCATGGGTGGTGTGATCCTTTGCCTCAATCGCGAGCGCAAGCGCTTCGATGGTGCGCAGGTGAAGGTTCGCCATCTCCTCGACGTGCCGCTTTTCATCCTCGAGCTTGGCAAGGTAGAGGCGGTACGAACGGTAGATCAGGTACACCGCAGGCAGGATGAGCAGCGAGGTCTGCCAATCCACAATGCGATTCAACCAGCTCACCAGTCCCGCGACGCCCGCCCCGACCAGGTAATACGGGAACGACCAGAAGTACGCATCCGACCAGATGCTCTTCAGCGATTTGTGCTCGGTAAGCGAGATGACTGCGGCAACCGGCACCGTGTTCGCCAGAAAGTAGGTGCAGGCCGTCGCCACCAGCAAGACCGCCGGATTGTTGTATTGCACTTTAAACAGCGCAATGTGATACACGCAGAACGAGGCCGCAATGGCGATCGAAGTCGCGCAGATGTTGAACAGCACCTGCACCAGGTTCGGGCGGTCGCGATAGAGGCACTGGGTGATGATGGCAGCCGCGCCCAGGGCCAGGGTTTCGCCAAAGCTGAGCTCCAGCACCCCCAGCAGGATGAACAGGAAGTTGACCGACATCGTCCCCGTGATGCCGGGCAGATTGACCTTGAGCCGGGATGCCAAAACCGCTACCACCAGGTAGCAGACAAACTTGATGGGTTGCTGGACCGTCCAGTGCGACGCGCCGAACCCCAGCACGCACACGCCGATGGCGACCACCGTGCTGATGTATACACGAGCGCCGGTCGTCATGGCGCGCCATGACTGTGCTTTGGAGGCCATCACTTCGAATACTCCAACCCGATCCTGGAACAAGCGCTTCTGGGGAATCGAGACAGGTCGGCGTCGATTCATTGATACACGCGCAAGTGGCGCAAATTCAATGAATTACGAGAATTCCAGCAAACTTTCGTAACTTGATAACCAACCCGCCGCATGGCCTCCGCCAGACTCTTCGCAAAGCCGGACCAAGCCTTGCGCCCACGCGCAGTTTTCAAACGCACTCGGGGCTCCGGCTACATACCTCGCGCCATTCCGATTCCGTGCGAGCGCTGCGACCGGACGCGCCAGGTGGGCGGCAACACCAATAAGCTCATGACTGATCTCGCGCCGCGGGAAGTGTTTCGTAGCCAGGCGCTTGGGGACAAGCCTTTCGTAATCTCCTCGGCGCTGGGTGTGGGTGCGATAGTGAAGCCGGAATGATGTCTTCAGCCGCCACCGCACAGCGCAATCACCGGGGCGCCCGGGTGAAACTTGGCGGGACGGTGCTGGCCATCGTCCAATTACAGAATCGCCGGCAGGTTCGCTCGAAGCTCCACCAGCTCTCCGTGAATGGCGGCCTGCTGCACCTGGAGCAACCCTTGGCGGAGGGAATCGCGGTCGAGTTGTTGTTTCACGTCGGCAAAACCACGGTGCGGAACAAAGTGGAGATGCTGTTTCCCATGTGGGCCACGCGCGGCTGCCTGCAGCCCTTCCGGTTCAAGGAACTGGACGATGCCACGCGCAACGAACTAGAGAACGAATTGAAGACCCTGCTGGAAGCCTCCCCGTCCTCGCTCGCCGAAGACAACAACGTCCCCTGACCTCACCCTTCGGCCTCAGCCATCATTCGGTGATGATCCGGTCCGCCCATTCCACCAGCGATACAAAAACTGCAGGACTCCCGAATTGCGCGCCCCATTGATTCAAGTCTGTTTCCGTAACCCCACGGGCACGGGAGCATGCCCCTCAAGAAAAGACGGGAATACGCCTCGCGACAATCTTTTCGAGCGTTTCACTCAACGGCGGCCAGCCCACGGGCATCACTGCGCTCGCCGTCACTTTTCGCATCAGGTAGGTTGCTTCCCCGGTGAGGAAAATCTTCACTTCGTGCCCGGCGTCGGCCAGTACCAGTCCATGTAGAAAAGGGAACGATGCTCTGGTGGGGTCATCCGATCCCCACGCGCTTTTCATCATGATCTTCAGTTTCTTTGACGGCTTCGGAGGTTCTTGTGCCTTTGCCGCCCCGACTGCGACCAGCGGCAGCCATGCCAGCTGCGAGAGAAGCTTTCGCCGCACCATGTCTTTCCTCCAATCTTAATTTTCTTTGTACGCCTTTAGGTTGGGGTGCAATGTTAGGCGGCTGGAGCGGCGGACGTCAATTGCGAGCCCACACCGTGCGCAGGGCGATGCCGGCGATGTATACAGCCGTTAGGAACCAGGAGCAGCTAAAATGACCGTGACCCGCTACAATTGTCCGTACCTTAGAATCCGAGTGTGGCGCTAAGCCCTGAAGGGCCCGTAGCTCAGCGGTTAGAGCAGGGGACTCATAAGGAGGCTGTTACGAAACCAGCCGTTATGTGGTTATAAGTCTATGTTGTGAGATTGATTGTTTCTTTTGCTCGAAAACAATCGGCCGCTCGCTCATCTAGCCGACCAGCGCAGTTCGGAGCTGG
>Ga0126373_10000498_pt1 | contig 25945 bp, 26 predicted proteins | sample PanSoiMetPlot_11_FD_92545 | JGI IMG/M metagenome (GOLD analysis project Ga0126373, IMG submission 92545) | Tropical forest soil microbial communities from Panama - MetaG Plot_11 | ecosystem: Environmental > Terrestrial > Soil > Tropical forest > Bulk soil | place: Panama | collected 2016-02-17 | reverse complement strand
TTCGAGGGCGCGCGGGCCACCAAGCGGGACCTGGTCGGCTACCTGGATGCCGTGCATGACCTCATCATCGGAGGTCTGGCCGACCGGCCGCTGTCGGTCATCAGGGTGCTGCGCGGCCAGGCGCCGTTCATGCAAAAGAACGTGCCGCGCTACACACCGGACTTCGTCCGCACGGTGACGCTCTGGGCGGAGAGCTCGCGTCGTGAGGTCTCCTACGCCCTCTGCAACGACCGGCAGACGCTGATCTGGTTCGCCAACCAGCGCGCAGTGGAGTACCACCCCACGCTCATGCGGGCTGACCGGTGGGACAACCCGGACTTCGTCGTCCTCGACATAGACCCGCCGGATGGCGCCGAGTTCGGCCTCGCGGCGCAGGCGGCACTGCTCGTGCGGGAAGCGCTGGGCGCTGTCGGCTTGCAGGGCGCGGTCAAGACCAGCGGCGCCAAGGGCGTGCACGTCTTCGTGCCGCTCGCGGACGGCCAGTCGGCGGCGGACGCGGCCGCGGCCACGCGGGCAATCGCCGCCCGAGCTGAGCAGCTCGGTCCCGAGCTGGCGACGACCGCGTTCGTTCGGGCGGACCGCGAAGGGAAAGTGTTCATGGACGCCACCAGGGCAGGCGGAGCCACCGTCGTGGCCGCCTACAGCCCGCGCGTGCGGCCAGGCGCGCCCGTGTCGTTCCCGGTCGGCTGGGATCAGCTGACCCATGCACAGCCTGCCGATTTCACCGTGCGCACCGCAGCGGGCCTGCTGGCCGGCCGCGACGCATGGGCGGACTCGCTGCCCGCACCGCAGCGGCTGCCAGCCGACCTGGTTGCCGAGGGGCACGCCATCCCGGTCGCCAGGGTCGCGGCCATGCACGAGGGCAAGCGGCGGGCCAGGGCCCGCCGGGATGAAGGCCCGCCGGCCGGATAGCCATAGGCCGGCGCCCGGCTACCGAAAGAGAGCGTGACTGGTTCGCTGCGCTGTGCCCCCGAGCTACCGCCAGATTTGCGGATGAAGCGCGGAACATGCTTCTGAGATTAAAATTTTCGCCGCTTGGCGCCTAATGTCTAGACGTTCTCGCATAGTTACGGAAGCGTAACTAGCAAGGAGACTTACCTGATGTATGGTGTCCCGGGTTGACACGTTGACGTGCATCCAGGTGAAAGGGGTCCTGGGGGATGCAACTAAGTAATAGGAAGTCTGCCCGCCTCGTTGGCGGAGTGGCTCTGGCGGGGGCCATTAGCCTCGCCGCCGCAGCGTGCGGATCGTCGGGCGGGTCGTCTGGTTCGGGAGGCGGCTCGAACACGGTTCCGAAGGTGAGCATTAATTCCTTCTCCACTGACGTCGCGTCGGTGATGTCGCCGTTCAAGCAGCTGACGAAGTTCGCGACCAAGGGATCGAACACCCTGCAGGTGGGGGTCGTCCTCCCCGACACCACGTCGTCGCAGCGCTGGGTTAACTTCGACCAGCCGTACCTGACCGACGCTTTCGCGGACGCCGGCTACACCCAGGCGCAGTTCCGGATCGACAACGCGCAGGGCAGCGACGCGACCCAGTTGAACGACGCAACCGCAGACATCAACTTGGGCGCGAAGATACTGATCGTGACCCCGCTCGACGGCCCGACTGGTGTGGCGATCGCCAAGGAAGCGCAGGCCAAGGGCGTGACTCTGATTGCCTACGACCGCGCCATCTTCCAGGGCAACAAGACGTACTACGTCAGCTTCGACGGCGAGAAGGTCGGCGAGCTGATCGGCTCGGGCTTCCTGTCCTGCCTGACGTCCGAGAACGTCAAGAACCCGCAGGTCTACGTGATGAACGGCGGCGAGGACACCGACCCCAACGCGATCGCCTTCGCCACCGGCTACAACAAGGTGGTCTTCGGCCAGGCGGCCAAGACCGTCAGCGCGGGCGCGAAGAGCACGTCAGGCGGCGCCACGCTGGTTCAGGAAAACTTCGCTCCCGGCTGGGACAACACCAAGGCCGGCACGATTTTCCAGCAGGCGTTCACCGCTAACCCGAAGATCAATGCCACGATCGTGGCCAACGACGGGATGGCCAACTCGATCATCACTGACCTGAAGTCGGCTGGGGTCAAGGCCGGCTCGATTCCGGTCACCGGGCAGGACGCCACGGCCCAGGGCATGGCCTCGATCCTGCAGGGCTACCAGTGCGGCTCGGTCTACAAGCCGGTCTACAAGGAGGCCGAGGACGCAGTGGCCGTGGCCACGATCCTGCTCGCCGGCGACACGCCGCCAGCGGCTCTGCTGAACGGCAAGACCGTTGACCCGACGAACTCCAGCGTCACCGAGCCGGCGTCGCTGCTGGGCGCCACGTGGGTGACCAAGGACAACATGGAGTCGACGGTGGTCAAGGACGGGTTCGACACCGCCAGTGCCATCTGCACGATCGCGGGCGCGAGCGTCTGCACCGCAGCCGGGATCCAGTAACCATCTGATCAGGGGAACCCCGGCGAGGTACTTGCCGGACGCTTCCTTGGCCGGAGTTGGCGGACCTTTCGCAAGGGTAGGTCCGCCAACTCCGGCCGCTCGGTGGTTGACGGCCCCGCAGCCGCGGGGCCAACGTAAGGCAACGGCTACTGACGGGGTCGTCAAAGATGACTGAGATGAACGAGGCTCCGGTCGGCGCGCGCCCGAGCGGGAACGGGGCGGAGCCCCTGCTCAAGCTGCGCGGCATCGATAAGCATTTCGGGCCGGTGCAGGCGCTCTACGGGGCGAATCTGGATCTGCCCGCGGGCCAGGTGACGGGCCTCTGCGGAGACAACGGTGCCGGGAAGTCGGTGCTCACCCGCTGCATCGCCGGCGTGCACCAGCCGGACCATGGTCAGATTTACTTCGAGGGGCGCCCGGTCCATATCCGGAGCGCCCGCGACGCCGCGGCGCTGGGGATCGAGACCGTCTACCAGGATCTGGCGCTGGCCGACAACCTGGACATCGTCCAGAACATGTTCCTCGGCCGGGAGCGGCTGCGGCGCGGCCTGCTCGACGAGGACTCGATGGAAAAGCAGGCGGCCGAGACCCTGAGCACCCTCCGGGTGACCACGGTGCGCTCGATCCGGCAGCCGGTGGCCTCGCTCTCGGGCGGACAGCGGCAGGCGGTGGCGGTGGCGAAGGCGGTGATGTGGAACTCCAAGCTGGTGCTGCTGGACGAGCCCACCGCCGCCCTCGGAGTGGTGCAGACGCGGATGGTGCTGGACCTGGTGAAGACACTCCGCGACCACGGGCTCGCGGTGATGGTGATTTCCCACAACCTGAACGACGTCTTCGAGGTCGCAGACCGGATCGCCGTGCTGCACCTCGGGCGCATGGTGGCCGAGGGCCCGGTAGCGAACTTCGACCGGCAGAGCGTGGTGGAGTACATGACGACGGGCACCTCCGGGCGGCCGGTCGAGCCCGCCGGATCAGCGCCGTGACCGCGAACCCCGGCGAAATCCCGGCCGGGACTGCGGACGGCGGGACAGCGGTCGACCTCACCGCCCATGAGGTAGTCGCGGCCGAGGTCCCGCCCGAAGTCCTCGCCGCGTCGCTGGGGCAGTACTTCCGGGCCTGGTGGCGGCAGATCCGCAGCGGGAACAGCGGCGTGCTTCCGGTAGTCCTGGCCATCGCGCTGGTCGCCATCATCTTTGAGATCATCACTCCGCAGCACGCCTTCCTGCGGCCGAGCAACCTCGTCTACATCTTCGCGCTGAGCACCGTGTACATGGTGCTGGCGGTGGCGGAGACCGTGGTCCTGCTCATCGGCGAGATCGACCTTTCGATCGGCGCGGTCGCGATGATCGGCGGGGTGATTGCCTTCAAGCTCGTTCAGCAGCCCGGGCCGGACTGGCCCTGGTGGGCAGCGGTCCTCGCCGCGCTCGTCGGCTGCGGGGTGATCGGCGCTCTGCAGGGGACGCTGATTGCCCGGCTCAGGATCCCGTCCTTTGTCGTCACTCTCGGCGGATTCCTGCTGTTCTCCGGAATCCTCATCGTCGTCCTCGGCGGGGCCGACGGCAACGTGAACCTCAACACCGAGGTGGGCAACCAGCTCGTCATCTACAACATGGTCCAGGGGGTCATCGCGCCCGTAGCGGGCTGGGTGGCCCTGGCCGCGGTGGTTCTCGTCGCGGGCACCGCCCTGTGGCTCCGCGCAGCCGCGAGACGGCGCCATGGCCTGGTGGCCCCCCCGGCAGGCCTGACCGCCATCAGGATCGCCCTGGTGGCGGTGGTCGGGGTCGCCGTAGTGCTGATCTGCAATATCGACCGCGGAAACCGCATCAAGCCGATTGCAGGGGTGCCGTGGGTGATCCCCATCGTCCTCGTCCTCCTCGGCGCATGGACTCTCGTCCTTCAGCGGGCCCGCTTCGGCCGCTACATCTATGCCATCGGTGGCAACCCCGAAGCGGCCCGGCGTGCCGGTGTCCGCCTCCCCGCCATCCGCACCTGGGCCTTCGCGCTGTGCTCGGCGACCGCCGCTCTCGGCGGCATCCTGCTCGGCTCCTTCTTCTTCGGTGAGTACAGCACCAATACAGCAGACCCCGGCCAGCTCGTCCTCTATTCGGTTGCCGCCGCCGTCATCGGCGGGGTCAGCCTGTTCGGCGGCCGGGGCAAAGCTGTCCACGGCATTCTCGGCGGGCTCCTCATCGGCGGCATCGCCTACGGCGTGTCCCTGCTCAACCTCGGTCAGCTGTCCACGCCACTGCAGTACATCCTGCCCGGCGCCGTCCTCATCGGCGCGGTGCTGGTCGACGTGCTGTCACGGCGCGGGAGCGGGAGCGTGACCCGTGTCTGACATCCCCGTGACCGCGGATCCAGGCGAGACCCCGGCTGACCTCGGAACGGCTGACGCCGGGGCGGCGCTCGATCTCACGGCGCATAACGCTGCCGTCGTGGCCGACCTCCCGCCCGAGCTGGTCGCCCAGTCGCTGGGCCAGTACTTGCGGGCCTGGTGGCTGCGGGTCCGCAGCGGCGACAGCGGCGTGCTGCCTGTGGTGCTGGCCATCGTGGTGGTCGTCGTCGCCTTTCAGATCGCTAACTCGAAGTTCTTGTCGCCGCTGAACCTGGTCAACCTGTTCGCGCAGAGCTCGATCTACATGCTGCTGGCGATGGCAGAGATCTTCGTCCTGCTCCTCGGCGAGATCGACTTCTCCACCGGCCTGGTCATGGGGCTGAGCAGTGTCCTGGTCGCGGAGCTCGTGCAACCGGACCGCGCGGCCTTCCCGTGGTGGGCGGCGATCATCGTGGCGCTGGTCGCGACCGCCGCGTGGGGCGCCCTCCAGGGATGGTTCGTGGCGAGGCTGCGGATGCCATCGTTCATCGTCACTCTCGGCGGACTGCTGATCCTCGAAGGCCTGGCGATCATCGTGCTCGGCAAGAACGGGTTGTACAGCATCGGCAACGCCGGGTTCACCAACGAGCGCGTCCTCTACGACATCTACTACGGGCACTTCAGCACGGTGGCCGGCTGGATCTTGCTGGCCGTGCTGCTGCTAGCTGCTGCCATCGGGCTCTGGGTACCCCAGGTTCGCAAGCGCCGCAGGGGCCTCGAGACCCCGCCGCGCAGCCTCACCGCGGCGAAGATCGTCCTGATGGCGGTGGCAGGCGTGGCAGTCGTCGCCATCTGCAACGCCAACCGGGCCCACACCGGGACGATCGAGGGGGTTCCCTACATCATCCCGATCGTCCTGGTCGTGCTCGCCGCCTCGACCGTCCTGCTCCAGCGGACCCGCTTCGGCCGTTACGTCTACGCCATCGGAGGCAACCCCGAGGCGGCGCGGCGAGCCGGGGTTCGCGTCGCCACCGTCCGGATCTGGGCGTTCGTCGTCACCGCCTTCATCTCCGGTATCGCCGGCGTGCTGTTCGTCTCGTGGCAGGTCTCGATGACCTCCAACATCATCAAGACCGCCAACACCTACGTGCTGCTGGCGATCGCCGCGGCGGTCATCGGCGGTACCAGCCTCTTCGGTGGCCGGGGCAAGACCATCCACGGAGTCCTGGGCGGGCTCGTCATCGGCGCCATCTACAACGGCCTCTACCTGCTCGGGGTGCAGAGCGAGTGGATTCAGGTAGCCGTCGCCGGGGTGCTGCTGGCGGCCGCGACCGTCGATGTCCTGTCCCGCCGTGGCACACCGCAGCGGGCATGACCGTTGCCGAATCGCCCGGTCCCGGCCTCGCGCCGGCGCCCGGCGGTTTTGCGCGGAATACCCGGCGTGGCACACTGGTTCTGGCAGTTAACGTGCTCCGGGGTCGGTGAAACTCCGAACCGGCGGTGATAGTCCGCGACCCGGCCGAGTCCATCGGCCGGCTGACCCGGTGGAACTCCGGGACCGACGGTTAAAGTCCGGATGGGAGGCAGCACGTGCGCGGCGGCCGGTCAGGCCCTACAGGGGTCTGGCGGCACGAGCCGCGGCCAGCGCAGCCAGCGCACCCCCCGGAGCCCGTGACAGGGCATAGCCGCAGGCAGGCTCCGGAGGAGGACGCGGTGTTCACCGGGATTGTGGAAGAGCTGGGCGAGGTCGTCGGCATCGAGCCCGATGGCAGCGGCGCCCGCATCAGGATTCGCGGTCCGCTGGTTACCGCCGACGCGGCACGGGGCGATTCGATCGCGATCAACGGCGTATGCCTGACCGTGACCGGGACTGCCGACGGCGAGTTCAGCGCGGACGTTATGGGCGAAACGCTGGCCCGGTCCGGCCTCGGCTCGCTGCAGCCAGGGGCCGCGGTCAACCTGGAGCGGCCAGTGCGCCCGGACGGCCGGCTCGGCGGGCACATCGTGCAGGGACATGTCGACGGCACCGGCACGATCGTGGCCAGGGAGCCCGCCGGATCCTGGGAGACCGTGCGCATCTCGATTCCGCCCGCGCTAGCCCGTTACCTGGTTGAAAAAGGTTCCGTGGCCGTTGACGGCATCAGCCTGACGATCTCCGCGCTCCGCACCGGATCCGCGGGATCGGAGTTCGAGGTCAGCCTGATCCCTGAGACGCTCGCGCGGACGACGCTCGGCCGCAAGCAGCCCGGCGAGGTCGTCAACCTCGAGGTCGACATGATCGCCAAATACGTGGAACGCCTGATAGCCGGGATCGCCGAGCAGCCGGGGACCCCGCAGTGACCGGCCGGACCGGCGCCGCGCCGGCGGCCCAGATCCCCCTGGATGAGGTGACCCGCGCGGTTGCGGACATCGCGGCCGGCCGGCCCGTGGTGGTGGTCGACGACGCCGACCGGGAGAACGAGGGCGACATTATCTTCGCCGCGAGCAAGGCGACACCCGAGCTGCTGGCCTTCATGATCCGGCACACGAGCGGCGTGATCTGCGTGCCGATGCCAGGGGAGACGCTGGATCGCCTGCAGCTGCCGCTGATGACCAGCCAGAACGCCGAACGGATGCGGACTGCCTACACCATCAGCGTGGACGCACGGGATGGCGTCACCACGGGCATCTCGGCCGCCGACCGGGCGCGCACCATCCGGACGCTGGCCGACTCGGCCACGGAGGCCTACGAGATCGTCCGGCCCGGTCATGTGTTCCCGCTCCGCTACACGCCGGGCGGCGTACTGCGCCGGCGCGGCCACACCGAGGCCGCGGTCGACCTGGCCCGGCTGGCCGGGCTGACGCCGGCCGGGGTGCTGGCCGAGATCGTCAACGACGACGGGACGATGGCCAGGCTTCCGCAGCTTCGCGATTTCGCCGACGAGCATGACCTGGCGCTGATCTCGATCCAGCAGCTCGTCGACTACCGGCGCCACCACGAACGCGTGGTGCACCGGGTGGTCGAAACCCGGCTGCCCAACGAGTTCGGCGAGTGGCGCGCGGTCGGCTACCAGAATTCGGTCGACGGCACCGAGCACCTCGCGCTAGTCCTCGGCGACCTGACCGCGCCGGGTCCCGATGTCCTGGTGCGCATGCACTCGGAGTGCCTGACCGGCGACGTGTTCGGGTCGCACCGGTGCGACTGCGGTACGCAGCTCGAAGCGGCGATGGCAGCGATCGCGGCCGAGGGCCGCGGCGTCGTGCTCTATCTGCGCGGGCATGAAGGCCGTGGCATCGGGCTGCTCTCGAAGCTGCGTGCCTATCAGCTGCAGGACGGCGGCGCCGACACGGTTGACGCCAACACCGAGCTCGGGCTGCCCGTTGACGCGCGTGAGTACTCGACCGGCGGGCAGATGCTCACCGACCTCGGTGTCTCGGCGCTGCGGCTGCTGACGAACAACCCGGCGAAGGTCGACGGCCTGGCCGGCTTCGGTCTGCGCGTGACCGGGCGAGTCGGGCTGCCCTCGCTGCCGACGGCGCATAATCTCCGGTACCTCACCGCCAAGCGGGACCGGCTCGGCCATCAGATCGACGGCCTGCCCAACATCGGCAAGGTCAGCTCGGGCCCGGCCCCCGCCGAGCCGGCTGCCCCGCCTGCGCAGGCCGCGTCGGCCGCCCAGGCCGCCGCGGGCTCGCGGTGAGCGGCGAGGGCCGTCCGGACAAGCAGCTCGTCGACGCGACCGGGCTGACAGTCGCGATCGCGGCGACGCGGTGGCACGCCGAGGTAACCGATCAGCTGCTGGCACGCGCTGTGGCTGCGGTGCGGGCCAGCGGGGCTAGCGAGCCGCTGATCGTGCGCGTACCCGGCGCAGTCGAGCTGCCGGTGGTCGCGGCCGAGCTGGCCCGGCGGCATGACGCCGTGGTCTGCCTCGGTGCGGTCATCCGCGGCGGCACGCCGCACTTCGACTATGTCTGCGACGCAGTGACGTACGGCCTGACGAGGGTGGCCCTCGACGCGGGGACGCCGGTCGGCAACGGCGTCCTCACCTGTGACACCTTCCAGCAGGCCAGGGATCGCAGCGGCGCGGAGGGCAGCAGCGAGGACAAAGGGTGGGACGCCACGGCCGCCGCGCTGGAGACTGCGGTAGTGCTGAGATCCCTACGGGGGTAACCAGGGGTACGGGCCCGCGCGGGCTCACGGGTGGGTTGCGGCGAGGCGGCTCGTACCCACCACATCGCCGGGCCGGACGATGCCCGGCTGAACCACCCTGGTGTTCATCCCGCGCAGCCGCAGTTGCCGGCCGACGCGGGAATTGACGAAGCGCATGGCGTCGGCGCCGAACCGCTCGACGAATTTCGCGCAGCCGAGATGCGGGGCTTCGCTGACCTCGAGGACGGCTTCGCCCACATCCAGCAGGCTGCCAGCTGGCAGGTTGTCCACGCTGATGTCGAAATCGACGTAGAGCTGATCGCCCGCCAGCGGCATCCTGTCCGCCCCGCCCGCGACCAGCTTCGCTACCCGGGCGTTCATCACTGTCACCTGGCGGTGCGGATCTGCCGATCCATCCGCCGTGCTGCCGCTGCCGCGCGCGAGCCAGTTGTCTCCGACGAGCCCCGCCGCCGGGTCGAGCATCGCCTCGCCCGGAAGCTCACGCTTACCGACCGCCGGGCGCCGGACCACGAGGACAACGACGCCGCGCTCGTGCGGGGAGTGGCGGATATGGCCGAGGCTTGCTTCCAGGTCCTGACGCGACAGCTGCTGCATCGTCCAATTCTCACCGCTGGGCGCGGCCAGTGGCCAGCGCATTTCGGGCATCAGTCAGGGGCGATGCGGTAGTGGTAGCCGTGATGGTCGGCGAATCCGAGCTGGCGATAGAGCGCGCGGGCGGCGTGGTTGTCGTCGGCCACCTGAAGGTAGAGACCGGTGGCGCCGCGAGCGACTGCGCTGGCTGCCAGCGCCCGGGTGACGGTGCCGCCGAGACCGCGACGCCGGTGCTGCATGGCGACCTCGATGGCGGTCAGGCCAGCCCACTCGCCGCTGCCCGCCACGCGGCCGATGGCGATCGTGTCGCCGTCCGAGCGCACTGCGGCAAACGCCTGCCACGGTGCCGACGTCAGCAGTTCCACGGCGACTTTTGGCAGCTCCTGGCCGCGGTAGTGATAGCGGGCAAGCCACGCCTGGTCCGGCTCCGATTCGAGGTCCACGGCGACGTGCCCACGGCCAGCTCGGGCGGCGACCTCCGTGGGTGCGGCCGTCATCACGGTCGCAGCATCTGCGCGGATGGTCCAGCCGAGCCCGGCCAGCAGCCGGTCAAGGGCGCTGTTACCCGGCCGCCCGGTCGGGTAAGGAACCGCGATCATCGCCGGCAGGCCGCGAGCGGAGTACCAGGTGCGTACCGCGTCGATCGCCTCCCTCGGCGGCCGGCCAGGGTCGCCGACGGCCAGGGCGCTGTTCGCCCGGCCACTGAATCCGCTCGCCGCGCGGAGCAGCCAGTCGCCGAGCCTGTCCTCTTCGGCCGCCCGCCAGCCGGGCGCGGCGGCCTGCTCGAGTTCGTCGATCGAGATCGTCACCGGGCAATTGTGTCAAAAACCGGTTAGTCGCCGTTTCCGGCAGCCCCGAACGGGTGACGTCGCGAGTCCGCTGAGCCGTCGCCATGCGGCAGGATTGCAACCATGATGACGCTCGCTGAGGCTGCCGAGATCGGCAGCCACGACAAGTACCTGGCCGTCGTCTCGACGCTTCGCGCCGACGGCACCATCCAGTCCTCCGTCGTCAACGCCGGCGTGCTGGCGGACCCGCAGTCCGGGCTTCAGGTCGCGGGCTTCGTGACCTACGGCAAGGCCAAGCTCGGCCATCTGCGGGCGCGGCCACAGGTCACCGTTACGTTCCGGGCGGGCTGGCAGTGGGCGACCATCGAAGGCACGGCACGGATTATCGGGCCCGATGACCCGGCGCCAGGTGTCGACGCCGAGCGACTGCGCCTGCTGCGGCGGGAAGTGTTTGCCGCCGCCGGCGGCACGCACGAGGACTGGGATGAATACGACCGCGTCATGGAGCGCGAACGGCGCGCAGCCGTGCTCGTCACGCCGACCAGGGTGTACAGCAACAGCTAGCCGGCGTACTTCAGCACCAGGTCGCCGACGCGCGGGAGCGCTGCCTCGACGTGCTTGGCCGCGCCTCCCCGCACAGCGCGATACGCCTTGACGACGATGGCCTTGTCGGACTCCTCCGCCCAGGTGTCGGTAATCGTCAGCAGAGACTCCGCTACCTCGTCGCCGCGCTTGGCGAGGTAGTCGCCGAACTCCGCGCCGCCGCTAGCCCTGAAATCCGTCCAGTACGGCTGCAGCCTGTCGGCGGCGTGGGGCAATATCTCCGCCACCATCTGCCGCACATAGCCCGAGGCGAAGCTGCTCACCGTCTTGTAGGCCAGCTTCAGGGCGTTCCCCGAGATCCCTGACTTGTCGGCCAGTTCGGCGTCGATCAGCGTCAGGCAGTCCGCGATCACCTGAGGCTGGTTGTCTGGCGCGAGCAGGATCTCCTGGAGAGTGGCTGCCATGGGCACGTCCTTTACTGCATCAGGGATGCGGGGAGAGGCGCGCTCAGGCTACCGTGCGCCCAGGCCGCTTGCCATGCTGGCTAGCTACGCGTGCTGCGAGCAGTGAGCTTGGCCCGCACTCCCAGGTAGATGGCGACCGCAATGGCCAGGTAGCCGACGTAGCCGACAAGCTGCAACGGCGTGGGCGCATCGCTGTAGCCGAAGAAGGAGTGCAGCACATCGCCGAAGGCACTGTCTTTCGACAGCAGGTGGGCCGAGTGCCAGAGCGGGGTGCTCAGGACCGGGAGCCAGCCGAGTTCCTGCAGGTTCTGGATGGAGTCAGCCAGCAGTCCCGCGGCGAAGACCATCAGCAGCACGCCAATGATCGTGAAGAACCGGCCGAGATTGATCTTGTGGCCTGCTTTATAGATCATGAAGGCGATGAAGAGCGAGCAAGCCAGGCCGATGAGTGCACCGCCCAGAGCGCCGGCGGCCGACGCCGAGAAAACGATGGCGAGCGTGAAGATGACAGTCTCGAGGCCCTCCCGGCCTACGGCCTGGAACGCAAGCAGGCCCAGCCCCCATCGGGCCCGGCTGTCCAGGGCTGCGTCGGTTCGTGCCCGCAGCTCACTCGAAATCGACCGAGCGTGCCTCCGCATCCAGAACGTCATGTACGTCAGGACGCCGACGGCCAGGAGGTAGGTGGCTGTCTCGAATATCGTCTGAACTCGCGATCCGTCGTAGCTGCGGATCGTCTCGTACGCCAGCACGCCGCCGGCCGTAGCCAGCAGGAGAGCCGCCCCTACTCCGGCGAAGACATCGCGGAAGTGGTCACGTCGCCCGGTGCGATTCAGGTAGGCCAGCAAGATCGCGATGATCATGCTTGCCTCGACCCCCTCGCGGAGGAAGATAACCAGCGTGGCCAGCAAGAATCGGACTCCTTGACTTAGGGTAGCCTAACCTTATCTTAGTGGGAGCTGCCCGTTAAGCGCCTGGGTGTGCGGTTCACATCACAGCCGGCCGCCGCAAGTGGCTGGCCACCGGGCATAGACATGCCCGCCCTGCAGTTGTTGCCGCTGAGGTGATGGTGTGCGCGACATCCTTGATCCGATCATTACGTGGTGGGACGCGGAAGAGACTTTCGGCCTTGCCACGGTAGTGCGGACGTTCAGCAGCGCGCCGCGCGAGCCGGGCGCCGCGATGGCCGTCTCGGAAAGCGGCCAGGCCGTCGGCAGTGTGTCCGGCGGGTGCGTCGAGGGCGCCGTCTACGAGCTGGCGAACGAGGTCATCAAGTCCGGGATCCCTGTGCTCCAGCGCTATGGCGTCAGTGACGACGACGCGTTCGCGGTCGGGCTTACCTGCGGCGGGATCATCGACATCTTCGTCGAGCCGGCCAGCCGGCAGGGATTCAGCGCGCTGGGCGAGATCGCTGACGCCGTCCGTGCTGGCACGCCGGTCGCGGTGGCCACCGTGATCGAGGGCCCCGGCCTCCTCGGCGCCCGGCGGATTATCTGGCAGGACGATCGCGCCGAGGGCACGCTCGGCGCCGGGGAACGGCTCGACCAGGCGGTCGACGACGACGCTCGCGGCATGCTGGCCCAGGGCGTCACCGCGGTGCGCCGGTACGGCGCACACGGCGAACGCCGGCTCGATGACCTGGCCGTGTTTGTCCGGTCCTTCGCGCCGGCCCCGCGGATGCTCGTGTTCGGCGCGATTGACTTCGCCGCCGCGGTCGCGAGGACCGGCAAATTCCTCGGCTATCACGTGACGGTCTGCGACGCGCGGCCGGTGTTCGCCACCAAGTCGCGGTTCCCGGACGCCGACGAGGTCATCACCGACTGGCCGCACCGGTTCCTGTCCGGTGTCAGCACTGATGAGCGGACCGTCATCTGCGTCCTGACGCACGACCCGAAGTTCGACGTGCCGCTGCTGGAGGTGGCGCTGCGCCGGCCGGCTGCCTACATCGGCGCCATGGGCAGCCGCCGCACCCACGATGACCGGCTGGCTCGGCTGCGCGAGGTCGGCCTGACCGAGGCCGAGCTGGTCAGGCTGCGTTCGCCGATCGGACTGGATCTCGGCGCCCGTACGCCAGAGGAAACGGCCATCGCCATCGCCGCTGAGCTGATCCAGCTCCGGTGGGGCGGCAGCGGGCAGCCGCTGACCGAGACGGCCGGCCGGATTCATCACGGTCAGCTGCCGGGTGACCGTGAGGCGCATCAGCTGGACGAGCAGACCGCCTGACCATGCCGGGGAACGTGGCCGGTCTGCTGCTTGCCGCCGGCAGCGGGAGCAGGCTCGGGCAGCCCAAGGCCCTCGTCGTGCTGGCCGGTCAGTCACTGGCTGCCCGCGGAATCGCGCTCCTGCGCGCCGGGGGAGCCGACCCGATTGTCGTCGTCACGGGGGCGGCCGAGCTGGCCGACCGGCCAGGTGACGTGATCTGCGTGCACAACCCGGACTGGCCGACGGGCATGGGCTCGTCGCTGGCGGCCGGGCTTGCCGTCGCGCCGGAGGGCTGCGATGCGGCCGTGGTGGCGCTGGCGGACCAGCCGCTGGTCGGCGCCGAGTCCGTACGTCGGCTGATCGCCGCCCATCAGGCCGGCGCGAGCGTCGCGGTGGCCTGCTACGAGGGGCAACCGCGTAATCCCGTTCTCCTCGGCCGCGAGCACTGGCCGGAAGTCGTCGCCCTGGCGTCTGGCGACGTGGGAGCACGCCCGTTCCTGCGCAAGCATCCCGACCTGGTGACCCTCGTCGAGTGCGCCGACACCGGACGGCCCGACGACATCGACTCGCCGGAAGACCTGGCCAGGGTCGAGCGGCTGTTCGCTAGGTGACCGTGGCCTCGATGCCCCACTGATGCGCGGTGCTCTCACCCGGTTCGATCATCAGCAGGTCGGTGCCGGTCACGAACGCGTTCGGCGGGCAGGTCATCGGCTCGATCGCGACCGCGCGGCGCCGAGTGTCCGGTCCCAGAGTGTCGCCCGTGAAGACCTGAAGCCAGCCGTAGCCCGGTCCGGCCCACAGCGTAAGGTCCGCGTCAGGCCCTGTCAGCCGCGTCCGGGCGCGGCCGTCGGTGCCGGTCTCCAACCCGGTGAATGCGTGGTCGAGCATGGCTGCCCCGATGACGCGGCGGGTCCGGAAGTCGTAGTCAGACCCAGCGACGTCGCGCGGGGGGCCCGCCGGGATGCCCCGGTCGTCCGCGGGCTGCCAGCGGGCAGCGGGCAGCTCGAGCTGCCAGCTGTCGACGCTGCCGAGACCGGCCCGCAGGTACGGGTGCGAACCGGTGCCGAACGGTGCAGGCCGGCTACCGGTGTTCCGCGCAGCCACCGTGACCTGGAGCCCTTTCTCAGCGGTCAGCCGGAAGCCGGCCCGCAGTTCCAGCCGGAAGGGGTAGCCGGCGTGCCCGAGCAGATCAAGGGTGAGCTCAACGGCGTCGGTCTCGTGGGCGCTGACCCGCCAGCTAGCCCAGCGGCTCAGGCCGTGGATGGCGTTGCCGCGAGCCGGCTCGGACAAGTCGAGCTGGTGGCTGCTGCCATCGAGGCTGTACCGGCCGCCGTCGACCCGATTCGGCCAGGGAGCGAGCAGCTCGCCGGACGACGATGGCGGCATCTCATCCACACCATAGCTGGTGATGACCTGCTGGCCCCGGCGGCTGAGCTGGCGGAGCCCCGCACCGAGCTCAGTGATGGTGGCCTGGTACTCGCCCGCCGAGATGTCGTACTGCGCGCCGGTGAGCGGGAGCGTCGATCCTGCCATGGGTCAATAGTGCCCCAGGATGCCGGCGGGGCTGCTTGGGGAGCGGGGGACCTTCAGCCCCGCCGGCTCTATGCACCCTAGCTGTCGAGGCTGTCCAGTGGTGCGAAGTTTCCGAACACCGACACACCATGTTTACTGCTAGGCCGTCTGGGAGTGCCAGCCCTGGACGGGGTCTTGAGCGCGGGCGAGCGCGCCCGTCCGGACCTCTTCCGCGGCGAGCACGCCGAAGAGGTAGAAGCACGCGGATTCCTCGGTCGCGAAGGTCTGCAGCTCGTGCCGTGCGCCGCCAGCGGCCAGGAACACCTCGAAGCCGTTTTCGGTCTCCAGCAGGCACATTGCGCCATCGACCTCCTCGCCCACGGCATAGGAGCTGGCCGGAATCCCGGCCAGACTGGCGAGCTCGGTGAACAGCCGCTCGGTGTCCATCCTTCGCCGGGCGGCGCGGTGGTGCCTGGACTGCTGCCAGCCCGGCGCTGGCTCCGGCGCTGGGGGTGCGGCCGCCGGTCCGGCGGCTGCCGACGCCGCGCGCAGCGCCTGGGCTTCCAGCGGGAGGGGTGTCGCGGGCGGAGCGGGCAGGGCCACGCCCGTCCGGTCATCGGGCGCCGGGAGATAGCCGGCCTCTGGCGCGGCGGCCACCAGTGACTCTGGCGGCCCGGACGACTGCTCGGCGCCCGCGGCCGCGATGGCCGGACCCGGCACGTCGAGCCGCTCCTCCAGGACGTCTGTCACCTCGCTCCGCGGCGCGATCAGCTCGAACACGCCGCGATCGACCTGCCAGTAGCCGAGCCGCTCGGCGGCCGGGCCATCGTGGCCGAGATACCCGATGTGCAGGCGGTCGCCGAGGTCGTCCAGCACGAGGCAGCGCTCGCCGCGGAACACGCCGACCGGCCTGGACTCCCAGAGGGCCTGGACGTCGGCGAAGCGCACCTGCTTGCGCCAGTGACCGGTGGCCGGCTCGAAGCCGAGCTCCTCAGGGGGCGGGCAGGCCGCGAAAAGGACGATGTCGTCCGCGGTCGGCCCGATCCCTGCCTCGAACGGGGATCCGTCGTACGCCGCCATCAGCCGGTAACGCACAGTTCTGGCCCTTCTGCCGGGCGGAGCCACACCTGGCCGTCGTAACGCGCTATGAAGTCTGTCATGTCGGGGCCAATCCGGTGAATCTCCGCGCCCACCGGAAGCGGCATCGGATCGGTGAAGAACTCTGGCACGCTGTGGTCCCGACTGCGGCCGGACCCAGCCCCTCTGAACGGGAGCTTCATCGCCCAGCCGCCGCCACCGCGTTCGGCCGAGAAGGGGACCTGGTACGGCTGAGAGCTGACCGCCCGCCACCGCAGCACGTAGATCTCATCCGAGTCCGGGCTGAATTCCGATCCCGCGTAGTCGAGGCCGAACAGGCGATACAGGTCGCGCGGCCGGGCTTCGTGACTGTCGGCGGCCCGGTAGACGAAGCCGGAGATGACCGACCGGCGGCCGGCGAGATACGGCTCGACCATGCGTGGCGGGATCGGCTTCTGCATCAGCGTGCCAGGCGCAACGACCCGCGCGCCGGGTCCAGCCTGGCTCACGCTCTCCCCTAAGACTTACCGGCCATTCACTGCGACTTTATCGCGAAACAGGCGCTGATCTGGCCTAACCCGGCATGTCCTGGACGACCGCCGCACCGCTTACCCGCGGTCCTGGCGCATACAGTGGGCCGGTGATCGACCTCCGCGCCGGCGACACAAGCTTCCGGGACGATGCCGGTGACGCCAGTCCTGTGGTGGCAGCGGCCATGGCGGCGTACGCCGGCGGTACGGGCCGCGAGCACGCGGTGCTGGCAGCGCTCGCTGACAGCCGCCTGCTCGTGCCCGTCGTGGCGATGCCCGCCGAGGACGCCACACCGGAGGAGGCCGCAGCCGATGGCGGCGGGACCGGGCCGGGCGGCCCCGTTCCCCTTCTCTCGGGGGAGAAACTGAGCGAGATGGCAACCCCCGCCCTGGTAGGCCGGGACGGACGCCGCGCGCTGGTGGCGTTCACCTGCGCTGACGCGGTCCGCCGGTGGCAGCCTGCCGCGAGGCCGGTGCCGGTGCCCGCCGCGGCGGTATTCCAGTCGGCCGCCGCGGAGTCCTGTGCCGTCGTCGTCGACGTCGCCGGGCCGGTGCCGCTCGCCGTCGACGGAGCTCGGCTGGCAGCGCTTGCCGAGGGTGGCCCGGTGCCCCGGATGCATGAGGACCCGGACGTGTGGCAGCTGGTCGCGGCGGCGGCCGGGCAGGTGGCGCCCGGTATCCGGGTCAGGCTCAGCGAGCCGGCCCTAGGCGCTGAGTTCACCCTGGAGCTGGCGCCACCGCCAGGAGTGACCGCGCAGGTGCCGGACGAGGTCGTGACCAGGGTCGTCCAGGCAGTTCAGGAGCAGCTGGTCGACCGGGTCCGGTCGGCCGTAGCGGTCATCCGCCGCCCTGGCTGAGTCTCCGGCTAGCGGCCAGCGCCACGGCGGCGCGTTACGATCATGAATTGTGCAGGCAAGCACCCTGGCCGAGGTGGCAGACGAGCTGTACGGGCTGCCACCGGGGGATTTCATCACGGCGCGTGACGAACGAGCGCGTGCGGCGAAGGCAGCTGGCCGGGGCGAGGACGCCGCGGCCATCAAGAAGCTCGCCCGGCCGACGACCAGTGCCTGGCTGGTGAATCAGCTCAGCCGGGGCGCGCCAGGCCAGCTCGGCCGGCTTTTCGAGGTGGGCGCGGAGCTGCAGGAGGCCCAGCGGACGCTCGACGGAGACCGACTGCGGGAGTTGTCCGGGCAGCGCAGGCAGGTCGTCAGTGACCTGCTGCCGGTGGCTGCCGGGCTCGCCGGGGAAGCTGGCCAGGCGGCGAGCGCTGCTGTCCTGGAGGAGGTCAGGGCGACACTCGAGGCCGCACTGGCAGACCAGGACGCGAGGGACGCGGTCCGGGCGGGTCGGCTGACGAAGGCGCTCGCCTACGCAGGGCTCGGCGAGGTCGATCTGACCGCCGCGCTCGCTCAGGTTCCGTCACCCGGCGGTGGAGCGCCGACCAGACGCGGCAAGGCCGGCGGCCCTGCCACCGCCGCGGCGCCGTCGGAGTCAGCGAAAAGCGAAGTTGCCGACCGGACCGCTGAAGCGCTGGCGGAGGTCGAGGCCGCGGCCGAGACTGCCGCCGATGCAGTGGCCTCGATCGACCGCGACCTGGCGGCGCTCGACCAGCAACGGCAGTTTCAGCGCCGCAGGATCAGTCATCTGGAGCGGGAACTCGCTCAGGCACGAGACGAGGACACAAGGCTCGCCGGCGACGAACGGGAGGCCCGGCGGCGGCGCGGCCACGCAGAACGCGAGGTGGCCGCCGCCGAGCATCGGCTGGCCCAGGCCAGGAGCGCTATGCAGGCTCCCGGCCAGGGTCGGAAAAAGCGAAGTTAGCCAGCTGTCGGCCCGATGTCGACCATCCACGGCACGCCGAATTTGTCCGTGCACATGCCGAACTCATCGCCCCAGGACTGCTTGGCCAGCGGCATCGTGGTGGTGCCACCACTGGACAGCTTGTCCCAGTAGCCGTGCAGCCTGGAGGATTCGGCCTCGCCGCCGCTGAGGCTCACGGATGCGCCGGCCATCGGCTCGAAGGCCATGGTGCTGGGCACGTCGGCGCCCATGATCGTGTAGCCGTCCTTCGTCTGCAGCTGGGCGTGCATGATCCGGTTGGCGTCCGGGCCGTCGGCGCCCATGTCGCCGAAGGTGCTCATGCTCAGATCGCCGCCGAAGACGTTGGCGTAGAACTGCATCGCATCGCGAGCGTTCCCATTGAAGTTGAGGTACGGATTGAGTCGGGATGACATCGGGTCCTCCTCACGGAACTAGGGCAACGCTCAGTGTTGTACCCGCCGGGCATCGAGTTCTCGCTGCGCGGCGGCGAGTACATGGGTGACGTCCCGGCCGAACCGGACGTCCACCGGATGACTGGTCAGCCCGGCGCGCGCCTGAGCTGCCAGCTCGGTCGCGGCGGTCCGGAGCGCCGCAACCGGGTCGTCGGCCAGATTCGGCATCGACTGCCTGCCGTGGTCGCCCCAGACTTCCAGCCAGAAGCCGTCGGCAGCCTCGGGGGCGCCGAGCGTGAGGGTCGCGGTGCTGGTCGCCCCTCCCTCGTGGTGCAGGACCAGGTAGGTCAGGTCGCCGCGCCCCGCATCAGCCGTGACGTCCGTTACCGGTCCCAGGATCGCCCAGAGCATGGATATTGCGTGCGGGCCGATGTCCCACAGGCCACCCTTCTCCCGGCGCCACAGGGTATTAAACGGGCTTGACGGCGAATAGACCGACGCGAGCCACATCGCGCTGCCACCAGCCCACCCGCCCGCCTCGGTCACCTGCGCGAGCCACGCCCGGATGGCCGGCTGGAATCGGGCGGTGAAGAACACAACCGACGCCACTCCGGCGGATTCGGCGGCCGCGGCCAGCGCGTCGGCTGCCGCCGCATCGAGGGCTACCGGCTTTTCGAGCAGGAGGTGCTTACCGGCGGCGGCGGCCCTGATGGCGAGCTGGTTCTGTACGTCGGGCGGCACCGAGAAGCTGACGGCGTCGACCCGCGCGAGGAAGGCATCGAAATCGGGTTCCGCCGTCGCGCCGAAGTCGGCGGCGAGCGCCGTAGCAGCCTCGGTGTTACGGCCCCAGATGGCGGTGAGTGCGATCCCCGGCGTGCTCGCCAGTGCACGGGCGTGCGCGACCCGCGCCCAGTACCCCGTCCCGACCAGTCCGAACCGAAGCTGCGCGTCCGTATTCACGCACGCCACCCTATGCTCGGGGCATGCGCACCGACTTGCCTTCTGCCGGGCTGATCGCCGCGGAAGCAGTCGCAGCGGTCGAGGCTGCTGGTCAGGCTGCCCGTAGCGCGGCTGCGTCGCTCCGGGATGGGCCGGCTGACGGCCTCGACGAAGCCCTGCGGCTCATCGCGCGCAGGCTCATCGAACGCGCGGCGACCGTGCTGGCCGCCAACGCCGACGACGTGCGGGCAGCCCGCAAGGACGGCCTGGCCGAGGCCTTCGTAGACCGGCTCACCCTGAACGAGCACCGGGTCGAGGCGATGGCAAGCCAGCTGAACGCCCTCGCCGACATTCCCGTGCCCCCGGCTGCCCTGGTGGTGCGCGACCTGCCGGACGAGCTGGAGCTGCAGGAATGGCGCAGGCCCGTCGGGGTCATCGGCGCGAACTTCGAGGCCAGGCCCAACGTGGCGGTTGACGTCGCGTCGCAGCTCATCAAGTCCCGCAACGCGGGCGTGCTGCGCACCGGCTCGAGCGCGATCGCCTCGGCGGCTGTGCTCGTTGACGAGGTCGTCGGGCCGGCCATGGCGGCCGCTGGCCTCGACCCGGCCGCGATCCAGCTACTGCGCGTTCCCGGCCATGAGGTTGCCTTCGCGCTCGTCCGGCAGCCGCGGTTGATCCCGCTCGTCATTCTCCGCGGGAGCGGCGACAGCACCCGGGCGCTGGCGCACGAGGCGGCGCTGCACGGCGTGCGCACGCTGGCGCACGCCGATGGCGGGGCGGTCATCTACATCGACGAGTCCGCCGATCTCGGGCTCGCCCGGCGTCTCATCGAAAACAGCCTGGACCGGCTCGGCGTGTGCAACCGGCTCAACCTCCTGCTCGTGCAGCGAGCCCGGTGGGACGAAATAGCGCCGCAGATCATCGCCCTGGCGGGCGAGCTGGGCATCGCCGTGTCGCTGCCCCCGCACCAGCACCCGCTGGGTCACGAGTGGGCACTGGACGCGGGCGCGGAGGCCACCATCACGATGGCGCCTGCCGACGGTGCGGAGGACGCCGCCAGGATCGCGAACCGGGAAACCTCGGGGCTCGCCGCCTCGATCGTCACGGCGGACGAGAGGGCGGCGACGCGATTCCTCGAGACGTATTCCGGAACGGGTGCGTTCTGGAATTCAACGCCACGCCTGCTCGACGGGTTCAAGCTGCTGTCGGTGCCGGAGACCGGCATCAACATCGACGTCGTGCCTGGCCCGCGCGGACCGGTGACGTTCCGCGATCTGCACCTGCGCCAGTACGTCGTGGTGCCGGCCGGAACGGCGCTCGCCGGCGGAGCAGGGCCCCGTCAGGCCGGGTAGACGACCAGCGACTCGCGGTGTACCGCGTGGATGCTGCGGACGACGCGGCGGGCGGCCGCGTTCGCGGGCACCTGACCTTGCAGGAATCCCTTGTCGAGCAGGAACGTCGTGGCGAGGTGGGGCTGAGCGAGCAGCAGCGAGTCAGCCAGCTCGGTGACGCGGTCGGCTGACAGGGCCGCGAGCTGCGCGAGAGCCTCCTGGCTGGCGCGGGACGTGCCGGACGCTAGTTCCTGGCAGTCCTTGTACACATCAGGGTCGAGCAGCGTCGTGTGCGTCGGCCCAGGGTCCGCATGCCGGAGCCGGAAGAGGATCGAGAGCACGCAGGCCACCTCCTGCGGCGCCAGCGCACGCAGTAGCCGCAGGATGGTCGAAGGCAGCGCCACCGAGCCGCGACCGAGCAGCCGCTCGGGGTGCCGGACGTCGAGCAGCTCGACGACTGCTCCGGCCGGGAAGTCGCCGTCTACGCGCTTCACACCGGACAGGAACAGCGTGCTGCCGGTGCGCAGGCTCTCCTCGGCTTCCCTGTTCACGTGGACAGAGCCGGCGGAGTACGCGATGCCGCCGATCCACCGTTTGCCGGGCTCAAGCTGCGACCCGGCCGCCCGCACGACCGTCCCCATCCGGGCCCGCGGGTTGAGGCTGCGAGCGACGACGTCGGCCTCGTTCGCCGAGCCGATGACGCACTCGATGCCGCAGCAGGCGGCGCGCGCCGCCGCGGTCAGCTTGGAGCCCATGCCCCCGCGGCCACTGCCGCCCGCCGTGACCCTCACCCGCACCGCGCGGGCCTGCGCCGGGGTTAGCCGGGCAATCCGCTCGCTGAGCTCGGCATCGCGGTAGGCGGCCCGGACATCGGTCAGGAACAGCAGCCGGGACGCCTCAGCGGCCACCGCGACGGCAACGGCGACCTGGTCGTTATCCAGGGCCGAGAGCGGGTCGGTCGCGTCATTGCCGTTGACGATCGGCAGCAGGCCGCGGGCGGTCGCGTCCCTGAGCAGCCGGCCGAGGTCGGCCATGGCCCGCGGCGAGTCAAGGTCGCTGCGCGACACCAGGATCTGGCACACCTCCACGCCGACCGCCGCCGCGAGCTGCCGGTAGAGGGCCATCAGCGCGGGCTGCCCTACCGCTGACGGCAGCGCGGTGTCGACAGCCTGCGGTCCGGTTGACGGCGTCACGTACAGGCTCAGCGTCTCGGCGAGCTGCTGGTAGTCGGCACTCTGCACGGCCGAGCGCACAGAGCTGACCAGCGCCTGGAGCGCCTGGCCGGCACCGGCTGTCGGACCCTCGAAGGCGAGCAGTTGCCGGCCGAGTCGCGCCGCACCCGAGGTCACCAGGATGATCTCGTGTCCAGCCCGCTGCGCCGCGGCGATCTGGCTGACCAGGCCCGCGATGACGTCGAGGGCGAGCCCGCCCCGGCTCGCGATGGAGCTGGAGCCGAGCTTGATTACCTGTCTGGCCACGGATTAACGCTAGCGGCTGAATAGCTCGCGGCGCTCGCGGCGGAGCGTGTGGGCCGCGCTGCCGGCGGTGATACTCATGGGGTGCCACGCGACTAGCGCGCCACGGTCAGCCGATCCGGTCTGGCCAAGATCGCTTATACCGACACCACGGGGGTGGAAGCGTTGCCAGCATCTCTGTACGAGCGTCTCGGCGGCACTGACGGGATCAGGGCCGTAGCCCAGGCCTTCGAGCAGCGGGCCGGCAAGGACGACCGCATCAACCAGAAGTTCGCCCGGACGAATTTCGAGCGACTGACCAAAGAGTTCGTCGACCAGCTATGTCAGGACAGCGGCGGACCGTGCAGGTACTCGGGCCTCAGCATGAAGCAGTCGCACACCAACATGGGGGTGACCGCCGGCGAGTTCGATGCGTTCGTGGAGGACTTCGTCGCGACCCTGGACGACTTTAACGTCGGGAAAGCCGAGCAGAACGAGCTGCTGAGCGACCTTGCACCCATGCGGGACGACATCGTCGAAGTTGAGTCGCCTGAGGTCGGAACTCCGCTGCCCGCCACGTTCACACCGGCACCGCCGCTGTGAGCTGAGCCAGCGCACAGTGGGAGGTCAGACGATGACAGCGATTAAGTACCGCAGCGTCGATGTGAACGGCCTGAATGTGTTCTACCGCGAGGCGGGTCCCCCGGACGCCCAGAAGCTGCTGCTCCTGCACGGGTACCCAAGCGCCAGCCACATGTTCCGGAACCTAATCCCGCTACTCGATGACCGCTTCCATGTCGTCGCGCCCGACCTCATCAGCTTCGGGCAGTCCGATATGCCGAGCCGCGACACGTTTACTTACACCTTCGAGGCCTTGACCGACGTCCTTGAAGGCTTTACCGACGCGGTCGGCTTTGACCGCTACGCGCTCTACGTCTTCGATTACGGTGCCCCGACAGGTTTTCGGCTGGCACTGCGGCGGCCGGAGCGCATCACGGCGATCATCACGCAGAACGGGAATGCCTACGAGGAGGGCCTCAGCGACGGCTGGGACCCGATCCGGGCGTACTGGCGGGAACCCACGCAGGCCAACCGCGACGCGATCCGCACGATGGTTCGGCCGGAAACGACGGTGTGGCAGTACACGCAGGGAGTCACCGACCCATCCCTGGTGGGCCCCGACGGCTACCTGCTCGACAACCAGTACCTGGCCCGGCCCGGCGCGGACGAGATTCAGCTGGATCTGTTTCTCGACTATGCCAGCAACATCCAGCTCTATCCCGAATTCCAGAACTACTTCAGGACTCGCCAGCCACCCTTGCTGGCCATCTGGGGGCGCAACGACCCGTTCTTCCTGCCGGGCGGAGCGGAAGCCTTTCAGCGCGACATCCCCGGTGCCGAAGTGAGACTGCTCGACACGGGTCATTTCGCCCTCGAGACGCATGCAGATGACATCGCTGCAGCTATCCGAGGCTTCCTCGCCAATCCCGGAGGGTAACGATCACGCTGTGACCGACGAGAGCAACTACGACGCAATCGTCATCGGGACCAGTCAGGGCGGCCGGTTCCTTCCAGCGGAGCTGGCGAAGGCGGGCCAGAAGGTGGCGCTCGTCGAGCGTGATCAGCTCGGGGGTGTCTGCGTGAACTCGGGGTGCACCCCGACCAAGACGCTGGTCGCCAGTGCGCGGCTCGCCTATCAGGCGCGCCGCGGCCCTGACTTTGGCGTGCGTGTTGGTCCGGTATCGGTCGACATGGCAGCGGTGCGCGAGCGCAAACGGGCCATGGTCTCCGGCGCACGGCAGAACTACGCCAGCCGCCTGCCGCAGGACGGGCTTGACCTCATCAAAGGCGAGGCACATTTCACCGGGCCGCAGGCGATCGAGATCGCCTCGACGGGCGGCGGCACCCGGCAGATCAGCGCGCCGGTCGTTGTCATCGATGCGGGCACCCGTCCGAGGCCGCTGGCGATCAGCGGCGCTGGCGACGTCCCGGTGCTCGACTCAACCTCGGTGATGGAGCTGGACGAGCTTCCCGACCACCTGATCGTCCTCGGCGGCGGCTACGTGGGACTCGAGTTCGGGCAAATGTTCCGCCGGTTCGGCAGCGAGGTCACCATCGTCCAGACCGGGCCGCGGCTGATGATGATCGAGGACGAGGACGTCTGGAACGAGGTCGCGGCGATCTTGCGCGATGACGGGGTCACGGTCCTGACCTCCTCGACGCCGCTGCAGGTTGAGCCGACCGAAAATGGCCGCCTGCGGCTGATCGTTCGCACGCAGGACGGTGAGCAGCAGCTCGAAGGCTCCCACCTGCTGTCGGCCATCGGCCGGATCCCGAATACCGAGGCGCTCAACGCCGAGGCGGCCGGCATCGCTCTCAATGACCGCGGCTTCATCGAGGTCAACGAGTTCCTGGAAACCAGTGCCCCCGGCGTCTACGCGATGGGAGACATCAAGGGCGGCCCGGCTTTCACCCACCTCTCCTATGACGACTACCGCGTACTGCACGCCAACCTCATCGGGCACGACAAGGCGACTACCCGAGACCGCATCGTCCCCTACACGGTGTTCATGGACCCGCAGCTTGGGCGCGTGGGCATGACCGAGCGTGAGGCCAGGGCGCAAGGACGCGCGATCAAGGTGGCGAAGCTCCCGATGAGCGCCGTTGTCCGGGCCATCGAGACGGGTGAGACGCGAGGATTCATGAAGGCCGTCGTTGACGCGCACAGCGGGCAGATCCTGGGCTGCGCTGTCCTCGGCAGTGAGGGCGGCGAGATCATGACGATCATCCAGGTCGCCATGCTGGGCAAGCTCACGTACACCGACATGGCCCGCGCGATCTTCACACACCCGCTGCTGGCTGAGGGCCTCAACACCCTCTTCGCGACGCTGGACGCCAGCTGAGCGGATAGTGGTGCCGCCGAGGCTCGTGGCGCAACACTTTCCACCGACTTGGCGCGCCCGCGCAGACGATATGTGATGGTATGGGCGCGCGTAATAGGTGGAAAGTCAGGGGTGCCGGCCATTATTCGTTATGCCAGTACCGACGTCGCCGCGCGGCTGCGGACGCCTCCCGTCGGCGGGGCGCTGCTGCGGGCAGCTGCCGCCCTCGCCAGCCCACAGTACGGTCTCGCCGGGCAGCAGCGTGCTCGGGTCGCTCGCCAGGCCCACTGTGGTCACCAGGCACCCGCGATCTTCGCCGTGGAGTTCCGAAACCAGCATCAATCGTGTCACATCGGTGACGGCGGCGGGAGAGCCAAAATCGGTGGCCGCCGCCCGGCGGGACCTGGCACAGTACCGGCGTGCCGGAGAACCACTTTGATGAGCCAGTCGCGGCGACCTATGACGACGATGACGAAGGCGGGATGTTCTCGCCGGAGGCGATTGACCCTGCCGTGGACTTCCTCGC